>Ga0070728_10000897_pt1 | contig 51138 bp, 44 predicted proteins | sample tdDd471_FD_66723 | JGI IMG/M metagenome (GOLD analysis project Ga0070728, IMG submission 66723) | Marine sediment microbial communities from the Atlantic coast under amendment with organic carbon and nitrate - tdDd47.1 | ecosystem: Environmental > Aquatic > Marine > Coastal > Sediment | place... | reverse complement strand
AACTGGTCGATCATGTTCAGTGAAGCCTGAATCAGGCTCTGGAGGGAAACCGGGATAGCAATATTGAGTAGTGATTTATAATATTTATTCATGTTGTACCTACCGTACAACATGAAGAGGTGATTGTCAATATTCTGTGAAAATCAAGGCAATATATTGTTTATTGAATGTTTGTGGGTTAAAATTCAAGTTGTAGAGGAAGTAAATGATAAAGACTATTTTTCTGTGTTTATTAATTCTGTCTGTTCCTGTCTTCTCTCAAACAGTAGACAATATAAAAATATTTACAGAGAACTATCCTCCATACAATTATCAGGGTATGGAAAAACTGGAGGGAATTGCCGTAGACCTGCTGGAAGAAATGCTCATTTCACTCAAGTCATCACTGACAAGGAAAGATATACAAATTATTAACTGGGCAAGAGGCTATAGTAATCTGCAGAATAATGCTAATACTTTGTTATTTTCAACTACACGTACCGATGAACGGGAAAACTTATTTAAGTGGGTAGGTCCAATAACATCTATAAAAATCGCTTTGATCTCAAGAAAAAACAGAAAATTAGAAATTGAATCTATCGAAGATATCGCTAACTACACGATAGGAGTTGTAAGATCCGATGTGGGGGAACAGTTACTTCAATCAGCAGGCATAACTGAAAATATCATAAAATTCAGCAAAATTGATAACAACAACATCAAAATGTTAGAAGTGGGAAGAATTGATTTATGGGCTTATGAAGAAAATGTTATAAAGTGGATTTTACTACAAAATAATCTGGATCCCAATGATTATGAATCGGTATATGTCCTGGAGGAAGCCGAGCTATATTATGCGTTTAATATTAATACATCAGATGCTCTTATTTCTGAAATGCAAAGAACACTAAACGAACTGGAAGAGAAAAGACTGGAGATCATTGCCCGTTATATAAAATAAAAATCAGAAAAAGAATAACTTAACAGCCATAGCGGAAACAGTCACTGTCAGAATGATTTTTATCCACTTATCACCTTTGGATACACTGAAATTGGTTCCTATCCAGGCCCCTGTGCTATTACCAACTGCAAGAACAATACCCGTTGACCACTCTATCTGCCCATTGAGAATAAACACAAGCAATGACGGGATGGTGTAGATCATGACAATAAATACTTTCATGCTATTGGTCCTGACAAGAGTTGTCCCGCTGACAAGAGAAAAAACAGCGATGATGATGAATCCGACGCCAGCCTGGATAAACCCGCCGTAGATACCGACAAAAAAGAACGCTATTGCCAAAAGTGGCACTTTTTCGATTGTATCCTTTGTCCCCTCTTTCTTTTTCCCGAAAAGAGTGAGTACAAGAACCAGGATCATAACTCCCGATAGGATCTTATTAAAAACTTCCGGCGGAAGATCAACAGCAATGTTTGATCCGATAAATGCCCCGACACTGGCGACAAGTCCCAGAATCAATCCCACTTTGGGAGAAAAATATCCTTTTTTCTTAAAGCGGTTTACAGAAGTGATATTCTGGCTCAGGATGGCAATCCTGTTTGTACCATTGGCCATAGCCGGTGGCAAACCGAGAAAAATCATTGCGGGAACTGTGATCAAAGAACCACCTCCGGCTACGACATTGAAAAAACCAGCTGCAACTCCGGCAACAAGAACGATTGCATACTTTATGATTTCTGATAATTCCATTATTTCCCCCGAAATTATCTTAAACCAGAAATCGGGTTTATTAAACCATCTGAAATAAGGATAAATAACTAGATATTACATAGATCTATCATAAAATTTCCAGCTCTTTCCAGATTCCCGACAAAGTCCGATCCTGTATCAAAAAAGGGAATATTATACTCTTTACACTGTTCAAACATTATCTGACTTTCTGATTTCCAGAAATTAACGATACCCAGCATCTCCTCATCATCAATCCGAGTTGTCCAGTCTTTACAGCGTGAGTACTTTTTTATCTCTGTTAATTTCTCTTCAGAACTAAGTCCGGGATACCCTAGATAAATAATAGAAATATCTGATTCGGAAAGAATGTTTTTAAAATCTACAGGAAATAATTGATAGAGATCGATAACAACATCAATATCTTCATAATTGATATGGCTGAAGAACTCTTTAATGAATTCTGCCAGCTGCGTGCTGAATTCGGTATTTTCATCGCGATGTTTTATGCCTGTATCAGGATACAACTTCTCCAATGTGGAAATTATGCTATCAAAGGGAATGTAATGGAAATTGGATTCTCCGCATAACTTCTTTATGAGAGTTGTTTTTCCTGACCGTGAAGCTCCTGCAATTATCAGATTCATTTATTTCCCAATTTATAATACAAAATAATATACATGGCATGAGACCATAAAAGAGGATCTGCCGATTGCCCCCATTTCTCTATCCAACGGGGAAGATAAGTATGGTCATTTAATGAATCTGTATATTGTTCTGCCAGATTGCCCGCATCATCTGCTTTGCTGATGATCCAGCTTAAAATCTCTTCCCCTTGCTTAACATCCCCTCCATCGACAAGGCAGATCCCCAGCCAGGCTGTGAGTAGAGGCCATATTCCACCGCCATAATAAGTATCCAGCTGGTAACGGTGAAGTCCACCGGATCTCAATAAATCCCTTTGGATTTTCATTATGGTATTCTCCATTAAAGGTTCATGAATATCAAAAACCTTAGCTGGGAAATACACTCCCAGCAGACTGGAATCAACAGCATCGGAACCTTCATATTTTGAAAGATGTCCATTTCTGGATCCAAGAGTCACCATGCGTTTTTTAATGTCAGAACATAGATCTGAATAAGTACAGCCTATTAATTTTTCTGACGATTGAAGTCCTCTGTAAATAGTAGCCATTGTATAGATATGATGCTTATCGCTGTTTTCCTCCCAGCAGTCATAACATGATATCTGCCATAGTTCGGCCAGATATGAGGAGACCAGAATCACTGCTCTGGTCATCTCATCAGTACAGGATTTACCTGAAAGTTCCAGATGTTCACCAAGGCTCCAAAGCCAGATTCCAAAACTGTCCAGTTGGAAATTCTCCCACTTTTCTGATCCCTCTTCTCCGGTTAGCGTATAACGGGTATGAAGAACCTCCTGATAATTATCACTTATTCCATTTATGAAATTACTAATCTCAGTTTCACGCTTCAGAATGTTTCCCACAGCCCATTTATGAAAAGCACCAGAGCTTCCATGCTCTCCTGCCAGATCCATGGCATAAGATATATATGAACTATCCCGAAACCAGCAGTAGTTGTACGTCGGAAAGCTGGGACAAGCCACATATCCTCCCGATTTGTGCTGTCCCTCTTTGATAACTTCCAGGCTTCTTTTAAATAACTGATCTTTATTCATAATTCAGATCTCCGGGAATAGAAATATTATTGAGGAGTGGATTATTTTTTCTAAAGACAGGGATTTTATTTATCGGCACATCTACTTTGTAGGTTTTTCCACCTTCAAATTCTTTACCTGTAAAAAAATCAAACCATTCTCCCACTGGAAGATATACATCTCTTTCTCCCTGTCCCTCAAACAGAATAGGACAAACTATCAGATCGCGCCCGAAAAGATACTGATCCTCAAGTTCCCAGCAAGTGGGATCTTCCGGATAATCAAAAAACATCAGCTTCATAAGGGGAGAACCACTTTCGCAGCTGTATTCTGCTTCACTTTTAATATATGGGATCAACTCCATACGCAATTTAGCAAAATAACGGTAAATATCTATGACTTCGGGAGTATTTGTTCTATCGGCAATATTCCAGGGAGTTCTGTCGACATGAGGTGTCCGATGATCAAAGAACTCAGAGTGATATTGCATAATCGATCCGAAACAGGCAAACGCTGTAGATCTGAGATACAGTTCAGCAGAAGGGATTTCACCACTGAATCCACCGATATCCCATCCCATAAAGGGCACTCCTGAAATACCCGTATTCAGAACAGCTTTCAATATTGATCTATGTGCATCCCATGTTGAATCCTGATCCCCGGCCCAGTGAACGGGAGAGTTCTGTACTCCCATAAATCCAGAACGACTGAAACTTATCCCGCCGTTTTTATCATTAATATACTTGTAATAACTGTTGATATAGTGATTGGGATACTCGTTCCACAATTGCGCTCCTTTTCTGCCGTCGGCAAACAGGAGCTCTCTTCCCCAAAGATGTTCTCCTCCATCAGTTTTAAAACCGTCAATATGGAGTTCATCAATGAGATATTTTCTTTTGTCCATCCACCACTCAGCTGCTTCGGGATTGGTAAAATCAATGACAAGACTGTCTGTGAACCACCAGGGTTTTACTTTATAGGGACTGCCGTCTTCATTGAGAACGCAATACCCCTTATCAATCATATACTGTTTATCGCGGGCATTCTGTTCACAGGTTACCCCTTCTTCCAGATGTTTTGACACAGGAATCTGCCATAATATAAGTCTTGTATCGTCACTATGGATATCTTCAATCATTGATTCCGGATCGGGCCAGAGCCCCTTTTCGGGAAATGTGAAATCACTATAGGAAAATAATTCTGAAGGATCTTTCACCTTGTATTCCGCATCATTCCATATATAAAAATTCTTTTCATCACTCCATGCTTCAATGACCAGAACTGTGGCTGGAATATCCAGTTCTCTGCTTTTATGAAGCTCTTTCAACACACGCTTCTGGCTGTTCCACTCATTGCTGCTCATCCAGGGACCGAATGCCCAATCGGGGGGAAGAACGGGAAATCCAGTCAATTGTGCTTGTGACTTTAGAATTTCACCAGGTTTTCCAAGGTAGATAAAACATTCCAGATTCCAGTCAGCAAGCTCTGCTTCAAAACTCCAACTATCATCGGAACTGAGATCATATGTAATTTTCTGAGGAGAATTAATACAATGCCCCCAAAAACCGGAAGAAAGGAAAAAAGGGATGGGCAGATAGGTTCTGTTACCTTCACTCTGTGATTTATATTCTTCATAAACACGGACATCGAGAATATTGCCCCGTTGATTAAATCCGTTAAACCTTTCACCAAAACCATAAAACTTCTCATCTGCAGCCACTGAGATAGAATGGCGGACACCCAAAGGCTCTCCCTGACTGTTAATCCGGTATTCCAGGGCATCAATTTCTGAATATATGACTGAACCATTGTGATAAAGGGTCACTGCACCTGAATCTCTGTTGATGGATATCTGGTAATCTCTCAAATCAATACTGAATATATCAGTATTGATTCCCACAGCTTCTGTGTTCTCATCGGAGAATATATCTGCATATGATCCCTGGCGTACACCGATTTTATTCTCAGATGAAAAATCAAAAGATCTTCCAATAGTCAAATCTCCGACAATCAGTTCGAGAAGAACTCTATCTTTTGATATTTCGCATGATTGGATTCCCGATACAGAATGAAATCCATCAAGAGCATAGGAATAAATTCCCGAATCGATATTACCAGCATGAAATGAATACTCAACAATATCAAAAGCTTCTCCTGACGGCAGTTCAACCTGCCATAAACTCGATGTGTCAGTATCTTTTACCCATTGAGCTTCCTTAAGCAGTTTTTCACCATTATTTTTCTGAATTGATGCCACTAAATTCAAAGTATTATCAACAGGTTCAGTAACAATGCCCGCTATAGTTTTATCCCTGTATGATGGAAAGCGGGGGATTCTCTCTTCAGGACCAGAGAGATATGGATTACCCACTCCCACAGGATTGTGAATTATTTTATTTTTCAATGATCTATCTCCGATTTGAATAATCGGGACTTATAAAAAGCCCCGATATGAAATATTACTTAAGATCTTCCAGAACCTTTCGGCTCAAATTTAATGCCTCTTCAGCACTGATTGACTGGAGCTTTGCCTGATCCAGATACATTCCGATTCCATCCTGGAGTTCATTCTGCTGTTCAATTACCGGCGGAACAATCGAGTATTTAAGGGAGTCAAAAACAGCCTGGCGATTGGCGGGATTTCCCATTGTCAAATATGCTTCGACGGCCTTTTCATCTTGAATGGTGGGCAACTCCCAGCCTGTTCGGATTCTCATTTTAGCAGATTCTTCACTTGCTGTGAAAAACTTAGCCCATTTCCATGCAGCTTCAGCTTTATCACTTGAACTGCTGATAGCAAGCGTATTGGCAAAGAAGTGAGTCGCTTTGGTTTTCATCCCCGGTTCGACTTCAATATCCCAGTTAAAATCCGCTTCTCCGAAGGCGCCGAACATCCATATTCCGCTGACAACCATTCCGAGTTTACCTGAAACAAAAAGGTCTCCATCACTCATTCCGCCCATTTCAGCATCTGTAGGCATAATTCCATGTTTGTTTTGAATGTCGAGCATAGTCTGAAGAGCTTCGACATTCTCTTTAGAATCGATAGTTATATTTCCATTTCCATCATAGACAGCTCCACCGTTCTGAGCTATTTTCTTGTAGAATTCCCAGAACTGGATACCCGAATGCAATCCCCATACATCATTTTCAGGATCACGGATTTTTTTTGCTGCTTCTATGGCATCATCCCAGGTCCAGTTCTCCTGCGGATAGGCCACTCCGGCAGCGTCAAAGAGGTCTTTATTGTAATAGAGAACTACTGTCGAAAAGGTTTCGGGAAGTCCGTACTGCTTATTCTTGTAACTGAAAGAATCATATGAACGGGGATAATATACGTCTTTTGAAAAACTGCTGTCACCGGCAGTCAGTTCATCCATATTGTACAGTGCCCCTTTTGCCGCATATGTAACAAAATTCTCATAATTCAATTCAAACACATCGGGAGCGATTCCTCCGGCAATATTCACCTGAAGTTTATTAAAGTAATCATCCCATCCTGCTGTTTCCACCAGGATTTTAATGTCCTTGTTTTTCTCTTCGAATATTGCTATCATCTCATCTAAATGATCTAAGTGATCAGGGGCTGCAGAAAAGGTAAAATAAGTTATTTCAGTTTTTTCCGATTCCGATGTAACTTCTTTACCCTGCTGTCCTTTAGCACTAACAGATACAATAATACAAATCATCATAAGTAAAACAATCAGCTTTTTCTTCATTTCTCTTCTCCTTATATTTAATAAGATGCGTGATACACCTTAAATGTACTAATCCTTAATTCCGCTTCGGCTTATACCCTGAACGAAATATCTCTGACTGAAAATAAACACAATAACTATGGGAATAATCGAAACCACACTACCGGACATGACCATATTCCACTTGGTCTCATATCTGCCGTGAAGCGCTGACAAACCGACGGGCAGTGTCATCATCTCTTCGCTTCTGGTGACTATTAATGGCCATAAAAAAGAATTCCACGATGACATGAAAGCCAATACGCAAAGTGTTGCGATAGCCGGTTTGGCCAGAGGTACTATTATTCTGGAAAAGACCAGAAAGTGATTAGCCCCATCCATAAAAGCAGACTCCTCAAGTTCTTTGGGAATTGTCAGTAGTGCCTGACGCAATTGGAATGTACCAAAAGCGGTGTGCAGCGTGGGAATAATCAATCCCAGATAAGTGTTGAGCCAACCGAAATAGCGCATAGTAATAAACAATGGTGTTATAGTTACCTGAAAAGGCACCATCATAGTGGCAATAAATATCAGAAATAGAAATTCACGTCCCTTGAAGCGCATTCTGGCAAATGCATAGGCTGCCATCAGACTTGTAATAATCTGCCCCCCGACAACAACTACGGCAACAGTAATACTGTTAAAAAGCATCCTCAACATCGGGAATAGATCGAAAAGCTGTTTGTAACTATCCAATGTAGGCTCTTCAGGTATTATCCGTGGCGGCATTTTCAGAATATATTGATTTGATTTCAGCGATGTCGATATCATCCACAACAAGGGAACAATCATCGTCAGGGCTGCCAGCGATAACAGAATGTATAATAATCCTTTTTTACGCATAGTGAACCCACTTTTTCTGCCCCTGAATCTGAACAGCTGTAATCAGCAGAATAATGAGAAACAGGACTAGAGATATTGTCGATGCATATCCCATATTGTAATAGCGGAATGCATTCTTATAGACCTGTTCGACCAGAACACTGGTAGATCCCGCCGGCCCCCCTTCAGTCATTACCCATACCTGATCAAATACCTGAAAGGAATTTATCATGGTGACAATCATAACAAAGAAAATTGTCGGTGAAAGCATAGGGATTGTAATCCGGAAAAACCGTTTTACTGTAGTCGCTCCATCAATAGATGCCGCTTCGAGAAGACTTTGTGGAATATCCTGTAGACCGGCGAGAAAAAGCATCATTACAAATCCTGTATCTTTCCATACACTTGTCATAATTACAGCGGTCATAGCCCAATTTGGATCGTAGAGCCATGCGGGACCGGCAATTCCTATTAATGCGAGGATGTAATTTATCAGGCCGAATTTGGGATTAAACAACCATGTCCACAAAAGAGCTACAGCAATCCACGATGAAACAACAGGGATAAAAAAGGCTGTTCTGAATGCACCTTTGCCCTTTATTTTTCCATTCATTAATAGGGCAACAAATAAACCTGTAACCATAACAAATGGGATATAACCGATAACAAAACTGACCGTGTGTTTCAAAGCATTCCAGAACTTCTCATCGAGAATCAGTTTCCTGAAATTACTCAATCCCGCGAATTGTATCTCTGAAATAAGATCCCATCTGAAAAGAGTTAGAACAAAAGAGGAAATAATCGGAATTATTGTAAATAGAACAAGTCCAGTAAATGCAGGTAATATAAAAAACAATACCCAGAAGGACTTCTTTATCCTGTTTTCTCCAACCATATATTTCGAATTCCTTATTTTTTATATTTTTCTTTTAAATACTTCTCGTACAACAAGTGTAGCCACACCGCGAACCCATAAGTTATCGTCATAAGAAACCGGTGTTATCACAATCTCATTGAATAATCCGTATACAACATTTTTTCGAAGTGCTTTATTCACTTCTTCTTCCATATATTTATAATAAACAATGCCTTCTCCACCGATCAGGAGTGTCTCAGGATCAAATAAATTGATCAGGGTAGATATCCCATAACCGAGATAGGCTCCAGCCATTGAAAAGGATTTTAATGCCGATTCATCTCCTTCATCAGCCAGTTCAACAATTCTATCAATAGACGCATTTCTATCGGACAGAGTATTGAAAAATTCCTCAATTGCGCCATCTGATGCATATGCTTCCAGACAGCCCTGTTTTCCACATTTGCATGTTTTTGAAGAATCATTTTCTGCGATTCTCATATGGCCGAATTCACAGGCAAGATGATGACTCCCTCTATAAAGCACATCATTGATGATTACACCCGCTCCAATTCCCGATCCGAGAGAAACACAGAGAAAATTATTAAAATTCTTTCCCTCTCCGAAATATTTCTCTCCGAGGGTGAAGGCATTCACATCATTTTCCAGAAAAACAGGAATTCCTGTTTTTTCTTCAAGGATAGGACCAATTGGAATATTTTTCAGACTCAGGATTGAGCTCTCTATAAGGATCCCTTTATGAAAATCAATTTTCCCGCCGATGCCGATGCCAATTCCGAAAATCCGCCCTTTTGTACTTTCTTCTTCAAAAGAGATCAAAGACTGTACAACATCAATTAACGCTTCAATTAATTCCGACTCTTTATATCCTTTGGTAATTTCCCGGGATCTAATCCGGATTATTCTTCCACTGAGATCCACAAGAGCACCGGCGATTCTGTTCTTCATCAGCTTTAAACCGATTGCCCTTCCACCTTCATAATTCATTTTTAATAGAATCGCCTTTCTCCCACCAGAAGATTCGTCTTTGCCGGTTTCACAAATCAATCCTTCAGAAATCAGCTGATCAACAAGTATGGAACATGTAGAGCGGCTCAACCCTGTCATCCTCGATAATGAAGCTCTGGAGACAGGGCCATCTGTTCTGATTTTTTCCAGAATAACAGCGATATTCATATTTTTAATCAGATCCTGATCACCTTTTTTCAAAACACTTCCTTTGTTTGTTCGATGGATAAACAAAGTGTATATCTGTTTATGTATCATGTCAAGATTTTTCTCATGAACTTCTTTTTCCGGTACAGATATTGGTATTAATTATTATTAACTATACCTTTATCTTCTAATTGAACAATATTCAGATAATTCTTATACATCTCTTCATAATCAATCATTTCGATTATCTCATTGAATTTCATTGAAAGGGATAATCCTTCCTCATCGTTTCTGACCGCTAAACTGACAGGGATCTCATAATCGGGAAATCTATTATAATAAAGCCCCTTCAAACCCATTTCATCTATTATCGTAAAAGTTGAAACACGTTCGAACCAAAATGCATCGATTCTTTCCGCTTTCAGCATATTTAATAAATTTTCGATTCTTCCTGTAACAAAATTCTCAACAGGAATTCCGGATAAGGACGAAAGAAAATTCTCATTTCCAGAGGGAACGCCGATAATCATTGAGGATAAATCTGCATCGGATTCCAATGGGATCCTTGTGAAAAAATCAGATTTAGTCGGGATCGAGAACTCCAATTCTATCGCATAATCATAGAAAGACTCTGTTTCCAGACCCAAGGGTGTGTGACCTATCATATCAACAAATCCATCTTTCAGATTCTTCTTAGCTCTTACATAATTCATAATTTTTATTTCAAATTGATAATCTGATATTTGTTCAATATATTTCAGGAAATCGATAGTGATCCCCTTATTCTCATCAATTATCAATGGAGGCATAAGCTCCAGTCCTATTGTTATCTTTTCAGAAAACACATTTAAAGTGCAGAAAAAAGAATAAAAGAAAAGAGAGATTAGAAATATCCTGTTATTAATCTTTAATTTCACTATTTACAATATACTTCGTCAAAGTCCTATAAGTCCAGAATTGGGATGTTTTATAAAAAAGAAGGAATTTCAGTACCGGAGTTTTTCCGGTACTGTTTTCAATAACTTCGACTAAACTGGAAACACTGCTTTGATATCGGTTGGAATATCACTAAGAGAATCCAATGCATCGAGAACCTCTTTTCCGGGTTTGCCGTATTCTGCAAGAAAAGCTGCCGCTTCTTCCGCAGTAGCATCCGCCTCGATATGGCATACTTTCTCAAGCAGTTCTTCAGCTGTCTCGAGAATATTCTCAACTTTGATGGAAAATTTATCACCATCAACAGAGATAACACCCTTTTTGAAGAGCCAGTTAAACTGGATCAGATTGGACATTCCGTGAGCTTCATGGACACCGAAACGCATAGACCGGAATAATCCTGCCAGATAGGTCTTCAATAATACTTCATCATCATATTTCTCAATACCGAACTGCCCACCGAGTTTCAGAATCAGATAGAGTGCTCCGGTATCGGCTTTCGTCTCTTCAATAGCCACATAAGACGAACCGATGCTTTTGGCTACTTCACCCCCGTCTTCTCTATAAGCCGGACCAAGTCCATGACTGATCTCGTGTAGAAGGACAAATGTAAAAAATGGCTCAAAATCGACATTTTCTCCCCCGTGAAGTACTTTTTTGGATATTTCGGATGTCACAGCTGAAAACTTGGCCTTCATGATATTATAGAGCATAACTTGTTTCCAACCGACATTGCCCCTCACCCAGGCGTCATTGGGCAGATTAAATGCCGCTGCCATAATCCCCTGCGCCGCTTCACCACCGGAATAGATCTGGTTGACAACGACGATAGGCGCCATTCCACCCATTGCTCCTTTGGAATCTGCAGGCATGGGAAAGACATCAGCCAGATTACCGAGATTATTCTCGATCTCTTTCAATGCCGCTCCTTTTTCAAAGTCGACAATCATCAGCATACTTTCGTAAGTTGCTTTAATTCCCAGCAGAGCATCGGCATAAACTTCATAGGGACCGATTACAAGATCGAGAGGGCTCGTAGTCAAACGAACCCATTCACTGTCACTATCGCGATATGATCCGCTGATCAGAGCTTCGGCTCGATTGATCAGATAACTGCTCAACTCTTCATTTTCAATCAGGTCCGCAGCAGATTCCAGCTGATCAAAGATCTCTGCCAGCTCATCGGCGTAATAGACATGATAGGGAATGATTTCCAATCCCTCCTCTTTATCCCGGATGATTGTATAATGATCTTTGGCAAGTTTCTTCTCTTCTTCATTTAACAGTTCAATCTTGTCGATGATCCGGCAGTCTTCCAGTGTATCGGGATAAAAAGCACAGCCTTTGCGCCTGTCATTTACATCTTCAAATTCCGATTTATAATCTGTCAGCTGGTTGTATGGCCCCTTAAACAACTCATAAAATTGTATCCGCTCTTCATCTATGCCTTCCATAACTTCATCGAAATGAGATGGCAGATATTCATGCTGCTGCCTCAGAAAGATTCTGGTAATCATATCTATGGCATTACACAAATGGGGCAGGGCCTGCATTATGTCTTCAGATAAGACTGAAAAATCAGCCTCAATCGAGACTTCTTTAAACTGTTTGATAATATTTTTTAATTCACTCATATTTATTCCTATTTGAAACTGGCCAGAAGCTGAACCAGAAAATTAAATGTTTTTCCTACAGATGATATTCTCAGTCTTTCATCGGGAGAATGGGGATCTTCAATATCGGGACCGAATGATATCATATCCATTCCTCCGCTCAAGTTGCCTATAACACCGCATTCCAATGCACCATGGGTCACATCCAGTTCCGGTTCTTCTCCATAGAGCTCCTTCCACAACTCAATACTTCTTTTTACAAGAGGACTGCCCCAATCGGGCTGCCATGGATCCATAAAAGTCTCGAGAGTATACTCTGCACCTAAAACATTGGCCAGAGTTTCAATTCTATCGGTAATTTCCACTAATCTCGATTTTACAGATCCCCTTTGCATAGTAGTTACCCGGAGTCCCGTTTCTGTTGAAATAAGAACACCGAAATTGAGAGAAGTCTCGACCTGTTCGGGAAGTTCGGCGTTCATAAACTGTACACCATGAGGAACCAGGCGAAGTTTGGCAAGAATCCCTCTTGTTGCCTCACCTGTAATCAGAAATTCCGGAATATCAGTATTTTCACAGGAAACAAAGGTGTTCTCCTCAACTGTTTTATTCTCCGATTTTAGAATCTCTCCAAAAGAATTCCACCATGTCCCGATGGCATTAACCTTTTCTCTATCAACAGAGAGAACAACTTCAGCAGCACGGGAAATGGCATTCATTGCCGAACCGCACAGAATAGAACCCATCTGAAAAGGGATTTCTTTGTATAATCCCTCCAAACCCCTGATCATCTCAGCTGTGGCATTGGCTCTGTTTTTGTGTATATCACCGCCGGAATGGCCACCGCGAAATCCTCCGATTTTTAGTTTTAAAGCTATGTTTCCAGCCGGGGGTTTGACTGAATCAAGTTTGAAATCCAGATGACTGATAACCGCACCGGCACAGCCGAGTGTGAATATGCCCAGGTCCTCAGAATCGAGGTTTATCATAATGTTTGATTTTACAAAGCCTTTCTTGATTTCATCAGCACCCCATAGGCCGACTTCTTCATCTGTTGTAAAAAGAAGTTCCATCGGTGGATGTTGAAATTCGGGATTAACTGCTGCTTCCATAGCCATAGCGAGGCCTACGCCATTATCAGCACCAAGACTTGTGCCACGTGCGCTCAACCAGTCTCCTTCACGTACATGTTCAATGGGATCTTTTGAAAAATCATGGTCTGATTCGGGTGTTTTTTCACAGACCATATCCGTGTGTCCCTGCAAAACTATGGACGGAGAATTCTCATATCCCTTAGTAGCGGGAATTTCAATAATCAGGTTCTGTACATGATCTTCTCTATAAGTAAAACCATTACTATCAGCCCAGTTTATAAAATAATTTGTAATTGGTTCGCGATTCTCTGATTTTCTTGGAATTTTATTAATATCTTCCAGAATGCTCAGTATTGTTTCTGTTCTATCTTTCATAGGGAATATTATGAAGCATATTTCAAATTTATTGTATAAATTAATACTTTTTTTGCAGTGTAGGTGAAGATCACGACCATCGCCTACAGAATCATATTTTTTTAGAATACATATTGTTTTTGCAGATAGAAACAATATATTATATGCCATGTTTGTATATGAAACACATGGAATACATGCCGGAACCGGAAAAGATCACCTGAAACACGGGATTGATAATCTTGAAGAGATTGTATTGAAAGCAATAGAGAAAGGTCATCCATCAGTAACCTTTATTGTTCACACTCCCCGACTCACCGGGTATCGCTATGCTGCTGAGAGAAATACAAGCATTAAGTTTATCAGAGGTGATGCCGCTTATTTCCGATATGGTAAAGATATCGCCGGACTGATATCCAAATATAGTGATCAGATTCGGATCATTCACGGTATCGAACTGGAATGGCTGGGAACAGGTCTCGGACTGCAGTGGAACAAATCAAAAATATTTCAGGCTGACGGCATCGATTTCATAATCGGATCCATCCATTTCTCCAAAGAGAAGGTTGCCTACGACGGTTCAGTAGAAGAAACAAATGAACTGATAGAAAAGAGAGACTCTGTTGAAAATCTCTGGGCTGAATATCTTGAAGAGATGATGGAAATGGTTGAATCGAGTTATAAAACAATAGATGTCGTAGGCCATATTGATCTGCCAAAACTCTATGTCGGTTCTCCCGAGTGTTTCAATAACCTCAACGATTCTGACGATATTGCAGCTGTGAGGATGCGCCTTCTGCTTGAAAAAATCAGTGAATACAATCTGGCTCTTGACGTCAATATGGCAGGACTGGTAAAAGGCTGTGGAATCTATCCGGGTATTAATATTTTGAAAAGGGCAAGAGCTCTCAATATCCCGGTTACGATTGGTACTGACTGTCATCACCTTAAGGACTTCGGAAATAATTACGAAAGAGCGATCGAATATATAAAAGAAGCCGGTTACACATGGTATCTAAGCTACCGGTCGGGAATACCGATTAAACACCCTGTAAACGAGAGAAACAATACAGCGGAATACTACAATTACCTCAACCTGGGAATAGAACTGCTCAAAAGAAGATTTTCCAGGCGAACACCTTTGAAACTGCCGCAGTTTTCTTTTGGAGGGAAATTCAAAGAACTGATTTCCGACTTCCCCGGTTCAATGGCATCAGGTGATAATAATACGATCAGAGTGCGGACACATGAAAAATCAATAACTATTTCCGATTCAAACTCAGCTATAAAAAACCAAATAAAACAGACAGGTCTCTTCTCTCACCACAAAGATCAGGTGGGGGTTCTGTCGTTGCTGTTTAATGCCCTTGCTTCTGAAAGCATTAATATCGAGACTGCTTACCTGGATTACAATGACGATGGCACAGCTACTGCATTTCTGACTCTGAGCGGCAAGGAAAACCGGCTGGACAGCGCAATAGAATTTGCTACCAGTACCTGGGTCGATAGTTTTATAACCCTCGAAGAGAGAGAAATGTACCCCTTGTGCCGTTCTAAAATAAATAACCCGACAATACTCGAAGTAGACGGTATAGAAATGAATATTCCCATTAGTTCCAGCATGATTGTCACATGCCATAAAAACTCCAAAGGCGTACTTCTAATACTGCTCTCGGCTCTGGCATCGGTTAATGTCAATGTAAAAAATCTTCAACTGGGAAAAAGAGGAAACAAAGCATATGCTCTTCTCGGGGTTGATGGAGATAAAAGAGAAATTGAAGCGATTCTTGCAAAACTGGGAACATCATTCCACGAAGCATCTTTTCTCTCTTTAACCGATTTTACAAACAGCTGAATTGATACTAAATTATTGATATCTTCAGATATTGAGATATACTGAAACTGACCATTAACATTTCATCTACGGGAGGGTTGGATATGGAGCTGAAGCCCTGTCCAGTTTGCGGATGTAAGCCCCTTTTGTTGTCTGTCGATGAAGTTGCCTGCGTTAACGGATTTTGTCCTGTTAAAACAGTAGCTACAAAGAAAGAGTTATGGAATATCCGAGCCGATGTAATCAGCAGAGATATTCAATTGCAGAAGGAACTTGTTCTGGAGCATGCTATTATGAATAACATGCAGAAGATTCAGGACAGATTTCCGGGATTGTCAGATTGACAAGAGGTGTTTGGTAAGATGTAAAAAAGTCCTATTTAAAAAAGTTTATTTGTTTTATAAAGCTGTCCAATGTGCTTTCACAATTGGCTTATCCCGGTCTCTTATTATACCGGTAAAAAAATCTCCCCGATTAATAACACCGACCCCTTTGGGGGTGCCGGTCATAATGATATCACCATCTAAAAGTGTCATAAACTGCTGAATTTCTTTGAGTATTTCCTGTGGTTTATACATCATCAACTCTGTTCCAGCCGATTGAATTACATTCCCATTAATTTGAAGTTCCAGAGATAATTGCGAAACATCGCTGCTGAAAGAGACAAATTCGCTGAACAATGCAGCTCCGTCAAAAGCTTTCGCCCTCTCCCATGGAAGACCTTTTTCTTTGAGTCGGCCTTGAAGACTTCTCTTAGTCAGATCAAGACCGAAGGCAACTGCAGTAAAGGCACCTTTTTCATAGAGAAAAGAGATTTCACCTTCATAATGTATGGACTCATTATTGTGTTCTGATAATAAGACATTTGTAATAGAAGTCTGAGGTTTCAGAAAAATTACCATATTTTCCGGGATTTCATTACCGAGCTCTTTAATATGTTCTACGTAATTCCGTCCGACGCAGACTATTTTTCCGGCAGCAGAAATTTCACCATTAACTATAATATTTTCCATTGATTATTTCCTATTGAACTTAGTTCTGTATATGATCGGCAGCTTTATCGACGAGACTATATGCAAAATCAGTAAAAATCTCTTTACTGAAATACCCTTTATCAACATCACCTTTCAATAATGTCAGAGCTTTTATGGGCAGCATTGCACTGCGATAAGGTCTTTCATCATTTGTGATGGCTTCATAACAGTCAATGATCCCCAGAATCATACCGCATTCTGAAATATCGGTTATTCCGTTGGGATATCCGCTGCCATCGAGTTTTTCATGATGTTCCATAGCTCCGGGGATAGCCTGCTTCAAGTCCGTACCGTAACCTTTGAGAATATCAACGCCGAGAGTAGGATGTTTTTTGATGATTTCATACTCATAATCAGTCAGCTTTCTATTCTCTTTTAAAAGATCTTCGGGGAAGTTTGCATCGGCTTTTCCAACATCGTGCAAAAGAGCCGCTAAACCGTAAGCTCTTGTTACGTCTATGGATTTCTTCGTGTAATAGCAATAATTAATCGTCAGGGCCATAACATTGATTGAATGAATTGTTGTTGAATAATCGATATGTGACATAATAGCCAGATTTCGTATGATTTCAGGTTGATCAGAAAAACCTTCAACAATTGTATTTACTGTATCAGGAACTACTTTGAGACTTCCGCTTCTGGGCTGAGAAAGAGTTTCCTCCATAATATTTACCAGCTCTTTTTTTACTTCACCGGCCTTTTTACTTTTTATTTTTTTAGTCAGATCACGGCTGAAACCTTTTTGTGCCGCATCAAGACTCTTTATTTTGTCTTCGGGAGTAATATACAGTTTCCCTTTATATGGATGGCCTTTCTGATAGTCTTTATTGTAGTCCAAACCACTTTGTTTGTACAAAAGGATCTCTCCCGAAGGAGCTTTATAGTAGAGATCTATATCATTATAGTATTTAATATTGGACTTTCTAACTTCAATCCACTCAGAATCATCAACTAAAACCATTTTACAACTTTCATCCTATCAGATACACAATATATCACTAATTTTATTATTCTCATATATTATTTCCTGTCTATAATACTTTATTACAAATTTGTAATTTCCCGATGCCTGAAACAGGTAACCAGATGGTCATTGACCATACCTATAGATTGCATATTGGCATAAGTCACAGTCGGACCGAGAAAAGAGAAACCTCTCTCCTTCATATCTTTTGAAATAATTTCTGATAACTCCGACTTAGATGGCACATCATCTTTTGATACCCAGTGATTGACAATTGGAACACCCTCTTGAAAATGCCAGTAATAATTGGAAAAACTACCGAATTCCCTTTTGACTTCGAGGAATCTTTTTGCATTATTGATTGATGATTCTATTTTTCTTTTGTTTCGGATAATTCCTGAATTGCCCAATAATTCGATTATCTCTCTCTCACCCCACTCCGCTATTACTGCAGGATCAAACCCTTTATAGGCAATCCGGTAATTTTCACGGCGTTTCAAAATAGTAATCCAACTCAATCCAGCCTGTGCGGACTCAAGCACCAGATTCTCAAAATGCTTTGTCTCATTATCATAAACAGGAACACCCCACTCTTTATCGTGATATTCCAAATAAATATTATTTGTACCAGGCCAGCTGCATCGCTCTTTATCCATAATATAATGATAATCTATATTGCTGTTCTCTGTAAGCTCCGGGAATCAGACAATATCAAATCCATGAAATGTGCAATAAATATAGGATTTATATAAATGATTTTAATGGAATATTTTGCCTACGTGCAATAATATCATCTTATAGAGTCAATAAACTCTAATTTTAATATAAGAATAAGATAAGGAAATTGTATGAAAATTGTTTTAATCGGTGCAGGAAGCGCTCAGTTCGGATGCGGAACAATGGGAGATATTTTTCAGAGTGATATTTTAAAGGGTGCAGAAATTTGCCTGATGGATATAAACCGGGACACACTGGATAAAGTCCATCAAGCCGGGCAGGCTTTTATTCAGAAAAAGAAACTCGATTACAGACTAACTGCAACAACAAACAGAGAGGAAGCTGTAAAAGGAGCTGATTTTATTATAATATCCATCGAAGTCGGTGATCGTTTCGAATTGTGGGACCAGGACTGGAATACGCCCCTTCAATACGGAGTTAAACAAATATACGGAGAGAACGGCGGACCTGGAGGATTATTCCACGCACTTAGAATAGTTCCCCCCATACTGGAGATCTGTGATGATATTGTAAAACATAGCCCCGACGCTTATGTCTTCTGTTATTCCAATCCTATGACAGCTATAACAACGACAGTACTGCGGAAATATCCAGAACTAAAATTTACCGGGATGTGTCACGAAATTGCTTCTTTGGAACGCTACCTTCCGACAATTCTCGATACCCCATTCGAAAATCTCGAACTGAAAGCTGCCGGACTGAACCATTTCAGCGTTCTATTAAGTGCAAAATACAGAGATTCCGGAAAAGATGCCTATGCAGATATTATGACCAAAGCTTCATCTTTCTTTGAAAAGGAACCGGGATATAGCGATCTATGGGAATACACAAAAAAAACCGGCAAAATCCCCGAAACAGAAGGTGCAACTGAAAGACATAAAATCGGAAAAGAAACATCCAGCCGTCCCTGGTCAGACAGAACTCTATTCCATGAAATAATGAAGAATTTCAAATTATTCCCTATAACCGTAGATAGTCATCTGGGAGAGTATCTTCCCTGGGCACAAGATGCATCGGATCACCGGGGAATCCTCGACTTCTATGCCTTCTATCGCTTTGCTCTTTCCCAGGAGGACAGACTGGAAATAGATGACTCAACTCTCCACGAAAGAATAGTACCGGTAATGGAGGGGATAATCTCGGGCGTGGAATATATAGAAAGCGCAGTGAACATAATGAATAACGGACTGATCAGTGAATTGCCTGACAATGTTGCAGTGGAAGTCCCCGGAAGAATATCCGCCGCGGGAATAGAAGGGATTACCATTGAAAACTATCCCAAAGGATTCGCCGCTTTACTGAGAAACTACACCGGTGTATACGACGTCACAGCCGAAGCGATATTGCAGGGAAGCAGAGACCTGGTGATTCAGGCTGTCCTCGTCAATCCCGGAATGCACATCATAAAAGGCGTTGACGAAATGGTAGACCTGATGCTCTCTCAGCAAAGCAAATGGCTGTCATACATCAAATAGTCCCACGATCCAAGCGGGACGCGGAGAGTACGACCGTATTTGAGACCCGACACTGGCAGGGTCGAACCAGACATAAGCACGAGAATCTATAAAAAAAGGCTTTTATCCCGCGCAGGATCAGCAACGCGGGATTACGATCAAAACTTGATATATTTTCTGTGAGTGAAGATTTGTCCGGAAGGCAAGGCGCGATCCTCTGCGGGACGCGGAGAGTACGACTGTACTTGAGACCCGACACTGGCAGGGTCGAACCAGACATAAGCACGAGAATCTATAAAAAAAGGCTTTGATCCCGCTGAAGATCTGCAACGCGGGATTACGGGCAAAGCTCACTCACAGGGCCAGTTTGCTTCGATAGATCGCTTCAGAGATGCATAAGGATGAGAGCCCTGAAGACGCATGACAGACTCCCCTTTGTAGAAGAGCATGATAGTCGGTATGCTGCTGATTTTATATTGGGCTGAAATTGCAGGTTTTTTATCAGTATCGACTTTGATTGTAGTCATCCTGCCTTTATATTCACCTGCTATCTGCTTGATAACAGGTGAAACCATTTTACAGGGGCCGCACCAGTCTGCATAGAAATCGACCAGCACAGGTTTATCAGATTTATTAATTAACTCTTTAAAGGACTTTATATTATTCAGATCAGACATCAGATAATTCCTTTCAATATCGTTTCTCTTAATATAGTTATCCATATATAGTTCAGGCAAGCAATTTCTAAGGATCAATAAACATTGTGTTGATCCCTTCGTCTTTCATTCTGACAAAGTTGCCCCATCTAGCCGATCCTATTGATTTTTCTATCGTTCCCGGTTTTAAATCTCTCGGTTCATAATGAACGGGAACACCGACAGGAATAGTTTCGAGGAACTCTTTGCCATTATCACCTAAAGTCAGCTTAACCAGAAATGCACCATTAATTGTGAGACTCTCGAATTCAAATCCGGTATCGGTTTTTTTTACCAGCATATTCTCTACCTCCATCTATTTTTGCATCTATATACTATTATAATCAAAAATATCAAAATTCGAATAAATACATTTACTATTTCCTAAATCAATTATTCATTAGTAATTTATAAAAGGAGGATTCACCATGAATGAAAGAATAGGGGAATGGATGATTGTTGAGGGGATTATGAATTATCAGGATGTAATGGCTGTAGTCGAATTTCAAAGACATGGAAGCAGGAAAAAATTCGGACAGATAGCTTTGTCGCGACATATGATAAGCGGCAAGGATCTGAAATCCTGGGAGAACTCACATTAAGAATTAATGAGATTGCGTAAAACGTGTATGGAATAACCAAAGCGGGGGCTTTGATCAGTCATTAGAAAACTCAGAAACAACCGGCATTTTTTATCGGGCTCAACTTCTTTTTTTAAGATTGTACCTATTATTTCAATAACTTCATCTGTTTTCATAATTTTAAGAATAGCAATAGCTTTCTGGTTTATATTGACATCAGGAGTATCATCGAGTAAAAGAATCAACTCATCTTTACTCAATTTCTCGGTAATGCAGTCTGTTTTCACATTATTTGATAATAAAAGGCATTCAACTTTCTCTTTTTTTAAAGCCAGTTTACTTCTGGCTTCCTCAAAATGGTGTCCGAATATTCTTATCAGATCGTTGGGGATCTTCCGCCGAATCTGCATTGATAGAAATTGAAGATCTTTTTGCTCCAGTCCCTGATTGTTTATGTTTAGAAATTTCGTATGAATTGTAAATAAAATAGATTTGCCAGTTTCTTTGCTGATGAATTTCAAATGAACAACAAGCGCCCCTTTCTGATCGAAAATGGCCTGTTTTATTGAATCACTAAGTTTAGCCATAATAACCAGATTTTCCATCGTCGATGAAATAAGAGCACCTTTAATTATCTCAGTCCCGATCTTTATGGACGTATCTCTCTGAACTAATCCTATTGATTGAGAAACTTCTTTTGAATAGACAATTTTTTTATCCTTGAATGTAGCATAAAAAGTGTTTGTCTCTTTAACTTCCTGCTGATAAATCATTTCAAAACCCTGTATAAGTTATGCTATACCATAATTCTCTAAAATTAAACTGCTATTTCTGTGAAAATAAATTATGATCTTTTTTATTGTAAAAAGCAGAATAAATCTATTTCCATTATACTTCTATTATAAATGCGATGACATTTTTTTGTCTAAAGGATTAATTATGTCAGATTTATTAAACTTAAGAAAATTCGTTTCTCCTGAAGTAATATTCGGAAGCGGAGCCAGAAAGCTTGCCGGGACATATGCAAGACAGTTTTCAGCGGGAAAGGTCCTTGTTGTAACAGATCCCGGAGTAATAAGAGCAGGTTGGCTCAAAGATGTCGAAGAGAGCCTGATTGAATCAGAAATTGCATACCATATTTTTTCTAAAGTCTCTCCTAACCCCAGGTCCGAAGAAGTTATGGAAGGAGCGACGATCTACAGAGAACAGAAGTGCAGCATTATAATCTCCATAGGTGGGGGAAGCCCTATGGATTGTGCTAAGGGGATTGGAATTGTTGTTTCCAACAATAGAAACATATTGCGATTCGAAGGTGTCGATCAAATTCCACTTCCCGTACCTCCACTTATTTTCATCCCGACAACTGCCGGATCATCAGCTGATGTCTCCCAGTTCTGCATCATTACCAATTTAGAGGAAAGGGTCAAAATAGCCATTGTCAGTAAGTCTGTTGTTCCCGACATCGCTCTCATAGATCCCGATACAACGATGACAATGGACCCCTACCTGACGGCCTGTACAGGAGTTGACGCCATGGTTCATGCCATAGAAGCATATGTGTCGACTGGTAGCGGAGCACTTACGGATATGTACGCTCTCAATGCTATAAAACTCATAAAAGATTTTTTACCCCGGCTTATGTCTGACCGGTATAATAATGAATTACGGGAAAAAATTATGCTGGGGAGCATGAAAGCGGGACTAGCTTTTTCAAATGCCATCCTCGGTGCAGTTCACGCCATGGCGCACAGCCTTGGTGGATACATGGATCTGGCCCATGGAGAATGCAATGCCATGTTGCTCGATCATGTAATCAATTATAATTTTGACCATTCCTTTGAAAGATATAAAACCATCGCTGAAGCAATGGGTGTCGATACAAGAGGATTGAAAAGTAAAGAAGTGAAATCCAGATTGATAAAAAGTGTCACCGAATTGAAAAATGAAGTGGGTATTATAAAAACACTGGGACAGAAAGGAGTCAATTCCAGTGATATCCCACTCCTCTCCGTTAAAGCAATAAAAGATGCCTGTATCATAACAAATCCCAGAAAGGCTACTCTTGAAGATATAAAAGTGGTTTACAGCGAGGCTATGTAGTTTTCAATGGATAATGAGAAGCGAAATAATCAGGACGATCAAATTAGAAATCTTATGGGGTTTGGAAGCTCGTCCATCAGAAAGAGCTATTATCCGGAACTTCAAAGCAAAATTCATGAACTGAATCTGGAAAAAGAGAAATTTGAAAGAATATTCTCAGAAGCACTCAATGGCGTTTTTCAGGCTGACATCAATGGAAAAATTATTATCGCCAATCCGGCGATGATAAAGTTATGCGGTTATCAGACAATAGAGGAATTCCTTTCGTTGAGTAGTATTGGGGATGATATATTTGCAGATAAAAAAGATCTGGACAGGTTAATGGAATTGTTAACTGAAAAAGAATCGGTTATGAATTTTGAAGCACTTATTGAAACTGCCCAGGGAATGATTATTGATGTCTCCATCAATGCGTCAATGATAAAAAGAGAAGACTCTGTATTTCTCGAATGTGTTGTACAGGATATTAGCGAGAGGAAAAAAGCACAGAATTATATCAGCAATATCATTAATTCCATGCCTTCGGCATTGATTGCAGTTGATCAGGAGGGAATGATAACCCAGTGGAACCGGGGGGCAGAACAGTTCTTTTCTGTAACCGAAGAAAAAGCTCATGGCAGTAGAATCGAGGAAATAATCCCCTATATTACAAAAGATATACCCAATATCAGAAAAGTCATTACCGGTGTTGAGAAAGTGATGAAAATCAAGCATTCGAGAATAGTGAATTATTCTCCCGTTTATGAAGATATGTACATCTATCCTTTAAATTCAAAAGGGAATGAAGGGGCTGTTATTCGAATAGACAATGTGACAGAACAGGTCCGTATTCAGGAGATGATGATTCAGTCGGAAAAAATGCTTTCCGTAGGAGGACTGGCTGCGGGCATGGCTCATGAAATTAACAACCCCCTGGCAGGAATGATGCAGACTGCAGAAGTTATGGGAAAACGGCTGTCAAATCCGACGATACCGGCAAATATTAAAGCTGCGGAAAAAGCCGGTATTACCATGGAATCAATAGACTTGTATATGAAAGAGCGGGGGATACTCAAAATGGTAAAAGCCATAAAAACCTCCGGCAAAAGGGCAGCTTCCATCATAGAGAATATGCTAAGTTTTGCAAGAAAAGACAATATGACAACTTCCTACCAGAATATTGTGGAATTATTGGATAATATTCTGGATCTTGCAGAAACAGATTTTAACTTGAAAGAAGATTACGATTTCAGAAATATCAAAATTATCAAAGAATATGAGGAAAATTTGCCTCTCATTCCATGTGTTAAATCACAGATACAACAGGTGATCCTCAATCTGCTTCGCAATGGTTCAGAAGCGATGAGTGAAATCAGCAATAGGGAAAAGCTACCCTTTTTTATCCTCCGTTTAAAGAAAGAAGCGGAAATGATCCGAATTGAGATCGAGGATAATGGACCCGGAATGGATAATAAAACCAGAAAAAGAATATTTGAGCCATTCTTTACGACTAAACCTGTAGATATCGGAACGGGACTTGGTTTATCTGTTTCCTATTTCATTATTACGGAAAATCATAAAGGAACTATGAACATCGAGTCGGAACCTGGCAAAGGAGCCAAGTTTATATTGAGGCTCCCCCTCAAATTATCAGATGACGAATAAATCATCAAAAGAATGTTTTTGGGATAAAGTAAATTTGACAGGGAAATTATCTTTTCCTATTCTTATTTTATGAATACAAATCGCAACTTATACAAAATGGATGATTTTTTAATCATTATTTCCTTCTTAATGATTATTCCTCTGATTTTTATTTCCTGGCCATGGTTGAAAACTGTTACAGAATTTGAAAATCTGACAGCTTTTTTCCAGTCGGCTCCGGCAATACTCGGACCCCGCCTTGGAGCATTGATTCTCTATGGATGCGGCGCAGTTACATCGCAGATTACCGGAAGAATCATTAGATTTAAAGAGAAGCAAAGTCTGGAAATTCTCGATACACTGCAGTTTTATAAAAAAACAACCGTGCCACAGCTGGCATCACAACTGTCCATGTCGGAATCAAAAATAAGCTCTCTTGTAAAGAAGATGTCAAGAATCAACTCTCTTGGAATTCAAATTGACGGAGAGACCGTATCTATTGGACAGGCAATGGAAAATGACATTCCCACAGGATTCAGTGCTGATGAAGAGACTCATGAACAACCTAAAACATTCGGTTCTTTCGGTGATGAGTTCAAAGCAGCAGTTGAAAAGGCAAACTCAGACAGCAACCTGACAGATGAAGAGAAAAAAGAACAAGTTAAACAAGCTGCCCAGAAAATGTTCAATAGCAGAGTGAATCCCAGTGGCAAAGGGAAAAAATTCAATGTGGTTCTTTTCATTATCCTCTTTATTACACCCCTATGGCCGGTGGCAATAGTTTATGCAATAAGTTATGCCGTCAAACAACAGAAGATGAAATGAATTTTATTTCCGGTTCTGCTCCATCCATTTAACAGCCCAGTTAACGAGAGGTGCCTGTTGGAGGAACCGCATTTCCCCGTTACCTATTTTGTGACGGGGAATGGAAAATTCTTTTTCATATGCATCTCCGAGAGTTATGAAATCCCCATCGTCAACATCGAGCGCATTGTAATCCACCCATTGCCGTTCACCATTAATCATAATAGCACTACTCTCTTTCACATATTTTTTACCGGGATACTCCGCTCTGGTTTCAGCGAGATGAAGAGAGGTATTCTTCTCATGGCCTACTCCAATAAGCAGTATATGGCCTCCAAGTTCATATAATTTGTCCAGTGGCGATCCCTTTCCGAATATATTCTCCAGATCGTGATCTTTAACGAGGTAATCAGCATGCTTTCCATTGGCGGCAAATGACCGCGAGGGATGATCACTTCTTACTGTACCAGGCCAGGTTCTGAACATTTCCGCCACTGTGCCCATACCTATGGCAGGAGTAATGTTTTTGTCAAAAGCAGGCCAGTTTTCCCTGATGAGCGGCCACCAGGACTCCGGCTGTTCCCAGTGAACACCTTTCGATGGATCGAGATTTTTCCAGGTCTGCGATGGCATCATAAGCGTACCTTCAGGGCTGACAAGTTCAAATAAAGCTCGTATAAGAGTTTCAGCACCGCCGATAACCCATCCCAGTTTGCTTAGAGATGTGTGTACAGAGATAATCTGTCCTTTACTCACTCCGCAGGCGGCAAATTGCTCTACTAAATCAGAGAAAGTGAGCGGTTGTATATTCTGTTCATCATAATTCATAAATAAACCCTCCCTATAGCGTAGTACATATCGTACAACACTGTGAAATTATTAATCAATAGCCTTTCAGATCAGGGAAACTTCTTCTTTGTCGATATAATCCATTTGATTAAAAGGAGCCAGATTCATTTTTTCAAATTCCGAATCTGACAGATTTAGATTGAGTGAAGCAAGGTTATCTTTCAACTGTTTTAAAGAACTGACACCAATAATCGGAACTATATCTGCATTGTGTTTCATCATCCATGAAAAAACAATCTGAAAGGGGGAAACACCATGAGCTTCGGCAATTTCTTTAACTGCCATAAACCGCCTCTCATTATCTTCGGAGAAGAACCTGTTATTCAAAGCTGGATGATTTTTATCGTAGATAGTATCCCAATTATACATTCCTGCAAGTGTCGATGTATAAGCGAAAATCGTCGTGTCTTTTTCTGTCCTGCAATAATCGAGAAGTTCTTCATTTACAAATTTCTGAACCCAAAGATCGGCATTTTCCCTCGGTTTAAGATAAGAGTACCAGTTCTGAATACCGACGAATTCCGGCCATTGGTTCCTTCTGCTAATATCCTTTGCCATGGCTAAACGCCACGTCGACATATTGCTGCATGCTATATGCCTGACTTTGCCCGATTGAACCAGATCATTCAAAGCTCCCAGAGTTTCTTCCAGGGCTACATCTCTCCAATCGACATGAATATAATAGAGATCGATATAATCTGTCTGAAGCCTCTCAAGGCTGTCTTCGACTGCTTTGAAAATTGCTTCTCTCGAGAGCCCTTCAAATTCCAGTTCGTCACCGGCAGAAGATTTTAGCGGACGGACACCGCACTTGGTCGCCAGAAATATATCTTTTCTGTTTTTTCTTGATTTCAACCAGCGCCCTAGGGTAATCTCGCTCTCATCACCGGTATATCCGTCTATCCAGAAACAGTAATTATTTGACGTATCAAGGAAACGGCCGCCCGACTCATAATAGTGATCCATCAATTCAAAAGACGTCTCTTCACTGACCCTGCTGCCGAAATACATTGTGCCGAGACACATCGCACTGATTTTTTCCTGTGTATTTCCCAAAGTTATTTGTTTCATAATATCTCCTCAATCTTTTAATATATTGAGTTTATATGAAAAATGTGGCGCCATTTAGGTCCACTTCAGACAAACATTATCCGGCCACTTTTCCAACCGGGATAATTATCAGTCAGTCTTAAAGCGGTCTATCTCTGTTTTCAACTCTTCGCTGTTATTGGCGAGAGCTGAAGATAAATCTGTCACCTGATCCATAGCGGCAACGATTTCTCCGGCACCGACCACTGCTTCCTGAATACCTCCGAGAACGGTTCTGGAAACATCTTCAATATTGAGCATTTCATTTGATAGCTCCTCTGTTCCCCTTTTCATCAAATCAGCACTGTCTTTTATCGTTACCGTTATTTCATTCAATCTCTGTGCAGTCTGGCCGATCTCCTGACTTCCCGTCATCAGTTCATTGGTATTGGCAGATATCTGATTGAGAGCCTGTACAAAATCACTGACCACTTTATCCATTTCTTTGAAGATCTCTGCAGTGTCCTTAGTATTTCTTACAGTTTCATCAACTCCATTTCTGATTTCCTTGATTACTGTATCTATGGTTTTGACACTGTCTGAAGAACTCTCAGCCAGTTTTCTAATCTCATCGGCGACTACGGCAAATCCCTTTCCGGAATCCCCAGCATGAGCCGCTTCTATGGCGGCATTCATAGATAAAAGATTGATCTGGCTGGCAATACCTCTTATGATATCGGTCATATCTTCAATATCACCTAATCTGGTCACAACATTCTGGTTGAAATTCTGGCTCAGATTATCGAGCTGTTCTCCTCCTTTACGCGATGTATCAGTCAGATCCGATGCTACTTCTTTCTTTTCAAGGCTGATCTGAGCCACTTGTTTCAGTGAATTGATCATCTGTGCTATAGAAGCGGCAGTCTCTTCAACTATGGCCGCTTGTTCTTCACGGATCTGGTTGAAATTCAGAACCGATCCTCCTATGCTCTCAACAGATTTTGAAGAGTTGGAAATGCTCTCATCAAGCCTCTTGATCTGATTTTCCATTGAATTCATATTTGCACTGATTTCTGTAATAGCCGCTGCTGTTTCCTCAGTATTGGCAACAAGAGAATCTTTTGTATTCAGTGTGGAATCGGCACTATTTTTGATTTTCGAGATCATTGTGCGCATAAGAGAAATAAAACTATTAAAATTTACTGTCAACTGAGTCAGTTCATCATTGCTTTGAACATCAATGGTACGGGTGAGATCCCCCTCGCCTTCAGAAATATCCTTAAGGGAAATAGAAACCTTCATAATCCTCTTAACAAAGAGGTGGGAAATGAAATAAACAATAAGAACGAAAGTAACCAATGTTCCGAATATAAAGAGAAAGATCTCATTTCTCAGTTTAAAAAGAGGAGAATAAACAATTTCTTCAGTTGCAAACAGAACCGTTACCCATTGGAGACTCGGTATCTCACGGTATACCATAGTCTTTTTCTCACCATTAAAGGTATAGGGCTGGTTACCGTTTTTTTCTTCCACAACGGGGGCCATAAAAGGATTGCCCTGGTCATCTTCCAGGTCCAGGGCATTGGTTCCGATAAGTTCTTCCGCAGGATGAGCGACTATAATCCCTTTCTGATCTAACAGAGCCGTTGAAACACCTTCACTTTTAGCCGTTGAAAGCAATCCCAGGAGTTCATCGAGATAGAGATCTATCCCCAGAACGCCGATCAGTTTGTTTCCCGGGCCAAAGAGTGGTGTGGCGATAGATATATTCAATTGGCCCGTATTGGCATCGACATAATAATCAGTAAAGATTGTATCACTCTTGTCGACAGCCGCTGAATACCAGGGACGACTTGTTGGATCAAAATCAGCAGGGGCTATCCAGTCTCCTCCATAATAGAATTTCATATCAGGTGTACCCACATAGAGAAATTCCACACCGTACTTCTCACCATCTCCTTTGAGATAGGGATTATTCCCGGGACCACCGCTGATAACCAGATCAAGAGAACCATTTTGCTCGATTATAGTTTTCCTGGATTCGAGAGCTGCTAATCTCAACTTAATCCAGCCATCTATTTTTTCAGCGCTGATCTCGGCATTTTTGGACAAACCCTGCAAAACAGTAAACCTCAAGCTGTCCTTCTCTCTCAGATAATTGATATAACCGAAAAGGGATACGAGAATCACAGCCACGATACTGAAAGCTATGGACATACGCAATTTCATACTAAAAAATAATTTATTTTTCATAAAACACCTTCTAATCTGTGGGAAAAGGAAAAATCTTTGATATTTCCAACCTTTTTATCATCTCCGCCATCTCAATATCTTCGGGCTTGCCTGTCAGTTTGTCAGCAATTTCCAGCACAGACGGCAGCAGCTTGACATCTCCCGTAGTATTGAGAAAAACATTTTCATTGGCTAATACCCAGTTGATAGAACGAGCCATATCGTCATGTCCTGTAATAGGTTTATACCAGGTAGCACCCTTCTCTTCATTTTTACCCCAGTAGGATCTGGCCAGAGATTTAATCGTCTGTACGGCAACACCCCCCGCTTCACACATACCCATCAGTTGACTGAAGTCTTTATTGTATTCTTCATCAGTCATCATGAAATAATTAAAGGGGAGGAGAATAGAATCGAATTCGAATCTCTCCAGACTTTTTATATGCATTTTAGGGATGACATACTCATGTCCAGTTACTCCTATAAAGTCGATTATTCCCTTATCCCGGGCTTCGACGGCAGCTTCAAGAACACCACCGGGACCCATTGCGATATCCCATTCGTTCTGTCCGATTAACCCGTGTAACTGCCAGAGATCAATGTGGTCGACTCCCATCCTGTCGAGGGATTTCAAAAGTTCATCAAAGGCTTCTTTCTTTGTTCGAATACCGGTTTTAGTAGCCAGAAAAAATTTATCTCTATGTTTTTTCAACCAGGGATTAATCCGCACTTCAGCTTCACCGTAACTGGCGGCTACATCAATGTGATTTACGCCGTATTCCAATAACAGATCCAGTGTCGGATCTGCCTCTTTCTGTGAGATCCATCCCAATGCAGCTGCACCAAAAATAGTTCTGGAGCTTTCATGGCCTGTTTTACCAAAAGGTTTCTTTATAATCATATATTAATCATCATTTGATATATTGCAGAAATCAAGGTAGATCAACCAATTTAGTATTACAATTGTATTATATGATAAAGTCAGGAATAAAAAAGTTTAACAATATACCGATCTATTTCAAGATTATTATAATTATGCTGGTATTTTCTCTGGTATTGACCATCACATCCCTTTTAATTCAGGAATTGGTTATTAAAAGGAGTTTTCTCGATCTTGAAGAAGCATACAGTTTAAACAATCTTAAAAGAACTGAAAATACTATCAATAGAGAACTGCTCTATCTCGATCAACTGCTTACAGACTGGTGCCAATGGGATGATACATATAACTTCACCTATGACAAAAACTCCGATTATATCGATTCCAATCTTCAGGATGATACATTTTATTCAGCTTCACTCAATCTATTGTATATTTTCAATAATGATCAGGAGCTGATCTGGGGGGAAGTTTTTGATCTGGAAAATGAGGAAAACATTACTGATGATTATTTTACAGATAGATATATACACAGCGATGAGATAATATTTACCACTGAAGAAATGAACCGGGAAAATCCCGAAGAGCTTGTCCATAAAGGGTTCAGGAACACAGATCACGGATTATTTTTAATCAGTTCAAGACCGATTGTAAAATCGGATTTTTCCGGATCTCCTGCGGGAACAATGGTTATGGGAAGACTTGTAGATAGGATTTTTATTCAGAATCTGGAAGAGCTGACTCAAAATAAATTCAACATATACACTGAAGGACAGGAGCATGTTTTAAGTGAAATACAAATGGATTCGGGCAGTTCCCATATAAGAAAAGAAAAAGATTCATTGATAGCGCATAAGGAATTAATGGATATTACGGGAAATCCCGGTCTTCTTTTAGAAACAATTACAGACAGATCCATCTCCCGTTACGGTTCACGATCTGTTTCCCTTTTCAGTACGATTACTATTGTATCGATTATCATCATCACATTATTTCTCATTCTTATTTTCGAACTGGTGATTACAAAACCTATATTAAAAATTACAAATCATCTTGAAAAAATCGAACAGTCAGGAAATACAGAACTCTCACTGGATTATCAACGTCGAGATGAAATTGGAACACTATCTTTGGGCATCGATACTTTTGTCAATGAGATACACAATCAGAAAAAAGTTCTGACTGATCTGAATGATAAGCTAACAGAACAGGCTTCTACAGATGCATTGACTGGATTATTCAACCGCCATGTTCTCGATACGGAAGTAACTCTGTTATGGAAGACTCTTTCGAGAACCAGAACACAGATATCTGCCATACTGATCGATATAGATTATTTCAAGAAATACAATGATACTTACGGCCATCAGGAGGGCGACAGGTGCCTGCAGAAAGTTTCTGAGCTTATTATAAAATCACTGCAAAGGACAACAGACAAAGTGATCCGTTTCGGAGGTGAAGAATTTCTTGTTGTTCTCCCTACAACGGAAAAAGAGGGAAGCATGCTTGTCGCTGAAAAAATACGGTCGAATATTGTAGAGGAAAAGATTAATCACAAGGCTTCAGAAATATCATCATACCTGACAATCAGTGCCGGGGTATCCACGATGGTTCCCGGTTTTGCAAACAATCTCGATGAGTTAATAAAACAAGCTGACCAGGCATTATATGATTCAAAAGAAAATGGAAGAGACCGGATAACATTTTACAATAATTAAATAATAGGAGATCCGCGTAGGGTACGGTCGCGACCGTACCCTACGGGATTGTGGGATTATCAGCTTCGCCAGTTCCCATGCATATTGCAATATTCTCTTGCAACCAGTTTATCGCTGTATTTAACAAAAAACTCCGCCTGAGGTTTATCTCCCGGTTTCAGATATTTTCTCTGGATATAATCACCATTTATTATCTCAATCCACTGAATGTAGTGCTCTTCAGACATGGGATGGTCAGTAGAACCGACTTTGACCAGAACACCTTTTTCTGTAGCTTCGATAATAGGAACATGCTTCTCTGTTGCGAAATCAGCTGTCTTTTCTTCCTGCAGAGTCATTGCCTGATTACAGCAGGTGAGAGTCCCTGTAGAGCCATGAGCCACTTCTACGATATTGCCGCATACTTCACATTTATAAATATCCAGTCTTTTTTTAATCGCCATTATATACCTCTTTAAATAATTATGATTTCATACCTGTAAAATTCTAATCGCACTATTGATGACAAACCAGTCTTTTACAGCTTATTTTAAAAGTAATAAAAAGTAATTTAAAAGTAAAATAAATAATGCATTGAAATATCTGGATTTCTGATCTAAATTTTAGATATTGATATATGAAAAAGTTAAAATCAAAAATACTAATTGTCGATGATTCAATGGAACAAATCGATTTTCTGACAGAAATCCTGATTGACAATTATGAGATTATCTGTGCTTTCAACGGATCAAAAGCCATTGAATTAGCGAGAAAAAAACCGCATCCCGATCTCATCCTGCTCGATATAATTATGCCTGAGCCCGATGGATATGAAGTGTGCGAGATATTGCAATCAGATGTTGAAACAAGAAATATTCCCATAATATTCACAACGGGATTCAGCAGTTGTTACAATAGATTTGAAGAGAGTCAGACGGGAGCCGTCGATTTCATTCAGAAGCCCTATGATATTGAACAGGTTAATTCAAGAGTCAGAGATCACTTATTAATTAAGCATCAGAAGGATCAGCTTACAAACTTGAAATGAGGGATGTGAGAATATGGTCTTCCCATTTCCCATTGATTTTCAAATAGGATTTTGCAAGACCCTCTATTTCAAAACCAAGGTTTTCAAGGGTTCTGCCGCTGCGGACATTGCCCGGGATATAATTCGCCATGATTCTATGAAGTCCTGTTTCCCTGAATAAATAATCAATAGAGGGCTTGAGAATCTCCAGCATCATGCCTTTCCCTTCATATGAGGCCGCAATAGAATAACCGAGAAAACAAGCCTGAAATGGTCCTCTTACAATATTGGTGAAGTTGCAGAGTCCAATTATCTCAGAATGGGATTTGTCCAGTGCCGCCAGCTGCAGGGACTGGCCGCTATTAAATGAATCAAGTGCCGAATCGAGACGTTTCCCTACCTCCTTTTCAGAAAAATAGACTTCATCCCTCAAGGGTTCCCAGGGAGATAAATGAGCCTTGTTTTCACTGTAATATGCCATTACTATTTTGATCAATTCTATGTTTTGTACAAAGATATCGCTTCGTTCTGTTACTAGAAGAGGATCTCTCAAATTCTTCCCACTGCTGCTTCCAGTTTCTTTTCTATTGCCATAGCCATAGAACCCAATTCTTTATTTTCTACCATAGACATAGCGACAGAAGGTTTTATTACAGTGACATTCGTCCTGCCCGCTTTCTCATAGACAACAACATTGCAGGGAAGAAGAAGTCCGATGTTCTCTTCTGCTTCAACAGCTTCGTGAGCCATAGGCGGGTTGCAAAATCCCAGAATGAGATATTCACTGTAATCGATGTCAAGTTTGGCTTTGAATTTTTCTTTCATATTGATTCTGGAAACCAGTCCGAATCCCTCATTTTTCAATTCAGCAGTTATTTTATCTTCAGCGTCTGAAACAGAAGTATTCACAGTTCTTTCAAAACCATAATTTAACATATACCCTCCACTATTCAATTTGATAATTCATACAATTTTAGCACTGTTTTCCAGTTTCTTGTTGTAGCTGTTACATTTAATTTCTTTTCAAGAAAAGCATTGGATAATTTTGTTTTTCCATATCCATCGGGACAGTGGAGGCAGATGTGTTTTTCCATAATTTCAAATGACTCTGAAGCAGATTTAAACTTCATCAAAAGCTCCCTGTGATCTCCCGATATGGAATCCGTTAGAAATGTAACAAGAATCCGGGATCCATCTTTCTCAAGATCGACAGGAGAAAAAGGGTTGCATCTTATAAGCTCAGAGAAATCTTTTATTGTTCTGATAATGATGGGAACATGAAAATCATAAGTTCTGATTATAGCTTCTTCGATCTTTGATTTTATTTTTTCACTGTTTTCTTCATCTGATTCAAATATAACATTTCCGCTTTGAATATAAGTAATCACATTTATGAATCCGAGGGATTCATATAATTCTTTTAATTCAGCCATCTTAATTTTTTTCCGGCCACTGACATTAATGCCGCGTAAAATCGAAATATATTTCATATTGGATTCAGAAATCACCTACACTGATTCCTGCATAGATTTCCTGGCGCTATCCACATGAACAGCAAAAATCTTCAATAATTTAATAAATTTGTTGAACAGAACTTCAGACTCTTCGAGACCTTTACAGAGATCTTCCTTTTTGTGATTGAGAAACATGGCATTACTCAGAAGTTTAGGTACGGCGGCATTAATATCAACAATAATATTGTTTAGATGGCCATGAAGATCAATGCAGCAGCGAAAGGCATCCTGAATAATCTTATCAGCTCTGTCATTGACCTTTTTTACGGCTTCCCGCCCTTTATTTTTTGCAGCGCCATCGAGAAAACCATTTTTCAAAACTTCCAGAAAAGGATGAATTTCTGAAAAGGAAGCTATAGTCAAATCCTCTTCAAACTTCTTCACTCTCTCCGAAAGGATTTCAAAGTATTCCACAGTTTCCTGAAAATCCGTTTTCTGTTTCTTGACTGCGAACTCTGCTTCAATCTGAAATTCCTGAAGCACAGGAAGAACTATTGTTGAAAAAAAGAATGATAAAAAGCTCTTAATGATCCTCATGGGGATAATGTATTTGAAATTGGGAAGGCCCGCTTCATGGAAAAGATTGCTGTTTTCCACTGTATAAACCTGGATTCCCGAGAGGTTTCTATCTTTGAACAGAGAGTTCATTCTGGTCTGTAATAATTTATCATTTTCCAAATGAATGAACTTTTCCCTGTCTATGCGGTATTTTTCGACAATCTGATCGTAAATTTCTTTGGGAAATGTCGAGTGGTATTCCTTTTCTTCAAGTTCCAGTTGAGGTTCTTTTGATAAAAGCCTGATGACATCTTTCAGGAATATGGCTGAAATCGGACCCTTGAATATATCTGTCAGCCTGTGAATATCTCCCTGGATTTTTTCGAGTTGATAGCTTACTGCCAGTCCATTCGTTTCAAAAGCCTTAAGAATTATGGGATCTTTGATTACAGCACTCTTATCTGGCAGGAGTGAAGAGATATAGTAGAGATCCTTTAGGTCCTTAAGTATTTCTGTTCCGACGATTGAACCGGACTTCTCCGATTTGTTTTTTGGAATTCGATCTACTATGCCCGAATAATCAAAAGTGGCCAGATCTGCAAAAATCTGATTTCTGATGAGAAAAATATTTGTTCTTTTGAAATCCTTATGAGAAAAATATTTGACTCGTGACTTGAATATTCTATCGAGAGTATTAATCCCTCCCTGCCCCTCACCATGAGCTGTTTTAAGGATGCTTCTAAGCTCCAGTGTTTTTAAGGGAACATGTCCCGATTCCAATATTGTCGATACCAACTGCTTCTCAAACTCAGCCAGCTCCTCGGGGATTCCATTGATATTCCCCTCATAAACATTCTTCAGCCGACTGGTGATATCATTGATTTCAATCATCAGATCAGAGAATAAGGGCCTGAACTTGCGCTGGACAGGATCTATGAGCAATTTATCGTTTTTATTGAGTCTGCTGATAATTCTCCTGAGCTCTTTTTTATTATCCTGCTTCTTGCCGATTATCGGTCCGTAGGCAAAAATAAAGTTTGAGAAGAAATTTCCGGAACTCATAATCAGACTTCTGCAGATTTGGAAGATGAATTCAGTTCTTCAACTATTTTCTTGAATTTCTGAAGCACGATAGCCCTGTCGAGAGGTTTAACAATATACTCATCTGCTCCCTCTTTTATCAATTTTATAGCAATATCCTTATCGCTTTCAGATGTCTGCATTATAACCGGCATGCTTGGAAAACGCTTTTTGATCTCTTTTAAAGCAGAAAGCCCATTCATCTTTGGCATCACATAATCGAGTATAACCATATTTGGTTTTTCTCTCGTTACCATCTCAACACCTTCTTCTCCATCACTGGCTTCTCCAACGACATTGAAACCGGCCGATCTGAGGATTTGCGTCATGATTCTCTTATCAATAAAAGTATCATCAACGACGACTACTTTAACAGGCTGTCCATTTTTAAAGATTCCTATGGGTTTTATAGCTTTACTGTTATCCTTCATAATGCAACTCCATTTATTGGTTAATTAAATATACTTTTTCACTGCAGCCGTAAGTGCATCTGGATCAATGGGTTTAGTCAAAAAGCCGACTGCCCCCAATTTATTTCCTCTTTCTTTTTCTTCATCACTTCCGTTTCCCGATAAGAATATTATCGGAGTTGATGCTGTTGCGGGATTTTCTTTCACTCTTTTACACACTTCAAAACCATCAATACCGGGCATGACTATATCCAGTAAGACAACATCAGGTTTGTCTTCTTCTATAATGACTAATGCTTCTTCACCATCAAGCGCCACTGCGATATCATCCATTTCACCGATAATTGCCAGAACAATGTCAATATTCGCCGGGGTATCATCTACTACTAATATCATTTCATTTCTCCAAAATATGTTTCACCAGCTTATGCGCCGGAATCATTCCAACTAATTTCCCTTCTTCAGTAACAAGAACAGGATCAAATAAATCACTTTCCTTTCGCAAAGAGACACGGCTCAATATCTCTCTCAGAGGCCACTCAATATCAACTGTAACGACTTCTTTTATCAATAAGGATATCAGTTCCTGTTCCAGATAGACCGCTTTCGAAAGATCACCCTGTAACTGTTCCATTAATTGATATCGATTGATTATACCTTGAGGATTTCCCTCTTTAACAATAACCAGTGGTTCCAGGGGACTTTTTTTATCGAGCATGATATAGGCATCACCTAACGTTTTTGTTATCTCGATCTGCTCAATCGGTTCGAGGAACTGACCTGCCAGCAACTGCGGCAGCGCTTCATCCACTTTCTCGGCCAGATCAATTACCTGATAGGTTTGAATGGGATGACTGATCCCTTTGACATGGATCAGACCATCTTTTATGCATCGGATATGATCTGAAACTAAAGACCATGTTTCATGAGAAATCAGAATCTGCCCGGGCTGAGCTTTTCCTTCAAGGCGGGCAGCGATATTCACCTGATTTCCAATAATCGTATAATCCATTCTGTTTTTACTGCCGAAATTTCCGACTGTGCAATATCCTGTGGCGATCCCCGTTCGAACTTTAAAGGGCTCCTGCATGCCGAATGAATACCATCTTTTCTGAAGCTCCTTTAGCCGATCCCTCATCTCTATGGCCATAGAAACACAAGCCTGAGCATCCTCTTCCAGTCCCCGGGTCAGAGGATCTCCGAAAAAGATGAGCATGGCATCTCCGATAAACTTATCGATCGTGCCTCCGTGTTTTAATGCTATAGAAGACATCTCTTCAAGATAACTATTGAGAAGTGCTGATAGATCTTCCGCCTCCATACCTTCAGTGGTAGAGGTGAAATTCACAATATCCGAAAAGAATATGGTCAGTTTTTTTCTTTTAGATTCAATGACGACATCCTGTTCCCCCCTGAAGATAGATACATATACCTGAGGGGATAGATATTTTGATAATTTATTTGAAAGAACTGTTAAATCTCTTGTTTTCTCTTCGAGTTTTAAAATTGCTTCAACCCGTCTTTGTACTACAGGAAGGGAAAAAGGTTTGGTGATGTAATCAACGGCTCCCACCTCAAAACCTTTAATTTCATCTTTTATATCATTCATGGCAGTAATGAATACCACGGGAATATCTCTTGTGCTTTCATGTTTTTTTAAGGTCGTACAGACTTCATATCCATCCATACCGGGCATCATGATATCGAGTAGTATAATATCCGGTTTGCTTTCGTCAACACTTTCCAGTGCCGATTCACCATCGAGAGCAACGGCGACATCATATTCTTCCGTGAGAATTTCCAATAAGATGTCTATATTTGTCGGTGTATCATCGACTACGAGAACTGATTTTCTTACCTTTTCACTCATGTACCGGTTCCTTTAAAGGTTCTACATTTAATTATATGGGTAGATCGTTTAAAATTACGATCTTTTTTTTATCGGGATCTCTCTAATGTTTCAAATCCTCCAGGACTGTTTTTGCCTCTTTCATTTTATATTTGGCAAGGTAATTTCCTGCCTGGTCCAATTGTGTCCGGATTTCACCGGATAATTCGAATTCATTCAGCGAATCTAAAATTTCCATTGCCGGTTTTGGTTTTCTCTCTTGTAAAAATATTATTGCAGCACCCAGTTTCTCAGATAGTTCTTCTTCTGAAATATCTTCCCTGCTTTTATTCTCAATATTGTTATCAATAAGAACTCCGCTATCTTCAATACGACTAACCAGATCTTTAATGAACTTGTCTACTAGAGCTAGAGAATCATTAACGTCAGTTCCCTCTTTTAATCTCTGTTCTATATCCGCCATATTTTTTTGTAAATTCCCAGCTCCCAGATTCCCCGAGACTCCTTTAACTGAATGAGCTAACCTGATAGCATCGTCATAATTGTCATTCTTTAGTAAATTGGATATTGAAAGAGAAAATTCTGAATATTCATCAATAAACTCTTTCAACAGTTTTCTATAGAGTTTCTCATTTCCCGCAACCCGCTGGAGTCCAGAAACTGTATTAAGTCCATCAATTTCGGGAATAGTTGAAATTTTATCAATTTTATCGGGTATTACAAATCCCGGAGGCAACTCTCTCCTTTCCGATTTTATCCAACGAATCAAAGTTTTCCATAACTTAAGTGTATCAATTGGTTTTGTAATATAATCATTCATGCCCGATTCGATCACTCTGTCCCGAACTCCGGTCATGGCATCGGCAGTCATGGCTACAATGGGGAGATCATCTTGGTCACGGAATACTCTGATTTCAATAGTGGCTTCATAGCCATCTAGAACAGGCATTTGCAGGTCCATCAATATGATGTCATGTTCTTTTCTCTCTGCCGACTGAACTGCTTCCCTACCGTTATTGGCTATATCAACATAAAAACCTTCGCTTTCCAGTATCTCTCTGGCAACCTGCTGATTAATCTCATTATCTTCAGCAAGAAGAATTTTAGCTCCCCGGACAAGCGAAAGATCGGGATTTTTATCTTCAATAAATACCTTCTTAACATCAGTTTGGATATCAAAGTTCGCTGTAAAATAAAAAGTTGACCCTTCAGAAAAAACACTGTGTACACCGATCTCTCCTCCCATAAGTTCAATTATTTTTTTACTGATAGAGAGTCCGAGTCCTGTACCTCCGTATTTTCTCGTCGTCGATGTATCGGCCTGGCTGAATGCCTGAAAAAGTTTACCTTTCTGCTCTTCTGTCAGCCCCACCCCGGAATCTTTAACTCTGAACTCAAGATAGGCTTTTTCTGCAACTTCTTTAATACACGTTACTGAAACTTCAATTTCACCTTTTTCTGTAAACTTAATAGCATTATTAGATAGATTTAATAAAACCTGTCCCAATCTCAATGGATCACCTATTAAGTAAGCAGGGATTTGCGAATCAATATTAAAGCTCAATTGTAGATTCTTTTCTTTGGCTTTAGATCCTATGATACTTGCAAGTGTATCAAAAACATCATTCACAGTGAAATCAATAGATTCCATATTCAATTTACCCGCTTCAATTTTCGAGAAGTCGAGAATATCATTGATAATTCCCAGAAGGTTATGGGCTGATTTATAGATTTTACCAATATAGTCTTTCTGTTTCTCAGTCATTTCAGTTTTCTGAATCAGATGAGAGAGACCGATAATGGCATTCATTGGTGTACGTATTTCATGACTCATATTGGCCAGGAAGTCACTTTTTGCTCTTGTTGCTGATTCTGCGTCCTCTTTAGAAGCCTCGAGATCCATAGTCAGTTTTTTCAGATCCGTAACATCCCTGGCAACCCAGATAATAACACGACTCTTTCCGGGAAGGGTGGTCGGAGCGATTCTGGCTTCGTAATACCTCAGCCCGATTGTCGTATTCAATTCATAATTGATAGTATTGATTTCATTTGTTTCTAAAGTCTTTTTTATTGCCTGAAGAAAATAATCAGCAGTCTCTTTATCAAAAAAATCATGGATATATTTACCGATAAGTTCTTCAATAGCACTCCCCCTGACAAGACCTCCAGATTTACTGATATGGTCATCGCGAACAAAGGCCTCGAGGTATTTTCCGTTTTCATCTTTGAGGAAAGTCATATCGGGCAATGCGGAGACTAAAGCATTCATTCTGGACTCCCGATCAGATAACTGTTTTTGAATTTCATTTCGAGATTCAAGCATATTATTAGCTAGAAGAGACAATTGCTTAAATTCTTTATAATTGACAAGCTGCTGATCAATCAAAACATTTTCGGTACTGGCTTTTTCAAAAAAGGAGGAAAAAAGATTGAAACTCTTTTTCATTGAAGAGGAATAGATTTGAATTAAAATAATACAAAGGAGGATCGTTAATAAACCCCACAAAAAAATCGTCCTGATTCTCTGATTTATATCATCTTCCAGAATAATTCTTTTTGCCTGAATGATCTCATCAATCCGATGCATATACAATCCCGATCCGACCAGCCAATCCCATTCATCGACATGCCTGGCATAAGCTATTTTAGGCAAATTCTCACCGAGCCCCGGATGGCTCCACAGGTAATCTACAAAAATTAGTTCTACTGAATGAGCTGAATCCATAAGAGAAGAAAAGATATTTTTTCCATTCGGATCGGTTACTTCAGAAACATTCGTTCCTTCCAGTTCCGGACTGATAGGGTGCATAATCATATCACCCTTACTATTGTCTATAAAAAGATACCCATCTTCATCATAACGGATCTCTCTCAACCTGCGGATTGTTTCCTCTTGTATTATTCTGGTGATTTCCTTCTCATATTCACCGGTTGAAAGTATCCAGTTATATGGTTTAAATAATTTACTGAAAGAAAGTTTGGGCTCCTGCTCTTCACTGTCGGGACGATAGTAATAATAAGAAATAAATCCCTCATCGACTTCTTGTACGACATCAATGATATTCCTCAATAGGAATTCCCCTGAGGAATCTTTAAAATTGTAAAGGTCATAGGTCCCTTCATAAGAGAGTGTGAAAGGATGCATTACGCCAAGTCCTCCCAGCTCATTTATATAATAATAACCTCTGCCATCGAAGAAACGGATCTCCCGTAGAGCTTCTTTCATTAGTTCTTTCACAAAAGCTTCCGATTCAGTTTCATGATACCTGACATAAATCCCCTGTAGAATGCTCATACCGTCGTCAATACGGGATTTCAATTCCAGTCTGAGTCTATCTTCGATGAGAGTTTCCTGATATCGGATAAAAAGGATGGCTTCATCCACTTCATTTTTAATGGTATTCTGTTTTTCTTCAATGTACGATGATCTCAAAGTTAAGATGTCAGTCTCGAACTGCTGCTGTTTGTCCTGAATCCACATGAAGATGATTATTGAAAAGGCAAATAATACAATAGATAAAGTAATGATAAAATTTGCTGTTATGAGTGAATATTTTAGTCCTTTATTCTTCATTGCGAATCCTTATTCATTAATAGAGTTTAATATATTTTCCAGAGTTCCACTTGCGTCTTTCATTTTATATTTCCCCAGTAGCTTCAATGCTTCAATAATTGTAGCTTTTATATCTTCCGATAAATCAAACTGAACCAATGATTCGAGAATATCTATTGCCGGTTTGGGTTTTCTTTTACTGAGGTGTTCCACTGCTTCATTCAGTCTGGATGCCAGATCTTCATTAGAAATCATTGCTCCACTTTGCTCTTTTGGCTCTGATACAATTAAAACTCCGCTTCCAGAAATAGCACTGAACAGTCGAATGATTATTTCATTAGCTGTATTCAAAGATTCTTTTAAGTCCCCGCCCTCTTTCAGTTCCAATTCTATCAATGCCATCTGCTTCTGAAGTTCATCAGCCCCCAGATTGGCCGATACTCCTTTGACGGTATGAGCTTCCCTGATTGCATCCTCAACTTTACCATCCTCAGATATTTCGCTTATTATTTTGGTTACATTAGAATAGTCTTCGACAAACTGCTTCAGGAGATTCCTATACAATTTGGAATTATTACCCACTCTTTTCAGGCCTGATTCAGTGTCAATTCCCTCTATGTATGGAATTGAACCTTCATTCTGACTCTTTTCTTTAACCACATACCCCCGGGGAAGCTCGCGTTTTCCCGGTTTAATCCATTGACTTAGACATTCCCAAAGCTGATCCAGATCAATTGGTTTGGTTATATAATCATCCATACCGGCATTTTTCACTTTATCTTCAACACCGGTCATAGCATCTGCTGTCATGGCTATGATTGGAAGTTCTCTTTTATTCAGCTCTTTTCTGATTCTTCCCGCTGCTTCAAATCCACTCATAACAGGCATCTGCAGATCCATGAAAACAAGATCGTATTCTTTTTGTTCAATTTTATCGCAGGCAATTTTTCCGTTTTCAGCGACATCAACAAAAAAACCTTCTGCTTCAAGTAATTCAACTGCAACCTGCTGGTTGATCTCATTATCTTCAGTGAGCAGTATCACTGCACCGCGAATTGAGTTTAACAGTTCAGCGGAAACCTCTTTATTTCTCTTACCAATGCTGGAGATAGTCTCATCGACTACGCTACAACTTATTGTGAAATAAAAGGTACTGCCGACACCCAGTTGTCCCTCTACTCCTACACTACCTCCCATCAACCCGGCCAGTCGTTTGGATATGGATAGACCAAGTCCTGTTCCGCCATATTTCCTGGTAGTAGATGTGTCGGCCTGAGTAAAAGCATTGAAAAGTTTTTTCTGCTGCTCATCAGATAATCCCAGGCCAGTATCACTTACAGAAAATCGTAGGTCAGCAGTATCATCTTTTAAGGAAACCTGATTACAGGATATTCGAATCTCCCCGGTTTCCGTAAACTTCAGCGCATTACTGACAAAATTGAGAAGGATCTGTCCGATTCGCAGTGGATCTCCATTGATAAAAGGGGGAACATCTTTTTCAATAACTATTTTTAATTCGAGTCCTTTCTCTTTAACCTTCTCACCAACCAGATTCAGCAAATTATCAAAAATATCATACAGTTCAAAATCTATATTCTCAATATCCATTTTACCCGCTTCGATCTTAGAGAAATCCAGTATGTCGTTGATGATTCCCAGCAGACCTGTTGCTGAGTAACTTACTTTCTTGACATAATCTTTCTGTTTATTCGTCATTTCCGTTCTTGAAAGGAGATGATTCAAACCGATAATGGCATTCATGGGAGTTCGTATTTCATGACTCATATTGGCAAGAAAATCGCCTTTTGCTTTTGTTGCTGCTTCAGCTTCAGCTTTTGCATCATCCAGGTCCTGCATAATTTCCAACATAGCTTTCCGCGCCAGGGCTAATTCATCAAGTCTTTTTTGAAGTGTAATATTGGATTGTTCACGCTCTGAGAAAGCATTCTGCAGCTGCTCTGTCATACTGTTAAAAGCCTCTGAAAAATCACCCATAAAACTTATTTTATGATTAAACTCACCCTTACTAATTTGCTGGGTAGTCCAGGTTAAATTTTTCAGACTAGCCTGAAGGGTTTTTAATGACTGCAGAAAGGAGATCTTCCCTCTTGGGGCCTCGAAATCAAGGTTACCTTTCGATATGGAAAAAATAAAATCAGTGGAAGCATTGTATTCATATATAAATTTATTAATATATTCATATGCCTGCTTAATTTCGTTATCGGGATAATTGTCATCAATTTTTATGGGTGACGGTTTCTTCCCTTTAAGAATCAGGTAAAAAACTTCACTGATTTTATCGATGTCCTCATTGTTTACTTCGAGCATTTATTCAGCCATTTGCCAGTGTAGCCTTAAATCTGCAGACTCTATCCCCGGAACACCAGCAGTCGACTTCATTTACTTTGAATTCTTTGCCTGTATACTCCAGCAGTATACCTTTGATAAATCCCTCATCGTAGGTACATATGGTTTCGTCACTTGCCGGAAGACCTGAGCAGTCGAGGTCTTCGGCTACAGTAAGAGTGATATTCATTGTCTCAAGATCGGCTTTTTCAACATGTAAAATTCCGACTTTCAATTTTGCCAGCCATTCCTGCAGCTCTATGATAAAATCATTAAACTCAGCATCCTTATTTAATAAGTTTTTACAAAACTCTTTCCCTGCGAGTTCTCCTGCCTGATAAAATAATTTTTCGGCAGTTTCAACATTGAAATTGTTAATAAGGATTTCCCTCAAAGTAAACTGCATGAGTCTGTATACACTCACGTCCATCAAATTGCCCAGGTTCGGTCGCCCCTCAGCAATATCTCCGATCATGTCCCAGCTAAATAAAGGTTCATCACGTTCTTCTTTAAACATTGTTTAACTCCTTAAATTTTCAAATCACTTAACTATCAGCATCTATATTCTTCATGACCTCAATGGCCTCTTTCATCTTATATTTACCGAGCAACTCCTGTGCTTCTTGTAATTGTGTTTTTAGATTTTCCGATATATCAGAATGAATAAGGGAATCGAGAATCTCTATTGCCGGTTTGGGTTTTCTCTTATTTAAAGAATCCATGGCTTCATTCAATCTGGTAGTCTGGTCTTCACTGGAAATGGTATCTCCACTCTGGTCCTCAGTTTCAATTTCTATTAAAACGCCACTCTCAGATATTGCTCCCACTAGTTGACCGATAATTCCATCAGCCATGTCCAAAGACTTTTTGAGTTCCTCACCATCTTTTATTTTACGTTCAATTACAGCCATCTGATTCTGAAGATCCACGGCCCCAAGATTGGCTGAAACGCCTTTGACTGAATGAGCTTCCCGAACAGCTTCTTCAATTTTTCCATTTATAGATAATTCGTCAATCTTCTTAGTTACATCAGAATAATCTTCAACAAACTTTTTCAGGAGATTCCGGTACAATTTGGCATTATTCCCTACTCTGTAAAGTCCAGCTTCTGTGTCTATTCCCGTTATTGCAGGAAAGATTTCGATATTGTCAGTTTTATCTTTTACAACATACCCTTCGGGCAGTTCCCTCTCACCCGGTTTAACCCACAGACTTAGACAGTTCCATAACTGTCCCAAATCAATCGGTTTAGTAATGTAATCATTCATTCCAGCTTCTTTGACTTTCTCTTCTATACCTGTCATGGCATCAGCAGTCATGGCAACAATGGGCAGATCTTTATTCGCAGGAATTCCCCTGATTTCCCCGGTAGCTTCCAAGCCGTCCATAACGGGCATCTGTATATCCATAAAAACAAGATCATAAGTTTTTTTATCAATTTTCTCGCAGGCAATTTTACCATTATCCGCCACATCGACTAAAAAGCCCTCTGTTTCGAGTAATTCAACGGCAACCTGCTGATTGATCTCATTATCTTCAGCCAGAAGGATTGATGCTCCGCGAATAGAGTTTAACAACTCTGTTGAAATACTCTTTGAAGACTTAGCACGGCTTGTTATACTGTTTTCATGGCCAAAGACCTGCATAATCGTATCAAAAAGAATTGACTCCATAACCGGTTTTAATAAATAACCATCAAAAATATCACCTTCCGCTTCATTTAAAATATCTTCTCTTCCATAGGCAGTGACAAGAATGATCTTTGGCTGATTGTGTGATTCCAGTTTTTTGAACTCTCTGGCAACTTCAATACCATTGAGATCGGGCATTTTATAATCGAGGAGAACAAGATCATAAGGATCTTCCGTTTCGCCATTAGTCAGCAAAAACTCACTGATTGCCTCCCGTCCATTATTAACAGTAGTCACTCTAAAATTAAAATCTGAAATATATTCACCCAGGATATCCCTGGCAACTTCATTATCATCGACAATCAGGACTCTCAGGTCATTAATTTCCTGTGGAACAATCAGTTTATTTGGAACATGAGTTTTCAGGACTTTACAGGTTATTGTGAAATAAAAGGTGCTGCCTACACCCTGCTCACCTTCGACCCCGACGCTGCCCCCCATAAGTTCGGCAAGTCGTTTGGATATAGATAGACCGAGTCCCGTACCACCGTATTTTCTGGTTGTCGATGTATCAGCCTGAGTAAAGGCATTAAAGAGTTTTTTCTGCTGCTCATCAGATAAACCGATTCCTGAATCCTTAACTGAAAATCTCAATACCGCTGTATCATCTTCCTTAGATATGAGATTGCAGGAGATGATAATTTCCCCTTTTTCTGTAAATTTCAGAGCATTACTGACAAAATTGATCAGGATCTGTCCGATTCGGAGTGAATCTCCATTAATTGATGGAGGTACATCTTTATTTATGGCTATTATCAACTCCAGCCCTTTCTCCCTGACTTTTTCACTTACCAGATTCATCAGGTTTTCAAATAGATCATTCACTTCAAAATCGATATTTTCTATGTCCATTTTTCCAGCTTCAATTTTGGAGAAATCGAGAATATCATTGATAATTCCCAAAAGGCCTTTGGCAGAATTGCTGACCTTTGTAACATAATCTTTCTGCTTATTACTCATTTCAGTTCGCGAGAGGAGATGATTTAAGCCGATGATAGCATTCATAGGAGTTCTAATTTCATGACTCATATTGGCGAGGAAGTCCCCTTTTGCTTTGGTGGCAGCTTCCGCTTCATCTTTAGCATTTTTCAGTTCTTTTTCCAGTCTTTTCCTTTCTGCAATCTCCATAGCCATCCGGCGATTCCAGATTATGATAATGACAATGACTATAATTACTATTAATAAAATAGGGATAACCCATTTTAAGATGGTGCTTAATTGAGTCCCGATTTCCATATGTATGCTCATCCAGGAATTCTTGATGGCTACCTTATCCTGATCTGTCATGGCCAATACGGCTTTGTCTATTATACCGGCTAGTTCAGGCCAATCTTTCCTGATCCCGAAGGAGAGTTCATCAATAAATGGCGTAGGAGCGGCTATTTTTAGTGTATCAAGGCTTAAGCGGTCCATCTCATAGTTAATAACTCCCAGATTTCCTACAAAAGCATCAAGTTTCCCATCTGCCAGAGCCTCAAGCCCTTCTGCCATAGTATTATGAGGAACAACAAGGAGAGATGGATAATCCTCTGTCACCTGTTTCTGTGATGTATGTCCCTTCACTACTCCTACACGTTTGCCGGCCAGATCTCTAAGATTATCGATAAACGGGCTGTCCTCCTCCGTTGCGATAACAATGGGAAAGGAAAGGTAGGGCTTGGAAAAGACCATTAAAGCCTCTCTCTCCGCTGTATGCACTAGAGCCGGCATAAGGTCTATGGTGCTTGAATCTATTCCCCCTAGCACCTCTTCCCGGCTGAGACCGAATTGCGGCTGGAAATCAATTCCCAATTGCTCTTCAAGGTATTCAATATAACCTGAGGCAATACCGAGGAATTCATTTTTGTCATTTTTATAGGCGAAGGGCGGCCAGGCAAAATCATCTCCAAGAATAATTGTCCGGTGCTGATTAAGCCAATCAACTTCCGAATCAGTCAATCCAAGGTCAGCATTAGGAGTATTTGAATCCCCGCCAGTGCCGCTGAATAACCATTTTTGCTGAATCTCCTGCATTTCCTGTGATGTTACGCCATCCATAGCTTTCTGTACTATGCTATGCAGTAGAGGCCAATCATCTCTGACAGCAATATTGAGCTTCTGGAGCTCAGGATTACCTATGGAAACCTCTCCGGAGATTTCCAGTTCCGTCAGAAAATTATCTTTAATCATATAACTGACAACGGCATCTTCCCCCATAGTGGCATCAGCAGTTCCATATAATACAGCTTTAAGAGACTCCAGGACATTATCAACAAGTAATAAGTTGATTTCAGGGAACTCCGTCTCCAGTATTTCCTGGTAAAAGAATCCTTTAACAACCGCAACAGTTTTTCCACTTAGCTCTTCTATCGTCATATAGAGCTTATTGTTTTTCGAAACTATAACATTGGGATTTTTAATATAAAAATCTGAATAGAGCAAATACTTCTAGCGCTCTTCGGTTTTCACAATATTAAGCATGAGATCCAAATCACCGCTCTCCATCATCTCCAGGAATTCCCCCCACTTCGGACCGCTTATATATTGGAGTTCGATTCCGGTCTTTTCTGCGAGAAGATTCATATAATCTATTGAGAAACCAAGGGGTTTTCCGTCTTCATTAAAGTTAAAAGGGGGCCAATCCATCTCATTGTGAACCCGGATAAGGGGATTGGCTATAATAAATTCCTTCTCTTCCTGAGTCAGCTCAATAGGCTTGGTTACAGGTTCGATTGATCCTGAAATTCCAAACCATTTTTGCTGCAGTTGTGCCAGTTCTTCAACAGAAATAGCCTCTAATCCTTTCTGCAGGATATCCCGAAGCAGGGGTTTACTATTTATAACACCGATCCTGTATTGTGATGGTAAAGCTTCTGACATAAATGTAGAAACTTTTAGATCTGTCAGACGGTTTTTTTTAATCAAATACATACAGACAGCCTGAGTTCCGACGTAGGCATCTGCCTCACCGGTGATGACTGCTTCGAGAGCCTTTACTGTATCATCTACAGAAAGTAAGTTTATCAGAGGATAATATTCTTTAAGAAAATCTTCGTTGGCATAACCCTTTTCAACAGCGACCGTGCCTCCTGCCAAATCACTAATATTAGAGACTGGAGCGGATGTCCTGGTAATGATCACCTGTGATGTTTCACTGACCGGATCGGTGAAAAGCAGATACTCCTTCCTGCTATCAGTTGCATTCAATCCGGGACATAAGTCCAGTGTTCCCTCTTTCAGCCTGTCCTGAAGAGTAGACCATCTGTCAAAAACCGGTTCAATGGACAAGCCGGTTTTTGATGCAGCTAAACGAAGCATATCAGCATGTAATCCCAGGTATTCCCCTTTCTCTTGAAATTCAAAAGGTGCCCAATCAGGAGTGGCTGCCACCTGAATGAGGGGATTATTTTCAATCCAGCTCTTTTCCTCTTCTGTCAGGTTCAGAGTATCTAACTTAGAATTATCTTTATCTTCAGCAATATTTTCACCGAACCATTTTGCGTCTAAACCATTTAACTCTGAAGGTAGAAGAGTTAATAAAGCCTTATTTAATATGCTGACAAGCTCAGGAGCGTCAAGATGAACCATATAATGAAGATCATTTTGCTTCCCTTGGTCAAATTCACGGCACCAGCCAGATATTTTAAGGTTTGTTATGCGTTTTTGCATTGTAATAAAACGCATTATATAATCATTTGTTATGGTGACATCAGCTTTTTCTAAAGAGACTGCCAGCAAAGCTTCTTCAATATTGTTAACATGATATATGATAGCTTCAGGGATTTCCTGCCTTAAATATTCTTCAACTGCATATCCCTTAATAACAGCTACTGTTTTATTCTCTAAGTGTCTGATTTCAGTAATTTCCGGGAATCCATCCCTAGTTACAAAAAAGCTCTTATATTGTGTAACAATATTTGAAAATAAGGCAAACTCTTCACGTTCCAATGTTTTAGCTGCAGAATGAAGCAAATCTAATTCACCATTTTTGAACAGATCTATAAGCTCATCCCATGTATAATTATTAACATATTTTATCTTAAAACCAATCCTTTCGGCCAATAGATTTAGCAAATCGATACTGTATCCTTGAGCTTTATCACCAATTGCAAAGTCAAAGGGCGGCCAGTCCATTTCGTTGGATACTTTAATGACAGGATGTTCTTCCAGCCATTTAAGCTCATCAGCTGTAAAATTTGTATCAATGGATTGAGCTATTAGATTGATCGGAATGAGAAGTGAAAAAACTATTAACAGAGAAACTTTTTTTAAACCTTCTATTACCATCATTCAGAACCATCCTTTTCCAATTCCCCGATCACTTTTTCCAATATTTCTTCTGCATCTTTCATTTTGTATTTACCTAAATAGCCGGAAGCTTCATTCAGCTGATCCTTTTTCTTTTTCTCTATATCAAACGTCTCAAGTTTTTCCAGGATCTCAATAGCCGGTTTCGGTTTCCTCACTGATAAAGAATCAATAGCCTCTTGAATTAAAGATTTCAATTTTTCTGTAGTAATACTTATCCGTTCTATCTCTTTTGAAACCTCTTCATCTAAAACACCACTCTCATTTATAGCACTGACATGTTGGCTGATTATTTCATCGGCTATGGTTAAAGACTCTTTCAGATCCTCACCATCTTTCAGTTTCTGTTCAATCACTGCCATCTGATTCTGAAGCTCTACAGCTCCCAGATTTGCGGAAACGCCTTTGACTGAATGAGCTTCCCGAACAGC
>Ga0070728_10000896_pt1 | contig 51154 bp, 44 predicted proteins | sample tdDd471_FD_66723 | JGI IMG/M metagenome (GOLD analysis project Ga0070728, IMG submission 66723) | Marine sediment microbial communities from the Atlantic coast under amendment with organic carbon and nitrate - tdDd47.1 | ecosystem: Environmental > Aquatic > Marine > Coastal > Sediment | place... | reverse complement strand
TTGGTCAGGACCTGGTGCACCGATGCCCGGGACCATTGCCGCTCAAGATCCGTCAGATGCCCCTCGGCATTCAGGGTTTCCGCAATCTCACGCTCCGAGCGGCCATCTTCGACGAACATTCGGTACATGCGGCGCACGACATCCTGTTCCTGCTCAGGGCCCGGAACGAGAACGACACGGTCGGTCTGAAAACTCTTCTGTTGGCCGCGGGACAAGGCACCCTTCGGGTTGCCGTGTTCGTCGATCAGTTCCCGGCGCAACCCATATCCAGCCGCACCGCCTTGGCGGTATCCAAGCTCCACCAGACGGCATTGCCCCGCGAAGACCTTCACCGAAAGCTCGCGGCTGTATTCGCCCGCCATCACCCGCTTGACGGTTTTCAGAAGGTTGGAGCCGATGCTGCCGTCGTTTTCGAACTGCTCGCCGCAATAGTGGACCCGGATCCCGGCACGAGAGCAGACATGCTCGTGGTAGGCCCCTTCATCAGCATCCTGAAACCGGCCCCAGCGGCTGACGTCATAGACCAGAATGGCCTTGAAATCCGCTTGGCCGGTTCGGACCTCTGCCATCAGGTTCTGTAGCGCCTCGCGGCCGTCCAGCCGCAACCCGGACCGACCGGAGTCCTCGAAGACGCGCAGGATCTGCAGGCCCCGGGCGGTGGCGTAATCCCGAATGATGTCGAGTTGGTTCTCAGTAGAGTACTTCTGGTGATCGGTCGACATCCGAACATAGGCGACGGCTGGGATATCCTGTCCGGCCTCGTCACCTTTGTCCTCGCTGTTGTATCGACCGTTATTCAAATCGGGTTTTCCTTTTCAGCCTTTTTTGGGTTCAATTTTTCCATCTGGCACAAACTCGTCTGGAAAGTCGTTTCCTGAAACGGGCAAGGTTTTTCCGTTTGCCCGGCGGTCATTTTTCAAACTCCAATTCATTACTGCGCTCCCAAAATCAGTAGTGTCCGTCAAGCGCGGTCCAATGACCCGCAACGGACAAAATCGACTCCCGCCGTTTTCATGGTTCTTCAATTGTTTAACGAAGAAGGACGTGAAAATGCGCGTGAAGATGGGCACAGTTGTGCCGAAAATGGGCACATTTGTGCACCTGTTCGACGAACCAACCGATTATCGAACCGCCATAGCGATGGCTCTGCACGAAGAGTTGGACGACACACACAGGGCAATCAAAATGGCCATGCGCTGGACGGGTGCCAGCGAACGCACCGTGAAGTACTGGCTCTCGGGCGAGCGGGGGCCGAGCGGCGACCATCTGATCGCCCTCGCGCGGCATTCTGATGCTGTGCTCTATGTTGTTCTTGCACTTGCGGGCCGCCACATTGTCGAGGAGGCAGACGATTGAGGGACGAACGATGATCGGCAAGAGCAGGGTGTAGCTCACTCTTGTTTTGTGTGCGTTTTTGGTTATATTGAATACAGGCGAGATGAGAGGTGCCGTGCCATGTCCCGAACGACCACGATGACCGTCCGCCTTGGTGGGGCACTGAGTGACTTCGTGTCGGCCAACGTAGGCGATGACGGGTCCTATGAGAACGTCAGCGAGTACATCCGTGACCTGATCCGGCGTGACAAGGAGAGGGCGGAGCAGGAAGCCTTCAACCGGCTGAAGGGCGAGCTGACCCATGCCTTCGCAGCCCCGGAGGAGACATACCAGTCATTGACGGCGGCCGAGGTGATCGCGCGGAACCGGGCCTGACCCGGTGCCCGCCATCCGTATCCAGGAAGGGGCGTCGCACCGCCTCGATGACATCTACCGCTACACCCGTGACAGGTGGGGAGATGATCAGGCCGAGAAATACATCACCGGCCTGTTCGCCGCCTTCGACAAGATCGCAGCACACGGTGTCGCGTCGAAACCGATCCCAGCCGAGTTTGGTGTTGAAGGGTTCTTCTTTCGATACGAGCGTCATTTCGTCTACTGGCGTCATCTATCGAATGGCGACATCGGGATCGTGACCATCCTGCATGAGCGCATGCATCAGATCGACCGCTTCCGGGATGACTTTGGGCTCGGCTGATCGGACGCCTTTTCACGGCGCATCAGATTTGCGCAGCGTGGAATCGTCAATGTTTGCACGGTCCAGCGGTAACAGTAGCCACCTACTTGCTGGAGGTGAGGAGGATGCCGCTCTCACCAGACGGCATCACCACGTGAGACGCTTGCAGTGCTGGAAGCGCTCGTGGGGTGCATTGCGCGAAAAATATTAATTTAAAATCAATGGCTTGATGTGGAGAAGGTTCGACGCCAGTCCCGTTCCCTCCGCCACCCACCTTCCGGAAATCCCCTTACCATGACGCTTTCGCGATTTCTGCTCGGGTTTTCGGGCGGTTGCGGGCTGGGCTCTCTGAGAGGGACGCTTTGGTGTGGCGCGGTCTCGGCGCGGCAAAGGGGACAGACACACTGACCTTGCAGAGACGAGTTGGCATTCGTCTGGCAGCACCGCCACCCACCTTCCGGTATTCCCCTGATCACGACGCTCCCGCGATTTTTGCCCGGATTTTTGGGCGGTTGCGGGCTGGGCTCTCTGAGAGAGACGCCTTGGCGTGGCGCGAAACAGGCAGTTTGCGGGCGCAGTCTCCGCGGGGCAGTTTCGGGGGTTCGGTTTTCGGCCCCGGGCCGGTGATTAACAGGGAATTTACAGGGAAATCACATCCTGTGAGCCATCGCTTCATTTCCGCGGAATGAACGGAATCGCGCCGCGGATTCCCTCGGGAAAGAGAGCTGGCCGCAGCGCGGAGTGATCTCGACGACTGATCAGGCGGCGGGAAGACCGAAGAGGTGGTCCTGTTCGACCCAGTCGAGCGGGATGGGTTTGGCGAGGATCCGCGTGAGGGTGACCACGCCCTGATCTTCGCGGTAGAGGCGCGCGACATCGAGGCCAAGCAGGTAGATTAGGCTTTCAACCAGATCGACCTCGCGATCCACGGCTTCGCCGCCGCCATGTGCGCATTTGATGCTGTAGCCGAAGGGCGAACGAAAGTGGTCGACCGACTGGAACAGCTGACGAGCCTCACGGTCGAGGCGGTACTGGATCGAGAAAGCGAGGTTCTCGAATGCCATTGCGTCCTGCACCGCTTGTTGGTCGATACTGAGGCTCTCTAGCGTATCATCGTATTGCTCGAGCTCATGAACCCGCACGAAAATGCCTGGTCCGCGTAGATCCTTGGCCATACCAGATTTCCACTGGGCCGCACTGCCGACTTTCTTTATCCGGGGAACAACAAGCGTTTCGAAGTAGCGGTTGACCTCTACCGTGATGAACTTGCGATGACCCAAGTCGAGACGATTGGCTTCGATCACAGCATGCGCAGAACTTCCCGAACCGCCGAAGCAATCGAGGATCGTGCTGTCCTTCTCCGCAGCTTGGTTGATGAACCGCCGAACGAAACGCGAGTTCTTGGGCGACAGGAACGCCCCGGCCGTGCCGAACAGGTCCGTCAGCTGCGCCTCGAGGACTTGAAGACCGGGCCTAAGGAGCCGCGTTCGACTGTTCTCACCGAAGCGGAGGAGGCAATGATCGTCGCATTCCGGCGGCACACGCTACTGCCGTTGGATGATTGCCTCTATGCTCTTCAGCCATCTGTCCCGCACCTGACGCGGTCGGCACTGCATCGGTGCCTTCAGCGGCATGGCATCTCGCGCCTGCCAGATGTCGAGGGTGACAAGCCAAAGCGGCAGAAGTTCAAACGCTATCCCATCGGTTTCTTCCACATCCACTGCCCGGCAGGGGTTTGCACAGCAAACCACGAGAGGGGACATTGCCGAGGTTCAGACGGTGGAGGGCAAGCTCTATCTCTTTGTGGGCATTGACCGGACCCGCAGGCATGGCTCGCCGACACACTCGCACGCATCCCCGACTACAAGATCAATCGCGTCGATGATCTCCTACCCTGGAAAACTGCTTCATAGGGGCAGTCAGACCGGACGCTTACCCTCCGTCTACAACCATTTCAACCAGGATCGCAGCCTCACCTCGAGATCAACTTTCAAGCTGAACCGCGCCGCTGCTCTCACCGAGTGGCGCGGTCTGTGCGCGGAATAAGGGACAGCCGTCCTGTCCTTGCCGAGACTGGTTCGCATTCGTCTGGCAGCACCAATGCCCAAGCTCATGGGCGATGGTGAATCGCGCGCGCCGTCGCCCATGCCGGTTGTTGGCAAGGATCGGGGGCATCATCCACATCAGTGTAAGGGGGTCAATTTTGGCGGCCGATCACCCCTCTACGGGGTCAAAATTGCATGCCGGTTCACAGACGGGTTCTGGCTGGCTATCCCGATCCCTGCCGCAGGTAAGTCCACCCGTGGCGGCCGGATCGCGCGCGACGAGGATGCGTATCTGGTCATCGCTGCGCATCGCCGAGATGGGTTCTGGTTGCACTGGTCAAGGAGATCGGTCACAGCAGAGCTTGGCGATAGTCTCGAATGTAGCCTGCTTCTGGCGCAGAGGGTGATCGGGGATGCGGAACTGCTCCCGATATAGTAAGAAGGGTGCCAGATCAGAGCCACTGTCATTGGCCGCTGCGTCCCGCACCCAGATTTGCTGTCAGTTGGTCAGAAAGTCCAGCAACATCCTGTTGAACCGATCAGCGTGCTCCCATTGCGCCCAATGTCCGCAACGATTGTAGACATGAAGCTGGGAATCCGAGATTCCGGCGACCAGCCGCAATCCGAAATCGAGTGGCACAAAACGGTCGTCGCGGCCCCAGATAATCAGTGTCTCGGCCTCGATCTCGCGCAGGCGAGGTGTGTAATCGGAAAACTGAGCCGGAAAGAGTCGCTGGCTTTCCACGAAATTCTCAAGGTGTTCGGAACAGGCCTGCATGGCCGCCAGCCGGGCCTGGAACAATTCGTCTGTCAGGTTGGAGGAATCGTAGACAAAGGTCTCCATCATTGCGCGAATGTTTTCGAGCGACGGGTCGCGGTACAGCTTTCCGACCAGGCGGATGCCCTCTGCCGGCATCGGGGTGAAACTGCTAACGCCGCTGGTGCCCCCGCCCATCAGGATCAGCTTGCCCACATTTTGGGGTTGGGCCAATGCAAAGGCCACCGCACTATGGCCACCCATCGAATTGCCCACAGGATGCACCTGTTTGATGCCCAATTCGTCAATCAACCCCTTAGCGAAATAGGCGTTCAGGTCAGATCGCGAACTGGTGCAGATGATCGGGTCGCTTTTGCCCCAGCCCGGTACGTCCATCAGGATCACGCGAAACCCCACCTCGGTGAGCGGGGTAATGTTGCGATTGAAGTTCGACCAACTGGTGGCACCGGGGCCGGAGCCGTGCAGCATCATCACCACCTCGCCGCCGGTTTTGGGATCACAATCGTTGTAGTGAACCCGGTAATCCTTGGCTTCATGGCGAACGGTGACGAAACGGCTTGTGTCCGCTTCGGTCCATTGATTGATCATTTCAGTATCTCCCTTTTCTGACGGACCGCGCGTTCGCAATTTCCGTATGGCCCGAGCAGGGCGCGAAACGCTTGCCTCGCGGGACACTGGCACGTTGCCGCAATTGTGCAAGCGCTGTCAGAGCGGGTGTTCGTTTGGGGAACAAACATGACGGGCAGGGGGCTGGATCAGGTTTGCGTCTGCATTGCAGTTTCGGCGCGTGCGATGCATTCGCGGAGCGGCTTGAGGCAGGTTGCGGCGACTTCGGCGTGTGACATGGCGCTGCGAAAGAAGACGATGTTGACGGCACCAAGCGGCTTTTGGCCACGCCTTACCGGGAGTGCGATGGCGCTGATGTTTTCCTCGATCAAACCTGCCGAGAAAGCGTAACCGCGCTGATGTACCTCTTCCAGGTAGCGGTCAATGTTGGCCAATATCGCCCTGTCCCCGGCGTCCAGCGTGTCAATCCGGCGGATCACGTTGAGGATATGCAGCCGGTCGGAGTGGTCGAGAGAACCCAGATATGCCAGCCCCAACGCCGAACGAAGAAGTGGCCGAGTCTTTCCCACTAGTCCACGGTGAACGGACGTCGGGCTGTATTTGTGGCTGGATGCCTGAATCACCATGCGCCCCGCCACTGGCGTGGCAAAATCGCTTGGCCACATAATCGTTTTGGTGAGTTCGGGCATGAGTTTCGACATCACCTGGGTGGCGAAGTCCTCGTGGCGCACGCCATCGCCAAGCTGGAGGATACGCTCAGTCAGCGTCACTGCGCCGTCTTCGGGGCGCCGGGTCAGATAGCCCTTCTTTTCCAATGTGTGAATCAGCCGGTAGAGCGTGCCACGGTCGATGTTGGTATAGGCGGCGAGTTCACCAATTTTTGCCCATCCCAGATCGCCTACGGCCTCGATCAGGTCGAAGGCGCGTGTTACCGCCCGGACCTCCCTGTAGGGTGAGGCGGCCTTTCTCGTGGTGCGTTCGGGCATGGGTTTTCCTGTTCGTTTGATGAACAGTGTGCAGGTCTTTGGTGCAGTAGATCAAGGAGGTTATTGAAGCGCGCTATCGGGATGAACAGTCTTCCCGACGAATTCCTGCCATCGCTGCGGGCATGGTGAATGAGGCGATGTGATGCCTTGGCAAAGGCTTCGATCACCGCGCGGTAAGCGATCGCGCAAGCCTTTGGTCGGTGCGCAGAACACTGCCAAACGCGATGATCGCCGGAATGGGCCGGGTGCCATTACTAGGCGACGGGGGCATCCGTCTCAAACAACAGGAAAGTGGCGTCGGCCACTGGCGGGACCCGAAATCCGCGCGCTTCGGTGTATTGCTCTGACGCATGCCAGCGACGCGCCGTTTCAATGTCGGGAAATTCCACGATTACCGTGCGTAGACCATCATCGGCGCCTTCCAGCACCACTGGCGGGGTGCCCCGCACAACGAAGTGCCCCCCGAAGGCCGCAACCGCCGGACCGGACCGTGCGACATATTCTCTATAGGCTTCCGGATCGCTGATCTGAACCCGGGCGAGAAGCAGTGCAGGCATGAAATTTCCTTTCAGTTTGCCACAACAAGGCCGCCGTCATAGACGATCTGCTGGCCGGACACATAATCGTTGTCCTCCGACAGAAGGAATGCGGCAAGACGTGCATAACCCTCTGGCGTCCCGTAGCGGCGCAACGGAATCGTCTCAAGGGTACGGGCGCGGATATCTGCCACGTCAGTATTCTCCTGACGAGCATAGGAATCGTTCCACTCGCGGATGCGGTCCGTCTCGACATATCCCGGAGCGAGCGCATTCACCAGGATCCCATCGGACCCAAGTTCCAGCGCCGCCGTCTTGAGCGCGTTCACCAGCGCTGCGCGCAGAGCGTTCGACAGGCCGATCCCGGCAAACGGCGTTTTGACCGTAAAGGAGGAGATCGCCAGCACACGACCGGTTTCTGTGGCCTGAAGCTGCGGCACCAGTGCGCGCATGACGCGCAAAGGCCCTGTTACCATGGTTTTGAATGCGTCCGTCCAATCCTCGTCCGTCAGGGCCATGATTGGCTTGACGGGCGGTCCGCCGTGGTTGAGCAGAAGCGCCGTCGCCCCCCCCAGGCCTTCGGAAGCCACAGCCAGGCGTTCTGCAAGGTCGGGCTCTGCGATGCTGCCGGCCTCGACCTCGACCTTCACATCGAAATCGTTGCGGATACAGTCCGCCGCCGCCTGGGGATCACGCGAGGACAGCACCAGATCATATCCCCGCCCCGCCAGTTCCCGGGCAGTGGCCAACCCCATGCCTGAACTGCCCCCAGTTACGACTGCAACCTTTCGTTCCGTCATAGTTTTCTCCTCACAGCCAACCCGCCGGAAAATGCCGCGATCAGGTTTTTGAATTGCCCTTGCGCTCGACTTATGTCCGGTGGCTTCTGAACCGCGCCGGTTTGCCGGAGGGTCAAGTTCCATAAAGCGATGCGATCTAGCATCAGATTGTTCTGACCAGCCCGCCATCAACAAGGATCGACTGGCCATTGATATAGCCCGCGCTGTCAGACAGCAGGAAGGCAATAGTTTCGCCCAGTTCCTGCACCTTTCCGTATCGCCCTGTGGGCACCTTCTGGGCGTTCGCCTCTTGCACCGGATAATTGTCCATAAACCCAGGCAGTACCGCATTTATGCGAAACCCTTCGGTGCCGTGGCGATCTACACACAGCTTCATGAACGATGACAGCGCGGCGCGAAACGCCGAGGACAGCGGATAGGTCAGATCGGGTTGCTGGGCTGCAAAGGAGGACATGGAAACAATCGCGCCACCGCCCTGTTCGCGGAAAACTGGTGCGAGCATCCGTGCCAGACGCACGGTCGGCATCAATACAATGTCCAGCGCGGCGTGCCAGTCTTCGTCCGATATCTCCAGCAGCTCACCCTTGGCCGCGTGGCCGGTGTTGATCAGCGCGCCGTCAATACGGCCATGCAGGTCCGTTGCTGTTTGCACAAGCCGCGCCAGTGCCGCCGGATTTGTAATGTCGCCCCGGATCGTCGTTGCGCCCAATTCGTCCGCGACCTCTGCTATCTTCTCGGATCGCGACATCATCACCAACGACCAGCCATCTGCGGCCAGCGCCCGCGCGCCTGCCAACCCCAGACCTTGACTGGCGGCGGTCACGATCGCGACTTTCTTTTCCTGTTCAGACATACATGCTCCTTTCAAACGCAAAGAGCGCAGCACCGGTCACTTTTGTGCGGCCAGATCCAGCGCGACATCGACAATCATGTCCTCTTGACCACCGACCATCTTACGGTTGCCAAGCTCGATCAGAATGTCGCGTGTATCCAGACCATAAGCCTTGGCAGCGGTTTCGGCGTGCCGCAGAAAGCTGGAGTATACCCCAGCATAGCCCAGCGACAGGGTTTCGCGGTCAACCTGAACGGCACGGTCCTGCAACGGGCGCACCAGCGTGTCAGCAGCATCCATGATCGCGAACAGATCGCAGCCGTGATCCCAGCCCATCTTGTCGGCCACCGCCAGAAATGCCTCCAGCGGGGTGTTGCCGGCACCGGCTCCCATACCGGCAAGTGATGCATCAACCCGGTAGGCCCCGGCCTCGACCGCGACAACCGAATTGGCAACAGCCACCGAAAGGTTCTGGTGTGCGTGAACGCCGATCTGTGTTTCGTCCTTCAGGACGTCGCGGTAGGCCGCGATGCGGTCACGCGCCCCGTCCATCACCAGCCCGCCTGCGGAATCGGTGACATAGACGCAATGCGCCCCGTAGCTTTCCATGAGCTTGGCCTGTTGCGCCAGTTCGGCGGGTTCAGACATATGGGCCATCATCAGAAATCCGGACACGTCCATGCCGATGTTGCGGGCATGGGCGATGTGTTGCGCGGCGACATCGGCCTCGGTGCAATGGGTGGCGACGCGGACGGATTTCACCCCGGCCTCAAACGCTTGTTGCAGATCGTGAATCGTGCCGATGCCGGGCACCAGCAGGGTGGTTAGTCTGGCATGGCTCAGCTTGTCGGCAATCCCCGCGATCCATTCCAGATCGGTGTGGCGTCCGAACCCATAGTTGAAACTGGACCCGGCCAAACCGTCACCATGCGCTAGTTCAATCGCGTCCACCCCGGCACGATCCAGTGCCAAGGCAATGTTTTCGACCTGTTCCAGAGTGTATTTGTGGCGGATCGCGTGCATTCCATCGCGCAGGGTGACGTCTTGAACATAGAGTTTTGAGGTCGTCATTTCATGCGGTCCCCCTGTTTCGCGCGGCAAGCACATGTTCGGCCGTGCGCATCGCTGCCGAAGTCATGATATCCAGATTTCCAGCGTATTTCGGCAGGTAGTGGCCTGCTCCCTCGACCTCGAGAAACACGCTGACCTTCAGGCCGGTGGCGTGATCGTCAACGCCGGGGATGCGCATTGCCGCATTGTTCCCGATGGTTTCAAACTGCACCTCTTGTTTCAACCGATAACCGGGCACATAGGTCTGTACCTCTTTCACCATGTCTTTGATGGACTTGCGCACCGCATCGCGGTCAGTGGTCTTGGCCAGACAAAACACTGTGTCACGCATGATCATCGGCGGCTCGGCAGGGTTCAGGATGATGATCGCCTTGCCCTTTTTCGCGCCCCCTACGTCGCTGATCGCCTGTGATGTGGTTTCGGTGAATTCGTCGATGTTGGCACGTGTGCCCGGCCCGGCAGAACGGGACGAGACAGAGGCGATGATCTCCGCATAGGTCACTTCGGCCACCCGAGACACTGCGGTGACAATCGGGATTGTCGCCTGTCCGCCACACGTAACCATGTTGATGTTGGTATGCGCCAGATGTTCGTCCATGTTGGCAGCAGGAATCACATAGGGGCCGATAGCCGCCGGGGTCAGGTCGATCATTTGTTTGCCCGCCGCCTGCACAATCGCGTCATTCTTCACATGAGCCCCGGCTGACGTCGCGTCGAACACCACGCCGATGTCAGGCCAAACGGCCATGCGGGTCAGACCGTCGATTCCTTCATGCGTGGTTGCAATGCCGAACCCTGCGGCGCGTTTCAATCCGTCGCTTTCAGGGTCGATGCCTACCATCGCGCCCATTTCCAGAACATCGGAATTTCGGAGTATCTTGATCATCAGATCGGTGCCGATATTGCCCGACCCGATGATCGCTGCCTTGATCTTGTTCATATTGCTGTTCCACCATCTTCAAAAGCCACCTGCACTGGTGCGAATCCGGCGATTTCGGCGACATAGACCTCGTTTGGGGCGACCGGTATCATTGCCCCCAGCGCGCCGGACATCACGATCTCTCCCTCAGCCAGCGGCCAACCCAGTGTTGCCATGTTGCGCGCAAGCCAAAGGGCCGCGTTCAGTGGATGACCAAAGCAATCGGCACCAACGCCACTGGATATGACCTCGCCGTTGCGTGACAGGATCCCTCCGGCCAGCCGCAGGTCGAGATCACTGATCTTGCGCGCCCCGAGCCCCAGCAGAAACCCGCCGCCCGACGCATTGTCGGCCACCGTATCCACCAACCGTATGTCCCAATCCGCAATCGCTGTATCCACGATTTCGAGCGCCGGAACAGCGTAGGCCACCGAACGGATCAGTTCTGCCATCGGCAGGTCCGGGTCGGTCACCGCGCGCTCCATCACAAAGGCAATCTCAAGCTCGGCCTTGGGCTGCATGAAACGTCTGGTGTCCACGACATCGCCCTCGTTAAAGGCGTAGTCGGCCCACAGCATGCCGGAATCAGGTTGATCGACACCCAGCTGTGCCTGAACCGCCTTGGAGGTCAGGCCAATCTTGCGCCCGACAACCCGGCGCCCCTCGGCGATCCAGCGTGCATTATTGCTTTCCTGTACCGCATAGGCATCCGCCACCGTGTCCAGCCCGTGGCTGTCGCGCAGCGGTGGGATTTGCACAAGATCGGTGCGTGCGCGATACAGCGCTTCGGCCATGGCGGAGATGGTTTGGCTGTCTGTCATGTTCCGGGGTCACTTTCCGTTTGGTCTGCGCTATCCGGCAGATAGCCACCGCGCCAGTACAACAATGGTTGGCGATCAAAGGTCCGGACCCGCAAGACATTGCCCACAAGAATGGTATGGTCCCCACCTGCGAGGGTGCTTTCAAGACTGCATTCAATCCAGGCCAGCGCGCCTTTTATCAGCGATACGCCCCCCAGACCCGGTTCGGTCTGAAGGCCGGCAAAGCGGTCAATTTCAGGCGTTGCAAAGTTGCTCGAAACTGCTTCCTGACCCGCCGACAAGACATTCACCGCAAACCGTCGCGCCTGAAGAAATACCGGCAGTGAATAAGCTGCGTTGCGCAGGCTCCACTGGACCAGCGGTGGGTCCAGCGACAATGAGGCAAAGGATGTTGCAGTGACACCGTAAGGTGCCGCGCACTCATCTATTGTTGTCATCACTGTGACACCCGAAGCGAACCGCCCTAATGCCTCGCGAAAGGCAGTTGCGTTCAGCGGCGGCGGGGTGTCATCGATGGCCCGCTGGGGGCTCCTCTCTGCAAACATCGTGGCGGTCCTTTGCTCAGCGGTCTAGCAGAAATTCCAGGTGCAGCTTGTTGAACACCGCCGGATCCTCAAACTGCGGCCAATGCCCGCATTCATTCATCACCGAAAACTGGGCACCGGGGATGGAATCGGCGATTTTCTGGCCTTCCTCGGGCGAGGCGGTCGGATCATGTGACGTCCACAACACCAGCGTCGGCGCGGTGATCTTGGCACTGTCGTCGTAAGTGAACATATTGCGCTTACGAGTCTCGGGTTCCTGCAAACACAGGATCTTCGCCATCACCTCAATGAAACCGGGCTGGGCGTAAATCGCGCGGCGGACCTCAACCAGATCGTCATGGACCAAGGTCTTGTCATGCATCAGAAATTCCAGCCGAGTACGGATCCGATCCGGATTGGGGTCGTTCACTGCCTCCATCGACAAGCGCATTATCCGTTGCATCACCTCGGGGAACATGGTCCAGCCCCCCGCAGTGTTCAGCACAACGCGGTCCACTTTGTCCGGATGGTGTATCGCGAGATAGGCGGCAACCCAGCCCCCCAGAGATTCGCCGGAAACATGCGCCTTTTCGTAGCCAAGCGCGTCAATCACATTCAGTACATGTTCAGCGTATTGTTTGATCTCATAGGAAATGTCTGGCTTGTCGCTCCAACCATGCCCAACCATATCAATCGCATAGGTGTTGAAATGCTCCCCATGCGATTGCATGTTGCGCGTGAACGCTTCGGCGTGGCCACCGGTGCCATGCAGCAAAAGCAGCAGTGGTTGATCATCCGGTCCCGTTGCCAGGTATCGTGTCTTGACCCCTCCGGCATCCAGATACCCTTGGCTGAACGCCACCCCGGTCAGATCGGACCAGATCGAAGCGTGTTGTGGTGTTGAAGTCATTTCGCTTCCTTTCTTTCGAAGGTTGGGCCGCGTTGTTCAGCGTTTTGCCGGTTGAGGATCACCTGCCAGCGCAAGCGCTGCATTGACTAGTCTCTTGGGTTCGGCATCGTCTGCACCCATGTAGTTCATCGCCCGGGTGCGCATCGGATCGCCCGCATAATAGCGTTCATATTGCAACGCGCGGGTGCCGAACGCCTCGCCAGACAGATCCCAGGCCAGTTTGAACAACCGGGCGCGATCAAGCGATGAGATGTTTGCGCCAGAGTAAAAGCGCTGCGTGTCTTCTTTCAGTTCGTCGGCCAGGAAATCCGCGCCCGATGGCATCATCATGAACCCGCCTGCCGCGATGGTCTGAATGATCTCCACAACTCTGGGATAGGCGGTGGGCAGATGCGTGCGCAGCGCCTGAAGTGGGCCCAGCAACGGGCGCACTGTGCCGACTTCGGTGGCTTCACATGCCACCTCAGAGTGCAGCAAGCCACTTTTGAGGAACTCAATATGGTTTAGACTTTCGCCCAGCATGGACTGTACATGCAGGAAAGCGTCCGCACCCATCGAGCGGGCAACCTCCATCGCGACACCAACGGCGAACTGCATCTTAACCAGCGCGCGGGTGTTGGTCTGGTGTGCCGTATGGTTACGCAACGATGAAGTAATGTAAAATTCGTTCGACAGATCCACATCGCGATAGATGAACACACGGTCCCAGGGCACAAAGCAATTGTCAAAGATCAGCAGTGAATCGTTTTCTTCGAACCGGTTGGACAACGGGTGGTCGAAATCAGACTTTTGCCCGGCCAGCGTATAAGGTTCGCGGCAGATCTGGCGCAGACCCTTGCTGTTGGTCGGCACCGCAAACATCAACGCGTGATCTTCATCACCGGGGCGCAGACCTGGCAGGGAATACATCAACATCTCATCCGACACAGGTCCCAGCGTCGCGATCATCCGCCCGCCAGAGATATAAATGCCCTCGTCGGTCTCCTTGACTACACGCATGTGCAGTTCGGCCTGTTCAGATGACGGTTTTGACCGGTCATTCTGCGGCGACAACAACGCGTGGCTTAGGAACAGGTCATTGTCCCGAACATATTCGTAATACTTGGCGATCCGCATGGGGAACTCCGGACCGTTCTTGCCCGCCACTTCGCGCGCTTCCCAGAACGCCAAAAGCGAACAGTTCAGGAAATCAGGCGACCGCCCCATCAAGCCGAAATTCTGCTGCGCCCACAGCAGGTAGCCCTCGCGCTTTTTGGTCAGATCAGCGGTGTTCATTGCCGGCATAAAGGCCAATCCGGCGCGTTCACCGGTTTCGGGTACGATATAGGTTGTCTGATCTTCGGTTTCTTTGGCGACCTGCATGTCATACAGTCTTGCCAATTGTTGCACGCTGGCGGAAAACGCCGGGTGCGTGGAGACATCCTGTACCTGTTCGCCATTTATCCAGACATCCCGAGGTGTTGCCTTCAAGTGGTCGATAAATTGCTGTCCGCTGCGAGCGCTCATGTTCACTATTCCATTTCGCAAGTTGTTCACCCCGACCGCCTGTCATCGGCGACCGTGCTTCGATTGTTCCAGATCAGGCCCGTATCAGGCCGGTTGTGCAGTCATGATCCCCATGCCGGTCAGCCATTCACCAATGGTCTCGTAATACAGCACGTCTGATTTGTAGTTCGGGCCCATCGCCGCCAGCGCCGCGACCCAGGCGCGAACCTCGTGTCCGCCGCGCCCTCCGGTTGCAGTCAGATCGGCGTCGGTTGTTTCATCCAGCACTGAGGTGTTGCCGGTTTTGAACGCCTCCAACAGCATGTTGTCCCACTCCGGGTTCAATGGCAGCAGCTTTGAGGTTCCATCCACGATCTTTGCGCCTTCGCCCACAACCGAGTTCTGCCGGGTCATTCTTTGGTCGTGGCCCATGGCGCCGCCGTCAATCAACCGCTGGCGAACCTGTGGCGGGGCTGCGTCCAGAGAAGGAATTGGCGGATCATGCGACAAACCACCTGACCCGATAATCAGTACCCGCTCAGGACAGGCGGCAGCCCATTTGCCCACCGCCTCGCCTAGCGCACGAACACGCGCGAACCCGGGGCGGGGCGCGATGGCGCAATTGATGAAAATTGGGATCATCCGGGCCAAAGACCGGTCGGCGGACAACAACTCAACTGGCTGAACTGCGCCGTGGTCCACCTCCATCCGATAGGAAATCGCCGTGTCGACACCCTCTGCCAGGACATATTCGGCGCAGTCCATCGCGCGGCCCTCGGGGATATCCAGCTTACCGGCGACGGTGCCGAAATCACCAACCGAATTGCCTTCGATCCCTACACAAAATGCCGGAAGCAGCTTGTAGAAAAAACCGTTTACATGGTCAGGATGAAGAACAACTGTCAGGTCAGGCTCAAGATCAGCTGCAAATTTCTGCGCCTTTTTCAAAGCCGCGTTAAACCGTTCCTCTGTGTCGGGCTTGGCTCTGTTGCGATCCATCAGTGGGCTGTGCGACATGCATACGGCACCTACTATCATTTCTCGTTCCTCCCTTTGTTGCCAATCCGGGCGACGGCATATTGACGCCACAAACCACGGCAAGCCCGTCTCTGATCGAGCGGCCAAATGCCTTCGTGTTTCATCCACGTGAACGCGGACTGAGCCTCAGCTTTGAGAAAGAAGATGAGATTTCTCCTGAGTTGAAACAACGCTTGCCGGAAATTTGTTCGACATGTGAACACCAAACCCCGGCTGTTAAGCCGTGAGCGACATTACATAGCGGTGCCTGCAAGGTCATATAGTGGCGACGTTCAGCGCGAGCTGGCTGTCGGGCAAGGGTACCGAACCACCACGCCCAACAGGAGTTTCGACAGATGAACATTTGTGGATTGACATTTGCAAGCGTCTGTTAACATCGACCTACTGTCGGACACAACTTGGATCCGATTGTGCTATGAGCGCCGCAAGAAGCGGCGTTAATGGGTGCGACCGGTTTCCTGAGTCTAATGGGTCACCATGGGAGGACAGGCCGATGAGCCAACAATTTTCGTTGTCGAAATACGCACGTATCGCCGTGACTGCAGCAGCGGTCACGGCCAGCGGGGCACTGAGTGCCGCTGCGCAAGAAGCGGTCACGCTGAAGTTCGGGTCTTTTGTGGGGCCAACGTCGTTTTTGAACGCCGAACTCTTTGGAGGGTGGTTCAAAAAGCTCGAAGACGAGTCAGAGGGAACACTGAAGGTCGAATTCATAACCGGTGGCGCATCTGCAAAACCGCAGGAAGTCTTTGATGCGGTCCGCGCCGGGATTATCGACATGGGCTGGAGCATTGCGTCCTATAACCCCGGACGATTTGATGCATTTGGTGTTGTCGAATTGCCGCTGCTGGCCAATGGGGCCGGGGAATCATCGGTCGCGGTCGCCGGGCTTTATGATCAAGGGCTTATCGGCGGTATGGAAAGCGTCAAGGTGCTGGGTATTGTCACGGCCGACATCGCGCGCCTGCACCATTCAGATGACGTCGCCGGGTTGGAGGATTTCAGTGGCGCGAAAATTCGCGCGGCTGGTGGCGTGCTGTCGGTGATGATCGAAAAGATCGGCGGCGTCCCGGTTGGTATTCCAGCCCCGACAATAGCTGAATCACTGGCAAAGAATGTGGTCGACGCCAGCGCCAATGACTGGTTTGCCCTGGACGGATTCAAACTGATTGATGTGACCAAGTCTCATGTCGACATTTCGTTGGGAACCGCCGGTGTTTACCTTGTGATGAACAAGTCCAGCTACGACAAATTGCCCGACGCCGCCAAAGCCGCGATCGACAACAACCCGCCGATGGAGTTTGCCAAGTACTGGGGTACAAGACTGGAAAATGAAAGCAACCGGGTGCGCGAAGTCGTTGCTGAGCTTGAGGACCACAAGATCATTATTCCAACTGAAGCTGACCTGGCCAGCTGGCAGGTCGCTGCGGATGAAGTGATTTCTGAATGGGTTGAAAAAACCGAAGGCGGGGCGGAAATCCTGCAGGCATACAAAGACAACATCAGTGCCTACCGTGACGGGCAGTAACAAAAAACCGACGCGAGCGGCATCTGCCGCCGCGTCGGCATCCCCTAAACAAGCACCCACACCTTCGGCAAGGCTGGCCGAACTGGCGGGGTATCTGGCCGGAGGAGCGTTGTTGGCGGCGGCCCTGATCGTCACCACCGACATTCTGCTACGCTGGGGAATATCCCGACCGATCAAAGGCCTGTTCGAGATCATGGAACTGGTCTTTGCCTGCATCGTTGCCTTGTCCTTTGCACTTGCAAACAAGAAACGGATGCATGTTTCAATGGAACTGGTCGGCAATTTGACCGGCCGGTTTCGCGGGGTTCAGCTTTATGCCGACGCGCTGACCGCACTGATTTTTGCGTTGTATGCATATTTTCTGTTTCACCACGCCGGACAGAAGACGCTTTACGGCGAAACGACTCTCGTTCTGGGCGTCCCGATTGGGCCAATCTGGTATCTGGCGGCTGGGTTGATCACGCTCGGTCTGATGGCGCAACTCAGCGCGCTGGGCGAAAGTGTTGCAACGCTATGGCGATCCCCGAGTGATTGGCTGCCCGAGCTTACGGCCCCTGCTCTGTCGTTGGCCGCGGCGGGGGTCGCAGCGCTGTACCTGATCTGGACGGCAGCCGATCAAGGCGCGGTTATCAAGGTTCTGCTGGGTTTTTCGATTCTGTATTTTCTGGCGCTGGCGCATGTGCCGATCGGCGTTTCCATGGGCCTTACCGGGCTCATCGGCTGTTATGCGGTTCTGAATATCGGAGCGGCCCAGTTGATTGGGGCCAACAATCTGTCCTCGACACTATCCAGCCCCGACCTGGCGGCAGTGCCACTATTCCTCCTGATGGGCAACCTGGCCATCGCATCCGGGTTCGCCGATGACATATTCGAGGCCGCAACGGCGATTTTCGGCAGGATGCGCGGCGGTCATGCGCTGGCGACCGTACTGGGTTGCGCCGGATTTGGCGCAATCAGCGGATCATCCGTGGCCACAACCGCCACCCTTGGCGGCGTTGCATTTCGCGAAATGAAAGAACGATCATACACCGACAGCCTGGCCACCGGCAGTATTGCGGCGGGCGGGACGCTGGGTGCGCTGATCCCGCCATCGGTGATCCTTATCATTTATTGCGTGATTGCCGAACTGTCGATCTCGGAGGCCTTCGCCGCCGCGCTGATCCCCGGCCTTTTGGCGTTGGGCCTGTACACAATTGCGGTGATGATATTAGTGCGGTTGCACCCGTCACTGGCACCGCCACCTGACAAATCCTTGCGTTTCGCGCCGATTGGGGCCGTGAAACGGGCGTGGCGGCCAATCCTGTTGTTCGTGTGCGTTCTGGGCGGATTGTATGGCGGCATATTCACCGTTCAGGAGGCTGCGGCGGCAGGGACCGGGTTTGCTTTTGTGTTCTGGCTGTTTTCCGGTCGGGCCTCGGTCTCCGGTCTTTCCGGGGCCATCAGTGGGGCCGCGGGCACCGCCGCGGGGCTGTTCCTGCTGATCGTGGGAGCCAACATTTTTGGCGCGTATCTGAACCTTGCGGGCGTCACTATGGCAATCCTGTCAATCATCGACCCGGCAACGATGCCTGGCTGGCTGATCCTGAGCATTCTTGTCATCATGTATCTGGTGCTGGGCAGCGTGTTTGACACGGTTGCAGCCCTTGTCGTCACAGTCCCATTCGTCATTCCGATCATTCTGGCGATGGATCTTGATCTGATTTGGTGGGGCATTGTGACACTGGCATTGGTCGAAATCGGCATGATCACACCGCCAATCGGAATGAATGTCTTTGTGATGAAAAGTCTGGTCCGTGACGAAGTTTCGATCACGACGATTTTTCGCGGCGTGATGCCGTTCCTAGCCGCCGATATGGTCCGGTTGATCCTGCTTATCACCATTCCGGCGCTGACTCTGTGGTTGCCGGGGCTGCTGCAATAGGGGTTTGGGAGCCCAAAAGGGGACGCGCGATCCCGTACCATCTCGCGACAATAGTTCGCTGGCCGAACGCCGGGTTTGCAAGAGTTGACCTTTTTTCAAGGTTTCGCAGGCTGTGGCAGGGGAAATGGCAAACAAGTGACAAATCAGGATCCGGGCTGACAGCAGGTGTGCCCGAACACGCAAATTATTGCACGTTGTAGGAGGAGACGACCGTGAACATGATGAGAAAAGTACAGAGTATTTCAGGGGCAACCCGGTCAGCCTGCTGGGCCGCCATCACAGCGGTTGGCCTGATGGCCGCCGCCCCTGCGACGGCCCAGACCGTAACAATCGGAACAACTGCTCAGGGCTCCCTTGGGGCCGCGCTCGGCGCGGCACTGGCCAAGGTGATGGACGGGCGCGGCATGACATTGCGTGCCGTACCGATGGGCGGACCAGAGGTCACGATCCCGTTGCTCAACAGTGGTGAGATCCAGTTTTCTCTGGTCAGCGCCGATGTGGCCAGTCTGGCGGCGTCGGGACGAATCATGTTCGAGGGCAATCCCCAGCCCAATATCCGTCTGGTCGGACATCTCGTGTCCTTTGAAGCGGGCTGGATCGTGCGTGCGGATTCCGACATCATGACGATGGCTGATCTGAAAGGAAAACGCGTATCATGGGGCATTACCCAGCAGCGTATTCTGGAATATTGGGGCCGCGCGCAGCTGGCAACCGCAGACCTGGGTGAAGACGATATCGTACCGGTTCATGCCACGGCAGCCCCGGCCGCAGTTCAGGATTTCATGGCCGGTCGGTCGGACGCGGTGGTCTTTACGGTTGGCTCGGGTCTTGTTTCGCAGGCGGATGCCGCTGTTGGCGGTGTCCGGTTTCTGCCCCTGCCCGACCGCGACGACCGTCTGGACATCATCACCAGTATCGTTCCGGGCACTCTGATCCGTCAGGTTACGCCGAACAAGCGCCGCCCCGGCATCTCTACCGAAACCCCAATAATGGGATCGACGCTGGTCCTGCTGACCAATGCAAACACGCCGGTAGAAACAGTCGCCGCAGTTACCGAGGCGCTGTATACCGCACGGGACGAATTCATCGCCATTCACCCCGCCTTTAACCGGATGGACCTGAAAACCCTGGCCGGAGACGTCCCCGACCTGCCGACCCACGACGGGGCTGCCAGTTATTACGAGGCCAACGGCATCACCGGCGAGTAGTCCCGATGCACCTGATGAAATCGATAAGGAATACCGTTGCGGTGTTGATCGTAGCAGGTGCCGTGGTATGGGCGCTGGATATTCTGCAGCTGTTGGCACTGAGCGTTTACAAAGAACAATACATGTCCTTTGCGCTGGGGCTCACCCTTGCTGCAATCTATCTGCCAGCCGAAACAGAGGTCCAAAGCGGGCGGACTTTCGGCTGGTGGTTCGGGGTTGTCGCCGCAACAGCGGGGTTTGTGACCTGCGGATACCTTGCGGTGATGTACCCGGTTCTGTTGCCGACAATGATCATCAAGCCGATGCCGGCGATCATCTGCGGCGCGATCCTGATCCCGCTCATGGTCGAGGCACTGCGACGGGTCGCTGGCCTGACGCTGTGCCTGATATTGGTGGCGTTCCTGTTCATGGGCCTATTTGCCCACTACCTGCCCGGCCTTCTGGAAGGGCGACAGGTTCGGCCCGGGCGGCTGATCAGCTATCTGATGATAGATCCCAACGGTATTCTTGGCCTGCCGTTGCTGGTGACATCCACAATTGTCGTTTCATTTGTTCTGTTCGGAAATATCCTGAATGTTGCGGGGGGCGGCGCGTTCTTTACCGACCTGTCACTGGCCGCAATGGGCCGGTTTCGCGGCGGCACAGCAAAGATAGCCATTGCCGCCTCAGCGCTGTTTGGGTCGGTGTCGGGTAGCGCGGTTGCCAATGTTGCATCAACTGGGGTGATCACCATCCCGATGATGAAGAAATCCGGCTATTCTCCATCTGACGCCTCAGCAATTGAGGCGTCAGCCTCGACCGGGGGGCAATTATTGCCTCCGGTGATGGGGGCCGTCGCCTTTCTGATGGCAGAGTTCCTGAACGTGCCCTATGCCGAGGTCGCGCTGGCCGCGCTGATCCCCGGATTGCTCTATTATACCTGCCTGTTCATACAGGCCGATCTGTTGGCCGCGCGCAAAGGCATCACCGCGCTGAAATCTGTCGATCTGCCGCGCGCCATGAGCGTTCTGGTCAAGGGCGGACATTACATCATTCCATTTGCGGTGCTGGTCACGGGCCTGTTTAAATACAATCTCGAAGCCGAACGCGCCGTGGCCTATGCCACTGCCGTAACGCTGTTTCTTGGGGCATTACGCAGCTATGGGCCAACCCGGCTAACCCTGCGCGGGGTGTTTCACGCAGTGGTGAGCGGGGGCAGAACCGTTGCCGACATCATCATCATTGGCGCCTGTGCCGGGGCGATCATTGGCGTTCTCAATATCACTGCGGTGTCCTTTGGCCTTACGTTGCAACTGGTCAGCATTGGCGAAAGCAGCTTGTTCCTGTTGCTGATCACTGCCGCCATTCTGTCAATCATCATGGGTATGGGCCTCCCGACACTGGGGGTTTACCTGTTGCTGGCAACCTTGACCGCGCCGTCTCTGGTTGAACTGGGTCTGACGCCGATCAGCGCGCATATGTTCATCTTTTTCTTTGGGATGATGTCGCTGATCACGCCACCGATCGCAGTGGCTGCGTTTGCTGCGGCCAATATCGGCGGTGCGCCACCCATGAAAGTGGGCTGGAAGGCGGTTCAGTTTTCATGGCCCGCATTCGTTCTGCCGTTTCTGTTTGTCTATTCACCGTCCTTGCTGATGATAGGCGACCCTTGGCGCATTGTGGTTGCCGTGGCGACAGCGGTTCTTGGGGTCTCGCTGATCAGCTCCGGGCTGGTTGGTTACGCATCGCGGCGCCTGTTGGGTTGGGAACGCATGGTCGCGGTTCTGGCCGGGGCCTGTTTCCTTTTGCCCGATGACGCCACAACCTATGGGATTTGGATCAATCTGGCGGGTCTGCCTTTGTTGGCGGTTATTGCTCTCAGGCTGATGCTTGCGCGCGAAATCGCCGGCTTGGGCACAGACGACAACACCATAAGCGCAACATGAATCAGGATATGCCATGAGCGATGCAGCGAAACCGAACTTTATTGTATTCCTGACCGATCAACAGCGTTGGGACCATGTGGGATGTTACGGCAATGAGGTGCTGAAAACCCCCAACATCGACGCCCTGGCCGAACAGGGCACGCGATTTGACAAATTCTACGTCTCGTCCCCGCTGTGTCAGCCCAACCGGGCAACCTTGATGACCGGGCGCACGCCGATGGTACACGGGGTGCGCACCAACGGCATCGCGCTGGATCGCAACGCGGTGACCTTTGTTGACCTGCTGCGCGCCGCGGGCTGGCGCACCGCCCTGTTCGGCAAATCGCACCTGCAAAACGTTACCGGCCGGCCCCCCGGCCCGCGCCCACCCGCGAACCCCGACCGCAAAGCGCCCCCAGCCGAATTGCAAGAGGCCACGCGCGGCCGTCGCACGGGTGCGGATTACGATGCCGAGGTGAACCCCAAGTGGCATGATGATCCGCATCGTGCAGTGCCCAAGATGCCCTATTACGGTTATGATACGGTGCGACTTGCTGCGTCCCATTCGGACCGTGTGCAGGGCGATTACACCAGTTGGTTCAACGCCCGCCACCCTGACCCGGATTCACTGCGCGGCAAGGCCAACGCGTTGCCTGACGATACTATCAGCGTGGTTCAGTCCTGGCGTACCTCTATACCGGAGGAGCTTTATCCAACAGCCTATGTCGCTGATGAAACCATCAACTATCTGAAATATCATCAGGAAAGCGCCGAAGGGCGGCCCTTTTTCGTGACATGTTCGTTTCCTGATCCGCACCACCCGTTCACGCCTCCGGGGAAATACTGGGGAATGTATGACCCCGACGACATTCCGGTGCCCGCGTCGCACCACAAACCGATGACCAGCGATGACATGCCGCCGGGCCTGTGGTTCGCCTATGAAAAGGGCGCCGCCGAACCCGACGCCCAATGGCCGGTGCCTGTTAGTGCGCGCCACGCCCAAGAGGCCATTGCCCTCAACTACGGCATGATCAGCATGGTCGATGATGCGGTCGGCCGGGTGCTGGCGTCACTGACGCCCGAAGTGCGGGCCAATACGGTGGTGATCTTTACCTCGGATCACGGCGACTACATGGGCGATCATGGGGTCATTCTAAAGTTGGGCCTGCATTTTCAGGGCGTTGTCCGGGTGCCGTTTGTCTGGCAAGATCCCAAGGGCGCCAAAGGCGAGGTCCGTCAGGATCTGGGTGGCACGATTGATATCGGGGCGACCATTTTGGCGCGCGCCGGGTTGCAAACCTATTTCGGCAATCAGGGCCACGATCTGTTCGACGAGGATACTGCCCCACGCGAAGGCATCCTGATCGACGATCACGGCATGGCGGTGTTCAAGGATCCCGAAGCCAAAGCCGGTCTGATGAGCTTTATCACCGACAAATGGCGTCTGTCGGTCTGGGAAGGTTCCGACTGGGGCGAGCTATACAACCTGGTCGAGGACCCCGACGAAATGACCAACCTCTGGAGCGACCCGGACCACGCGGCGATGCGACAGTCATTGTTGCATCGACTACTGCGTGAAATGATCTCCCTGCGCGACCGGTCTCTTACACCCACGTCACTGGCCTGACGGACATTGGGCAGAGTTCTGCCGGAATGCAGCATCAGTTGCGGTAGCTGGCTCCAGCTACCGTGGGACTTCGCGCAGGGCGAGGTTCAGTCTGATGGGCCGTGTCAGAGGAAGTTGACTTGAGGCGGGCAGGGCGGTTTCGTAGCGTCTGGACATGACCAGAAGATCACCCTTCCGCTACTTCAAGACGAGCCGCGAAATCATCCGCTTGGCGGTGATGATGTATGTGCGGTTCCCGCTGTCGCTCCGAAACGTCGAGGATTTGCTCTACGAGCGCGGGATTGACGTGAGCCACGAGGCCGTCCGCTATTGGTGGCATCGGTTTGGGCCGATGTTTGCGTCGGAGAGCCGAAAACGGCGGATCGAGGGTATGCGATCGAGCCGCTGGCGCTGACATCTTGACGAAATGTTCGTGAAGATCAACGGCGAGCGGCATTACCTTTGGCGCGCAGTAGATCACGAAGGCGAGGTGCTGGAGAGCTTCGTGACGAAGACGCGGGACAAGAAGGCGGCATTGAAATCCCTGAAGAAAACGATAACGCGCCACGGCCGACCGCATATCCTGGTGATCGACCAGTTCCGGTCCTACGGCGCGGCGATGAAAGACATTGGCAACGCCGATCGACAGGAAACCGGCCGCTGGATGAACAATCGGGTGGAGAATTCGCATTTGCCGTTCCGACGACGGGAGCGCGCGATGCTCCGCTTCCGGCGGATGCGAAGTTTACAGAAATTTGTCTCCGTCCATGCCTCGGTCTTCAATCACTTCAATTCGGAGCGCAGCCTATCCTCCAGATCAAAATTTAAGATGAACCGCGCCGCGGCTCTCGACGAGTGGCGCGCTCTTTGCGCCGATTGAGGGACAGCCATCCTGCCCTACGAGAGACCGGTTCTCATCTATCTGACAGCTCCGGCTTCTCAGTGGTTTCCCAAATTTCGCCGCGCTGGATCACCCGCGACTCTGACAGAAGTTTCTCAAGGTGCGCTGCGGCATTGCGTTCGGCGGCCATTGCAATATGCGGGTCGGATTTCTTGTAAACTGACGCCGCAATATTCTGAATCGTATCGGGGGTCTTCGAAAGGTGCGCGAGAATCTCCGCTTCCCGCCGCATCCGGTTGCCAAGCAGCCGTTGGATGTAGGGGCGCGGATCGCGCAGCACCGGGCCGTGACCGGGTAAGCAGATTTTATCGTCCCGGTCGATCAGCCGCTGAAGCTGGGTACAGTAATCGCGCATGTTGCCGTCCGGTGGGCTCACGATCGAGCTGTTCCAACTCATCATGTGATCGCCCGAAAACAGAATCCCGTCCGGCCTCGAAAAGCAGAGGTGATCGCTTGCATGACCGGGCGTGTGCAGAACCGTGAGACCGCCGATCACATCCCCGTCCTCAAGATATCCGTCCGGTTCGAAGGCGTCGTCGGGAAACACCCGGGACACGTAGACAGGCAGCGCCGTCCTTTCGCGCAATGCCGGTGCGGCGCCGAAATGATCGGAATGGTGATGGGTAATGAGAATTCCGGTTGGATTTGGCCCTAGATTTGCGACGATGGCTTCGAAATGGTCGTGGTCTTCGACCGGGCCGGGATCGATCACGAACCGGCCTTCAGTGGTATCGATGAGATAGGTGTTGGTCCCGTAATAGGTCATCTTGCCGGGATTGTCGGCCACCATTCTCTGGATGCCCTCGGCGACTTCGACACCCTGCGCGCGGCGGGGCTCCGGCTCGGTGAAAAACATGCTGGTTTTTGTCATTGGTGACCTTCCCTGATTGGCTGCAAACGATCCGCCATCCGGCCAAAAGACATCGCTCTTGTCGCGGCGGTACGTGATGAGAATCCCGCGTCACAGCGGTTGGCTCGGCAGGACAAAATGAAATGTCTGTCTGGTCTTGAGTCTGGCATGAATTTGAAAACCTCCAAGGGGCGCCCGGTGCCGATCAAACCCGGCACCGGCACCGGGGCGGCCAAGCCGGTTCACATACGTTTGGCGACCTCTTCGAGCATGACCTCGGAGGCCCCGCCTCCGATGGCCTGGACGCGGGCGTCGCGCGACATGCGTTCCACGGGCGTTTCGCGCATATAGTCCATACCGCCATGGAATTGTACACAGTCGTAAAGCAAGGAATTCACCAACTCGCCGCAATAGGCCGTAAGCGCTGTCTGAACAGCACCTGGGTTTCAGCTTGACGGCTGGAAATTCCAGGGGAGCAGGTCGTCGATGCGGTTTTGCGGATGGCCCGCGGCGATCGCTTCGAGTGTAGATTTCAGGTAGGCGAAGGGCTCCACGCCATTGATCTTGGCGGTTTCGATCAGGGATGCGATGCGGCCCCATGCCTTGCCACCCTCGTCGTGCCCGGTGAATAACGCGTTCTTTCGATTGAGGGCAATCGGGCGCGCGAGATTTTCGACGGGCTTCGATGATGTGACCGCCCCCGACGGCATCATTGTGCCAAGGTGGGTCTGCAACGATCCACAAAGGAGAGCGGTCACATCATCAGAGCCTCCTGGCGCAATTGTTTGACCTCTTGGCGCAGACGCCGAAGCTCATCGCGTTCTTCGCTGCTCAACCCATCATGGCGGTCGCCATCGTCAATCTCGATCTGCTTGACCCAGCAATGGATGGTCGCCGCGCACGGCTCAAATTCGCGCGCTAGACTTTCAACATTGCGACCAGCTCGCGCCAGCGCAACCAATTGATCCCTGAATTCCGTCGGGTACGGGTCCCTCGTTCTCGGCATATAAAACACTCTCCTTCATCAAGTGAAGGCGCTCTGCCGCAGCGTCAAGCAGGATCAAAGACTTAGTGCTTCAGCTGTCAGGCTTGGGGGGTGTGCGCCGCCTCAGGGTTGCTGTTGGCGGTTGACGAATCGGGAGCGCGGTGGAACGTTGAGTTGAAATTTCGAATATTGTTCGGATTTTTTAGAAAGGGCGCGTGGTCGGTCTCGGCGGAAGCCGGAGGGATGGCGCCGCGACGGGAGGGGAAAATGGACTACCGGATGACTGACGACCAGCGCGCGATCCGCGACTCGGTCATGGAGATGTGCGGGAAATTCCCGCCGGAATATTGGCGGGAGCGGGATGCCAAGGGTGGCTTTCCCGAGGAATTTTACCATGCCGTGGCCGAAAACGGCTGGCTGGGGATCGCCACGCCCGAGGCCTATGGTGGCGCGGGTCTGGGGATCACCGATGCGGCGGTGATGATGCAGGCGATTGCCGAATGCGGAGGCGGGCTCAGCGCGACGTCGGCGGTGCATATGAACATCTTTGGCCTGTCGCCGGTGGTCGCCTTTGGCACCGAAGATCAAAAGAAGCGGATGCTGACCCCGCTCATCAAGGGCGAGACCAAGGCCTGCTTCGCAGTGACCGAGCCGACCACGGGGCTTAACACCACCAAGCTGAAGACGCGGGCTGTGCGCAAGGGCGACACCTATTACGTCAGCGGCCAGAAAGTGTGGATATCGACCGCCCAGGTGGCCGATTACATGCTGCTGATCGCCCGCACCACGCCGATCGAGGAGTGCAAGAGCCCGACCGATGGGCTCAGCCTGTTCTACACCAAGCTCGACCGGGACTACGTGGAAGTCCGCGAAATTGACAAGATGGGCCGCAAGGCAGTGGATTCCAATGAGTTGTTCATCGAGGATCTGCCGGTGCCTGCGGCGGACATGATCGGTGAAGAGGGCAAGGGGTTCCGTCACATTCTGCACGGGATGAACGCCGAACGGGTGCTGGTGACAGCCGAATGCGTGGGCATTGGCCGCTACGCGCTGGCCCGGGCGGCGAAATACGCCAACGAGCGGATCGTCTTTGATCGCCCCATCGGCCAGAACCAGGGCATTCAGCACCCGCTGGCCCGTGCCTGGGCGCAGCTTGAGGCGGCCAACCTCATGGGCTTCAAGGCAGGCACGCAATATGACCGGGGCGAACCCTGCGGGATCGAGGCAAATGCCGCGAAGGTGCTGGCCTCCGAGGCCGCCTTCTTCGCCTGCGAGCGGGCGATCCTGACGCATGGCGGCTTTGGCTATGCGAAGGAATATGACGTCGAGCGGCTTTTGCGCGAAGTGATGATCCTGCGCATCGCGCCGATCTCGACCGAGCTTGTCCTCAGCAACATTGCCGAAAAGCAGCTCGGTCTGCCGAAATCCTACTAGATTGCAACGATCTATCGCGTCTCCGAGGGAGGGGATTGACGGTGGGAGGAGGGCGACGGTCCGCCCGGCATTGATGCCCAACGACCGCGACAAGTCGCAACAGTTTGCGGGGGGAAGACCCTGCAGCAGAAAGGGAGCCAGATGAACATTTCAATCAAAGGCGCGGCCTTGGGGGTCGCGCTCGCCACGGCGCTTACGACCGGTGCCGCCAACGCGCAAGACACTATCGACCTCAAGATATCCTACGCATTTCCGCCCACGCACTACCTGATCGAGCACGGGCTCGATATCTGGGTGGCCGGGGTGAAGGAAGATCTGGGCGACCGGGTCGATTTCACGATCTATCCCGCGCAGCAGCTCGGCAAGGCGGCCGAGGGCCTCGACCTCGTTTCGAACGGGGCCGCCGATCTGGTTCTCACCGCCACCTCCTACCACCCGACCCAGATTACGGTGTCCGGGGTGGCGGAACTGCCGGGGATGTTCTCGGACATTTGTGTCGCCACCCGCGCCTCGATGGAGCTGTCCCGGGAAGGCGCGCTGTTTGACAACGTGGATTTCGACCCGAACGGCGTGCGCGCGATCTACAATGTCAGCCTGCCAATCTACAATGTTGTCACCGCGACCCGCAAGGTCGAGAAGCTGGAGGATTTTGAGGGCCTCAAGCTGCGCACCACCGGCGCGGCGATGGACCTGACCGCGCGGACGCTTGGCGCGGCTGCGGTACGTATGCCCTCGGCAGAACTGTTCCAGGCGGCGCAGCGCGGCACTGTGGACGGGGCGCTTTATCTTTACGCCGGGATGCGGCCCTACGATCTGCAAACGGTTTTCAAGCACAGCACCGAAGGGGTCAGCATGGGAAGCACCCATCTTGTCCTTTTGATGAATCGCGAAAAGTTCGACTCGCTGCCTGACGATGTGCAGGAGGTATTCCTGCGCTACGGTGTTGCCGCTGCCGAGAACAACTGCGCCTGGATGGCCGAAAACGACTCGTTGGTGCGTGACAAGATGGTCGACGAGGCCGGTCTTGAGGTTATCAAGCTCGGCGCCGAAGAGGCGGCTCGCTGGAAAGAGCGAACCTCTGCCGTTGCTGCCGACTGGGCCGCATCTGTTGGTGAGCACGGAGCCGAAGCGGTCGATGCCTATACCGCAGCGGTGGGCCGGATCGCCGCGAAGAACTGAGGCAGACCTTTCGCCGGAAGCGCGATGCCGCTTCCGGCGTACGAACTCTTGGGCAAATCCGCCTGACAGATTGATTGATTAGTCCCGCCGCGAGGATCGCGCGCAGGAACACTGGAGATCCGAGATGACAGACCTTTCCCGATCCTCAATGCGGCCGATCCGCTCGTTCCTTTTCGTCCCGGGCCACCGCGAAAGCTGGATAGACCGGGTCGCAGGCTATGGTGCCGATGCGGTTATTCTGGACCTTGAAGACAGCGTGCCCGCCGATCAAAAGCCAGCCGCGCGGGCGCTGGTTGCCAAGAAGATCTCCGGCCTCGCCGCCGCCGGTCAGCGCATTTATGTGCGGGTCAACCGCTCGCCCGCCATGTATGATTTTGAGGATATCCTCGCCGTGACGCGCGAAGGGCTGGAAGGGGTGGTTTTGTCAAAGCCAGGCGGGCCGGAGGACATTCAGATCGCTGCTGCGCTGGTGCATGAGGCCGAATTGCGAAACGGGCTGGAGCTTGGCCGCATTGCGCTGGTTCCGACGCTGGAAACCGCCCGTTCGATGCAAACGGCCTACGAGATCGCGCAAAATCCGCGCGTCAACGCAATTTGCGGCGCCAGCGCGAAGAACGGCGATTCCGCGCGGGCGCTTGGCATCGGCTGGAGCCCCGAGGGAACCGAGACCCTTTACATGTGGCAGCGCACCGTGATGGCCGCGCGGGCTGCCGGAAAGATGCCGCTGGGCGGGCTTTGGCAGGATGTCCACGATCTTGAGGGGCTTGACCTTTACGCCCGCCGCAACCGTGCCCACGGTTTCGTTGGAGAGATGATCCTGCATCCCACCAATGTCGAGGTGGTCAACCGCGCCTACACCCCGTCGGCCGAGGAGATCCGCTATTTCAAGGGCATGATCGAGACCTATGAAGTATCGGCTGCGCAGGGCGTGGGTGCGGTGATCTACGATGGCGACCACATTGATCTTGCCCATGTTCAGACCGCCCGTTCGATTGTCGCCCTGGCCGAAGGCACCGGCGAAACGGACTGACCCCGCCGCCAACGATGCAAACAAGAGAGAAGAGGAGCGCACGATGCAAAGCACCGTATCCGGAAAATACTACGAAGAACTCGAGCCTGGCATGGTTTTCCATCACGCGATCACCCGCACCGTGACGGAAACCGACAATCTGCTGTTCTCTGCGCTCACCTACAACTCGCAGCCGCTGCATCTCGATGACGAGTTCTGCAAGAACACCATCTACGGGCAGCGCCTGGTCAACAGTATCTTCACGCTGGGCCTTGTAGTGGGTGTGGGTGTCAGCGATCTGACGCTGGGGACAACCCTTGGCAATCTCGGTTTCGACGAGATCACCTTTCCCAAGCCGGTCTTCATTGGCGACACGCTGCGCGCCGAGACCGAGATCACCGGCCGGCGGGAATCAAAGAAAAAGCCCGACCGTGGGATTGTTCATTTCGAGACGCGTGGCTTCAACCAGCGCGACGAGATGGTGGTAAAGGTTCATCGCGTTGGCCTGATGATGAAGCGTCCGGTCCCGGCCTGACGCAGGAGGGCGGCGGAGGGGATGCGACGGAGCACTGAGGGGAGGATCAGATGAAATGGATATCCTTGGCCGACCGGGCGGTTGGCAAGCTGGAGCGGCTTTTGATCATTGGGGCCAGCCTGTGCTTGTTGTCCATGATGCTGGTTGTCGCGGTCGACGTGGGGATGCGTTATGTTTTCCACGCGCCGCTGAGTTGGAGCTATGATCTGGTCGCCAACTTCCTGATGGTGGGGGCCGCTTTACTCGCCGTTTCGGAAACCTTCCGGCGGGGCGGGCATGTGGCGGTGAACCTGTTCCGCGCCCGGATGCGCCGCAATGTGCGGCGATGGGTGGACGCGGCGAGCGCGCTCATGATTATCCCGGTCCTGTTGGCGATGGTGGTGACCGGCTGGCAATCCACCGTCCGGGCGGTGGTGCGGGACGAGACGATCCCCGGTGTCGTCGCCTGGCCGATGTGGGCCAGCTATATCCTTGTGCCACTGGGGATCGGGCTTCTTTTGGTGCGCATGACAATCCATTTTGCCGATCTGGTGAGCGGCGGAGAGGGCCATGTGCCCGACTCCGTGGACCACCACGCAGACCCATCCGAGCCCGCTGCCGGGTCGCAACCCGAGGGAGACGCGCGATGATTGCGACTTTGGGGAGCCTCCTTCTGGTGCTGTTGCTTGCGATGGGGATGCCCGTGGCTTTTGCGATGGCGGTAGCGGGGGTGGCCGGGCTTTTCGCCGTGGGCGGGCTCGATCTGGTGATGGGGATGGTGAAGTCGTCCACCATCTCGTCGGTCAATTCCTACGAGCTTATCACCATTCCGATGTTCATCCTGATGGCCGAGTTCATCATCATCTCGCGGATCGCCGACGAATTGTTTGACGCCACCGTGGTTTGGGTGGGGAGGGTTCCGGGCGGGCTGGGGGTGGCGGTTGTTCTGGCGGGCGCCATGTTCGGGGCGATCTCGGGGTCGAGCACCGCATCGGCGGCAACGCTGTCATCCACCGCGATTCCGGCGATGATGCGGCAGGGCTATTCGCTGCGCACGGCCGGGGCGTTGGTGGCCATCACCGGCACGCTGGCGATCCTGATACCCCCCTCTATTGCATTGGTGCTCTATGCGATCATCGCCGATGTCAGCGTTGGCAAGCTGCTGATCGCCGGTATGGTGCCGGGTATTCTGGCGGTGCTGGCGCTGGTCGGGCTGACCGTCACCATGTCGCTGCTTCGGCCAAAGGCTGTGCCGGCAGGGCACCCCTATCGCTGGTCCGAGAAGGTATCCGTGCTGCGGGTGACGCTGCCGATGCTGATCCTCTTCGGTGCGGTTACTGGCGTTCTTTATGCCGGAGTCGCGACGCCCACCGAAGCCTCGGCGATGGGGGCCGTCGCCGCATTGGTGCTGGGCGTGGTGCAGGGCCGGCTCTCGCTGCGCAACGCCGGTCGGGCGCTGGTCAACGCCGCGCGGGTCAGTTGCATGATCGCCTTTATCATCCTCGGCGCGCATATCTTCGGTTACTTCTTCACCCTCACCCAAACTACCACCGCCATTGCCAATTGGATCGGCGGGCTGGACGTTTCCAGCTACATGATCTTGCTGGTGATCCTGGTGATCTACCTGATCCTCGGTTGTTTTCTCGACCAGATTGCGATTTTGATCCTCACCGTTCCGGTGATGCTGCCGGTGGTGGTGGCGCTGGGCTTCGATCCGATCTGGTTTGGGGTGATGGTGGTGATGGTGGCCGAGGTGGGAATGATCACGCCTCCCCTGGGCCTCAATGTCTTTGTTGTGGCGCGCTATACCGGGCAGCCGGTGCATGAGATCTTCGCGGGCATCCTGCCGTTCTTCCTGTGCATGCTGGGCATGGTGCTGCTGCTTGGCCTGATGCCGGAGATCGTCCTTTGGTTACCCAACCAGATGTCAAACTGATCCCGCCGGGCGAACGGGGTCCGGCCCTCCGGGGCCGGGACTGCAAGGAAAGGAAAACGCCATGACCGATACCGCCGCTCCCGCCGCTCCCGCGTCGCAATCCGGGCCTGCACCGGCCTGGCAGCCGCTCGCCGGGGTGCGCGTCGTCGATTTCTCGGCGCTTTTGCCGGGGCCGCTGGCCGGGGCGATCCTTGCCGATCTCGGTGCCGAGGTGATCAAGGTTGAGCCTCTTGCCGGGGAGGGCGTGCGCCACCGCGAGGTGCTGGCGCCAATTCTCCACGCTGCCAACCGGAGCAAGACCAGCCTGGCGATTGACCTGAAACGCGATGGCGCTGCGAAGGTGGTGGAGCAGCTGGCCCGCTGGGGCGACATAGCGCTTGAGAGCTTTCGGCCCGGTGTTGCCGCGCGGCTCGGGATCGACCATGCCAGCCTGTCGGCGGTGAACCCGCAGATCATCAGTTGTTCGGTTTCGGGCTATGGCCAGAACGGCCCGTGGCGCGATGCTCCGGGGCATGACCTGAATTTCCTTGCCGCTGGCGGGGCCTTTGCCTTTTCGGGCCACTGGACGGGCCGTCCACGCCGGTCGGGGCTGCCGGTGGCCGATCTTCTGGGCGCGGGGAACGCTACCATCGCGATCCTTGCCGCGCTCAACGAGTGCCGGAGCACCGGGCGCGGCATGATGCTTGATGTGGCGCTGATGGATGCGGTGCTGTTCGGCGTTTCGATGCGCCACGGGCTTGATGGCGATGGCGGCACCGGAGATTCCCCCTATCCGACGAACGATCTTTTCGCTACCGCCGATGGGCGCGAGATTGCGCTTGGTGTCGGCACCGAAGAGCATCTTTGGCAGAGGTTTCGCACCGTCATGGAGGCTGACATGCCGATGATCCTGGAAGGCCGCTTTGACACTGACGCGGGCCGCCGTGCCCATGGTGACGCGCTGTTCGCCGCGCTGAGTGAAACCTTCCTGCGGCGCGATGCGGCTGACTGGATGGCACGGTTCGAGGCCGCCGGTGTGCCCGCGAACCTGTGCCTCTTTCCCGCCGAGGCAGTGGTGAGCGATCATGTCCGCGCCCGTGGCTTCGTGCGGGACGTGGCGGGGCATCACCTCTCGGCCTTTCCGGCCTCGGCAGATGGGCGCCAGCCTCAGATCCGCGCACCGGCACCGGAGGCCGGGGCGGGCACGCGGGAAATTCTTGCGACGCTTGGGTTCGCGCCTGCGGCGGTCGAGGCGCTGTTGAGGGATGCGGTGGTTGCCGACAGCCAAACGGGGGGGGCGAAGCCATGACCGGGTTGCTGGACGGGATCCATGTGCTTGACCTTACGACCATGGGGACAGGGCCCTATGCGACCCAGATCCTTGCGGAATACGGGGCCGAGATCATCAAGCTGGAAGCGCCAGACGGTGACCCGATCCGCAATGTCGGCCCGGCCCGGCACGCGAAGATGAGTTCGATGTTCCTTGGCCTTGGTGCCGGAAAGCGCAGCCTGGCGCTTGACCTGCGCCGCCCCGAGGCGCGCCCGGCCTTTGAGCAGTTGGTGGCGCGTGCCGATGTGGTGATCCACAACATGCGCGACCCTGCCGCCAAGAAACTGGGGCTCTCCTTCGAGGACCTCCGGAAAATCAATCCGGGCGTTGTGCATTGCGCGATCCTCGGATTTGATCGCGGCGGGCCTTATACCGACCGCCCGGCCTATGACGATCTGATTCAGGGCCTTGTGGCGCTGCCCGACCTGATGCATCGTTCGGGCGGCGAAACGCAGTATGTGCCGCTGGCAATGGCCGACCGGATTACCGGGCTTTTTGCGGCCGAAGCGGTGCTGGCGGCGGTGGTGGCGCGGCTGCGCAGCGGCAAAGCCCAAAGCGTTGTCGTTCCCATGTTCGAGGCGCTGGCGGGGTTCGTGCTGGGCGATCACCTTTATGGGCGCAGTTTCGTGCCGCCCGAGGGCGAGATGGGCTATCCTCGCCATCTCAACCCGTATCGGCGGCCGTTCCGAACCTCCGACGGGTATATCGGCGTGCTGCCCTACACCGACCGCCAGTGGCAATCGCTGTTTCGGACCATCGGCGTGCCGGAACTGGGCGAGGATCCGCGCTTTGCCGAGCTTTATGAGCGCAGCGCGAACATCGCCGCGCTCTACGAGATCGTCGGTAAACACCTTATCGCCCGCACCACCGCCGAATGGCTGGCCGCGTTCGAGGCGGCGGATATTCCGGCGATGCGCACCAACACCCTGGAAACGCTCATCGACGACCCGCAACTCAAGGCGGTTGGCCTGATCCGCGAGGAAGAGCACCCGTCCGAGGGCCGCATTCTGCGTGTGCGCGGCGCCGTGCACTGGGAGGGCGAGGACGACACCGCGCCACCGCCTCTGGCCCCGCGCCTTGGTGAGCACGGGGTCGAGGTGCTGCGCGATGCGGGCGTCGGCGAGGCGGAGATTGCCGATCTCGTCCGGGCCGGGGTTCTGCGCCTGCCCGCCGAGGCCGGGCCGCAAACAAGCCAGGAAAACGCGCAAGGAGGGCAACGATCATGACCACGGAACCGAACCAGGCCAGCGATGGCTTTGTATGGCATCCGCCGAAAGAGCTTTGCGAAAAAAGCAACCTGCGCGCGTTTCTCGATGAACACGGGCTGGCTGATTACAACGCGCTGCTTGAGCGTGCCGACGATGATCCGGCGTGGTTCTGGAACACGGTCGCCCAGCGGCTGCACTTCTTCCGGCCCTACGAGCAGGTGCTCGACACCGCACGCGGGGTGCCCTTCACGCGGTGGTGCGTGGGCGGTACCACAAATGTGGTTGCCAGTTGCGTGGAGCGGCACCGCGACACGCCGGTATGGGAAAAGGAGGCGCTGGTCTGGGAAGGCGAGGGGGGCGAGGTGCGACGGATCACCTACCGCGACCTCTCCGCCCGTATCGATGCGCTGGCCGCCGGATTGCGCCGCGAGGGCTGCGGGCGGGGCGATGTGGTGGGGCTGTTCCTTCCCAACATCTCCGAGGCGATCGTCGCCTTCTTCGCCGTGGCCAAGATCGGTGCCATCGCACTGCCGATGTTCTCGGGCTTTGGGGCCGGCGCGCTGATCGACCGGCTGGGCAATGCCGGTGCGCGTTTCGTCATCACCGCCGACGGAACCTGGCGCCGCGGGGCGGTGGTTGCGCTGAAGGCGACCCTGGATGAGGCGGCTTCCGCGTTGCCGGACCTCGCGCGGGTCATCGTGGTGCGCCACGCGGGCACGCCGGTCACGATGCAGGCGCCGCGTGATCTTTGGCTTGACGAGATGGCGGTACTGCCCGAGGGGCCGGTCGAAACCGAGGAGATGGACGCCGAGGATCCGCTGATGCTCATGTACACCTCGGGCACCACCGGCAAGCCCAAGGGTACGGTGCACAGCCATTGCGGCTTTGCTGCCAAACTGGCGCTGGACCTCGGCCTGATCATGGATGTCCAATCCTCTGACCGGCTGCTGTGGCTCAGTGACATGGGTTGGCTGGTGGGGCCGCTTCTGGCGGTTGGCACAACCTTGCACGGCGCCACCATGCTGATCGCCGAAGGCGGACCCGATTACCCCGACCCCGGACGCATGTGGCGGCTGATCGACGAGCATTCGATCAGCTTCCTCGGCCTCGCGCCCAGCATGTCGCGCGGATTCATCCGCAGCGGCGGTGGTGGGGTCGAGACCTACGATCTCGGCTCGCTGCGCGTTTGTGCTTCCACGGGCGAGCCATGGACGACGGATGCCTGGTGGTGGACCTTCGAAAAGGTCTGCCGCAAGCGGGTGCCGATCCTGAACTATTCCGGCGGGACCGAGGTTGGCGGCGGAATCCTGTCGGGCAACGTGCTGACGCCGATGAAGCCCGGCGCTTTCAGCGGCCCGATCCCCGGAATGGGGGCTGATATCGTGGATACCGAGGGAAACCCGGTGCCGATGGGCGAAACCGGCGAATTGGTTCTTCGCAAGCCGTCGATAGGCCTCACCCGCAGCCTGTGGAACGACGACGCGCGCTATCTTGAGGCCTACTGGACCGAGATACCCGGCGTCTGGCATCAGGGTGATCGCGCCCGGATGGATGCCGATGGGGCCTGGTACATCATCGGTCGCTCGGACGACACGCTGAAAATTGCGGGCAAGCGCACCGGCCCTTCCGAAATCGAGGGTCTGCTGAGCGCGACCGGAAAGGTGGCCGAAGCGGCGGCCATCGGCCTGCCCGATCCGGTCAAGGGGCAGGCGGTTGGCTGCCTCGTCGTGCTGGTTGATGGGCAAACCTGGAGCCCGAATTTGGGGGCGGAGCTTGAAGCGGCGGTTGTGGCCGGGCTGGGCGTGCCGTTCCGACCGCGCTTCATCCTTGCCGTCTCGGACCTGCCCAAGACGCGCAACATGAAAGTCATGCGCCGCGTGGTCCGCGCCGCAGTCCTGGATCAACCTGCAGGGGACCTGTCGTCGCTCGTCAATCCCGAAGTTGTTGAAGAGGTGCGCGCCAGCGCCCGGACTGTTCAGGACCGCCGCAGCAACGAAAACGGAGGGACAGGATGACCGTCGAGACCAGGGCGGCCACAGCCGCGGATGAGGATCCGGGGGTGCCTTCCAAACGCTTCGACGCGCTTCAGGGCGTCACCGTTCTTGACATGTCGAAGGTCCTGGCCGGCCCGGTCTGCGCGCAATACCTCGGCGATCTGGGGGCCGAGGTCATCAAGGTCGAGCCGGTGGGGGTGGGTGATGACACCCGAACCTGGCCGCCCTTCGTCGCCGGCGAAGGTGCGGTCTTCCTCAGCGCCAACAAGAACAAGCGCAGCATCGCACTGGACCTCAAGCGACCCGAAGGGCAGGCCGTGTTGCGGCGGATGGTGGCGCAGAGCGATGTGGTGGTCGAAAGCTACCGCACCGGGGTCGCAGCGCGGCTGGGGATCGACTATGAGACGCTGCGCGAACTGCGGCCAGACCTGATCCACGCAAGCATCTCGGGCTTTGGCCGCAGCGGGCCGCTGGCCGACCGACCGGGCTATGACATGATGGTGCAGGCGTTCAGCGGGATCATGAGCATTACCGGGGAAAAGGGCGGATCGCCGGTGCGCATTCCGATCTCGCCGCTCGACCAGACAACCGGCATTCACACCGCGTTGGGCATCGTCGCGGCGCTGCGCCGGCGCGATCTGACCGGCGAGGGCGCAGCGCTGGAAACCTCGCTCTACGAGACCGCGCTCGGGTTCATGGGCTATATCGCGCAGACCTACTGGGCCACCGGCGAGGAGCCTCAACCGGCGGGATCGGGCCATGGATCGCTTTGCCCTTATCAGGCCTTCGCCGCGGCCGACGGGCATATCATGATCGCGGTCGGCAGCGACAAGGTCTGGCAGGTTTTTGCCCCGGCCGTCGGACTTGAGGCGGTGCGCGACGATCCGCGGTTTGCGACCAATCAGGCGCGGGTCGCGCATTTCGGCGAGACGGTCGACATGGTCGCCGAGGTGATTGCGCAGCACGGCGTGGCCGAATGGTGCGATATCCTGCTTGCGGCGGGTGTGCCGCATTCGCCGATCAACACCGTCGGCGCGAGCCTCGATCAGCCGCAGGCCCGTGAGCGCGGAATGGTGACACATCTTCCCCATTCGACGGCGGGCGAGATTCCGTCGATCGCGATCCCCATCCAGTTTGCCGGATTTGATCGCTCGCCCCGCTCGGCGGCCCCCACATTGGGCGAACACGGCGCTGAGATCCTGCGCCGGTTCCAGCTGGAGGACGATGAGGTGTCGGCGCTTGTGGCCGCCGGAATTGTGGGCGTTGGCCGGGCGGAGGCGGAAGATTAACTCGGCCCCCGTTGGCGGGCTTGGGGCGCGGCGGCGCAGAACCAGCGGCCTGCCCGAAATTGCGGCTCGGGCGGAGATTTCGCGCTCTGCGGTATTGGTCGGCGGGGCGTATTTGCACCATGATCGCCTTGCCCTGCTGGCGGTCGCGCCTTCGGGCCTGTAGAGAACGCCGGGGAATCGCGTCAACCGACGCGCAAGCCATGACCGCCGGCGTCACGAAGGACGTGCCCGCCCAACTTTGAGATACGCGAGGAGGACGACGACGCCATGCCCGAACGCAGCCATCAGCGCCCACGGCCCCTTATTCGCACGCTGAAGATTCTGGAATATGTCGCGATGCAGTCCGAGGCGGTATCGCTGACACGGATGAGCCAGGATCTCGACCTGCCGAAAAGCAGCCTTCTTGGCGTGCTGCGGACGCTGTCCGAACATCATTATCTGGGAAACTCCAGCGGCCGATACGTCCTTGGCCCGTCGGCGCACCGCCTGGCTGCTGTCATCCTGCCGGGCTTTTCGCTGGTGCGGATGGCGCAGCCGATTTTGCGCAAGCTGGCCGACGGCTCGCGCGAGACGGCCCTCCTGTCGGTGATCGAATGGGAGACGAAGAACCTGGTCTATATCGACAAGTGCGAATGCGATCAGGCGGTGCGTTACACGGTCCCGGTGGGCACCACGCGGCCGCTCTATTGCACGGCGGCGGGTCAGGTTTTGCTGGCCTGGCAACCGAGGGCGCGTGTTGAGCAGTATATCGAAACGCTCATGGCCGGTCCCGAGCCGCTTGAACCACCCCTGCGGCCCGAAGACTTTTGGGCCACGCTAGAACGGGTGCGGCGCGAGATGGTGGCGATAACGCAGGGCCATTTCCTGCCGGAAGTGGCCGGAATCGCGGCACCGATCCTCAACCGTGACGGTGAAATCCTGGGCGCCCTTGCGCTCGGCATTCCGATCGAGCGCAGCAAGTCAGGCCTTGCCGAGCTGACCAGGATGACCCGCGACATGGCACAGGAACTTTCAGCCTATTACGGCTATGGCCGCGCCGCGCACGACGCCTGACATCAGAGCCGCTCGCAAGGACGTTCGGCCGCAGCTCCCGGAGGCGGGCGCGGAAATCCGAACCGGCAAGTGGGGGATCGCATGACGAAAGAGGCGATCCAGAATGGCAAAGAGAAAGAACCACCTGTCCCGCTGCCCGGCAGTGGTTTGCTTGCAAACCATGAGAAGGGGCGTTCCAGGGGGCGCTGTCAGAAGGAATCCTGTTGAGGCGGGCAGGGCGGCCTCGTAGCTTCCGGCCATGACGAAACGCGACCCCTTCAAGTACTTCCACAGCAGCCCCGAGACCAACCATTTCAACAGCGATCGCAGCCTCTCCTCACGAGCGATCATCAAGCAGAACCGTGCCGCTGCTCTCGCCGAGTGGCGCGGTCTCTGCGCGGCATAAACGACAGCCTCACTGTCCAAGCTGAGAGGGGTTCGAATCCGTCTGACAGCACCCTCCGCTTTGCAGCCGCAACAAGACCACATGATCAGAGGATGAAATCTTCCGCCACGAGGGTTGAGACATTCCGCAAGCTGATCTCGAAATCCGCAGATCCGTCGCCATCGATGTCGCCAAGCACCCGCAGGTCGTCTCCTTTGGCGACAAGACGCAATTCCCCCCTGTCGCCCGAGAACCGGTCGCCGCCGATGAAGGTAAAGGCCTGGTCGTCGCCGCCAGGTTGCGCGTCGACCCCACGCAAGTCGATCCGGTCGCCCTGATCCGACCTGAAATCAAGGATCCTGTCGGCGTTGCCGACCCGCGATTCGTTGGCAGAGTTGAACTGGAATAGATCGGCACCAACGCCGCCTTTCAGCACATCCTTGTCCTTGCCGCCGTTCAGCACATCATCGCCGCCGTTGCCGATCAACTTGTCCTTGCCATTGCCACCGAACATCTGGTCATTGTCGCTGCCGCCTTTCAGCAGGTCGTCGCCTTGACCACCGTTCATGACGTCATCACCGCTGTTACCGATCAGCTTGTCGTTGCCGCTGCCGCCGATCAATTCGTCGTGACCACCACCGCCTTTGATCGTGTCCGCGCCGCCGCCGCCATTCAGAACGTCATTGCCGGATTCAGAATATGACCCGGCCCCGCCCAGGATCGTGTCGTCGCCGCCACCGCCGCGGACCACGTCATTTCCCGCGCCGGCATCCACAAAATCATCGCCATTGCCTGCGTCGATAGTGTCGACGGATTGATAGGTGTAGATGCGGTCATCGCCGTTTCCGGTCGTGATATTGTCTCGCGAATTAGAGCCGCTCCCGCCACCTTTGTTGGTCATGACGGTGAAACGTTCGACCCCCGTAAAAGTAACATGTGCGGCACTGCCGAAACTCCCATCGAAATTGCCGGAATAGGTGCCCCCCCCCGACACCAGCATCGTCGTATCGCCTTGAAAAGCCGAATTTCGATAGTCCAGAATCAGGTGATCATTGCCGCGTCCCATGTTGACGGTGTCATTGTCATTGTGCAGCGTGACCGTATCATTGCCGCGAAAGGTAAAGATCGTATCGTCACCGACCGTTGTGCCGGACTCATTGGCAAGGCCGGTCACAATCACATCGTCATTGTTGGTCGCGCGCAGTTTCACGAAATAGTCGATATTGGTAAAGCTGCCGCGACCGGTGAATGTGTTTTTCGCAAGGTTGAAGTTGAGAGCGGCATCGGACCGGTCAAATTCTTTCGCTAGCCCATCCAGGCCGGTTCCTCCGTCGACTCGATCCTTCCCCGTTCCGACATTGATCACATCGTTGCTCTGAAAGGTCGAGACTACGTCGTTGCCCGCGCCGGTCGTGATATCGTCTCTCGAATTACTTCCGCTACCGCCGCCGTTGTTGGTTATGACGGTGAAATGTTCGACACCGGCAAAGGTGACGCTCCCTGCACTTGAGAACGACCCTACAAAAGTGCCCGAATAGGGCCCGCTGCCCGATATCTCCATTATCGTGTCGCCCTGAAACGCTGATGCCGAATAATCCAGGATCAGGCGATCGACGCCTGACCCAAGATCGACAGAATCGTCGTCGTTGAACAGTGTGACAGTGTCGTCGCCGCCATAGGTAAAGATCGTATCGTCGCCAGCCGAGGTGCCGGAATCATTGGCAAGACTGGTTACGATCACATCATCACCATTGGTCGTCCGTAAATCGATGAAATAGTCGATATTGGTGAAGCTGCCGCGCCCGGTGAATGTGTTCTCTGAAAGATTGAAGATAATGGCGGCATCCGTCCGGTCGAACACTTTGGCCAGCCCGTCAATTCCTGTTCCGCCGTCGACCTGATCAGTCCCGGTGCCGACATCGATCAGATCTCGGCTGTGATAGGTGAATATGATGTCGTCACCGTCACCTGTGGTGATGTTGTCGACCGAGTTGCTGCCATTGCCACCAGTATTGTCGGTCATGACGGTGAAGTCTTCCACGCCGGTGAAATGCACGGTTCCGTTGTCGCCGCCATTGAAAATAGAGGTCATCGAACCGGAATAGGTGCCAGGGCTGGTTTCGCTGGTCGTCATCGTCGTGTTGCCAACGAAGCTTGGGCCGCGATAGTCAATGATAAGGTGGCTGCGCCCCGGCCCCATGTCGATGGTGTAAATGCCGTGCAGGAGGGTAACGGTGTCGTCGGCCGCAGCGGCCGCTACGGGCTCAGGTCCGGCAGCTCCGCCGACGCCGTGTCCTGATCGGACCGCAAAGAGGTCCTCGAAATCGGAGTGGATAGAATTTCCTTCCATTTGTCGCCCTCGTATATCGACGTGCGAAAGCCCGCGCACGGCCCAATGAAAATTGAAACATTGTCCAGCTTACCGAGAACTATGTCTCTATCGACGTCCTTCGTGCGTAGCACATTCCCCGTGTTTTGTCTCGGTTTTACATGCCAGGGCAGGTCCACAACACCTCTGGTGGACAATCGACACGAAAGCGGGGGGCTGGAGTGCTTTGTGACGAAGACGCGACACAAGAGGCGGGCCTGCTGTCCTTTTGGAGGCTGGTTCTCTTCCGTCTGAAAGCACCGGTTCGATGATGCGGTCCCGTGGTGCCCGCGGGCCTTAGACCCGCGCTTCGCGGTCGCGTTCCAATTGCTTGCGCCCACTCTGCCCCGTTCAAGCCCATCGCCTTGACACCACCAGCCCCCGCAATCCGTGCTGAAAGGCCGCACGCCCATCGACGCGCTCAAGGACTGGAACCGCCAGAAGCCCGCACTCTTCAAGAAACGGCGGTATAATCACACGGGAGGTGACAGGTAGGAACCTGATCTGCGGATCCCATCAGGGCCAGCGACTAAAGCTGCGCAAACAAGCCGGACACAAGACCGCTTCTGAAAAGGTACGCAAACCACATTTGACCCTTGCTATGCGGGAGCCATCCACACAAGCCTTTGCGCAACAAGGCTATTCAGATTTCCTCTCCAAACACTCCTATGCAGTGAATGTATGCCCATTTGATCCAATCGTTCTAGCAAGGACAAGGGCCGTCAAGAGAGTGAACTCGACATTCTAAGCATCACGCTTTCAGTTAATCTGCATGCCAATGAATGAATTTGGAAATTTCCAATCAGTTCATCCCGTGAGGTCAGAGGCCGACCGGATCATTGCTGAAGGCCGAGACGTGGGCTCCGGGACTGCAGGGTTGCGCGGGCGGTCGGACGCGGCTAATGGTAAATCGATGGCCACTGGCGGTTTTCGCCTAACAGGGTTTTTCACGGCTATTGGCACGCGTACAGGTCGTATGAAATTTCTTTCGATGCGTTTTTTGGTGGGGGGGCTTGCGGTTCTGACGGTCCTGGTGACGGCAGGCGCTGCCTATGCGGTGCTGTCGGCCTGTGGGTTGCGGTTGCCCTTGATCGGCGCGGTTTCGGTCTGTGAGAGTGAGGCAGAACTGGCCACCCGGGACGCGCTGGAGGAGACGCTGGACGAGGGCGATGCGCTGGCCCGGCGAGTTGCCTATCTGGAACGCGAACTGGCGGCTTTGCAATGCCGCGCCGATCCTCCGCCGCCCCCTCCGCCGCCCGACCCCGAACCCGAAACCGAAAGCGGGCTGGACCCCGATGCCTTCGACCGGGGCGACATCGCGGTAATGGAGGGCTGCTGGCAGCTCGACTCGAATTACTCGGTGACGGATATCCGAACCAGGAAAGTGACCCATTTTCGCGACTGGCGGCTTTGCTTCGACGCGAACGGGCAGGGGCGCGAGACTATGCGCTCGACTAACGGGGTGCGCTGCGAGGGGCCGATCTCGGGGCAGCTCGAGGACGGACGGCTGGTGATGGCCGAACCGGGCAACCTGCAATGCGACGACAACAGCTATATCCACCGGCGCGAAATCACCTGCCGGCTGGATGCGCAGGGCCGCGCCCAGTGCGAGAGCTATCAGCCGCAAACCAACGGGCGCGGGCCGGCCACGCTGCGCCGCGAGGAGAGGTAAGCAATGGGCGACGTGTTCCTGACCAAGACACGGGTGGAACCCGGCGATTTCGTCGAGGCCGACGGGCAACGGGTGCTGGAGCGGTTTGGCGAGTTGCGCGCCCTTCTTGTCGAGCGGGCCGGACCGGAGGCCGCGGCGCTCTTTGCCGAGCCGCTGGTCAGTCGGGGCAATGACGAGGCCGCGCCGACCGTCTCCTGGTACGGCGAGGGCAGCGGCGAGGCGCGCCCGCTGGCGGCGCTGGAGCCCGCCGCGCGCGACCGGGCCGAGGCCTGGCTGGCCGACCATCTGCGTCCCTTGCGCGCGCTGGCCGAGGATCCGGCGCATGGCGAACTGGTCCTGGGCGCGCTGAGCGTGCAGGGCGCGGGCGACGTGATGGTCGTGGACGACCATCCGGTGATCGTGAACTGGGGGCTGCTGCCGGGGGGCGCGGGCGCCCACGCGGGCCAGCGGCCCGAGCATTACGCGGCGACGCTGGGCAAGTATCTGCCACTGGGCGCGGCGGCGGTATCGGCCGGGGCTTCGGAGACTGCAGCGGCTTCGGCCCCCAAACTGCCGCCGGGAATGCCGCCGGTGGCCGATACCGCGCAGGGCGGGGGCGGTCCGGTACCACCCGCGCCGTCCGCGACCAGGCCGGGGACGGTCCGTGCGGTGCCGCCCATCGCCTGGGTGCCTCTGGTCGTGCTCCTGCTATTGGCCGGTCTGGCTCTGCTCTGGATCCTCTGGCCCGGCAACCGCCTGTTCCCGGCCTACCGCGCGCCGGTTGCGATCACGGATGCCGACCGGCTGGATGCGGCGCGCGCGCTCAACGACAGCCTGCGCGAGCGGCGGGCGGCGTTGCAGGCCGCGCTCGAGGGGGCCGTATGCCGCCCCGACGGGGTACTGGTGCTGCCGGATGGGCGCACGCCCGAGGGGCTGTTGCCGCCCGCGCCCGGCGCCGCGCCAGAGGATGAGGCGCGCGCCGCGCCCGATGCGATGCTGCCCAACGCGCCCGACCGGGTGCTGACGCCCGCACCGGAGGCTGGCGCCCCGCGCGGCACGCTGCTGGAACTGATCGAGGCGCGCACGGTGCTGGTGTTGGCGCCCAATTCCGGCAAACTGGGCGTTGGATCGGGCTTTTTTGTCGGCCCGGGGCTGATCGTGACCAACCATCATGTGATCGACGGAGGCGACAGCATCCTCGTCACCGGTCCCGGCATGGACGCCCCGCAGCGCGCCCGCGTGGTCAAGAGGGCCGGGCCGCTGGATCGGGCGGGGGCGGATTTCGCGCTTCTGGAAATCGAGGATCCCGGCGTGGTCCCCTTCGATATGTATCTGGGTGATGCCTCGCTGAAGCTGACCAACGTGATCGCGGCGGGCTATCCGGGCGATGTGTTGCAGACCGATGCCGCCTTTGCCCGCCTGCAGGCAGGCGACCTGGAGGCTGTGCCGGGGCTGACCGTCACGGACGGGGTGGTGAATACAGAGCAGCGCATGGGGTCGGTTACCAATGTGCTGATGCATTCCGCGCCGCTCTCCAGCGGCAATTCGGGCGGGCCGCTGGTGGACATGTGCGGCCGGGTGGTCGGCGTGAACACCTTCGTGCGGCAGGGCCGGATGCAGAACCGCGGCTTTGCGCTGGCAACCGGCGATCTGCTGGCCTTCCTTGAGGGCACGGGCGCGCGACCCGCGGTGGTCAGCGCGCCCTGCGCCCCGGTGGTGGCCCGTGCCGCCGCGCTGGCGGTCGAGATCCCGGCCGACACGCCCCCGGCGCAAGAGTGAGCGGTCGCGCGTGATGATCGATGCCCTGATCGCCACCACCTCGACGCATGGGTTGCAGCCGCTGGGCAGCGCCGCGCAACGCTCCTATGAGCTTGTGAGTGGCGCCTTGCGCGACCGGTTTGGGCCGGAGCACGCCGCGCTTCTGGCCGAGCCGGTGGCGGCGCGGCATGGCGACAGCATCGACTGGTACGCGCCGGGACCGGGCACGCCGGTGGCACTTGCTGACCTGACCGAGGAAGAACAGGTGGCCCTGCGCGAAAGGCTGGCGACGCTGGTCTCGGAGATCGACGCCGAGGCCGTGCGGCTGACGCAGAGCGAGACGCCCGAGGACCAGCGCCTGGGCGAGGCGCTGGCCCATGCGGTGGAACTGCCGGGTGAGGAGATGATCCACGCCCTGCGCGACGCGGACGGCACGCTGCACCCGGTGCTGGTGCATTGGGGCTGGGTGCGCGACGAGCAGCGCGTGGTGCGCGGCGTGCTCACCGGCATGGTGCCGCGCCGGACCGCCCCGTCCCCGGCCGCCGGTGGGCCCGGGGCGCTGGCTGCTGCGGGGTCCGTGGCGGCGACGCATGTCTCGGATGGGAATGCAGGTCGCGCGGTGCGGGTCTGGCCGTGGTGGCTGCTGATCTTGCTGGGCTGGCTGGCGTTGGCCGTGGCGCTGGCCTGGATCGTGGCGCTTTTGATCGCGCCCTGCGGGCTGAGCCAGGGGCGGCTGATCTTCTGCCCCGCCCCCGAGCCGGAGATCGCCCCGGAGACGACAGAGGCCCGCGTGGTCGAGGACGAGATCGCCCGGCTGGAGCGGGAACTGGCGCTCTTGGCGCGCAGCTGCCAGCCGACCGTGCCGCTGTCATTGCCGGAGGACATATCGCCCGCGCCGCAGGACGACGCCGAGGCCGCCCGCGCCGATGCCGGTCGCCGCGTCGAGGCGCGCGGCGCATTGCGGGGCGATCTGAATTTCACCCTGGAATGGGGCACGCTGGACGATCTGGACCTCTACGTCACCTGCCCCTCGGGCGAGATGGTGTACTACGGGCGACGGAGTGCCTGCAACGGGGAATACGACCTGGACGCGAATGTCAGACGCTCGACAGCGATCCCGGACCCGGTCGAGAACATCGTGTTCGACGGGCCCGCGCCGGGCCCCTACAAGGTGCTCGTCCGCCTGGTCGGCGCGCACGTCGGCGCCGCGCCGCGGGCTTTTGCGCTTCACGTCTTGCGCAAGACAGGCCAATCGCAGACCTTCACCGGAGAGCTTAGCGCCACGGCCCGCGATTGGCGCCGAACTATCGTGATCACGGAGTAGCCCGTATGAATGCCTCGCAACATCTGGCGCAACTTGTGGACTGGCGCGACGAGGTCACGCTGGTGCCCTACTCGGGCACCCAGATGCTGGATTTCGGATTCAACCTTGATGAGGTGGAACTGAAGAGCGCGCGCTTCATCGAGCGGCTGACCGGCGGCGACGCGGCGGCCGAGGAATGGATGCTGCTGCCGCTGACCGGCGATGCCGAGCTGGACGAGCAGATCGAGGCGGGCGCCCGCCCCGACGACGACGCCTATTCGGTGCGCTCGATGGCCGCGCTGGAGCCGTTCCTGTCGAAATGGGTGCCGGTGCCGGTCCTGCGCGTCAAGGCTGATCGCGGCCCTGGCGGCGAAGAGCGGTTCGATCCCGGCCCGACCGCCTGGGCGCGGATGCGCACGGTCGAGCTGGACCGCCCCGACCCGGTGACGGGGCACACGCACCGGGTTCAACTGGCGCTGGACACAACGCTGATGGCGCGCGCGCAGCCGCATCAATACCTGGCCCCCGACCGCGCCGATGCCGAGAAGGCGCGCGATTTCCGACTGGTCTCGGACCCGGCGCGGATGGACTGGTTCCTGCGACGGCTGGACGAGGATTCCGACGGCACACTGCTGGACATGCAGAAATGGGTCTCGGAATGGCTGGACGATCTGTTCATGGCGCAGAAGCGTGCCGAGCGCCCGGGGCGGCGCATCACCCATGAGGCGCTGCCGCATCGGTTCGAGCACTGGGCGCGCTATCTGGCCTATCTGCGGCTGATCGACCACGCGGTCTCGGTGCCGCGTTTGCGCTTTGCCAACACGGTCAGCGCCCGCGAAGGGTGTACGCCGGTGGACGTTGAGCTTGTGCTGGACGTGGGCAATTCGCGCACCTGCGGCATCCTGATCGAACGCTTCCCGGGCGAGGCGCGGATGGATCTGGCGCGGTCCTTTCCGCTGGAGGTGCGGGATCTCTCGCGCCCCGAGTTCCATTATTCCGGTCTGTTCGAAAGCCGGGTGGAGTTCTCGGAGCATCGCATGGGCGACGAGCGCTATGCCAGCCGCTCGGGGCGGCGCAACGCCTTTCTCTGGCCCAGTTTCGTGCGCATCGGCCCCGAGGCGCTGCGGCTGGTCGCCCGCGAGGAGGGGACCGAGACCGCCTCGGGGCTGTCCAGCCCGAAACGTTATCTCTGGGATGATGCGCCGCGCCAACAGGACTGGCGGTTCCATCACCACAGCGACCCCAACAACCTGCCAAGGTCGCTACGCGCCGCGATGCGCTATCTCAACGAGGCGGGCGACGTGCTGGAACAGGTCGCCGCGGACGAAGCCGCGCGGCTTCGTCCGCGCGGCAAGTCGCCCGCAGCCCCGGCGATCCGGCCGCGCTTCTCGCGGGCCTCGCTGTTCGGTTTCATGCTGGCCGAGATCATCGCCCATGCGCTGATCCAGGTGAACGCGCCGGGGGGACGCGCACGGCGGGCGCAGTCAGAACTGCCCCGGCGGCTGGACCGGATCATCCTGACCCTGCCCACCGCCACCACCGCGCAGGAACAGGCCATCATCCGCTCAAAGGCGCAGGGCGCGCTGCAACTGGTCTGGGCGCAGATGGGCTTGCAGGAGGGTGACGGCCCGCTCGGGCGGATGCCCGAGCTGGTCGTCGAATGGGACGAGGCCAGCGCCACGCAGCTGGTCTGGCTCTATTCCGAGCTGACGCAGAAATTCGAGGGACGCATCGACCGGTTCCTGTCGCTCAAGGGACAGCCGCGCGTCATGGAGGCGGGGCAGGCGCCCACGCCGTCGATGCGGCTGGCCTGCATAGACATCGGCGGCGGCACCACCGACCTGATGGTGACGACGTACTGGGGCGAGGCGGGGCGCGTGCTGCATCCGCGCCAGACCTTCCGCGAGGGGTTCCGCTTGGCCGGTGACGACCTGCTGCAACGGATCATCGCCTCGGTGATCCTGCCGGGTCTACGCGGCGCCATCGAGCAGGCCGGCGGACGTTTTGTCGAGGAAAAACTGCGCGAGCTTTTCGCGGGCGACATCAGCGGGCTGGACCAGCAAAGCGTGCAGAAACGCCAGCAATTCGCGCTGCGGGTCCTGATGCCGCTGGCGGTGGCTATCCTCAAGGCCAGCGAAAGTTCCGAGGAGTTTGACACTGTGACCGTCGCGGCGGCCGATGTGCTGCCCTTTGCCGAGGCCGAGACCGCCGCGCCCGTGGCCGAGACCGCCGCGCCCGGCATCGGCGGCGAGACCGAGGAGCAGCCCCTGCCGCAGACGCTGCTGGACTATGTCGAGGGGCCGGCGCGGGCGCTTGGCGCCGAGCGGTTCCGCTTGGCCGACATGCATCTGGGCGTCAGCCGCGAGGATGTGGACGCCATTGCCCGCGAGGTGTTCCAGAAGGTGCTGGGCAACCTGTCGGAAATGATCGCGCATCTGGGCGTGGACGTGGTGCTTCTGACCGGGCGGCCCTCGCGCCTGCCGGCGGTTCGTGCGATCCTGCAGGAGATGTTGGCGGTGCCGCCGCACCGGTTGGTGTCGATGCATGCCTACAGAACCGGCACGTGGTATCCGTTCCGCGATCCCGTGACCCAGCGCATTGGCGATCCGAAATCCACCGTCGCCGTGGGCGGGATGCTGATCGCCCTGGCGGAGAGCAGAATTCCCAATTTCAAGGTCACGACCCGAGCCTTCCGCATGCAGTCCACCGCGCGCTTCATCGGCGAGATGGACAGTTCGGGCCAGATTATGTCCGACCGGCTGCTGTTCTCTGACCTGGATCTCGACGCGCGCAAGTCCGAGGCTGACATGGTGGCCGAGATGACCATGTATGCGCCGGTGCACCTAGGCTCGCGGCAACTTCCGCTGGAGCGCTGGACCACGACGCCGCTCTACCTGCTGGACTTCGCCAGTTCCTCGGCCGAGGCGCGCGCGCCGCTGCATGTCACCTTCGAGCGCACCGAGTTCGACGAGGACCCCGAGCGCGAGACCTCGGAAACCGCGCTGCGTCGCGAAGCCATGCGCGAGGCGATCTCGGTGATCGAGCTGGAGGACCGCGATCGCGACGCGATGAAGCCCTCGGAAGTTGTGCTGCGGTTGCACACGCTGGGCTTTGCCGATGCCTACTGGATCGACACCGGCCTGTTTCGGCTATGACGAGGGAACGAGAGGGGGACGAATGACCGATCAAGCGCAGGAAGACCTCGCCGGGGAATGCGCCCGCGTCGCCGAAGTAAGCGGTAAGGCGCTGGCTTGGGTCGAGGACCCGGCCAATGCCGAACTGGTGGGCGCCGAGACCAAGTCGCTTGTGCATCAGTTGCGCCGGGGACGGCGCCGCGCGGCGCGTCTGGGCCGGTCGGCGAGTAGGCCCATGTCGGTCAGCGTCTTCGGTCCCAGCCAGGCGGGCAAGTCGTTCCTCGTCTCGGTGCTGGCGCGGCCCGCGGACGGTCCGCTGGTGGCCGATTTCGACGCGCCGAACGGCACGCTCGACTATATCCGCGAGATCAACCCCGAGGGCGAGGGCGAGAGTACCGGGCTCGTCACCCGCTTCACCATGGACCGCGAGTCCGTCCCCGACGGTTTTCCGGTGCGGCTCACGCTGCTGTCGGAGGCCGATATCGTCCGCACCCTGGTCAACAGTTTCTTCATGGACGGCGACCGCTCCGAGCCCAGCCCCGAGCCCGGCGAGATCGCCGCCCATATCGACGCCTTCAAGGCGAAATCCGGCCCGGGCCGGCCCGGATTGGAGGCCGATGAGCTGTACGATATCCAGGACTACGTGCAGGGCAGTTTCGGCCGCGAGGCTTATGCCGCCGCGCTCAAACCCTTCTGGGAGGAGGCGGCGCAGATCGCGCCGGGCCTGTCGATCCCCGACCGCGCGGCGTTCTTCGTGCTGCTCTGGGGCGGGCACCAGCCGTTCTCGGACCTCTACATCCGCATGGCGGAGGCGCTGGCGCAACTGGATCACGCCGAGGAGGTGTTCGCGGGGATGGATGCGCTCGTCCCTCGCGAGAATTCGATAATCGACGTGAAGACCCTGTCGGGCGAGGCTGACGGCGCGCCCCTGTCCGTCGCCACCCCCGGCGGAAAGCAGGTGACGCTGCCGCGATCGGTGATCTGTGCGCTGGCCGCCGAGCTGGTGGTGCCGATGCAGACCCAGCCCTCGCCGCTGTTTGCCGAGACCGACCTGCTGGATTTTCCTGGCGCGCGCAACCGGTTCGAACAGACGCTGAAAACGGCCTTTGCCAAGGACGCCGATGCGATCCTGCCCGAGCTGCTGCTGCGCGGGAAGGTGGCCTATCTCTTCGACCGCTACGTGCAGAACCAGGAGATCACCTCGATGCTGCTCTGCGTGCAGGACAGCAACATGGAGACGGTGGACCTGCCTGGGCTGGTGCAGGGCTGGATCGCCACGACCCACGGGGAAACCCCGGCGCAGCGGACGCAGACGGACACCGCGCTGTTCTGGGTGTTCACCAAGTTCGACAAACACTTGGGCGACAGTGCAGCGGAGGGTGGCGACGACACCCGCTTTGAGCGGCGCATCGGTGCCTCGCTGCTGGA
>Ga0070728_10000892_pt1 | contig 51205 bp, 40 predicted proteins | sample tdDd471_FD_66723 | JGI IMG/M metagenome (GOLD analysis project Ga0070728, IMG submission 66723) | Marine sediment microbial communities from the Atlantic coast under amendment with organic carbon and nitrate - tdDd47.1 | ecosystem: Environmental > Aquatic > Marine > Coastal > Sediment | place... | reverse complement strand
GGGGCAATGCTCGGTTCGTCTCTTGTCTGGCTGATGTATAAGGATCACTTTGACGCCACGGAAGACGGAGACAGCAAGCTGGCGGTCTTCTGCACCGGCCCGGAAATTCGAAGGTACAGCCGTAATTTTATTTCTGAGCTTATCGGCACCTTTGTCCTGGTGTTTACGATCCTCTATACGGTCGCTCCTTCTCTTTCTCTTGATGGAGCGAAAGAAGTTAAAGTCGGCCTGGGGGCACTTGGAGCCCTTCCTGTGGCCCTGCTGGTTGTGGCGATCGGCATGTCCCTCGGGGGAACAACCGGTTATGCTATCAATCCGGCCCGTGACCTGGGACCGCGGATAATGCATGCCCTGCTGCCCATGAAGAATAAGCGAAACAGTGACTGGAAATATTCATGGATACCGGTTCTCGGTCCCATTGCAGGGGGAACCCTGGCGGCCCTTCTGTTTCTTCTTTTAAATAATTACCTGGGGATTATGAAATAGCGAATGCTGAATGCAGGGCAGCCTTTACCGGCTCCATGAGAAAAATGTCTTTCCGTCTTTCTCGCAATGCTGCAGAAGACCCTCTTCGATGAGCCGGGATATAAATATTTCTGTCAGTTCATTCTCAATGCCCGTATGTTCTGAGAGACGTCTGGTCAGTTCTGTAAATGCGTCTTTGAATTTACCTTCAATTTTTTCATTTTCTTCTATAAGATCTTCAGAAAGAATGGCATAGATAAGCTTTGCCCGGCGGCTCGCCATAACCATCAGTGTCTCATCGTGGCTTGTTTCTTTCTGAAGATAGCGGTCATTCAACTGACGCCAGTTATCTGTTATTTCCTGGTGAGAAGTTTCTACCAGCTGCAGTATTTCATCCGGGGTAAGGGACGATGTCCGGATGACCGCATGATTGGCGTCATAGAGATCCCAGTCATCGGTTAGTATTTCAAGATCATGGTTTTCTATTTCTTCGCGTACTGACGTTCCGGGGAAGGGAGCGAGAATGTGACAGCCGTACTCCATGGTGAGTGTATTCTGCATTAAAATTGTGTCCCCAAAGCTTTCCGTTGTTTCTCCCGGGAGTCCCGCGATAAATGATCCATGGGCCCTGATTCCTTTTTCGGCACAGATTGTATCGGCTTTATAAACCTGTTCGACCGTGATGCCTTTTTTTATTTTTTTAAGGATATCCCTGCTGCCCGACTCGATGCCGAAACTGAGGGCTGTGCATCCCGCGTCTTTCATTGCCGTAATCATTTCTTCGTCGATTGTGTTGACGCGGGAAAAGACACTCCATGAAAAAACAAGGTTTCTGTCCCTGATGCCATGGCAGAATTCAAGAACCCTTTCTTTTTTTGCCGTAAATGTGTCATCGGCAATATTTATCACGTTAAATCCAAGATCAAGAAGAGATTCTATCTCATCGAGAACCATGTTTATTTTTCTGTACCGTACTTTGTAGCCGACCATTTTTCTGCCGAGACAGAAAATGCACATGTTGGGGCAGCCACGGCTTGTTGTTATACTGACGGGAAAACCGAGGGCCCGGTATTTTGATAAAGGAAGAAGATGGCGCGCCGGCACCGGGAGACTGTCAAGGTTAGTAATAAACGGCCTTGCGTCATTAATTATAACCGTACCATCTTTTCTGAAAGCGGTTCCTGAAATATTTTCCAGTGAGGCATTGTTTTTCAGAGAATCAATGATTTCAGAAATGATTGATTCTCCCTCTTTCATCGCAATCATGTCTATATGGGGATATGTGTGTAATGTGTTTTCCGGGTCAAAAGAAACATGGGGCCCCCCCATAATGGTCAGGGCATGGGGAAGAATTTTTTTGGCTTCAGAAATTATTTCCGCTGCTTTTTTGAAATTCATGGTTACCGAATTGATGCCGATGATATCCGGTTTGAATTGATTAAGCAGGTTTTGAAGCTTTTCAGGTGAATATTTGGTGACGATAAAATCGAGTATGATTACCTCTGTACCGGCCTGCAGGCAGACAGCCGCTATTGATGCTGTGCCGAGCGGTGGTGACGGGGCTTCTTCAAGAGGATAGGGAGGGGCAATAAGTGCAATTCTCATATCGGGTTCGTGCCACGGTAGAATTTAGTTACGTTTGATAAAACCTTTCAGTCAGTCATGGTTCTGTCAATAGTATTATTGGTTTATATTAGTTTCGTATAAAGTGTACAGTTCTTTGGCTGTTTTTTGAGGTATTAAATATGCTTATATTGACATGGCGGGGGAAAGGTGAGATAATCAGATAAAATATAACAGACGAGACTATGAAAAATATTATTTTTAGATACGCAATTGCCGCGGTGATTTTGATTATTTTTATACTCAATGTTTCCTGGAATCAAAATTTTCTTCATGGTTCAGAAAGCTCAAAATCTTTAAAGCTTACTGCAGAAGAGAGATTGTGGCTTGATAAAAATCATAAGCATCTGCATCTTTTTTTTAATACTGAATTTCCTCCGATAGAATTTGTCTCTCCCGGGGGTGATTTTACCGGTATGGGCGCTGATGTTATGAAGGCTGTTGAAGAAAAGCTTGGAGTTTCCTTTCCCAGAAAAGCCAGTACTGACTGGAATAAACACCTGGCAGCCCTTGAAAAAGGAGAATGTGCAATTGCTCCCACTATTGTACGAAACTCTGACCGTGAGCGTTATGCTTTTTTTTCAACTCCCTATGCGAAGGTGCCCGTTGTTATTATTGCTACCAGGGCCGCCGGTCGTACTCTTGATCTTGACAGCCTCAAGGGATACCGGGTAGCGGTTGTCTCAGGATTTGCCACGGAAAAATATATCAGGGAACGTTCCCAGGGCCGCTTTTCAGTAGTAACGGTTAAAAATGTTGAGGCTGGCCTGCGGGCCGTTGCCTTTGGACAGGCTGACGCCCTGGTTGAAAACCTGGCAGTGGCGGCATACTATATTGAAAAAGAAGGCATACCGAATCTCCGGGTCTCCGGAACCACGGATTATTACTTTGCATGGAGTATCGGAGTAAGTCGAAAGTACCCCCTTCTTTTCAGTTCTATTCAAAAGGCCCTTAGTTCTATTTCAGAAGATGAATTAAAAACAATTCGAAAGCGGTGGATTTCCCTCGAAGTGCAAAAAGGTCTTTCTCCTGAATTGGTCTATCGCCTGAAGCTGGCGGGCTTTTTTGTTTTTCTTTTACTGATTAGTCTTGCCGGTATATCATGGCTGCTTAAACGAAGGCTGGATGAAAAGGTCGCGAGTCTGAAGTCTGCCCAGGCGGAACTTCTTGAACAGGCGGAACGTCTTCGTCTCGCCACTGAGGCGACAAAAGCTGTTGTCTGGGATTATTATCCTGTCTCGGGAGAGTTTCTGTTTAGTGATGAACTTTACTCCATGCCTAAAGATGGAGGGAGAAAGGATGACTGGCAAAAATCAATATTTCATGAAGACAGGGACTCTCTTCTGAAATCTATTAACCGGTTTGTCGAAACCGGTGGTGAAGGTGAGCTTCAATTGGAGTTTCGAATGAAGCAGCCTGATGATACATGGTGCTGGGTTATCGGGAAGGGCCGAACAATCAGCCGGGACGAGAAAGGGGCTCCTACGCGGATAATAGGTCTGAACCTGAATATTCAGAATATAAAGGAAGTTCAGGAACAGCTCATCGTGAGCGAATCACGGTTTCGCTCTCTTTTTATGCTGGCCCCGATACCACTGGTGGAGCTCCAGCAGGATGGTACAATATTAATGGTAAACCATAAATTTACTGAGCTGCTTGGGTATACTGTTGAAGATGTTCCAACTGTTGCTCACTGGTTCGCGCTTGCCTATCCAGACCCTGAGTACCGTGAAGAAGTCACGGCTGCCTGGGCTTCTGATCTTGAAAATGCCGTCGAAAAGAGCCAGGAAGCCCCCCCGGCAGAGTATCGGATCACCGGTAAGGACGGTTCGATAAGAACTATGCTGCCGGGCCTCAGTGTTGTTGCTGAAAGAAGTCTGGTTAGTTTTTTTGATATTACAGATATGAAGCAGGCCGAACTTGAGCGGGAAAAACTGCAGGTGCAGCTTCTCCATTCGCAGAAAATGGAAGCCATCGGTGTTCTTGCCGGCGGGGTGGCCCATGATTTCAATAATATGCTCGGGGGCATCATGGGGTACACACAGCTTACCATGTCAAAAATGGCATCCGATGATCCCCTGGTAAAAAATCTTGAAAAGATTATGACCGCCTCTGTGCGTTCCTCAGACCTGGTGCGGCAGCTTCTCGCCTTTGCCCGAAAACAGACTGCCGAACCGGTAATAATCGATATAAATAAATCTGTTGAAGCCGTACTGAAAATACTCGAAAGAATCATTGGTGAAAATATTACACTTGCCTGGCAGCCCGGTGAAGCCCCGGGTATGATAAAAATAGATCCGTCACAGTTAGACCAGATTTTGACCAATCTCTGTGTGAATGCCCGTGATGCCATTGACGATATAGGAAAGATTTCAATTGATACCGGCATAACTGTCTTTGACGAGGCCTTCTGTCACACCCATAAGGGTTTTCTTCCGGGAGAACATGTGGTTCTTTCGGTTTCTGATAATGGCTCCGGGATGGATGCGGCAACCATGGAACATGTCTTTGAGCCTTTTTTTACCACCAAGGGGGTGGGGAAGGGTACCGGACTGGGGCTGGCTACGGTCTACGGGATAGTTAAGCAGAATGAGGGCTTTGTTGATTTGTATAGTGGACCGGGTGAGGGTACAACCTTTAAGATATACTTCCCCTCCCATGGAAATGAATCTGTAACAATTACACCGATGTTCCATGAAGCAGTGCCCGCGAGCAGCGGGGAAACGCTTCTCATTGTTGAAGATGACCCCCTGATTCTCGATACAAGTAAACTGATGCTCGAAGATCTCGGGTACTCAGTTCTATCGGCCTCTGCTCCCGGTGAAGCACTGGCTCTGGCAGAAGGGAACAGCAGCGATATCCAACTGGTTTTAACTGATGTGGTAATGCCTGAAATGAACGGGAAGGAGCTTGCTGAAAAACTAAAGGCGATTATTCCCGGGGTGAAAATTATTTTTATGTCAGGCTATGCCGCTGATGTCATCAAGAGCCGCGGTTTTTTTGACAGCAGTGACCGCTACCTTCAGAAGCCCTTTACGGTTAAAGACCTGGCAGTGGTAATTCATGAAAGTCTGTACAAAGGCAGTTGAAACTTCTATAGAGCTAAAAATGGGTTGCTATTATACCGGTTCTCTGCTTTATTGCTCTCTAGACAATTAAAGAGTTGGGAAACTATGAAGAAATTATTATTGATACTGTGTGCACTGCATATTTTTACTATACCTCTGTTTTCAAAACAGGCCCGTCTCGCGGTTCTTGATTTTAAAGCCGATGGTGTTTCAAGGGCAACATCCCGCCGAATATCTGAATTAATTCGAGTAAATATTATTAACAGCAGAAATTTTCTTATTATCGAGCGTGCACAGATGGGAAGAATTCTCAATGAACAGGGCTTTCAACAAAGCGGCTGCGTTGAAGTCGTTTGTGCGGTGAAGGTTGGTAAAATATTATCCGCGAATAAAATCCTTGTTGGCACGGTTATGAAGCTTGGCAAGTCTACGGTACTAACTGCCCGTGTCGTAGATGTTGAGAAAGGCATAAGTGAGTTCAGTCACGACCAGAAAATAGAATCAGCAGATAAGCTTTATGAAAATGTGAAAGCCTTTTCAAGAAAATTGAGTAAAAAATTATCAGATAAAAATTACAGCATTGAAGAAGACGAAGAAGATGAGTATGCAGGAGATAAAGATTATATTATAGATGAAGCAAAAGGAACCGGTATCAATAGAGACTTTGTTGATAGAGGAGACGGTACCATATATGATAAAAAAACCGGCAAGATCTGGGCCGTCAAAAAAGGCAGTAAGCTCTACTCTTTTTCTGAAGCTATCAGGGTGACAGAAAAATCCAAAAAAGCACGCTTTCAAAACTGGAGGCTGCCAACCCGGGAAGAATTGCAACGTCTTCTTCCTCGCGGTGATCTGAGTGTTGTTTTTTATCTGAAAAAGCTTGGGCTTAAACATGTCACAGATTATTATTACTGGACCTTATCTAAAGTAAAGGGGCAAATCTTGGTTCTCGAAATGGCAACCGGCACGTTCGAACTCTCAGATCATAAAGGCAAATATCGGGTAGTTATGGTAAGCGATAAGCTGGAGGACTGACTTCCCCGGGGACAGAGGGCTATACTTTTATTCCGTGAAGAGGGAATATTTTTCCCTTAACCGCCATAATGACCTGATTAATTGCATCAATGCACTGGTTTTTTTCTTCCCCAAAGATCGCAAAGGGCGGTTCGTCAAGACTTCCCGACGTGGTCTCGGGACCGAACATCATACCGCCGACACTTCCTGCAAAATGATCTTCAGGTTCAACACCGCAGAAGACTGACCACACCGTGGCCCAGAGGTTGGCGGTCTGGTAAACATCATATCCCCCGCCCCCGGTAGCACAAACCGGTTTGCCGAAATTTTTAATCATCTTCAGGGTTTCCCGGTAGCCGTTGCTGGTCAGGTTCAGATGGGTGAGGGGATCATCCCGGTGGACATCGCCCCCGGCTTCGAGGAAAATTATATCCGGTTTAAAGGCTTCAATCAGCGGCGGAACCAGTTCCCGAAAGGCGTACAGGTAAACCTCGTCATCGCTCTCCGCGAGAAGGGGAATGTTGACATTGTAGCCGGTACCATCTTTGATGCCCTCTTCATTTTCGAAGCCTCCCCAGGGATAGAGAGACTTTCCCGATTCATGGAGCGAAATGGTAAGCACCTGGTCTGATCCGTAGAAGGCGTCCTGCACACCGTTGCCGTGATGGGCGTCTATGTCTATGTAGGCAACCCGGGCCCCCCGTTTCAGGCATTCGGCAATGGCAATGGCAATGTCATTGATGAAACAGAAGCCCTCGGCAAAATTGCGCCCCGCGTGGTGAAAGCCGCCCAGGGGATTAAAGGCGAAGGACGCCTCATTGTTTAAAAGCATCATGGCTCCCTGGTGGGTCGCCCCTGAAGCGGCAAGGGCAAAGTCATACATGCCGAGAACCACAGGATTGTCCGGGGTGCCGATGCCTGCCTCAAGCATGGAGATGTCAAACTCGCCGGTGTTGCACTGCTTCAGCAAAGAAATATATTTTTTATCATGTACGGCATAGAGCAGTTCTTCATCAAGGGGTTCCGGTTCAAGGACTTTCTGGTTGGTTTCGAAGATCAGGCTGTACCGGTTGAGAAGGTCCATCAGGTGCCGTGCCCGTGATGGCTTAAAGGGGTGCGAATCACTGTATTCAAAAGAAGCCAGTTTATCTGAATAAAAGAGAATGTTACAATCGGTCGTCATGTTCAAATTCCTAAAAGCCCATGGTACGGGGAGCTTTCAGGGACGTCAAGGTTTTTGTGACTTCTTTAAAGAATGCCCTATTTTCGAAGAGACTTGATTTGAGTGACCTGTTCAGGTGAAATACCCGCCCTTTTCGCCATTCGGTCAACCTGGTCGTCCCAGGCCTTTTGGCTGAAGCTTTCGGGAACCGGAAGCTTGTGGCACATGGCGCAGCGTTTTTTAAAGAGCTGCTCAGTGGCGTTCGGGGCACTGCAGGCAAGGGAGGCCGTCAGGGCCGCGGCGCCGAGAAGGGCGGTGTGCATGATATGTTTTTTCATAGTCGATTCCTCTCTTAATGGTTTCAAAGTATAGCGGCAGAATAACGGCGTGTCAAGTCTTCCTTTCATTGTAACTTTTGGTTCTGACAGGGTACCCATCATCACTATAAAATTTTTTAATATTGGGGGAAGTTATGGCTCGAAAAGCTCTTTTGACAGCCGCGGCATGTTTTTTCGCATGGGGCTTTCTCTATTGTCTTCCTGAGCAAAGCAAACCTCAGGCAGGAGGTATAACCGTGACTGTATATGATACTGAAAGTAAAAAGATGGTGACCCGTGAGCGGGTTGTCAAGACTGAAGAAGAATGGAAGAAGTCCCTGACGCCAGAACAGTTTGATATCCTGCGGAAGAAGGGTACTGAGCGGGCTTTTACAGGTGAGTACGATAAACTCAATGAGAAGGGTACCTATCGGTGCGCCGGCTGCGGCACTGACCTCTTTCATTCAGAGGATAAGTTTAATTCAGGGACCGGGTGGCCCAGCTTTACCCGACCTGTAGCCGCGGAAAATGTGACCGAGAAGAGTGACCGGTCTCTTTTTACTCTGCGCACTGAAATTCTCTGTCCTGTCTGCGGGGGACACCTGGGGCATGTCTTTGATGATGGTCCGGTGCCGACGGGAAAACGATACTGTATGAATTCCGGGGCTCTGGATTTTAAAAAGAAATGAATGAAGTTGATACTTCGCAGGTGTTCTGCTTTTGATCCTCATTCTTAATTCTGAAATTTCGTAGAAGCATGCTGTAGTTGTTTTACTTCGTTAAGTTTCACTTTGTTCTTTTTAAGGAAAAGTGCATATTACTTTTTTTAAGCTATTTTTTTCTTGATATATATGCGATGGTATTAGAGTTGGACTAACAGGGGTTAGTGGTATTTGGCCACCCCTTGTTGCCAGACAAATAATATCAAATATCAGGGAAGGACCTTTGAAAAAAAGATTTGGATTTTTAATTCTTCTAACTGCCTTGCTTTTAATCCCTTTTTCTGCTCGTGCCGAATACATATTTTTAAAAGATGGTTCAGTCATAAAGGGTACCATTCTTAAAGATACAGATAAAAAAATATTGATTAAAGCTGACCGTGGGTACCGTGTAACCGTTAAACGCTCTGAAATCCTGCGAGTGAGTTATGAAAAGGGAAAACTTTCAAAGCAGAAAATTGAACTGGTTACCGGTAGAACAATACAAGTGTATATTGTTGGTGAAGACCAGACTACCTATATTGTACGGGCAAAAATAAACAGTTCTGATGAGATTACGATTAATAAAAAGGATGTTCTTAAAATTATTCAGAACCGTCCGTCAAAACTCAAGGCTGCAGTGCGCTGGCCAGAAGTAGTTCTTACATGGGAAAAGCCTTTTAATAAATCTTTGAAATACTATCTGTATCTTGCCCGGGAGAAAGAAAAGTTTAAGGTAAAGCCCTATCGGGTAATCGAAAAAAACAGCTACACATTAAAAGGCCTGCAAAATGGGCGCATCTACAAGGCCAGGGTTACGTCAATCGGTCCTGACAATGAAGAATCTGTTCCAAGCAATATTTGTATCGTTAACTATAACTCGGCACCGGTAAAAAAAGTAACAAGTGAACTGGTTGATCGGAAAAAGCAAATAGTCCGGCTTGCCTGGGAAGCTCCAATGGAGAATATTCCCTTATACAGGGTGTATAAGAAGACAGGAAAAGAACAGAGCCTTCATGGTAAGACAAAGAAGACAGAGTATGTAACAAAAAAGAAGAATCATGCCGACATAGAATTTTACTTTATTACTACTGTCAATGATCAGGGAAAAGAGTCGGAGTATTCACCATCGGTAAATACCTATTTTCTTGATTCCTGGTATGTTTCAATTCTTGGTATTGTCTCTGTTCCCACGGGTTTTCTGGCAGACGATTTCACTGCTGGTACCGGTCTCTTGATAGTTGCCAATAATGCCTTTGATTCATTTTTTGCCTACGGCGGTTCTGTTAGTACGGTGTACAACTTCAGTACCCGAGCCAACGTGCTTCCTGGTGCCGGGATGGTTTCGACTTTTTTTGAAGCCTTTGCAGGTCTTAACTTTCCTTTCATGAACAAGCATCTAATCATTCAACCTTATGTTTCCGCCGGTGCAGTCTGGAGTTATGTTACATCAGGAGACAATGGCGGCAGTTCACACGGCATTGATCCGGTTCTTGGTATTGGACTGAGGGTTCCCTTTGATCTCGGTTTATTTGTTGTACCGTTTGCAGAATATCGATGGATTCCCGATGCACGGGCCCATCAGGGACATATACTTCTTGGCGTGGGGGTTTCAATATGAAAAAATTATATTTTATTATTATACTGGCACTGTATTTTTGTTTTGGCGGCATCTCCTGTTATCACAGTGATATCTATGACAGCATAAACAAACAAATCGGTGTAAGTGCTGATGTTCTTGAGGACTCTCAAGCTCTTAATGCAGCTGACTTTACCTTTTCCGACGGTAGCACGGCCACTGCGGTTCGTGATGATTTTAATTTACCCGTATCGGGAGCAAACGGCACCACTATAACCTGGGAGAGTGATAATGCCGCTATAAATATAGCGGGTACCCTTGCCGAGGTTAGCCGGCCGGCAAATGGTGATGGAAACGAGACAGTAACCCTGACGGCAACTATAAGCAAATCGGGCCTTACTGAAACAAAGTCAATAGCAGTGACGGTCAGTCCGTGGAGTATTGGAGAATCAAAGTCATTTTCTGCCGGGGCTGTTCCATTTGCAATGAAATATGTTCCCTCCGGGACTTTCCCTGTCGATGATTTCTATAATGCCACAAGCCTTGATGATGGCGAAGCGACAGTGGCAGATCATTTTCTCATGGGGCGCGGAGAAGTGACCTACGCTGAGGTCGCTGCTGTCTATCAATGGGCCTGGGATAACGGTAAATTAACTGAAGCGGTAATTGATGACCCCAACGGGATGTTGTATTATGCAAGTCAAAAATTAATTCTCTACGGAGAGTATGATGTAGGAACAAATTTATTTCGAGTTATTGATTTTTCCAGTGGTACCTTTACTGTAGAAGCGGGTTATGAAAATTATCCATGTAATAATATCACCTGGTTCGGGGCAGTCCTTTATTCGAACTGGCTGACAGAAATGATATACGGCAGCAGTGATGAAGTCGTGTATACATGGAATGATAGTTGGGATGGTGCTGGTTATCCCGATTATGACGGTATTGCCGATGACGGGATCTGGCAGGAAGACGAAACACAAGCCGATTATACAAAATTGGGCTTCCGTCTACCGAGTCTTGATGAATGGCGATGTGCTTCCCGATATATCGGAACTACTGATCCCGGGTATGGTATAGAAAGTCCGGCGTCGAGCGGTATATACTGGACATCGGGTGATTACGCTAGCGGCGCATCGGCAGATACCACTGACTTAGCAGCTACAATGGCAGTGGCCTGGTATGAAGATAACAGGGAAATCTACCCACAGTGTGTACTTGCAGGCACCGGTTACGGGACACACCCCGTGGGAACCGCAGGGAATGCTGACGGTGAAGGAACGCCCTTCAGCGGCAATGCAAATCAACTGGGGATTTATGACATGAGCGGGAATTTAGTGGAATGGTGCTTCGATGAATATCCTGTTGGCACCCATAGCCGTCGTTATGCAAAGGGGGGTAAGTATTCTGCCTTAATCAATGATATGAAAATCGATAGATTGTCTTTTGGAGTCCCAGCTAATCCTGAATCATCAATAGGTTTCAGGGTAGCCAGGGGCGTGAGATAACCTCTGACGTTATTGGAAATTTTTAAGTTTTCTATGCCCTGGTATTGCATAGTGTAAATTATTTAGAAGGAAATAAGTATGATCATAAAGAAGATGAAACATTTTTCGTTTATTCTTATTGCTGTATTATTCATCACTTACTGTGACAGCTCTCAAGGAAATACAAACATACTTAATACGGGAGATATGATCGATTATACAATCGACACTATATCATTTTCAATGGCCCATGTTACCGAAAAGAAATTTTTTCCAATCGGAGAGAACGACGATGATATGGCTTTCGTATGGAATCCATACTGGATAGCAGAGACTGAGGTAACCTATGAGCTCTGGGCTGCTGTCTATGAATGGGCAACACACACTGACAGAGGAGAGCAGGTGTATACCCTGTATAATCCAGGCCTGAGAGGAGCCCTTGATGGGCCAAATGATACGGATCAGCATCCCGTTACCGAGATATCATGGCGTGACGTTATAGTCTGGTGTAATGCCCTGACTGAATACTGTAATTATAAGAATGGAACTGATCTCGATTGTGTCTACTATACTGACTCAACTTACGCTATGCCTTTAAGAGTCTCAAACATTGATCCTATCTCTGAAGCTAACCCAATTGTGCAGGATCTGCCCTTTATCAAGGCAAAGGCGGAAGGCAACATTGACATCTTTAACTGTACGGCAAAGGGATTCCGCCTTCCCACAAGCAGTGAATGGGAGCTGGCGGCGCGCTATCGCGGTCCGGATATGACCAATACAGTACAATCAACAATAAAAGGTGTTGATTTCAGTGATCCCTTTGACGGCATTTACTGGACACGAGGTGTTTCCCTTAGTGGCGCGCCCACGGCGTATGATGATGTTGATGAGATCAACAACACCTTTGGGGTTTTCAATAGTGAGATGGCTGCTGTAAAAAGTAAAGCCAGTGGTTTTAATGCCCTTGGTCTCTATGACATGAGCGGTAATGTAAGGGAGTGGTGTTTTGATGCGTATCTTAACAGTATTGCCTATAGAATGATGGGTGGTGGTTGCTACTCAAATTCTGCTGCCGTGTTGCAGGTAGGAAAATTGACTCAAGATAGTCCAACATGGATGGATAATGAAACTGGATTTCGCGTGGCCAGAAGCCAGTAATTTTTTTTCCTGGTAGAGAATACTTGACACGTTATACGCCGCCTGCTATCCTCACGTTTAAAAACAGCAGGGGGCGATGTCATGAATCTTTCACATCCCATACCGGTACTACTCATATGTCTTGGGGCTATTTTTATCCTTCGGCAGGTTGCTTCTTTTTTTCGCTTCAGGTTTCTCCGGCTTATTTCAACACCCCTGGTGACCTGGCTCATCTGCGGCATTGCTCTTGTCGGCGTGATTCGCGGCGGCGGCGCCGGCTGGCTGATTCTGGCGGGCCTGGGACTTTCTGTGATTGCCGACTCGGTTCTGATGATACAGGGAGTAGACCTTTTTACCCATGGGCTTATCTTTTTTCTCGGAACTCATATATTTTATAATATCGCCTTCGCCTCAGGGTATTCCTTTGTCTGGTGGGATCTTGTCACTGTCGGGGTACTTCTCGCCTCAATGATTTTTCTTGTTATTATGTTTTACCGGGGCGGCAGATTGGGCAAGATGGTTGTACCGGTTGTTGTCTATATTCTTGCCCTGTCGCTGATTGTATTTTTTACTGTGAACAGCGTGATCCGCGGCATGAGTACTCCCGCTCTTTTTGCCATGTGCGGCGCCATACTTTTCTATATATCCGATGCTATTCTGGGATGGGCTCAGTTTGTAAAATACTTTAAGCTGAGTAATTTTTTCGTCTGGACCTTTTACGCCCCGGGACAGCTGCTGATCGCCCTGTCACTCTTGTAAAACTGACTTTTTTCCACATTTTTATAATGGAGAGGCTCCTTGTTCTTTTTACTTCTTTTGGGGGGCTTAGTTACTTCCTCTGACCCAACTGCCTCCGGCGGCTTACTTTTGTAACGGCACAAAAGTAAGCAAAAAGCCGCCCTTTAAACGCCAGGGAGGCTTAACGGGCGGGAGAGCACTTCGTGTGCTCCGCCCTATAGCTTGTTTGAGTACATACTGGCGTCCGTGCCAGCCTTTTTGGTGTCAAGGCTCAGAGCCTTAAGTAGTTGTCGAGGGTCGTCGAGACAGTCGAGACATTTTTCAGTAAAACATAGATTATCTCTATCCAGATGGAAGAAGTGGGTAAAAGTCAGCCTGTAAGGAGGGGGCATGTTAAAAAAAAGTAATTGCCACCATGGGCTGATGGCTGATGATTACTTACATGAACAGTCTTTATTTAAAATCTGCCATTGGGGCAGCCGGTGCTTTCGCCGTTTTTTTTTATCTCAGGTTTTCTTATGTCCGATGGCGGGCTCTTATTGAGCTCTCCTTTCAGTATCACCGTCACCACCTGACCCTGCTGCAGCAGGATCATATGGTCAACCAGCGGAGCCGTGAAATGGCCACGGGCATGCTCTGGGTTATGGATAAGCAGCTTCCCCGCGACGAGGCCGAAGGCAAAGTTAATCTCCGGGGATTGTTTCGCTCGATGATGGTGGGGGGTACTTCTCTGCAGCTTCTCGGTGATACCTACTTTCAGATCTACCGGTACCGTTACGATATTGATGAGCGGATTCCCCGCCTCCTGGCGACTTTTTCAAGCAGTCTTTACCGGGTCTTTTTTATTCATTCAGTGGTTCGGCCCCTTTCCCTGGTTCAATGGGATCTTAAGCTCCTGGCGGCCCATCTGCCTTTTTTTAGAGGCGGGCCGATGCGTCTTTATCGGGATCTGTATGCTGATTACCGCCGGCAGGGTTAAATAAAAAGCGACGATGCGCATCGTCGCTTTTTATTTAACCCTGCCGCCTTTAGTTTAGCTTTTTCCCGGGGCCAGTATTTTCCAGAACAGTTCAAAGAAATCTGAAATTCTTTCTGCGAGTTTCCATTGCATGCCGTGGTAGTACCATGAATGAATGTGCCGGTAGCAGAACATGAAGTAGAGGTCAGCGATGTGCCGGTTGTCCACCGAGGTGTCACAGTCGCCCCTTTTACGGGCCTGGGCCATAACTTCAGCCATAAAATACTGTTCTTCTTCACGGCGGTACGAGTCTTCTTCCATCCAGGTGCGCATTGGGACAGTGATAAAGGAAGTAATGGCGACTCCTGGATTTTTGTCATAGAAGTCCATGGTAACATAAAAGACCTTGCGGAAGATTTCCCGGGTGTTGTCGAGACCCGCGACATGCTCCCGAACCAGTAATCCAATCTCAGATATTTTTTCTTCAAGGATGGAAAAGAGGAGCTCTTCCTTAGATGAAAAATATTTATAAATCGTCCCGGAGCTGACACCGGTACGCTTTGAAATTTCCCGAATATTGACCCGGTGAAAGTCATGTTCTGAAAAAAGTTCAAGGACCGCCGGAAAGAGACGGTCCTTTATTTTTTGAGGTACTTCAAATTTTGTCACAGTTAGTCCTTTTTTTATTCGGCATCCCAGGCGCCTGCGGCCCGGAGCGATTCGATGATCGGCTCTGCCAGTTTCTTCAGGGCAATCTTATCGACCTTGGTGCTCCGTGTCAAAGGAAAGTCTTTTTCCGCCGGCCAGATCTCCACGTGCTGAGGGCGCTTGTATGAGGCAATGCCTTCACAGTGGCGCATAACTTCCTCTGCCGAGAGAGAAGAATCCTGCTCAGGGCGCACAAAGGCAAAGATGCCGTCATCAAAAAGTTTATGCTTCAAACCGATAACTTCCACCATGTCTACGCCGTTAAGACCGGCGATATGATCTTCTACTTCTCCGGGAAAAACCTTGAATCCCTTCTGTTTGATCATGAAGGTCTGGCGCCCTGACAGATAGAGGGCCCGGTATGCCCCCATGTCTTTAAAGTAGCCGATGTCTCCCGTGTAGAGAATACCTTCCTGTGAAATAGTCTTCGCAGTAATCTCTGGCTGCCGGTAGTAGCCGAGAAATACAATGGGGGGATGGTAGCAGATCTCTCCAGTCTCGCCGTCAGCGAGCTCGTCACCCGCCGTGCCGTTACTGTTCATCGGTTTGCGGATAGTCACCTTTGCGAGATCATCAAAGCCTTGTCCTACCTGGCCGGCCATTTCTTCGAAGCTGATACCCGGGGGCGTGAAGGTGGCAAAGCCGGCGTTTTCCGTCATGCCGATACCGGTGCCGATATTGGGGGCCATTGCAGAGAGTTTTTTTAAGAATTCAACGTCAACCGATGAACCGGCATAGGCGGCGAACTCCAGGCTCGAGAGGTCATACTTTTTGTAATCGGGATGGGCCCACATCATGCGGAACTGGGTAGGAATCTGTCCGAGCACCGTTACCTTGTGTTTTTCGATCGCCTCGAGGCTTAGAGCCACATCGAAAATCCGAAGGAGCACCGCGGTCCCTCCCATGGACATGGTGGTCATCAGTGTCTCGGTGACACACCCGACGTGGCTCGGTGGAAGGTTGACCAGTATGCGGCCCTTTTTCATATCAGCGCCCCGGGCAAGAATCTGGTTCTGTACTATAATATTCTCGTGGCAGAGGAGAGCCGGTTTCGGTTCGCCGGTGGTTCCTGTCGTGTAGATGATCAGGGCCGGGGTCCGGGCCTCAATGCCCTGGTATACCCTTTTCAGAGATCCCGTTATGATATCTTTCAGCTTCAGCATAATGAGACGCCCCTTGCTCATCATCGTCGTGATGCTCTGAGCCGACTCTATGATGTCTCCTGGCTGGGGATCCGGGGTAAACTGGATCAGGTGTTCAACTGATGAACAGTTGTCCCTGACCGCCTCGCCTGCGGTTCTAAAGTCCCGAACCGGTGTATGGCCTAAAAAGAAAAAAGCCTTTGCCTTTATCTTCTCAATGTCCCGTACCACTTCATCATCCTGAAGGCGCACATCAAGGGGCGCGATAATGGCTCCAATTTTAAAGCAGGCATACATAAGAAATATATGTTCAGGCAAAAGAACCAGGAGTGTGGCAACCGTGTCACCTTTACCGATTCCCATATCAAGAAGCTTGAGGGCAAAGAAGTCAACCAGGGAGGCGAACTTTTTGTAGGTAAAGGACCTGTCGTCTTCATGCTGAATGAGCGCCAGGGCATCAGGTGTCTCTGCGGCCCACTTTTCAATGTACGAGTTAACCAGGGGAAGACGCATGTCTTCCTTTTCAAAATATTTTTCTCTGCTCATGATTTCTCCTTTAGGTGCCGGTTATTTCCGCGAAGCCCCTGCTCAGAGCCGTTTCGCCTTTCGCGTTTAATACATCAAAAAATATATTTTTATTGGGGGAAGTTTTCATGCGGCGCACCTGGATCTCTGTTCCCGGAAGGACCATGCCGGTGAAGCGGCAGTAGAGCCTTTTCAGGCGTGCCGGGTCGCCTGCGGCTTCACGGTTGATGGTCTCGCGTACCGCAAGGGCCAGGGTAGCGGTTCCCTGGAGAATAATATCGGGCAGGCCGACCTGACGGGCGAACTTTTTAGAAGTATGAATGGGGAAGAATATATCCGTGCAGCCGTCATAGACAAAGGGCTGCATGGGTGAAATCTGCACCGGTACTTCCCATTCGGTCTCTTTGGCTGAGTGTTCAGGGATAACCGGCAGGGCATCTTTACCCGCGCCGCCGCCGGTACAGGTGACACCCCGCATCAGGCCTCCCTGGAATTCAGTAAAGACCGGTTCGCCCTTAATGTCAAGGGCATCAAAACGTATAACCACGTGGGTTCCCGCGCGGTGAGGCAGAATGGCGGCAATATGCCCCTTGATGGTCAGCTGGTCATCGGGTCGCAGGGGGCGGTGGAATTCAAGGTATTCGGTATAGTGCACCTGCCGGGCAATGACTTCCATGGGGAAATCATCAGTATCAATGAATTCATGGATGCGTCCCAGGATTTTCCAGGTGAGGGCAACGGCGTACATCGGCGGGGCGATGATGCCCCCCTCCCGTTCATCGTCGAAGTAAAAGCTGCTGGTATCATTGATTGACGCGGCGTAGTTCATGGTGTCCCGCCAGTTTACCCGTGTGGTGAAGTCCCGCAGCGGTGTGCCCGTGTGTCGTGAGTCGAGTTCCATGGTTTTTCTCCTGCATTGTTCGGGGCTGATTCGAGAAGTATATAAAAAAGAAAAAAGATGTCAATAATAAAACGAAACATTGTTTCAAATTATTCAATATAACAAAACATTGTTTTATGTGAATGGGTAAGGAAGTTTACATCAATTCTTTCCCGGCCTGCTGGTGAGGAGATTGGTTCCGAACATTGGATTTAAAACTGATTGAAGAATGTAAATGAATGAACAGGTTATTCGTTCTATGGTAGTAGTGGGGCGTCTAATGGTAAAATTGTTTTCCCGGTACTTTGTCAAGTACCGGGAAATTATATAAGGCTTCAGGGGGTAAAAAAGACCCCAAAGGCATCAAGCTCCTCATCGCTCAGGGCATCAAGGGTATACTGGGGAAGTGCCTCTATCATGGGGACAGAAACGATCTCCTTGCCCCGGATGCCAACCATGATACCTGACTGTTTGTCCATGAGAAGTTCCATGGCCCTGTGTCCGAAACGCTGCCCCAGGATTATGTCAAAGGCATTTGGTGTCAGGCCCCGGAGAGAGAAGCCGATATTCGACTGTCTTATGGCACTCAAAGAACATTTCAGGCCCATTGCCAGGATTCGTTGTATAATGACACCGACGCCTCCAAGCTTGATGTTGCCGTGTTCATCGTATTCCGGTTTTTCTGAAAGCATGGCTCTGAGTACCTGGTCTTCTGATTCCGGACTGAGGGCCTTTTTAAAGAGGGGGTCCTCCTGGTTGAAGTTAATGCCCTCGGATACTACTATATTGACAGATTTATTTTGATCCTGCAGTTTCTTGACCCGGTCAACCAGGGCCTGGAGGGAGAAGGCTTTTTCCGGAACAAGTATAATATCGGCTTTGGTAGATATACCGGTCAGGTAGGCGAGCCAACCGGCCTTTCTGCCCATGATTTCATTAACCGACACACGGGCATGGGTCTCAGCAGAGACGGCTGAGCTTCTGAAGGCTTCGCGGGCAAAGTCAACGGCTGTGCTTGCTCCAAGCATCCAGTCGGTTCCGCTTATGTCATTATCGATACTTTTGGGAATACCGATTATCGGAATACCAAAGTCGTGAAGATGCATGGCTGACCCGATTGTGTCATTTCCCCCGGTTGCAAGTATCGCATCGATGCCGAGTTTTTTCATGTTGCTTTGGATCTTTTCCGGGGCCCACGATTTATTTTCTTCGCTGAAGGGGGCAAATCGTGAAGATCCGAGAATAGTACTGGGGGCGCAGAATATCCGGTGGGCATCCCATTCATCAAGGGGAAGCAGGTATTCTTCAATGTTGTCTGAAGCAAGGCCCTCGAAGGCGCGACGTACACCGATGAATGATGCCTGGTATTTCTCTCTTCCGTGAAGTACCGCCCGGGCAAGGGCTGAGTTGATGCCTGCGGAATCACCGCCGCCTGTTACAAATGCTATTTTCATGATTTTCTCCTTCGTGACTCGTTAATTAAGTCGATAACGATATATGTGTCAAGTCTAAAAGTTTAAGACTATGTTAAGTGAGTCGTCACTCAATATAGGATGGTTATAAAAAGTATTTATTGTTGTCAAGAGGATAATGTTCTTTGGTTAGTTGAGCTCTGTGTCGTCTATATCCCGTGAATAGAGACCTTCGCGGGATGTTTCCTGAAAGGCTAACTCGCTGTATTCCTTAAAGAGGGGCTCGCAGCGGGTAAAGGCATTGATTATTGCCGGATCGAAATGGGTTCCCCCGTTTTTTTTGATAATGGATGCGGCGGTCTGATGGGTATAGGCATCTTTATAGGGGCGCTTGCTGATAAGGGCGTCATAGACATCGGCGACTGAGACGATACGGGCTGAAAGGGGAATTTTTTCTTTTTTTAGACCATGGGGATACCCGGAACCGTCCCATTTTTCATGGTGAGAGTAGGCAATTTCCCGGCCCAGTTCAAGGTATGAACGGCTTTGGAGCTGCTCTTCGGCATCTCGGATGGTGTCTCCCCCGATGATGGTATGGTTTTTCATGATATCAAATTCATCATTGGTCAGTTTTCCCGGTTTATGAAGGATGTTGTCGGGGATGCCCACCTTGCCGATGTCGTGAAGAGGGCAGGAACTTACCAGGTCAAGGATATACTCTTCGGTTATATAGCTGTTGTATGAATCGAGCTCCGATAGTTCATGGGCCAGAATTTCTGTATATTTCATAATGCGTTCAAGATGGGTTCCTGTTTCGAGGTCCCGGTATTCAGTCAGCTTTGCCAGGGAGAGAATGGTTACCTGCTGGGCCTGGGAAAGCTGCCGCATCAGTTCTTTTGAATGCGCCTCAAGGTTTATCTTTTCGGTAATGTCAAAGAAGAATGAGACGTTCAGTATTGGCCGTCCTGCACTGTCACTCATTACCTGTTCTGCATACATCGCGGCAACAGTTGTGTTGTTTCTCTTATTCAGGGTTACTTCCCGGGCGTGACGGGGCCCCGACATGCCTGAGCCGGCAAAGGGAACCGGATCGATAATTGTATGGGCCGGTCCGATAAATTCACGGATGTTTTTTCCCAGTACTTCAATTTCACCGTATCCGAGAATTGCCTGGGCACCACTGTTCCAGCGGGTAATCATGCCGCCCAGATCTGTCGTGACGATGCCGATCATATCAGTCTGGATAATCTGGTCCTGTACAGTGGATATGTCGCTGAGCTGGGTCTCAAGGTTTTTCCTGAAGCTGATATCCCTGAAGGCAATATGCAGGTTGTCTCCATTGTCAGCTGCCCGGGTGATAGTCATCTCTGTCCAGATGTCTTTGCCTTTACTTCCTTTCAAAATAATTTCACCAGGATCGGCAATCGATGCATTTTCGATAACAGTAGAGACGAGCCTTTTGACCTTTTCTTTTTCCATGGCGGGAAGAAAATCATAGAGAGAAGTCCCGACGGTATCTTTTTTTGTGTGGCCCGTTGTATTGTAAAATGTTCTGTTGGAGAATCGAATTTTACCTTCGCGGCTGCAGAAGACAATCATTTCTTTGGAGGATTCGATCAGTGAACGATACCGTTTCTCCGATTCGGCAAGTACCGCGGCATTTTTTCTTCGGTCAATTTCAACGGCCACTGTGCTGCTCAGGAGCTGAAAGTATTCAAAATTACTTTCAAGTATTTCGAGAGACGCTGAAACGGCAATTGCCCCCTCGGCACCGTCCTTTGCTTCAAGGGGAAAGATGATGATAGACTGTCCCTGGAGAAGGGCAGCGCATTCGTCCCGGACAGCTGCTTCTGTGTTGGGATAGCATGATTCGAAAAAATCATGGATGCCTTCATCTCCGATAAAAAAGATCGGTTGAATCATTTCGACTGATACGGCAAAGGGGTTTTCGCGATGGTTTTCTATGTCAAAGGAAGATGACTCAATTTCACTATCAAGAAGCCGGGACATGGCTTCATTGATTTTCCCCGGGAAGATCCGGGCAATCTGGAGTGAATCGTTATTTCGTATAACAAGAGATACACTGCACGCGTCAAGGGACATGAATCCTGCGATGATGTGGTGGAGTCTCTCGGGCCACTTGTTTCCTGACTCAATATTGTGTACCGTCGATACCAGGGTGTGGAGGTGACGTTCTTTATCTTTCAGTATCTGGATTTTACGGGTTAGTTCTCCCTCGAGTTTTAGATTCAGCTGCTTTATTTCTTTGTCTTCCTCTACCCGGTCTGTAATGTTGATGAGTGTTTCAGTAATGGCGGTAATTGTGCCTTCGGTATTGTAAACCGGTGTGCTGGTAATTCGGTAGATGGCCGCTGGTTCGTCCTCTGCAAGGGTGACTTCGCGGATGGCCCTGCCTCCGGTTTTAAAGGTATCACCAAGGGGACAGGCGCCGCACATTTCTTCTTGAAAAAGGGGAGAGCATACTTCCCTGCATGAGCGCCCCCGGGCATGGGATGCTGAAAGCCCCGCCAGATTTCTGAAGGCCCTGTTGGCCTCAATGATGGTCCCTTCGGGGCTGATGATAAATGCGGGATCAGGAGCTGATTCGAAGGCCGCCTCTGACTTCCCCCCATAATTTTTTTCAATCACCGGATCAAGCAACATGCCGCATGACTCGGCAGTAAGCTTTGCCGCCAGGCAGATGTCTTCGGGATATGATGAAGGAAGTGTATCTTTTTCAGGAATGAGCATTTCCATGGTTCCGTAAAAGGATTTTTCTTTTATAAGGGGAAGAATCACCGGGTATCCTGAACCCGGGGTTTCAAGAAGAACAGAACGTTCATGGGAATCGGGAAGAGAACCATAGTATTCGTGGTACTGCCGGTGATCCCACTCCATGGGGAAGGGGGTGTTTTTTTCTTCAGGGCCCGTAATGATTTTTCCGGTTCTAAAGAGTTCAAGGGCCTCTTTCAGTGGTGAGGTCATATCTTCAAAGGGGATAAAAGTACCGGTACTATTATCAGGTACAGCGCTGATGGAAGAAGAGTAATTGAGGCCTCCCGGTTCATCAGTAAATAAGTTAATACTGAAAACAGGGACACCAGCTTCGGTCAGTTTTCCTGAAAGAAGGCGGAGATATTCACTCTTGGTTCCATTAAAGTGTACTAAGTTAAGCAAAAGGCGCGTAATCTGTACCTGATCAAAGCTTCTTGATGTGATACAGGATTCTTCGCTCAAATTCATAGCCTCTAATCCGATTCCCGTATTCTAAAAGTCTATATGAGTATTTATTTTTATTTATAAAAAACAACCCTACCGGGCGTATTTCTTTTCTAAAGTACCAGCTTAATAATACAATTACTTTTTATCTTTTGATGAATTTATTTTCAGCACCGGGTATTTTGGTGCACTATTGTCTAAAATACCGGGATTTTTAAGAGGTAAACTGCCCAGAGCCTCTTTTGGGTAAAACAGGGCTCTGAGCCGGTATCCCGGTTAAGTGTTGAGCCATATCTGGGAGCTTTAGTCAGCGGTTCCGCTGAAGTGCCCTGCAAGTATTGAAGATACCCTCTGGCGGTGTTCCAATACATCAGGGAGTTCTTTGTCGGGACGATTTCTAAAGGTCGCCACAATACCGACCAGGCCGGCGAAGTAGGTGTGTGAATTGAAGCGGATGTTTCCTTTTATTTTCATTTTAGTGAATGCTACATCGAATACCGAAAGAAGATTTCGCTCAAGGGCCCGCAGTTTTTCGAATACATCCTGCTCAACAGTGCCATCAAGAAAGAAGTGCATGAGCATGCTGAAGTATTGGTCATTGTGGGTGAAGTATTCAATAAAAACTTCGGTTATTTCCTTGAGGGCTCCATCATTCGAACGGTCTGCTATATCAGCCAGTTTTTGAAAAATGTCGCTGGTCCCCCGGACAAAGGCTTCAAGAAAGAGAGACTGCTGGTCGGGAAAGTACCGGTAGATTGAGGCAGGGGATATGCCGGCATTTTTGGCGATATCCCGCATGTTGACCCGGTTAAAGGGTTTGGCCGCGAATTCTTTTTCCGCCGCATCGATAATAATGTTTTTCCTGAGGTCTTTTTCCTGTTCTTTCAGGCGTGAAAATGTCCCTGCCATACCGGTTCCTTCTTTAAGATGAAATGCTGGGTTATTAGCTGTATAAAAATTATCTTTCGTCAAGATATATTTGCATAGTTGCAGAAATTTTTATTCTGAATACTGATTCCAGGCGCCTGCTTGAAGTTCTTTGCTGAGAATCATAATTGACTCTCGTTAAGATGTATGGTTTAATATTGTATCAAAATTTTAGAAACAGCGCCTATGAGAAATAAGCTATATATAATTATCACCTGCTTTGTTATTCTGTCGGGGGTTTTTTTCTTTTTTCAGATATATGAAGAAGTGAAGCTTCAGACTGTAAATCAGCTCAACCAGCACCAGAGGGTTCTCGGGAAAGCTGCGGCGGACAGTATACAGGCGGCATTTAAATCCTATGAACTGAATCTTAAATTTCTTACCTCAATTGATTCAATAAAAGTATATTCAAGCGGCTATAAATCCTACATGAAAAAGTTTTACCTTAGTAACAGAGAAAGCATTAAGGCTGTTACGCGCATAGATAAGAACGGGAATTTAATTTATACCTACCCTTATAATAAAAAAGTTATTGGTAAGAATCTTTTAAAGCAGAAACACAACAGGTATATTTATGAAAAACATCTCCCGGTTGTCAGTGATGTTTTTACGACCGTCCAGGGATACCGGGCAATTGCATACGTCTATCCTGTATTTAATAATGGGAAGTATGCGGGATGTATAAGCCTGGTTATTTCTTTTACTGATATATCCAAAAAACATCTTGAGAATATTATAATCAGAAAGTCAGGTTATGCCTGGATGATAAGTGAAAGCGGGGTTGAGTTGTACTGCCCTGTTCCAGGCCATATCGGCAAAACAGTTGAAGAAACTTCCTCTCCCTATCCGAGTATAATTGATATGTCTAAAAAAATGATCGCCGGGGAGGAGGGCAGGACAGTTTATTTTTATAATCAAATAAAGGGCAAAAAGGTTGAAAGGATAAAGAAATATGCCGTCTATCTTCCTGTGAAAATTGTAAATACCCACTGGTCTATTGTGATAGCAACTCCTGAGGAGGAAGTAACCGGGCTTATGCAGGGATTTGTCAATAAGCTGATCTTACTTTTTATTATTATTTTTATCAGTGTGCTGGCCGTCATGTTTTACGGATATAATTCTATTGTTCTCATAAAAGAAGTGAGGCAGAGAGAAAAGACTGAACGAGAGCTTGTAGATACAAAAATTTACCTGAATAATGTTTTTGACTCAATGCCTGATATTCTTTTTGGGATGGATGAGTCAGGAAAGATTGAACACATGAATTATATGGCTGAAAATTTTTCAGGCATTCCCGGTGAAGAGGCTCTGGGAAAAGATGCCGCGAAAGTATTTTCTCAGTTTTCCGATGACCTTTTAACCATTCTTCCTAAAAAAGATCAAAATTTTTTTGTCAGTGAGAAAAGGCCCCTTGAAGCTAATGGTGAATTTAGAACTTTTCAACTTTATTCGTATCGACTCCTTGATGAGAACATCGCGGGCATAGTTGTCAGGATAGATGATATTACAGAAGCTGAAAAGAAGGAGCGGCAGATAGTTCAGTCTCAAAAAATGGAGACGATGGGAAATCTTGCCGGGGGCCTCGCTCATGATTTTAACAATGTCCTGGGGGGTATACTTGGGAGTATTGAACTTCTTGAGAGAAAGTTAAATAAAGAAGAGCTGCAGGCGGCGCAAAAGATATTCTACTACCTTGATATTTTAAAGAATTCATCAAAAAGATCAGAGGATATGGTTAAGCAGCTGCTGACTTTATCAAGGAAATATCAGTTTGAAAAGTCTGCGGTTGATTTAAATGAATCAATAAATAATGTAGTCAAAATATGCAAAAACAGTTTTTCTAAATCAATAGTGATAAATGATAATTACGCTTCCCGGCCTGCAATTGTTCTGGCTGACCAGACGGGAATAGAACAGGTTATCCTGAACTTAATGGTGAATGCAAGCCACTCCATGACTATTATGAAACCTGAAGTAGAGAAATGGGGAGGTGAAGTAGAAGTCAGTGTTGAAAAAATCTATTCCGATGAAAAATTTACCAACCTGTACGCCACTGCTGAAAAGGACACTTACTACTATATGATAGAAGTAAGTGATAGCGGGATCGGTATAGATGATAATTTGAAAAAATCAATTTTTGAGCCCTTCTTTTCAACAAAGAATAAAAATGAAGGCACCGGTCTCGGGCTCAGCATGGTTTTTAATATAGTCGAAACCCATGGAGGTTTTATTGATTTTCATTCTACCGCAGGTCTTGGAACCACCTTTCAGGTTTTTCTCCCTGAGTATCTTGCGGAAGGGAGCCCTGAGAATGCATTTGAAGATGGCCCTGAAAAATATCCGGGCGACGGGCTTATTCTGGTGATAGATGATGAGGATATCATCAGGGATATTTCCCGGGCAATTCTCACCGAAAATAATTATGATGTCCTGCTTGCTCATGACGGTGTTTCCGGTATTGAAATTTATAAAGAAAAACATGACGAAATTTCAGCGGTTCTTCTTGATATGTCAATGCCCGGCATGTCCGGACTGGATGTGTATCTTGAATTGATTAAAATAAAGCCTGAAGTGAAGGTTCTTCTCTCTTCAGGGTTCAGGCAGGATTCAAGGGTGACCAGAACCCTTGAAGCGGGTGCTGATGAGTTTATTTCAAAGCCCTATGGAACGAAAAAACTTTTAAAGGCCATGTATGATATGCTTCATGGCGGGGAAAGCTGAAGTTGATCAAAGCCTGATGATGTTGTTAAAATTCGGGATGCGAGAGTAACATGAAAAGGTTAATCAAAATTATTTTTGTACTTTTGCTTTTTTCATCCTCATCACTTTTGGGGATGAGTATCCGGCCCAGTCCGGATAGCATACGACATGCATTCAGAAGTTATGACTTCCCAGAAAAAGATTTTGAATATCGGTTTAAGGTTTTTAGAAGTGAAAATCTTCATCTACTTAAAAAAGAAAGGCTGGCGACTTTTACAAGTCTGGAATATGTCTTTATTCTCATGGAGGCAGCTCCACTGGCTTCGGACAGGAAAAAAGAAAAAGTTATTTCGCTCTTTGAAAAGAACAGCCCTTACTTAAAAGAGCTGTTAAAATGTCCTCAGTTAAAGGGAGTCATTTTTAAAATAAGCTCATATATTTTTATCAGGGAAAAAGAAACCAGCATCTCGTATAACGTAAGGGACAGGAAAGTTATACAAAAAGCCTATAAGCTTAACTTAAGGCGTTTTGATAAACGTTTCGGTGAAAAACTTAAAAAACTTTTACCGGGAATTAAATTGTATTCCCAAAATGCCGGCTGGTAACCTGAAAGACTGTAGGGACTCCCCGTACTGAACTGGAAGCAAAATCAAAAAAAGTTAAAACCAAAGGTCATGTATATAGAAGGCAAAACTTCAAACTCTCCTGCAGATTTTGAAGGATAAGCCCGTACTGCAAAGATTGCTCCCGCTTCAATGCCGAGAAAGAAAAAATCTTCAAAGGTGAAACGTACACCGGCGCCGGTAATTGCAAAGACACTGAGGTCCAGGCCGTCGCCCATGCTGTACATGTTTCCTACCTCAACCCGGGCATAGACAAAACGCCAGATATCAAAGAGGAAACCGGTATTATAGGCGGCTCCTCCCTGTGTCTTTTCGCCAATATTTATATTTCCCAGCAGTCCAACAGTCCAGTGGAGCCAGTAGGGAAAAATATCCGGCCTCAGGGGGTCGGCCCACTCAAGGCCCAGTACAATATTGTGCTCCCAGCCATCAGTGTTTTTAACCGGAATATACATGGTCCTGAAGCTTAGATCTGGATACTCATACTTTGTTGTATCAAGGGGAATCTTACTGAAAGAGACAAAATTATATTTTGATTTTTTTTCATCGTCTTCAGATTTATCGTTGAGCTCATCTTTAAGATAATAATACTTAGTATCTTCTCCTACAATATATGCTCTGTCATAGAAGTTGTTGAATTTGTAGAGGTAAAAGGGATATTTGTAACTGTCATTGTAAAGGGTTCTCTGTACCTTTTTTCGCGGGTAGATTAAAATTTTACCAGAACGTTTTTTAATTTTTATAGTGTCCTTTGTATCAAGAAGAATAGTACCTTCAATGATCTGACCGTTTTTTAAAAAAACACCATGGCTTCTCGATGATGTCACGGGAGGCTCTACCCGGGGCATCTTCTTTCCCTCTTCAAGAAAGATTTTTTTTAGTGTTGCAAAGTAAATGTTTTTACGGAGAATAGTTTTTTCAACAGGAGACTTGAGCTTCAGGCGGTACCGGTACCGGTCTATATCTTCCTTTACCACATAGCCTTCGATTACTGTGCCTTTTCTAGTGTAAAAATAACGCTTGTTTTTGTGGTCGTCTGTTATATTGATCCGGATAATTTGAGACCGGGAAATTTTTCTTTTCCCGATGAGAATACTTTTTTTTCCGGGGATGTCCTGTATTTTTCCTGTCACTATTTCTCCGTTTTTCAGGAAAACTGATTCACTGAACAGGCTGCCTGCAGGAAGAATGAGCAGCATTAGTATCAAAACTGACTTTTCGATCACAATGATACCTCCTTCCCCCTTTTTTCTGACTACCATATAATCTGCTCTTTTAAACATATTTGCAAGCAATTTTTAGAGAACAAAAAGAGAAGGCATTTCTCTTAAATACTGGTTGATTTTAAAAAGCCGACAGGCTAACGTGAATTGATTTTTTTTTGAGAGAGGAAGTGAAGGCAGAGCCATGCCGGACAGGAAAAATAAAAAAATACTGATTGCCGAAGATGACCCGATTACCGGGCATCTTCTTACCCGGATGCTTGAAGAAGAAGGCTACACCGTGGTTGGCGTTGTCGCTGTGGGAGAAGAGGCCCTGACGGTAACGGGAAACCTGCGCCCTGACATTATACTGATGGATATTTTTCTTGCGGGAAATGTTGACGGGATTACCGCCTCTGAAGAGATTCGAGAAATATTAAATATACCTGTTATCTTTATGACATCGAGTACTGACGCTGAAGTCATAGAGCGGGTGAAGGTTACTGAGCCCTACGGCTATCTCGTTAAGCCTGTTACCCGGGAGCGTCTCTTCTCGGTTCTCGAAATCGGTTTTTATAAGCATTATATCGAACAGCAGCGGCGGGAAGAAGAAGAAAAGTATCGATCCCTTTTTAAAAATATGGTAAATGGCTTTGCCTTTTTTGAAATAAAGACCAGCGGGTCAGGTAAGACAGAAGATTTTATTTTTGTAGAGATCAATCCAACCTTTGCATCTTATTTTGAAATACCTGAAAAAGAAATAACGGGCATCAGCGGCCTGGAATTTTTTTCTTCACGGGATTGTTTTGGGAAAGGGCGGTTCCCTGAATATACTGCAGCCGCTTTTGAGGGAGAGTCTTCTTCCTTTGAAGAATACAGCGCTGTTATGGAACGGTGGTTTCAGGTGTCGGTCTACAGCCCGAAGAAAGGTTTCTTTGCTCTTATCGTCAGTGATATCACGGCACGGAAAAAATCAGAAGAGGCCCTGCAGGAAAGTTTTGCCCGGTTGAGAACCATCCTTGACTCATCATCAGATTCAATTGCCCTTTTTGATACTGAAGGCAATGTCCTGGCGGTTAATGAAGCGATAGCCCGGCGTCTTGATATGACTCCCGAAGAACTGGTGGGCCTTAACTATATGGATTTCATGGCGACGAACATTGCCATTGCCCGCAGGGATAAAATCAATGAGGTTATCAGCACCGCCCGGCAGGTGCGCTTTGAAGATTACCGAGACGGCCGGTGGAATGATAATAAAATAAGCCCCATCATAGATGGACACGGGACGGTGACCGGTGTTTCTGTTTTTTCCCGCGATGTTACTGAACAGAAGCGTCTCGACAGTATTCTCATTGAAACCAATGAGTCCCTTGAGGGGGTCTTTAATGCCATTACCGACTCAATTATACTTCTGGATAAGAATGGGAAAATTTTAAACATTAACGAAAAGGGGGCTGACCGGCTTCAGTGCAGCAAGGAATCTCTTTTCGGTGTAATTTTCTGGGATATCTTTCGGGATGATGTGGCAAGTAATCGTAGGATGCGTTTTAAGCGGGTGATCGAAACAGGACACCCCGAGGTCTTTGATGACAGCAGGGATGGCCTCTTTTTTGAGATAACCATTTATCCTATTTTTGGTTTAGGGGGGGAAGTTGACCGTGCCGCCTTCTACGCCAAGGATGTAACCGAACGAATATTCCTTGAAAAGAGAATACTTGAGGTTGCAGAAAATGAACGCCTCAGGATCGCCAGTGACCTTCATGACGGCCTGGGTCAGAATCTTACGGGCCTCAGCTTTCTCATCGGGGGCCTCAAGAAAAAACTGGATGAAAAATCGATTCAGGAAGTCGCCCTGATGACCCCTATTCTTGACCTGGTAAAAGAATCGGTCTCCCAGGCCCAGTCACTCGCCAGGGGGCTCTACCCGGTTAATCTCGACAAGCATGGACTGGTTATGGCCCTTGAGGAAATGGCTGAAAATACCCGGGGATTGTTTAATGTAAACTGCTCTGTGCATCGGAATCAGCATATTGCGATAGAAAATATTCAAACTGCCACACATCTTTACTACATTGCCCGTGAGGCGGTCACTAATGCAGTTAAGCATAGCGGCGCAGAGAATATCGATATTATTCTTTCTGCCGATAATTCTCTTTTCACCATGAGAATCCTTGATGATGGTGAAGGCATTCAAGAGGCAGCTTATGAAAAAGGCGGTATCGGCCTCAAAACCATGCAGCATCGGGCTAAATTGATCCGGGCCGATCTTGATGTGCAAAATCGGGACGAAGGAGGGCTTCAAATCTCCGCACGCCTTCGCATCAGGAACGATGAAATAGAGTGAAAACCCGTGCTGCAATTTATTTTAGTTAAATCTTTAATTTTCGTCATCGGTTTCACCTGCTCTTAAAAAAAGTTTTTAAAAAAAACCGGGGAAAATTGTATTGCCTGCCGGCTCTTTTTGGGCTATAATTCTATCATGATCGGAACTTTTAAAAATATATAAAAATCGGGATTTTTAGGCTATGACTATACGAGTTGTTATTGTGGATGATCATCCTGTTGTCCGTCAGGGCCTCAAGATGATGCTCGATTCTGAAAATGATATTGAAGTGTGCGGAGAGGCGGCAAAGGTTCAGGAGGCCATTTCTGTTATTGAGAATATAGATCCTGACGTGGTGACTGTCGATCTTTCTCTTTCTGGTGATGTGAGCGGAATTGAACTGGTTAAGAAGATTAATGACCGCTTTCCTTCGACCAAGTCTCTTGTTCTTTCGATGCATGATGAATCCCTCTATGCTGAACGGGTTATCAGGGCCGGGGCCCGCGGGTACGTGATGAAAAAAGAGGCTATGGATAATGTCATCGGGGCCATCCGAAAGATTATGAAGGGTGAGATTTTCCTCAGTGAGGATATCTCGGGCAAAATTATTGATAAGCTTCTTCACGGATCGAGTGATTCCATGGATACGCCGGTAAACATTCTTGCCAATAAGGAGTTTGAGGTTTTTCAGCTTCTGGGCAATGGATTCAGTTCCCGTGAAATTGCCGACAAGATGAATATAAGCATCAATACTATTGAGAGCCATAAGCGAAATATCAAAGAAAAGCTGAAGCTGAGGAATTCATCTGAACTTATAAAACATGCCGTGCAGTGGGTTCTGACACAGACTCAGTAAACTTCCTTCACAATTAAAAAAAAGGGCGGCCTCTCTGGCCGCCCTGATAATATTTTGGTCATCTCTCAGATTATCAGTACTCATATGAGTACCAATAAGGAAAGGTTTGAAAGCAAATCTTTAAAATCCATAGTCCTCAAGCATTTCGCAAATATCGATGTAGAAGCCCTTGGTGTCAAAACCGGGGGCGATGCCGAAAAGGTGGTTGATTTCCATGAAATGGTCAACACCGAAGAGTCCGGTTTTCGTTCCCTTCCAGATTCCCCATTTAGAGCTTTGTACCGGAACAATGCCGTCATTGTCGCCGTCATAGTACTGAAGAATCAGGTTGGGTATGGTCAGGAGTATATTGGGAGATATCCCGTAAAGCTTTCCCGCGTAGCTGAAATAGGATACCCCGGAGGCATCCGGTGTATTGGGGTTGAAAACATCTATCATGTTGGAGTGGGTCATCTCTAAGGTTGCTTCTTTGTAATTAGAATCGTCATCTCCTGCTATGATGCCGCCCCAGAAGGTATCGGCCAGCACTTCAATGGCATACTGGGCAAGTGCGGGAAGCTTTCCTGTTGCAATATCACAGAGGGCGGTTCCCCTGTTTGGTGTTGAAATCATCACCAGGGACGCTATCTTTTTTGACATGCCCATGTTACTGATGACATAGCGGGCGGTAATCCCTCCCTGGGAGTGAGCTATTATGTTTACTTTTCTTTTTCCCGTGATGGCAAGAACTTCAAGTATGAAGGATTTCAATCGTTCTCCCCGAACCATTGAGGTGTCAAAGGCTCCCATATCGGCAACATAGGTATCTACACCTTCATCTTCGAGAGTTGCCTTTATTCCATAGAAGTAATCGATTCCGAAAATGAATTCGTCGGTTCCGGCCCATCCGTGGGCAAGAATAACAGGATAGTTCAGGTCAATGGATGAAGAACTGGAACTTCCCCATGCGTGGGCTTTCTGGGTACCGGTGAGGATGACTCCGGAAATGACCAGTGCTGTCAGTAGTAGAGTGATCTTTTTCATAGCTTGTATCTCCCCGTGCTCTTTATGTTTTGTACCGCCTAATAAAAAAGCCAACCGGACGGTATGAGCAAAATATAGCAAATGTTATATATTAAATGCTATTCAAAAGCCGTTTTCACAAAAAATGAGGAATCATGAGTGAGAAAAATTCACCATAGTGAAGAAAAATGCTGCTTGAGGAGCCTTTTCAGCCTTTTTTGAAATGAGCAGTTTTGGTTTCGTGCAATAAACCGGTTAATGCCCCATGTCACATGGTTTTCCAGACGGTGAAGAGATTCTGTATGCCAGTACGATGAAAGGGCATATTGATTGACTTTTTGTTTTACTTTTTTTAATACCAGCTCTATAATTGTTGTTAGTTTTGAATCACCTGTCTGCCGGGGAGGTAAATATGAAGAAAGTGACTGCAGTAATTATCCTGGGATTATCCCTGGTTTGCTCGGGAATATATTTTGCCGCCTGGCTGACTCTAGAAACCGGGGATTTTTCCTCGTATGAGAATAGCGGCAGCCGATACCAGGTTTCAATTTTAAGGGATACCTGGGGTGTGCCCCATGTTTTTGGAAAGACCGATCCCGATGTTGCCTTTGGGCTCGCCTATGCTCATAGTGAAGATGATTTTCTCACCATACAGGGGGTGCTTCACGCGGTACGGGGAAAACTTGCTGCCCTTCTTGGTCCCAAAGGGGGGCCCAATGATTATATGGTGAACCTGCTTCGTCACTGGGACTATGTAGACGCGGGCTACGAAACTGAAATTGATGCAAAAACCCGGGCGATTTGTGAGGCCTATGCTGACGGGGTCAATTACTATGCCGCCCTTCACCCTGAAGAGGTGGCTCCCTCAATGACGCCGGTACGGGGAAAAGATATTGTTGCGGGATTTGTCCACAAGGTGCCCCTTTTCTTTGGCCTCGACAAGACACTCCAGGAGCTCTTTGCCGATGATGAGAAAAAAGATAAAACCGGTGCCTTTTTTATAGAAGAGAATAGTAAAGGAAGTCAATTCAGGCTTACGGCATCAAACACCTTTGCCGTATCACCACAACGAAGCGCCGGGAAAGAAACCTTTCTGGCAGTAAACTCCCATCAGCCCTGGAAAGGGGCCGCTGCATGGTACGAGGCCCATCTTCACAGTGAAGAAGGCTGGGATATGGTCGGGGGTCTTTTCCCCGGCTCGCCGGTGGTGCTCCATGGCCATAACCGGCATCTCGGGTGGGCTCATACGGTGAACCGTCCCGATCTTCAGGATGTCTACATATTGGAAATAAATCCCCACAATCCCAATGAATATCGTTTTGACGGGGTCTGGAAGAAACTTGAAAAACGGGAAGCTCCGATTACCGCTAAAATTTTCGGTGCCATCAGGTGGACGGTAAAAAAGGAGGTTCTCTGGTCGGTCTACGGGCCCGTGGTTCGCCGGCCTCACGGTACCTATGCCCTCCGTTTTGCCTCAATGGGGGATATTAAGCAGGTCATGCAGTGGTACCGGATGAACCGTTCCACTAATATGAATGAATGGCTCAGAGCCATGTCGATGCAGGCGGTCCCCTGCTTCAACAGCGGATATGCAGACAAAGGGGGAAATATTATCTACCTGTATAATGCCCGAATGCCAGAGAGAAAAGCCGGCTTTGACTGGGAGAAAAAGCTTCCGGGCAATACCTCCAGGACTCTCTGGACCGGGTATCATCCCTTTTCCCGGTCACCCATGGTAAAAAATCCACCGTCGGGATTTATTCAGAACTGCAACAGCTCTCCCTTTCAAACAACCCTCGGCAGAGGCAACCCGTCACCCGGGGACTACCGGCTCTCAATGGGAATCAATACTAATATGACTAACCGGGCCCTCCGCGCCCTGGAGCTTTTCGGGGGTGATGACTCCATTACCGAAAAGGAATTCTACCGTTATAAGTTTGACATGGCATATTCAGAGAAGTCCGTCATGGCACAACTGGTAAAGCGTTTCCTTGAGACGCCGACGGGTAACGATCCGGTTCTTGGTCAGGCGCGAAAAATTCTTACCACCTGGGATTTTTCCACGGGGCCGAAGAACAGCGGCGCGGCCCTGGCCGTTCTTTCGTATATGGGCGTAAAGAAGCTAAAAAAAGATATTTTAAAAATAAAAGAAAAGGTATTGGTGAAGGAAGTTAAAGCGGCCGCCCTGCTGCTGAAAAAACATCATGGCCGAATCGATGTTGCCTGGGAAAAAGTAAACCGGCTTATTCGGGGAAGGACAGACCTCGGCATGGGAGGAGGCCCCGACATACTCCATGCTGTTGAGGGTGACCTCATCGGTGACGGGCGCCTGAAGGGGAAGCAGGGTGATTCATATATCCTGATGGTAAAATGGGACCGTAAAGGCCGTGTCTCTTCACGGAGTATTCATCAATTCGGAAGCGCCACCATAGATTCGGCATCAGTGCATTTTACTGACCAGGCAAAGCTTTTTGTAAAAAGAAAGCTGAAACCAGTCTGGCTTGATGAAAAGGATATCCGGGCTAATCTGAAAGCTGAATATGCCCCCGGCGGTGATATTCTTCAGGGAAACTGAAAACTATTTACAGATGCGGATACTTCCCTTTGCCAGGAGACTGAAAAGGGGAGGGGTGTCTATGACATCTTCAGTGGCTTTAAAAAGATAATAAGCGTCAGTTTCTGAGATAACCTGATTGGCCCTGTCGGTATAGTTGCCGTCCCATTCGACATAGTCGCTGTTAAGTGTCAGGTAACTGAAAAGCCGGTAAAGTTCGTCATCATCTTCTTCAAAGGCTTCGTCCATTTCAAAGAAAAGATCAAATCGGGTTCCCTCGGGATCCCAGCCTTCTTTTTGAGCGGTTTCAAGAATCGTGAGCCACTGCTCTTCATCTAATGTTAGTGATTCACCGCTTTCAATCTGCAGCAGGGTGTATTTCATTATAGTTATAACTTTTAATGCTGAGCAAAGTGAGCGGGCTTGTTGCATCTGTCCGCCTTTTTTCTCAGGGTATTATGATTCTTTTATTCTATCAAAGGTAGATTTTATTGTTTTAAGAATATTTTTCTTCTCTGTATTGCTGATGAGAGTCAGGTCTGCTGAAAGAGAAAATCCTTCAAAATGCTCTTCGATGTGTGACATGGTACTGTCTACCTTGCTGTGGTAGTCGACAACCTGATAGGTTTGAACATCGTAATGGATTCCCTTTACCTGTATAAGTTCTTTCTTTTCGCAGAAGAATTCGTCCTTTGCAAAAGAAAAGGTTTCCTGTGAGATCAGAATGTGATCAGGTTGTGAAGCACTTTCAAGCCGTGACGCAAGATTAACCTGGGAGCCGATAATGGTGTAGTCCATCCGTTCGTTACTTCCGAAATTACCAACGGTACAGTATCCCGTATTGATTCCCATGCGAATGTGAAAGGGCTGTGACATGCCCCGGTCGAGCCAGCTTTTCTGAAGCACCTTGATTCGATTCCGCATTTCTACGGCCATTCGGACACAGGAGAGGGCGTCTTCCTTTTCTCCTTTACTTTCAGGATCACCGAAAAAGACCATGATGGCGTCACCGATATATTTATCAATTGTCGCGCCATGCTTCAGAGCAATCTGGGACATCTCTTCAAGGTAATTGTTTAGAAGGTCTGTCAGGTCTTCCGTTTCCATCCGGTCAGTGGTTTGGGTAAAGTTTTTGATGTCTGAGAAAAATACCGTCAGCTTTTTCCTGTGGGATTCGATTTTACCTTCCTGCTTTCCGCTGAAGATACTGTCCCGTATCTGGGGAGAGAGGTAGCGGGACAGTTTTTGTGAGAGGCCTTCAAGAATGGCATTTGAATCATTGAGCATCTTCATGGCATCCTGAAGTTCCTCAGTGCGGGCTTCTACTTTCTGTTCAAGGTTCTCAGTATAGTCTTTCAGCTTGTGGGCCATCTCGTTGAAGGTCTCGGCAAGCTGGCCTATTTCATCACGGGTGTGGGCAATTATATTGATATCATAGTTGCCATTGGTTATTTCCTTACTTGATACGATCATGTTCTTGATCGGGTTAATGAGGTTTTTTGCCATAAAGAAAATCAGACCTACCGCTATAAGTCCGATAACTATAAAACTTATAATGAAGATAATCCTGGTTTTTGAAATAATATTTTGAATGTTTTCATTGAGTTTTTTCTTTGCCGTATTTATATCATCGATGTAGGCGCCGGTGCCTACCCACATATTTGTCCCCGGAACATTCATGGCGGTACCAAGCTTTGGACAGATTTTTTTACTCCCGGGACGAGTCCATGGATATTTATGGTACAGTTTTTTGTTGCGGGCAGTCTTGTCGAGTTCCCTGATAATAAACTGTGAATTTTTAGGATCTCTCAGGTTCCAGAGGTTTTTCCCTTCAAATTTTTTATTGGCTCCATGGATCAGGTTTCTACCGGTTTTTTTTTCGTAGACGAAGTAATAGCCGTCTTTTCCGAATTTCAAGTCACGAAGCATCTTGCGGGACAGATCAAGTTTTTCTTTTTTGTCAAGGCCGGGCTGTTTATTTATAGTAGAGAGAAGGGAGGCCGCTATCTCTGTTGCTGATTTCAGCTCTTTATTATACCGGTCGATAAGAAGTTCATCGGCCTTTTCTATGACAAAATCATTATAGTGATTAAAGGAGATATGGAAAATAGTAAAGATAAGTGTAAAGGTCAGCAGGGTCATGCCAATGGAGAAAATAAGAAGCTTTTCCAGAATCCCAAGTTTTTTCATGTTTCATTATCCTGTAAATAGTATACGTTTTTGTGAATTATCTTGAAAAGAGAAAAACCCAAAGGCTTCTTTTTAAGAATATCACTACTGTTGACATCGAATACTGGTTTTGTCAAGAGATTCATATTGTTATTTGAAAGGAAGTAATCTTGTTTTTTGTTTGCACTGTGAGCAGGGCAGTATATATTTTTGTTACGGGGGAAGTTATGGCTAAAAAATCTGGAAAGAGTTTTATTGTTATTATGATGATTGCATCCTTTGCTGCAGCGGTGGGGACCTTTATAAATGGAATCTTTGCCCTTCTCGGTACCGGCGGGAAGGAGCCAGCGGTGGCACGGATGTTTGTCATCGGCGCCTGTTTTCTTGCTGCCGGGGTAATCTTTCGGATGGTTCTGCAGCGTGAGAGTTAAAGGGAAGTTTTTCTCTGCTTGAAAGATAAAATTTTTCTTCGTCTTTTTTTGCGCCGGTCATAGCGAGAGCGTTCCCCAATGTCGAGACCGCTGCTGTTCAGGTAATCGTATACCCTCCTGTCATGTAGAATTCTACGCTCCAGGCTGGTTTTTTGGCTTCCCGGATTCATTTCATCCTCTGTTCTGGTTTTATATCCTTTACCAGATTATAGTTGAAATTCCCGGGATTATCAAGAATTTTTCAGGGTATCAGGAATGTTCATCCTGTTAATTCAGGGATCATCCGGTCAGGAAATTTCCCTGTTGTAGTGCTGTTTGCTTATCTGTGCTTCTGATTCTTTTTCCGGGTAGCGGCCCCGAATATCTTTATAGAAATCACGGATGGTCTTCATGTCAGCTTCAATGTTACCGGTGGGATAGAAAAGCGGGCCAAAGCCGCCTTTTTTATTTTTAAAGTCAATGAATCCGAGAAGGATAGGCACCTGGGCCTTCAGGGCGATGAAATAAAAACCGCTTTTCCAGTGACTTCGGGCAGACCTGCTGCCCTCGGGGGGGATCGTAATAGCAAGACTTTTGCTGTGGGAAAAACTTTCAGCCACCTGACTAACCATGTTGTTGTGTTTGCTTCGGTCCACGGGAATGCCCCCCAGCCATTTCATGACAGGACCAAAAGGAAATTTAAAAAGGGATGCCTTGCCTATCCAGTAGGTATCTATGCCTCCCGCCAGAACCAGGATTAAGCCGTAGAAAAAATCCCAGTTGGATGTATGGGGAGCGGCAATCACAATACAGTTTCGATTTTTCGGAAACTTTCCTTCCAGCTTCCAGCCGGTTATTTTCAGTAAAATAATTGATATTATTTTGAAAAGTGTTCGTATAACCGGTGTTTTAAAAATGGTAAAATGCATAGACCTATCCCTTCTCTATATTTAAATCCGGTACCTTATAAGACCATAAACCATGTGGGGTGGTTGCAAAAAAATAATCTTTGAAAGCCAGTTTTTTCATTGCAGTAGAGTCTGTGAAAATAGCTTTAGAAAACAATAATTTTTTTGCACCCCTTTCTCTTTCAGTAGTGTCTCTTTGATTTTAAAAACTAACAGCCTGCAGTTGATTCGAATTTTAAAGAGAAAAAATTTACTGACAACATGAAAGATGCAGGAAAGGAGCAAAAGGTGGGTGGAGAAAAACTACTTTTAACCGGAGTCTTTGGTCCCTATGGAGTGAAAAATCGTTACGCTGAAGCCCTGGGGATGCAGATGGAACTTTTGAATAATCAGATTACCCGTATGCAGGGAGTTCATTCGCCGCGCCAGTCATACTGGACGTTCCCCTTATATCTTATGGCTGAAAATATTTCTGTTGATACAACGGTACTTGATTTTCCCCGGTGGAATGATTTTAAGAATGAGTTGAAGAAAGGTTACACTCACGTGGGGATAAATTTCATTCTACCCAATGCTTTGAAAGCAAAACGAATGGCGGAATACATCAGGGAAAAGTATCCCCGGACCAAAATAATTTTAGGAGGATACGGGGCTGTGATTCCCGGGATAGAAAATTTAATGCCATTTGATGCCCTCTGCAAGGGAGAAGGGGTCCACTGGCTGAGAAGGTACTTCGGCAATAGAATCGATGTGCCGATAAAGCATCCGGTAATCCATGGTCCCGCTTATGAAAAAATATACGGTTACAGCGGGAAGCCAAAGGGTTCGATTCTAATGCCCGGAGTAGGCTGTGAAAACGCCTGCAAATTTTGCGCAACATCACACCAGTTTGAGAAAAAATATTTTTCCCTTCTTTCAGGGGGAAGGGATGTGTTCGAGGCATGCAGACAGTCTGAAGAAAAACTTGGTTCTACGGGATTTTCAATTATGGATGAAAATTTTCTAAAACATCCTGAACGGGCACGGGAACTGCTGCAGTTTATGACAGAACATAAAAAGCCCTATGTCTTTGATATCTTTTCATCTGCAGAGGTGATAAAGAAAATGGGTGTTGATTTCCTGGTACGGCTGGGGGTCAGGATGATCTGGGTCGGTGTGGAATCGAAGTACAGCAGTCATGACAAAACAAAGGGAATAAATGTAAAGTCCCTTGTAGACGAACTGCGGTCAAAGGGAATCATCGTTAACGCCTCGACCATTCTCTTTCTGGATCACCACAATGAAGAAACCATACGCGAAGAAATTGACTGGGTAATCAGCCTGAATTCTGATCTCATTCAGTTCATGAACTATACTCCACTACCATCTACGACTCTGCACAATGATTTGAAAGCAGATGGCCGTTTAAAGCGTCTTGAGTGCCGCCATATTCATGGAGCCGGAGAGCTGGCCTTCGAACATCCTCATTTCAAAGACCGTAAGGTTCATGTCAGTTACCTGAAAAATGCCTTCAAGAAAAAATATGTCACTGATGGACCGGGTATCGTCAACATGGCCATTACAGCTGTTCAGGGTCTTGAAAAAGCCCGTTTCGAATATCGGGAACGTCAGGAGGCAGGGATGGCCTGGAATCCTGAGACCCTGCAGTATGAAAAAAACAACTGTCCCGATAAAGATGAATTTATGATTTTACGAATACGAAAAATGGAAAGGATAGCCATGAATATCAGGCCGATACTCCTGCCTGCCTTTGTTTTCGGGCCTAACAGAAATGCCAGAAAAAAAGTCAGGGAAACCGCTGTATTGTATCGAAAGGTGTTAGGTCCTCCCGGTTTCAAGGTACTCCTGATGTCTTCTGCTCTTGTGGTTACCGGTGTGGTTGAACAGGTGCGTCTCTGGATAAACAGGCTCATGGGAAGAGAAAGCATTGTATACAATCCCCGGTCAAAGGTTACCGAATACCGGGGTAACAAAGAACTGGAGAGGAAAGAAGAATGTTGCCGGCTTGCTGAAAACAGCCCGATTCCCGCCGTAACGGTATCTGGTGCATCTTGTGAATAACCGGGTGCTGCAGAAGCAGAAAATTTTTTTTACAGGTTTCCACGTCGAAAGGGAAAGACAGAAAGATTCTTCCCCCGGAAATGTATAATGAGGATGCCCAGGGTAATCAGTATCATGGAGTATACCAGGTTCTGGGTCAGTTCTTCTTTTAGAATCAGTGACCCGAAGAAGACTCCCGAAAAGGGAATAATAAATATGAAGGAGTGCATTGATGATGCGCCGTATCGCTGCATCAGCCAGTTCCAGAGCACAAAGCCGAGTGATGCGGTTATTACTCCCTGGTAGAGAAGGGAAATGATTACTGCCGCGTCGAGGTGAAAGATCATTCCCTGGTCAAAAAAATATCCCGCGGTGATAAAAAGGGGAGCCGAAACGAAAGAAGTATAAAGGGGGAAGTGAAAGGCCTGGTAGTCATGAATGACCCGTTTGATGAATACTGTATTTCCCGCCCAGATGAGGGTCCCCCCGAGAACCAGAAGATCACCGGGCTGTATGGTTGAGGCATCAGGTTTTTTAACCGCCAGCAGGAGACCGGCAAAACCGAGGAGCATACCGAAAATTTTTCGCATGGTGATTCGGTCCCCGGGAATGAAAAAGTGGGCAAAAATCAGAACAAAGAAAGGCTGGGCATTGATAATCAGAACGCCCCGTGAGGCCTCGGTACGTGCCAGGCCTGAATAGTAGAGAGCCAGCTGAACTGAAAAGACGGCGCTTGAAATGAGTATCGGCTTTATTTTTCCCGCAGGAAGTGCCGGGTCTCTTCCTGTAAGGCGGACCCAGAGATAAATGATTACCGCGGCCATGGCGAAGCGAAGGCCTGCCGAGGTGAGAACGCCGATGCCGGTGATGGTAACCTTAATGGCAACAGCATTTGCCCCGAAGGCGATACAGAGAAGAACAAGCAGGGCTGCTGAGCCGTTAGTAAGGCTGTTATTCTGTATGCCCTTGATTGCCATTACACTTCATTTCTGAAATCGCCTTCAATATCTTTTCCCGTTTCAAATTCCTTGAATAAATGAGAGTAGTATTTTTTTCCTTCCTGGATCATCAGGTCATAAGGGAAGTCATCAAAAGTGCCGTAGTCATGAATATACTCCATATGCTGCCGGCCATCGCCGTCGAAGGGATGAAAGATAGAATCATGCTTCCCGTCGAATTCAAGGGGAAGTACATTAAATTTTTTGCAAAGGTCAATGTCAAAGGCGGGTGTCGCCTTGACCCACTTCCCTTCAAGATATATTTCATCGTATCCATGAAAGACAAAGAGGTCACCCTGCAGAACCTTGCGAAGCTTTTCCGTGGTCAGGTGGTTTCGAACATTGGCAAAGCCGACCCGCGCGGGTATCCCTGCTGCCCGTATCACTGCCGCTAAAAGAAGGGCCTTTTGAATGCAGAAGCCTTCTCCCTTCTGAAGGGTAAAACTTGCGGCATAGTGGGATGGGTCAATGTTGACCAGGTAGGGATTGTAGCGGATCAGGTCACGGACCGCATAATAGAGATGTACGGCCCGCTGGAGTTCACTTCCTTCCCCTTCATGTTTTTTTGCAAAGGCTTTGATATCGGGATGGTCTGCATCGATATATATGGTGGCTCTGAGATAGATTTCCATATTCTGTGTCATTTCATGGCTCTCCTTTTGATAAAGCAGTTTCTTCTATCGGAAGTAATTCTGTCAACCGGAATGCGCTCTATTTCAGGAGGAGTGCTGAACCATTAAAGATAAATTAGTGTTGACGCTATTTTAATAAATATGTACTTTGTGTCCTGACTAGTCAGGTCTATAAGTTGACAAAAAGAATAATTTGACACTGCGTGCCTCTTCTTTTGCAGAGTGCGCTGAGAGGTTTATGATGAAAAAAACGTCTAAGGCTCTGTTTAGACTTCACGGATGGAAGGGTACGATTTTATTTTTTGACGGGTATCTCTACTTAAAGTATATCCGTGAGTATGTAAAGGTTATTGCCACCGCTTTTAAGATTGTTGGCTTTTCCCTGAAGAAATACAACAGCTTTCTTTTTATGCCGGCAATTCGATATGTTACCCATCGGTACCATGGGAAAATTTTAATCCTTGATGATGCGGAAAAAATTTTAAAGCTTGATGTCAGTGTTGAGGTTCCCCGTGAGAAGTCTGAGGCAACCGTATCGTGGGATCACGCCTACCAGCTTATCTTCAGGCATCCTGAAGAGATCTGTGTGGTGAAATGCGCCTGCCGGGATGCCAATGGCCATGACTGTGAACCGGCCCACAAGTGTATTATCATTGGTGAGCCCTATGTATCATTTATGATTGAACATAACCGGGGTGCTGAACCGAAGCGTATCTCCCGTGATGAGGCCCTCTCACTGCTGCGAACCTGCAAGGAGAAGGGGTATATCACCAATGCCTATTACAAAGATGGTGTTGGCCAGCAAATGTATGCCATTTGTAACTGCTGCCCGGAATGCTGTGTTGCCTTTTCAGGACACCGGTTTTTTCAGAGTCATAATATTACCGAGTCGCCCCTGGGGCATTCAGGATACCGGCCTGTTATTGATTATGAGAAGTGCGGAACGCGTAACGGAGACTGTATCAGCAAGTGTCCCTTTGACGCCCTCTCCCTGGGTACAACAGGTAAGCCGGTGGTTGATACGTTAAAGTGCATGGGGTGTGGAATCGGGGCCGTCGCCTGCAGTTCAGAAGCGATTACCATGGAAAAATATACTCCCTGGGGAATTCCCCTGGACATTCATAAGCTGGCGCCAGAGACTGCGAAGTAGAATATTCAGTTCACCCGGACCGACAGGTCCGGGTGAACTAAATAGTATCGTCAGGGAGAATCTCTGCAATAAATGTTTCCCGCAGTTCTGCAAAAATCTGTCCCGGTTTGCCGTCACCTATCATGCGTCCGTCTATTTCCGTTACGGGGATCAGCTCTGCTCCCGTGCCGGTGAGAAAACATTCATCGGCAGTGTAGAGATCATATTGACTCAGGGGAGTTTCATAGAAAGGAAGTTCATTGACCAGGGCGCATTCCATAACGACCTGCCGCGTAATGCCGTCTAAGGCTCCCTCTATCGGATCAGGCGTCAGGACTTCACCGTCCCTGACGATGAAAATATTATCAGCGGTACATTCCGCGACATGACCCTGACGGTTGAGCATTATCGCCTCGGGGACCCCGGCTTGAAGCGCTTCTGTTTTTGCGAGGATATTGTTCAGGTAGTTGAGAGACTTTATCCGCGGGTCGAGGCTGTCGGGTGGAATGCGGCGTATCGATGAGGTGATGATACTTATCCCGTCACGGTAAAATTCTTCGGGGTAGAGTTGAATGTCATCGACGATGATGATGATTGAGGGGCGCAGGCAAAGCCGGGGGTTAAGCCCCAGGTCGCCGACGCCGCGGGTGATGACGAGCCTGATGTATCCATCTTCTTTTTCATTGAGGTCAGCGGTTTCTACAACCGCCGCGATTATTTCTTCAAAGGAGAGAGGAATTTCAAGTTTTATGGCGGCGGCGCTTTGAAAAAGGCGGTAGATATGTTCTTCAAGGCGAAAGATCTCTCCATGATAGATGCGGATGCCTTCAAATATGCCGTCACCATATAACAGGCCGTGGTCGTAGACGGAAACCCGAGCGTCTTCACGGCTGAAAAAACTTCCATCAATATAAATTTTCATTCTGCCTCCTCATCATTGAATACATCTCTTAAAAACTGGTAATTATCGCCGAAGCTTTTCTTTAAAAGTTTATCAAAACGTTTAACTATTTTCATTATATATATATCGTGCTTTATATAATCTTCTGCCAGGTTGACGAAGCCGGTACTCTCGCTCCAGGCGCCCTCAATGTGATTGTTTTTCTGTACTGTTGCCATAAGGGCAATGGCTTCGTCTGCAACGATAACAAAGCCGCGACCTCCCTTTTCACTGTAGATAGTCTCTTTTATCGGGTGCTGGAACTCCATGCCCGCTGAAGTGCCTGACTCTCCAAAGTGAACTGTCGCAATGAGAAGACCTTCCTGGTCACGGTCCGCGAGAACTTCCTTTAACTGATGCAGTTCTTCTTCGTATCCTGAAATCAGCAGGGACTTTTCCGCCCCGGCAGAGATTTCGATTGCCTTCTCGATACAGAAGCCGTAGTCGTCCAGGTTCCAGATGAAGGAAACCGGCTCGGCTGGAGAGAGATTTTCGATATTCTGCTCAAGGGAGTTGAGAGTTGAGTCCATGGTATCGCGCATTTCTTCCAGCACTTTTCGGTAATCTGATGGAGCATAGAGACTTTTTTTGTCACGTCGCGTTACCGTTACCATCTCTTTTGTCTCAAGCCGTGAAAGAACTTCGTAAATTTTTGATGTAGGTATTCCTGATTCCCGGGCCACCTCGTAGGGGGTTGAGGGATTCTCCTTAAGGAGGGCGATCCACGCCTTTGCCTCGTAATCGGAAAAACCGAGTTTTTTTAAGCCCGCCGCTATATTATTGACTACCATAGTAGTTAATAATATAGCATGTGGGCCTTTTTGTCAACCCTGAAATGAAACTTCTTCTTGCTTTTTTTTCTTTTTAATATAATATCGCTTTAAACATGAGTGTATGGGCCCCCTGGGGGGCCCACACACTCACGAAAACAGTTACAGTCAAGAATAACAACAACAGGATATCTGCCATGGCAACTCTGCTGAAAAAAATTGTAAAAATACTCGCAACGGCCCTGGGGCTTTTAGTTATTGCCTTTGTTCTTTTTTATTTCTGGGCCAGTTCAAAGACCATCAGTGATGAAACCTATAATAAAGGAAGCATCTACCGCATTGAGGCTCATCTGAAGAACTCGTACCAAAAGAAGAGAACCTATTCACTTGTGACGTATAACGTGGGATTCGGTTCAGGGATGGCTAATAATCTTCCAATTGAGGTGGACCGTGCCGCCTATGATAAAAATATGAAACTGGTACTCGGGGCGGTGCAGAAGGTGAATCCTGATTTTGTTGCTGCCCAGGAAATTGACATTGATTCAAGTCGAAGCTTTTACCAGAACCAGGTCAAAGATATTGCCAATGCGATTAAAGCTCCCCATGGAGCGTTTCTTGCCAACTGGAGCAAAAAGTATGTACCCTTCCCTTACTGGCCTCCGGCAATACAGTATGGAAAAATGCTTTCAGGCCAGGCGGTAATTTCAAAGTATCCTATCGTCAGCCAGAAGCGCTACAATCTCAAGGCACCTGCGGCGAATCCCTTTTACTATAATGCCTTTTATCTCAGCAGGGTGATTCAGGAAACTGTTGTCAGGTTTGATGGGAAAGAGCTGTATATAGTCAATGTACATCTTGAAGCCTTTGATATGCCTAATAGAATTGAACAGACCCGCTACCTTCTTGAGATTTATAAAAAGCTTAAAGACAAACCGGTGCTCATAGTGGGAGATTTCAACTGTGTGCCGACAAATTCGACGAAGGTTGATAATTACAAGGGTTATCCTGAGGATACCTACCGTAATGATGAAACCATGAAGATGCTTCTTGCTGAAGTGTCTCTGAAACCGGCAATAACAGAAGCCCGTTATATTTCTGATGAGAAAAAATATTATACCTTTTCATCGGGACGCCCGGAAAGAAAACTTGACTATGTTTTTTACAATGATAAGATCAGGTTTATGAAGTCCCGGGTTATGAATGATGCCGGTGACGGCTCAGATCATCTGCCGATTTACTTCGAGTTTCAGTTTAAGTAGTGGTAAAAGTTACAAGTAGCAAGTGACAAGGTGAAAAGGGTTGAAAACCTTTAGCAGCGGTTTCAAAGTAAAGGCGACAATGCGTATTGTCGCCTTTACTTTGAAACATGGAACCCTGGCAGGTTTCCTGGTCCCCTGTCACTTTCAGCGTCTATTTTTTCACTTCAGAAAATTAAGCAGAAATTTATTAAGTCGCTTCTGGATAACCCCGGGTGTTTTAAATTCTTTCTCAATAAAACCGGTAAAGGCGATGCCTTTTTTTCCTGTGAGCTTCTCCATCTTCTTTACGATTTTACCCGGCGCTGTCCCGCCAGCGGTCACAAAAAAGCCGAGGTTTTTAAACTTCCCTTTATATTTTTCTATATAAGCCCGCATTGCCGGAGACATGTTCCATGACCATATTGGAGTGCCGAGAATAACCAGGTCGTAATCCGCCGGGTTGTATTTCATGTCACCAATGTCGGCGGTCATGCCGAACATGGCGGCCCCGCCGCCGAGGCAGAATCCCCGGTTCTTAAGATCGATAATCCGGTCAATGTCACCCTTCAGCATAACAGCTATCTTGTAGGCGATTTTTTGAGTGTTGCCGGTTTTTGAAAAGTATACCACCAGCGTCTTATACTTCGGTTTTTTATTGTGAAGGAAGTTTTTCTGGTCCGCGTCAAGTTTCCATTCAGGTGATGATTTGGAAACCGTATCGACTCCTTTTTTTTGAGAGGAAGAGCATCCGGATATTATAAGGCAGAGCAGTGAAGCAAAAATTATCTTTTTCATGACAGTATACCTCGCAAATAATTACAAGTATTGCACAGGTCGGCGCTTATGTCAATGAAAGCCCGGGTTCTTTTAAAATTCAGCTTGCCATTGCAGAGTATCTGTGGTGGACTATCTGAACCTTCGGGAGGAATACATTTTATGAACGAACCTGAAATCAGAACCCAGAATATCGGTGATCATGATATCGAATATTTATATTATGAAGGGGAAGGCCCGGTTATTATAATGCTTCATGCCACGGGGTTTTTGCCCTGGCTGTGGCACCCGGTTGCCCGAAGGCTTTGTGGAGACTATCGTGTCATCGCACCTTATTTCTGCGACCACCGTGATGCTGATCCCGAGGCAGGGGGCCTCTCCTGGGTTACCCTTGCGGAAGATCTCTGTGAATTCTGCAGGCGTCTCGAGCTTGAAGCCCCCCTCCTGGTGGGCCATTCCATGGGTGCAACAGTGATGACTCTGGCTGCGGCGCTTCATGAACAGGAGACCCGGGGCATGGTCTTTTTTGAACCCATCTATCTCCCCGAGCAGGTTTATGAAATTGATCTTGCGGTTGAACAGCATCCCCTTGCCTCAAAATCAATAAAGCGCCGCAACTTCTGGGAAGACCATGACGCGGCACGAGACTACCTCCGGTCAAAAAAGCTTTTTGCTGTCTGGGATGAAGAGGCCCTTGAGCTCTATCTTAAGTACGGGATGATTTCCGGGGATGGCGGCGGACTGACCCTGGCGTGTCACCCGCGAAAAGAAGCATCTCTTTTTATGGGGGGCTCACACCGCAACCCGTGGCCCCTTCTTGAAAAACTGATCGGTCCGGTACTGGTGCTCGAAGGGGAAACCAGTGAGAACCGGGCCTTTATAGATTTAAAAAAGGCCGCTTCCATGATGGGACAGGGAACGTACCGGCTGGTTGAGGGAGCGGGACACCTGATACCGATGGAGAAACCTGAAGAGTCGGCAGGGCTGATTGCCGAGTTTTTTGGCGGGAGCTGTTCGTGATGCCCTCTCCCCGCCTTCGGCGCGTCCTCTCCCATTAAGAGTTGAAAAAAGGAGGGGGCTCCTCGGCAGGAAGCATTTAAAATTGTTTTAAACTTACTTTACAATAATATTTTCTGACATGCAGTAATCAAAGAACTCCTTCAGTTTGCTGTCACCAGGAGCCGACTCAAGTCCTTTTTCAGCCTGTTGTAAAAATTTCATTTCTGAGTCTGAAAAAATGCGGATTTCAATTTCTCCGTTATTATTAAAAAATAATGCATCGTGAGGATTGTCGTGAACCATTTCGGCTAACTCGTCAAAGTCAGTAACTCCAGAAAAAACCAGTTCGATGAGCTCACCGGGGCTGTGATGGAAATGGACAATACTTGAATCTGGATGTAATATATAGGTATACTTTTCTGAAATGCCTTGAGTAACTCTTTTATCATCTTCCAGTAAAAAGGCGAAGTGACTGAAGTAGGCGGCAATGTCTGATGCAAGTCGGGCCGATTTAAGATCTTTTTTCTCTGAAAAAATTACAGCCAGGAATTCTCTTTGCAGGCCGATGGTGTCATCACCCTGGATGCTCGTTTCCTGAAGAAAAGAACTGAAATCTGTGAAAAATTCTGAGGGAGTAATGGCAAGCTCATTGATAATTATAAAAAACCAGGGGACCGCCTTTCCCTGGTTATAAAAAAGATCACAGGCATCCGCCAGTTCTTTTGCTCTCTTCATATCTATTTCAGTAAATCCGGGACTTGAAATAACAGTATAGGGATTACTCTTTAGATGTTTTAATTCATGCGTGGGTGCGCTGTCCCACAGGGCAGTCCCCGGCAAAACTGAAAGGGGGAAAATATCCAGCTGATTCGGGATGAGCGAGAGGGCAAAGTCCAGGCTCTCTTTAAATCCTTCCAGGGTATCCCCGGGGAGTCCATAGATAAGGTCAAACCCGTAGGTGACTTCCGCTTCATGAAGGTGGAGAATGTTTGCTTCGAAGCTTTCAAGGTCAATAGTTCTGTTAATATTTTTTAATACATTGTTGTCCGAGCTCTGAAGCCCAATCTGAATGGAGCAGTGAAGGGAGGCGAAAAGCGCGGCGATTTCTTCATCTATAAATTCGCCCCTGACTTCCATGAAGTAATGGATATCCGGGGCGGTATTAATCATCATCTTAAGCATTTCTTTTGCGGCTCTAATGTTGTAGTTAAAGGTCGGGTCAAGTATAAAGATCTGATCAACACCCCGGGTATGAAAGAGTTCCAGTTCTGATTGAAGGCGCTGCAGGGGAAAGCGACGAACCCCGGCGGTACCCCTTGACTCAAAACAGAAATCACATTTAAAGGGACAGCCCCGGGATAACTCCCAGAGAATACCTGTGTAATTTTCAGGTTTTAATGTCCCGTCAAGGTACGGTGATTCAAGATTCTCAAGGTCGGGGATCAAAAGATTATTTATATGACCGGGAAGTTTAGAGATATCATTTTTCTGTAAAAGATACTCAAAGGCTTTGACGGTACACTCTTCTCCTTCCCCCCTGATAATAAAATCAAATGTTTTGTCTTCTGCAAGTCGATCATAATCAGCTGTTGCTTCAGGTCCCCCGATAAAAAGAATGAGTTCGGGATTTTCTTTTTTCAGTGTCTCGGCAATTTCGAGGATTCTGTTTCTGTTCCATACAAACATTGAGAAACCGATATATTCAGATTTTTCTTCAAGAATTTTTTCGATGTTAGTTTTAACAGGCTCGTCAAGGAAGAAGTCTAAAATTGAAATATCAACCTGTTCTTTAAGTTTTTTCTTTAAAAAAGAAGTTACCATTGCAGGGCCCAGGGGGACAGACCGTGGAGAATCTTCAATGTGTATGGAAACAAAGGTTATTTTCATTTTATTACCTAGATTTTAATAATGCTTTGATTCTGTTGATTTAAATGGTAGCAATGTTAACAAAATGAGAAAATTAAGAGGATTTAGAATTGTAATAAGAAATGGTGTTAGCATATAATAAAAATTTATATAAAAAATCATTGCAGTCAAATAAATATTAGACTGAATTTATAACTCCAGAATCTTTCAGGGATTATTTGTGAATTCCTTTTTGATATGTCAACACTTTTTAAAAGGTTAATTGCGGTTCGTTTCTCTTTTTGATAATTTATGGGACAGCAGTGATAAAAAATTACCCTATGATTAAATGTTTGATGCGAAAAAAACAATTTAAAAAAAGGCCGTATCTTGTGAATTGACCAAAGCTTATCGAGCTTTAATTTGTAGTGCTTTTATAAATGTAGGGTGAATATATATTTTGACATTTTCATCTAAGTTAGTGAGATCAAATGTTATTGAATCTTTGCAGCAATGTTTGTGTTGATCTTCAGGAGTTGGTTTAATGCAAATAATGCCAATTTCATATAACACTAATAAGATTGATTTTAAAAAGTGTTCAATGTCAGTATCTTTATTATATTTATCAATTATGGATGCTAGATGTGTATCTTCAACTTCTATGGAGTTGGTGCAGATTTTTTCAAAAAAATAATCGTCTGCTTTTTCTAATATGTCGTTTATTTTAAAACCATTTTTTATCCCAATTAAAAATGAGTATAATGTTTTAACATTACTGTAGTTTTCTAACCATTCATCTTCAATTGCTTTTAGTCTTTCATTTGAATATTCGTATTCAGCATTATGGAGAGTTTCGCGATTAATCTTTATTTTGCCATGGGCATGTTTAATGCATTTGTTGAAAAAATCAATGACATCTCTTGGTCTTAAAAATGTCCGTTCAAGTATATAGTGGAATCCACTTTTTTCTTGTTTTTTTTCTTTTGGAAGAATGTCGTGAACAGATGATATGTTTGTTGAATTTTGATTGCTAAATAATTTATTTATACGATTATATAATAATTGTTCTAATTCATCATCAGTCCATGTGATATTTAGATAAAGGTTGGAATATTTTTCTCTTTGCACTCCTCGTGAAGAATTATCTTCGAAAATTTTTTTTAATAAATTTTCACGCAATGCTATAATTATTTTTACACCTTTGAGTGATTTTAGTTCCTTTATTGCTTCAATTAATCCCTTTAGTATGTCATATACAATTTTTTTATCGACCCATTCTTTATCTAGGTCATCAATTACTATAAAAAATTTTTTTTGATCATCGATGAAAATTTCTTCTCTAAGCAGGGATAGAATATTAAATATTTCATCAATTTGTATGTCATTTACAACATTTTGAGCCTTGTGGATTACTTCAATATTTTTTGATTCTTTTTCTATGTCTTCGTTTTCAAATCCCGTTTCAAAAAAAGATTCAAAAAGTTTTCCTTTAAGTCCTAGTTTTTGAACGAATTTTTTTTGAAGACCCATTTCAATTTCTTTAATACGATATTCCGTTTTTTCCCAAAATTCATCTTGCCAGTTACTAAGATATTCAATTGCACTTTCTTTTTTTTTGTCCTTTTGTTTAAAGTTACTAATGAGTCTATTGAGGATACTTTTTGATTTATCAATATCATTGCCATATTTAAGCTTTAATAACTCTACAATAAATACATGCTTCCATAGTACTTTATAAAAGAGATCTAATTTTATATTTAGTTTTTGAAAATAATTTAAAATAGTTGAGTTACTAAGATACTTGAGCGACATTGACTCTGGGATTATTCTCGTAAGATTATTCTCATTGTGTTCTAATCTTGAAATTAATGCAGATTTTCCGGCACCGGTTCTGCCGCATAAAATGCATCTTGAATTATTTGTATCTAGTAATATATCATAATCGGATTTTTGAATAAATGCTTCTTGCAAAAATTTATCAGATTCTGCGTCTAAGCTACCAATATCATGATTACTATTAAATTTATATGATTG
>Ga0070728_10000890_pt1 | contig 51306 bp, 43 predicted proteins | sample tdDd471_FD_66723 | JGI IMG/M metagenome (GOLD analysis project Ga0070728, IMG submission 66723) | Marine sediment microbial communities from the Atlantic coast under amendment with organic carbon and nitrate - tdDd47.1 | ecosystem: Environmental > Aquatic > Marine > Coastal > Sediment | place... | reverse complement strand
CGGCGATGATTCGGGATCTACGGGGAACCGGATCACGCCGTGAAGATCGTCTTCCTCGGGTCCGGCACGTTCGCGTTGCCGGTCGTCGATGCGCTCGACGCAGCCGGGTACCGTCCGGCGCTTGTTGTCAGTCAGCCCCCGCGCCGCCGTCGTCGCCGGGGGGAGGCGGAGCCCACGCCGGTCCATCAGCGAGCACTGGAGTGGGGCGTGCCCGTGCACGCGCCCGCGAAAGTCAACCTGCCCGAGTCTCTCGATGTGCTGCGCGATCGCGTTGCGGACCTGTTCGTTGTGGCCGAATACGGCCAGATTCTCTCCCAGGCGCTGTTGGACATTCCGCGCCTTGGTTCGATCAACGTGCACGGCTCGCTGTTGCCGCGCTGGCGCGGAGCGACGCCTGTGGAGGCAGCAATTCTCGCCGGCGACACCGAGACCGGCGTCGCGATTCAGCGTGTCGTGCGCGAGTTGGATGCGGGTGCCGTGATCGCGACCCGTGCAGTCGCCATCGGGCCCGCCGACGACACGGGCAGCTTGCGCGAGCGCTTGGCCCTGATGGGGGGCGAGCTCGCGGCCGAGGTGGTCGCCCGCTTTGCGGCCGGCGAGCCGCTGCCGGGTGACGAGCAGGATGGATCGGCGGTCACGGTCTGCAGGCGGCTGAAGACGGAGGACCTGTGGCTGGACTGGTCGAAGAGCGCGGCCGAGTTGGAGCGCCAGGTGCGAGCCTTTCGTCCGCGGCCGCTAGCTCGTACACGATTGCTCCGGGAGCCGCCGGTCGACATGAAAGTGGTCGCGGCCGAGGTTGTGGAGGCACTGGATGGGGAGGGTGCCGCGGAACCGGGGCAGGTGGCGACCGCGGATCGAGACGGCATCTGCGTGGGGACCGGAGACGGCCTGCTGCGGCTGCTGGAGATCGTTCCGGCGGCGCGCAAGCCCATGACAGCGGGCGCTTTCGCGAACGGCGCGCGGCTTAGTTCAGCGGACCGCTTTGCTGCAGCTGACGACGCGCCCGGCGAGGCGTCGCGTTCCTCGCAGCGGGGCGGTTCTTGATGTGCTCGTCGATGGCGGCCTTGGGATCGAGCATCTTGCGCAGGTTTTTAGCGAGAATCTTGCGCTCTTTCGCGCTCAGCTGGGAGGCCCACTCGGGCACGGGGGGCGACTTTCGCCAAAACCACAATCGCATGGGGATGAGCTCTTTTTATAGCAGAAGATCTTGTGTTCTGCTGCGCGGGATGCTGTTGGCGCTCGTGCTCGGGGCCGGCGCGTGCGCAGTGGACCGCCCGATCCACCCGCTGCGCCTGGATGGATTTCCCGGGGCGCCGGTGGAACCCGGCCTCTTCCCCCTGCGCGATGGCATGACCTGGAAGTTCCAGGACGGCCTCAATCCCGACGCGCCGCCGCTGCTGCTCAAGCTCTCGAAGCAGGGCCGTCGCTTCTACCTGGAGGGCACCAAGGCCGGCGAGCGCCTTGAGATTGCCCATGTCGATGGGTTTTTGGAGGTGCGCCAGGGCGATCAAGTCGTCGACCGACCGCTGAAGTTTCCCGGCAAGGCGGGGGAGACCTGGCAGGTCAACACCGCCTTGGTGACGATCTTCGGGTACGACGAGATCGATGTTCTCGGAGCCGAGCAGCGTGCCCTTGTAGTCGCCGTGGACCGACGGGACTTCCGCGATATCGCCTGGTTCGTGAAGGGCATGGGCTGGGTGCGGCTGCGCAGCGAGCGCCGCGGGAAAGTCCTGCGCGACGCGCGATTGATCGAGTACGAGCCGGGCCGCATGAATTGACGTTGCTGGGAACTCGCGGTACAACCCCCGGTTCCCATGAAGCTCAACATCCGGAACTCGAAGACCAAGCGCCGTCACCTCGGTTTCCGGGCGCGTATGCGCACCAAGAGCGGTCGCAAGATCGTCAACGCCCGTCGCCGCCTCCGCGGCACGTTCCCCTAGTCGGAACGGCATGCGTGCGGTCGGTTCGTCCTTCGGGACGGCGCCGGCAGCATGACAGGATGGTCGCTCTCGCGGTGCGCCACGCCCCGGCGGACCCGGTCTGTCTCCGCTACCGCGCCCCCGCTGCGACCAATCCCCGGGTCCAATGAGCCCGAACTGCGCCCAATTGGAATTCGATAGGTGTCAGTGGGCATAATGCGCGCGTGGCGGAGGAGCAAGTCATCGCGGGGCGTTACGAGTTCGTGCGCGAACTCGGATCGGGAGCGGCTGGTGCGCTGATTCTTGCCCGCGATCGCGAGCAGTCGGGCGAGGAGGTCGCCCTCAAGATCCTCCGGCCGCGCGAACGGGACCCCGGGCTGATCCCGCTCTTCCGACAGGAGTTCCTGATGCTCTCGGCGATCGACCACCCGTCGGTCGTCAAGGCGCGCGACTTCGGCGTGATGGATTCCGGGGAGCCGTGGTTCTCGATGGACTTCGTGGCGGGCGAGAACGTCCGCGCCTTCGTCGAGGAAGAGCGCCTCGATGCCATGGATTACATCGACCTTGCGTCCGGGCTGCTGGGCGCATTGGCCCGAGTGCACGCGCAGGGCATCGTGCATCGGGACATCAAACCCGAGAACATCATCCTGCGCCGTCGGGGCGAGAACCTCGAACCTGTCCTCGTCGACTTCGGTCTCGCGCTCGAGGACGAGACCGGATCGGGTGGGGTAGTCAGCGGGACCCCGCCGTACATCGCGCCCGAGTTGATTGCCGGCGCCGAGCCCTCCGGGCGCGCCGACCTCTTCGCGTTGGGCATGGTTCTCTACGAGCTGTGCGTCGGCAGCTATCCCGGCGACGCGGCCGAGATGCTGCGCAACCCGAACAAGGTGTTCGCGCCGGATCGCCTGCGTCGCGCGCTGGCCAATCGATCCCGCGACTCGGTGCCCCGCAAGTTCGAGGACTTCGTGGTGCGGCTGCTCGCGGGAAGCTCGCACGCGCGGTATCCCTCGGCCGCCGCCGCGCTCGACGCCCTGGGCTCGATCTACGAGGCGGAGATCGAGGTCGTTCCGGAGCACGTGCGTCGCGCTGCCGCGGAGGTGGACCCGCCGCTCGTTGGTCGCAGCGGCGCGCTCGAGGCGCTGCTGCAGCGCATTGACGCGCTGCGCGAAGGCAAGCTGCTGGAACCCATCGTCGTCGTTGGTGGATCCGGCGGTTCCGGTGTCACGCGCCTGCTTCGTGCAGCGCGCTACCAGGCCGCGGCAGCTCGCTGCGAAGTCTTCAGCGATCGCGGCTTGCTCGGTCTGTTTCGCGCGATCGTCCCGCGCGATCCCGACCTGGAACCCGATGCGGGCTCGAGGCTGACCCCCGCGGAGCTGGTGTTCCGCATCGATACCGAGCTGGATGTTCCGCAGCGCCGTGCCGTGCCGGTCCTGATCCTCGATGAGCTGGATCGTCTCGATGACGCGGAGGCCGCCGCCATTCGCGACTGGGTGGCAGCGCTTGAACGCCGGCAGGGTCGGGCGCGGTTGCTGCTCGTGCTGGGCGGCGCGACCGACGGGGAGAGCGGGGGCGCGGAGCTGCTGCGCACCGCTGGGCGCGCGGTGCCGCTGGAGCTGCGGGATCTTGCGCCGTTGTCCGAGGCGGACATTCGCGCGGCGCTGTCCATCGTGCTTGGCGGAGCGCGCGTTCCGGCCAGCGTAACCGGCACGCTGCATCGGGCCAGCGGCGGAAATCCCCGGGCGTTCGCCGAGCTGTTGCGGCTCCTGCTGCGCGACGGAGTGATCGAATTCCACGGCGAAGAAGCCGAGCTTCACCAGGACCGGCTGCAGGAAGCGGCGCTGCCGGACTCGGTGCTGGAGTTGGCCCGCGCGCGCTCCGAGTCTCTTTCCGATGACGCACGCGCCGCACTTCCGAAGCTCGCCTTGTTTCCTGGCGCGCTCCCCTTCTCCGTTGCCGAAGTTGCCGCAGGCGCCACGCTGCCGGAGATTCTGACGCAGGGCATCCTCGTGCGCGACAAGGGTCGCATCCGCTTTGCGCATGAGCCCGCGCGCCGCGCGCACGACACGCTCGTGGGGGACGAACGGAATGCGGCGCAGTCCGAACTCGGTTCCGCCATTCGCGAGAATCATCCGGGCGTCGCCGCCTACCTGCTGGCGCATACCGAGAAGAAGGCCGAAGCGCGCCTGCTCGGTCTCGGCGCGGCCGAGCAGATGATTCTTTCGGGTCGTGTTGCCGCAGCGAAGCGCCTGCTCCTTGCGATCGGGGGCGATGCACCCGACGAGGCGACGACGCAGCTTTACCTTCGAGCCTTGCTGGCCACGGGCTCCGTGCGTGAGGCGGCGGACTTCGGTGTCCGGATGCTGCGCGTGTTCGAGTCGACGTCGCTCGCCCTCCTGACTGCGGCTGCACTCATGCGCGAACAGCGCCACGAGGAGGCGCTTGATCTGATCGAGCCGTACGCGGGCGATGCCACCGGCCTCGTCGCCGCGCGCGTGCTCAATGCGCGCGCAGGATTGCTCTATCGAATCGGGCGCTACGCCGAAGCGCTGGAATCGTCCCTCGAGTCGGAACGGCTCGCCGGCGGAATGTTCGGGATCGGGGAGCGCGTCGCGACGACGCGCGGCCTGATCCTGCGATCGATGCACCGCTACGGGGCCGCGTACGATCTGTACACGTCCGCACTGGAGAACCCGACCGGGGGCTTGCCGGACATCCCCCTGCAGCAGGTGCGGGTCAATCGCGCGGCAGTGCTGTTGCGCCAGGGGCGCCCGTTGGAGGCTCTGTCGGACCTGCGGGTCGCGAGCCGCGCCCGCGTGGGAGAACGCCCCGGCCCGGGCGAGGCGAATGCGTGGCGCGGAATCGGAGAGGTCCTTGCTCAGTTCGGACGGTATGGTCGCGCGCTTTCGTTCTTCGAGCGCGCCCGCAGCGTGATGCAGGTTGCCGCGCGGATCGCCGATGTCGCCTGGTGCTTCGCCTGGGAGGCGCAGTGCCTCTTGTATCTGGGGCGCCCCGCGGAGTGCGAGTCGCGGATCGGCCGCGCCGAGTCAATGACTTCGGGTGGGGACGAGGACCTGAAGTCGCTCGTTACGCGGACGCGCGCGGGCCTGCTTTTGCTCAGCGGCCGACCGGAAGAGGCGGAGCATGCACTCGGCAAACTGCCGGCCGAGCCGGGCGCTCGCGTTGCCTGGGCGATGACGCGCGCTCGCATCGCCGATCTCGGCGGCACCGCGCCGGAGCGCGACGTCGCTTGGCGCACGGCGCTTCGCCATGCCTTCGCGGACCGCGATCGGATCGCGATCCAGAAGATTCGATCGCAGCTGGCTGAGATTGCGGGACTGCGGGGCGCCTGGCGACTCGCGGAGCAACTGCTGGCCCGGGGCCACGGCCCCTTGTATTCACTCCGCTCGCCGGTGCGCGCCCGGATGCTCCTCGTGCGTTCCGCGGGCGCGCTGCAACGGGAGGACGCCGCGACGGCGGGACGTCTGCTCGAAGAAGCGGTGGCGGTTGCCAACCGCCTGGACGACGCACCGCTCCATGCTGCCGTCTATGCGGCGGCCGGCTCCCTGTTGGAAGAGCCCGCGATGCAGCGTTACCTGCGGGAGCCGACCGCGGGCGCGTCCGCGGCCCTGCTCGAGACGGCGCGCGAAACCTGGAACGTATTCGGGAACGAACCCATGCTTCACAAGATCGACCTGCATCTCTCCGAACTACCGCGTCCCGCGGGCAGCCTTGGCGGGGGGCCGGAAGCGGACCGGCTGGTCAAGGTGCTGCACGTGGCCCGCGAACTCAACCGCGAGTTCGATCGCGACAAGCTGTTGTCACTGATTCTCGATCGCGCGATCGAGCTGACCGGCGCCGAGCGCGGGTTCGTGATTCTGCTGTCGGGCGGCCGCGAGGAAGTGCGGATCGCGCGCAACATCGATCGCGAGTCGATCTCGGAGCCGGAACAGAAAGTCTCGTCCCAGATTGTGCGCGAGGTGATCGAAACGGGCCGCATCGTTCGAAGCGAGGACGCGGAGTTCGACTCGCACTTCGCCGAGTCGCTCTCCGTGCGCCAGCTGCGGCTCAAGTCGATCATGGCCGTGCCGTTCCGGTCGAGTGGGCGCACGGTGGGGGCTCTCTATCTCGACAACCGGTTCCGCACGGCCAACTTCACGGACACGGAGGAGCGCCTGCTCGAGCTGTTCGCCGACCAGGCCGTCTCCGCCATTTCGAGGGCCGAACTGGTGCGCGAGCTGGAAGCCAAGACCTCGGAGCTGAAGGCGATCCACAAGCAGCAGCAGCGGGAGCTCAAGGAGCAGGGTCGTGCGCTGCAGACCTCGCGACTCGAGAATCGGCAGCACCGCCGTGACCGCGGCTACGGGTTCGAGCAGGTGATCGCGAAGAGCGTAGCGATGCAGTCCCTTGTTCGCGAGGCGAAGCGACTGGCGAGCTCCGACTTGGCTGTCCTGCTGGCCGGCGAGAGCGGAACCGGCAAGGAGATGGTTGCCCGCGCCATTCACTATGGAAGTCCGCGGCAGTCGCTTGCGTTCGTGGCGATCAACTGCGCCGCGTTCCCGGAAGGGCTACTCGAGTCTGAGCTGTTCGGCCACGTGCGCGGGTCGTTCAGCGGCGCCGACAAGGATCGGCCTGGACTGTTCGAGGAGGCCAGTGGCGGGACGCTGTTCCTCGACGAGGTCGCGGAGATGTCGTTGCCGATGCAGGTGAAACTGCTGCGCGCGCTCGAGCTGGGCGAGGTTCGCCGCCTCGGCGACGACCAGGTGCGCACGGTGGATGTCCGCATCGTTGCGGCCACCAATGGCGATCTGGAGGAGATGGTGCGCCTCGGCCGTTTCCGCGAAGACCTCAAGTACCGACTCGTCGGATCGATGCTGTCCTTGCCGCCGTTGCGCGAGCGCTTGGAGGACCTTGAACCGCTGGCGCTCGCGTTCCTTGAGGAGGCAGGACGACTCGAGGGGGCGGAGCCCGCCGAGATCAGCGACGAAGCTCTCGCGCGACTGGAGTCGCACGCGTGGCCGGGCAACGTTCGCGAGCTGCGCAACGTCGTTCTGCGCGCCGCGGTCTCGGCGGAGCAGGGCCCCGTCGACGCGGATCACATCGTCTTCGATATGCGCAGCTCCTCGTTGATGCCCGGATTCGAACCCTCGCAGGCGGAGCGCATCGTAGAGGAGCTTGCCTCCCGCGGCATCGAGCTGAATCGTCGTCAGCAGCAGGCGATTGCCCGCGCGCTCACACGCGGGAAGCTCTCTTTCGCGGAGTACGTGAAGTACTTCCGTGTCTCGAAATCGACCGCTTCGCGCGATCTTGAGACCCTTCAGCGGATCGACCTTCTGGAAAAGCGGGGGAAAACTCGAGCCACGGTTTACCTGCCCGGGCCGAAACTCCGCGAAATCGCGAAGATTGTCGGCATGCGCTAGCGCGATGCGACTAATGCGCGCTTCATGCGACTAATGCCCTTCCGCGGCAATTCGTCGTAAGCCCCTTTTCCGCAAGCCCTTAGACGCTCAGTCTCGTACTGGAGCGGCCGTCTGGGCGTCCATTTGCCTTCCTTCGCACCAGTGGTGATCTCCAGTGGGCAAGAACTGAAAGGAATGCAGATGCAACAGCAAGGCAGGGTTCTGCGAGCGGGTCGTTTGTTCAAGACCGCGGTCGCACTTCTCATAGCAACGACACTTGGCTCGGCGGATGTCGTCGATGCGGGGGTGCCGGTCAACGGCGACTTCATCGTGGCGGCAGAGATTGTGCCCGGCCTCGACGGCGGTGCCGTGGAGTTCGGCACGGGTTGGGAAGATCTAACCGACTTCAGCGTGGTCGTGGCCGAGGACGGCACGGTGCTGGTGAATGGTGCGGCCATTGGGTTCACCTACGGTGCATCGGCAGTACGGATCGAGGTCTTTGCGAACAACGGCTCGATGACCGTTGCGGTCATGGATGCCGGGTGCGGCAGCTTGCTGTGCCTTGAGACCGGATTCGCCGCTCCGCTGGCGGATCGCGTGAGGGCCAGCGCTGACGCCGTCTTGACCCTCGACGTCGGCGAGTAGTCGACCGCTCTCCACCGCTACAGTGCAGCGAGAATCGCGGCCGCTCCCACGGGTGCGGCCGCGAGCTGTAGGTACATGAGCCCCCAGGCAGCGTGGGGGCTCTTGTCGTCGGGCGGCTCGGGATTGCGCACGAGCAGGGCAGCCGCCCGTGCGCCGGGCACGGCGAGCAGTACCCCCAGCACCGTCCACGGCAGCAGTCCGCCGGACAACCAACCCAGTGCTGCCGCGACGGGATAGAGCAGGAACGGTACGACGAGGAACGGCGCGACGAATTGCGCCGCGCGTTGCGGGCCCCAGAGGATCGGCAGGGTGACGCAGCCTGTCGCTCGATCGCCATCCACGTCGCCGAAGTCCTTGGTTGTGGCGGCACCGAAGATGTAGAGGAACGAGAGCGCGCCGAGCACCCACGCCTCGGTGCGCGCGGCGCCTCCGCCCGCGGCCCACCCCGCCACGACCAGCAGCAACCCCCGAGGAATCGCGATGGTCAGGTTGGCGAGCAACGGAATGCGCTTGGTCCGCAGCGGCGGAAGCGAGTACACCGCCGAGAGCGGGAGCGTCACGGCTACGCAGGCGAAAAACGCGGGACCCGTGCGCCAGGCGAGAGCAAGGGCAATCGCGGATAGGAGAACCGTCAGCATCCACGCCGCGCGCACGGAGAGCTCGCCGGAGGGCAGGGGCCGCTCGGGACGATTGATGCGATCCGTTTCGACGTCGGCGACCTGATTGACTCCGTTGCTCGCGCCGGTCAGAAAGATCGCGCTCGCGATCGCTGCGACAAGCCCGCCCGTGTCCTCCGGCATGCCGCCAGCAGCAGCGATGGCACCGAAGGCCACGCCGGTGGCCGGGGCGACCAGCGTCACCGGACGCAGGAAGCGCAGAGCGGGGGCAAGGGAGGCTGTGACGGAAGACACGGGCGGCAGAGTAAGCGCGAACAATCACCGGACCTTCATGGCCGGCCCATGGCGGGAAGCGAGGGGACGGACCTATTCGCCGTCGTCGCTTCCGCGGGAGACGCCCGGGAAGCGTTCCTGCAGGAAGTTGAAGATCAGCCGGTGCATGGCCACCACGCCCGCGTGGTTCCCGTCCTTCTGATAGAAGTGGCCCATCAGGTGGAGCACGCGTCCACGGCGCGGGCGGAACTCGACGGCAACCTTGCCGCTGCCGTAGCGCTGCTTCATGTCGTCGCTGCGGACCAGCACTTTGACGCGGCTGCCCTTGGTGCCGACGAACTTGCTCGCCTCCTCCAACCACCACATTGTCTTCACGTTCTTGCGGCGCCCGAAGACATCGCGCAGCAGCGGCGAGTTGGAAACGGACTCCTCGACGGCAACGGTCGTGTCGACCTGACGCTTGCGCGGCACGATCTCCGTGACGTAGCCGGGGAACGCCTCCGTCAAATAGGGCGCCAGTGCCCAATCGCTGGTAATCAACCAGCCGCCGCCCTCGACGAACTTCTTCACCTTGTTCACAAGGATGCTGCGTTGCAACGAAGTGGGCGTTCGCCCGCAGTTGATGCAGAGCGCCTTCGCGTTCTTGAGGTTGTAGCTGATCAGGTGTGCGCGCTCGATCGTGACGTGCGGCACCTTGTAGAGGGAGAGCACCGTCTCCATCTCGTCGAACTCGCCCTTGATGACGACGATGCGGTTGGCCGGGATCCCCCGCAATCGCTGAAGGCCGCGTCCGACTCCGCGCTGAATGGCGTCCTTCGCGGCTTCCTGCGCGCCCTTGACGTTACCGCGGTCGATGAGCGCCTCGCCGTTCTCCAGCGTCTTGCCCTTGAGCTTGCTCATCTTGATGCGGTAGTTCGGAGTCGAGAGGCCGATCTTGACCGGCGTGTCCTCGAGCACCTCCATCGGAGCGGGCATTTCCTCGCGCTCGATGGGCTTGTCCTCGAGTTCGTCGAACTCCTCGTCCGGCGTCTCTTCCTTGAGGTCTTCGATGTCCGGATCGAGATCCTCGGCGCTCTCCGCCTCTTCGCCGTTGGCTTCTTCCAGTACCGCCTGCAAACCGATGCGCGCTTCGGGCACGACCGTGTCGTACGGGATCTGCCACAGCACGAACAGCACGAGCGCGTGGACGATCCCGGAGATCGCGTACCACGGCGCCTTGGCGAGCATCTGTCGGATCTCGCGTCCGAAGTCGGTGACCTGTCCGTGCGGAACCGGTGCGGCAGCGCCAGCGGCTTTTTGCCCGACCGTTTCTTTGCTCGGCGCCGCGGTCTCTTCGAGGAGCGATCGGGCGGCCGAACGACCGCGCGGATCCGATGAGGTGGGGCGCCGGGGAGGAGGTGCTTTCGGCGTTGCTGCAGCCGCAGCGGCTGCGGCCGGAATGACAGCGGGCCCGGGTCGCCGGGGTGCTGCCCCGGGTTCGGATTCGAGCCCGGGTTTCGCGGGAGCGACACCGGCCGATTCAATCTCGATCAGGACATCGCCGACGCGAAACGCGGACCCGACCTGCATGCGCGCCTGGCGCACGATTTGGCCGGCGAACTGCACGCCCTTCGGGCTACCGAGATCGACGAGCGTCAGGACTCCGTTTTCCGCCCGCAGCAGGCAGTGGTTGCGCGCCACGCCGTCGTGCTCGATGCGCAAATCGGCGCCTTCGCGGCTCCCGATGAGGATCTCGGCGCGTTCCGACGAAAACGTCGTTCGCCCCGCGGAAGTAGTGACCGACAGGCGGATCATGGCAACCTACTTAGAATACGCGAGCCAAGCGGTGGTTGGATCGCTGTTTGGCGGTCTTTCCTCATGCCGACTCTGCTGCGTGTCCTGTACGTTCTACGTCGCGGCCCGATTTCGTTGAGAATTCAGGCCTGGGGCGGGGTTACGTTGATCGTCGTGGCGGCTGGCTGGATTCTGTTCAAAGTTCTGTGGCACATTCTTCTAGCTGGCGTCCTGTTCGCCGTCGGGGCCTTTTTGGTCATGCGCTCGGTGCGGGACTCACAGCGCTCCTCCTGATCGCGGCGGGCTCCTCGGCCGCCGAACAGGAGATTCGCGGCGAAGGATTCACCATCCGTTATCCGTCCGGAGCGGACGGCAAGGCGGAGCGGTTGCGCCGCTACTTCTCGAGTTCGCGACAGGCGGCCGCCGCGTGGCTGGGCCTGCCGGTGCGGGGCACGCCCGTCCTTTATCTGGTCGACGGCTACGACGCGATGCCGCGCTCCGGCATGTATCGCTCGCCGGAGTGGGCCGTCGCCGTGTCGCAGAGCAGCGACCGCATCTTCTTCCGGCTCGACCTGGTCGACACCACGCCAGCCAACAAGCTGGAGTTGGTCCTCGATCACGAGCTCATTCACCAACTGCTGAACCACCTCGGGGGTGCGCGTCTTCCACGCTGGTTCGAGGAGGGGCTGTGTGTCGCGTACGCCGGCTCGCCGTACCTCGAAATGAACTCAACGCTCCAGCACAGCGCTGCCGCGCACCGGTTGCCGACCTTTGACGAGACCGCGTTGCTCTTTCATGGCAACTCCACGGAAGCGGCCAAGGCGTACGCGATCGGGCATGAGGCGGTGCGCTCGATGATTGAACGCTACGGGCTCGAGTCCGTGCAACGCATCGTGAAGGGGGTGGGGCGCGGGGAGGAGTTCGAAGCGGCGTTTCAGCGCGTCACGGGCGAGTCGCTCGCCGCCTTCGAGGAGGGCTGGCGCGAGCGGGTCACGCCGTGGCTACCCTTCTGGCTCTACGTGTTCGTCGCCGACCTCGGGCTCTCGCTGATCTGGATCGGTGCGGTGCTCGTCTTCGTCGGCTGGCTCCGACGGCGCCTCCGGCGTGACCGTGCCATGCGGTCCCTCGAGGACGGGTCCGGGTACTTCGACGACGACGTCGGCTAGCGGTTCATCGCCGTCCTGCCCGGCCAGGGTGCGGATCTGGCCCATGAGCCGCTCCATGAACTCGACTTCGCCCTCGCGCGTCGGCTCCTCGTCGAAAGTCATCGGCTCGCCGAGATGCAGTTCGATGCTGCCGGTCAGGCGCAGGCGCGGTTGCGCGCGAGAGTAGACATCGGCCGCTCCGCGGATCCCCATCGGCAGGACGGTCGCGCCGGTCTTGCGGGCGAGCAGTGCGATGCCGCGCTGGCCCTTGTCCGCCATCTTTCCCGTCGGCGAGAGGATCCCCTCCGGGAAGATGCAGATCGCGGCGCCGGAGTTGAGCGCTTCGAGCGCGGCCTTGATGGCTGCGACGCTGGGCCGGCCTGCGGACCGGTCGCGGATCGGCCGTGCGCGCATCGCCCGGAAGTAGTAGTGCAGGATCGGAAGGTCGTAGAAGATTTCCGACATCAGGAACGTCAACCGCACCGGGAAGACACCGAACTGGACGAGGGGGGCGTCCAGCCACGAGGCGTGGTTCGCGGCGACGATGACGCCGCCCGGGGGACGATGGAAGCGTCGTCCCGTCACACGCACCCTCCACAGGATGCGCGCGACCGGGATGATGACGAGCGCCTGCGCGAAGAAGAACAGGCGGCTTAGCAGATGCCGGATGATTCCGCCCCCCGCTTTCGCTGTGGGCTACTCGTCCTATTTCTTTTCTTCGACGGCCATGCCGGCGCGCTTCTTGGCGGCCTCGTACTCGGGCTTGTTCTTGCGGTAGACCGCGCGCGCGGCGCCCACGCTGTAGCGTTTCCCGGCATCGTGGATGAGCTTCATGCCCTTGATGAGCAGATCATCATGCGCTGCCTGGTCGTTGTCCTGGGCGAGTGCCTTGCCGGCCAGGTCAATGAAGCAGTTGCCCGCGTTGAGCAGGGCGGCGCCGACGTAGCCGCGCTCGCTCGTGTAGAGCTCCGCGACGCGCATGTACGGGTAGCGCGCCTCATCGAGCTTGCGCTGCGAGTAGAGGCAGTCGCCGAGAGTCACGTTGAGGAACGCCTTCTGGGTGATGCTCACGTCCTTGAGCGCGAGGCCCCTGTTGAGCAGGGTTTCCGCCTCGCCATAGCGTGCCTCATCCTGCGCCACGACAATTGCCTGCGCCTGAAGACCCAGCGCGAGTGCTTGGGCGTCCGGGTTCTTCGTGGCTTCCTTGACGATGCTCGCGGCGGCCTTTTCGGCCTCCTTGTACTTGCGCTCCGCGATGTCGACCTTCACCAGTCCGGCGCGCGCCTTGAGCTTCCAGTCGTCCGGGATGCTCGGCAGCTCGCCGATGCGCTTGTAGGTTGCGCGTGCATTGCCGTACTTCTTGGACGCTGTCTGGATCTCCGCCAGCATGCGCATCGCCACCGGCGTCCACCTCGACTTGCCACCGTTCCACTTTGCGAAGTGGGCGGCCGCCGACTTGACGCGTCCGCTGGCCGCGTAGGTGTATCCGATCTGGAAGTTCGCCTCGTGCTTGTCCACGGGGCGCGCGGTCTCGCTGGCGAGCACTTCCTTGAAGGCGCGCAGGGCACCCGCGATGTTGCCGGTGCTCAGGAGTCCGTGTCCGTTTTCGAGATTCGCGTCGCGCTGAAGCGGCGCCATCATGTAGCCGGCGATGTCGGAGAGCGCATAGGTCTTGGCGGAGGAGTCCTTCGCCTTGGCGTTCTTCTTGTAGACGATCGAGTCGTAGTTCTCTTCGAGGATGACGCCGGTGCTCTTCGGCACGAAGATGCGCCAATTCGACGCGGTGACCTCGTCTTCCCCGACTTTGTCGGGCAAGCCGTTGATCTTGACCTTGTTCCGACTCTTGGTGAGCAGGACGTCGGCGGGGGCGACCCCGGCGGCGAGGCCCATAAGCACGACAATTCCTAGGATGCGCGACATCGAGATTTCTCCTATCCGGTGGTTCAGTCCGGTCGAGGCAGGAAGCTACCCATTCTAACCTTTTCGCCTCGGGATGAAGCGTCTCACGACGGGGCCGATCGCAATCGCCCCGATCACCCCTCCGACGAGGTCCGCGGCAAGATCCGCGCCGCTTGCGTGCCGTCCGGCCGTACCGGCCTGCCCCCACTCGTCCAGCAGGCCTACGGCCGCCGCCGCGACAAATCCCGCCAGCGCGGCGCGAAGCGGCCGCGGAAAGCCTGCTGCCCACGAAGTCAGCGCTCCCAAGACGCCGTAAAACCCGGCGTGGATCACCTTGTCTTTCCCGGGGAAGTCCCAGAGCGGGGGGTCCGGCAGATCCTGGCCCTGCTGGCGGCCGAGCCACAACAAAAGGGCTGCCCACCCCAGCGGAGCGATCCAACGGAGCACAGAAAGGCTCAAGCGGGCCCCGGGCGGATGCCGAAAAGGTGAGCGCTGTGTCGCCATGTAAGGGGGGCGACGCGACAAGAACTAACGGTCTCCACGTCCCGTTCTCCTTACTTTGATCAACTGGGCGACGACCGAGACGGCAATCTCCCCTGCGGAGTGAGCCCCGAGGTCCAACCCTATGGGGGCGTGGAGCCTTATGTCTTCGGGCGTCACGCCGGTCTCGGCGGCGATGGCCTGCTTGATGGTGGCTGCCTTCTTGCGCGACGCCAGCATGCCGACGTATCTCGCCGGCGAAGCGAGCGCCGCGCGGGCGCAGTCGCGGTCGAGCCCGTGGCCGCGGGTCATGATCACAACGAAGTCCGCATGGGCCGGCTCGAGCTGGGTGAACCCCTCCACCAGCGGCGCGCAGACGACTTCGTCCGCGACGGCGCGTTCCGCTTGTTCCTCGCGATCCTCGACGATCGCGACGGCGAAGCCGGCCGCCGATGCGATGCCCGCGACGGCGCGCCCGACGTGTCCCGCACCGACGATCACGCAGCGCGGGCGCGACAGCGGTTCGATGAATCGGGCGCCCGCAAGTCGCGCGTCCTCCTGGTCGAGATGGGGGGCGGCCTCCGCGCCGCGCAAGACCGTTCGCTTGACCGATTCGCCGATGTCGGCCAGCAGAACGCCGCGCCGCCCGCTGCGGATCAGTTCGGTCGCCTCCTGCGCCCACGCGCGCGGATTCTCGACGCGCTCGACGAGGATGCGCACGGTGCCGCCACAGATCATCCCGCCTTCGTCCGCGAGCTCGTCGTCCAGGGTGAAGGAGAGCACCTCGGGTGTGCCCGATTGAAGGGCGTTGGTCGCCGCCTCGATCACCGTCGCCTCGACGCGGCCGCCACCGATGGTGCCGACGATGCGGCCCTCGGATCCGACCAGCATCTTCATGGCCTGCTGCGCCGGGCTGCTGCCCTCGGTGGCGACCACGGTGGCCAGGGCGAGCGGCTCCTCACCGCGCCGCACGATTTCCTCGAACACGCTCATCGTGGGTTACTCCAGTTCGCCGATGAAGATCTTTCCGTCCCCGATGCGGCCGGTCCGGGCGGCCGTCGACACGCGTTCGATGGTCTCGTCAACCCGGTCCGTGGGGACGGCGCATTCCAGTCGCACCTTGGGGAGAAACGTGACGCGGTGGGCGTCGTCGCGGTAGGCGTCGAGGTGGCCTTTTTGCCGGCCGTAGCCGCGCGCCTCGCCATAGGTCAGCGACTCCGCGCCGCACTCCAACAGCGCACGCACGACTGCTTCGACCTTGAACGGCTTGACCACGACGATCAGGCGCTTGCTGGAACCGCTTGTCACTCTGTCCAAGAGAGTACTCTCTCCCTCATGCGATCGCGCCTCATCGCCATCGTCGGCTCGGGCGGAGAACCGCCGGCCGCCATCCAGGAACTAGCCGAAGCGCTCGGGGCCGCGTTGATCGACGCGGGCTACGGAATCGTCACAGGCGGCGGCGGCGGCGTGCAGGAAGCGGTCTGCCGCGGTGCCGTGCGCCGGCGCGGGAAGGCGACCAAGCCCCCGCTCGTCGGAGTGCTGTCGGGCTACGACGTCACCGCGGGACACGCGTTCCTGGATGTGGCAATTCCAACCGGACTGGGCCAGGCGCGCCACGCGGTCCTGGCGGCGGCGGGAGAAATCGTGGTCTGCGTGGGTGGCGCGACGGGCGCCCTCGCGGAGGTCGCGCTCGCCCGCAAGGTCGGGCGCCCCGTGATCGCCCTGCAACCGAGCGGCGGCACCGCGGGGCTCGTGGCGAAGACATTCCCGTCGGTGCACTCGGCGCAGTCGGTCGCCGACGTTCTCCACTGCATCGCGGCGCTCCTGCCGGCATGAAAACCTGGAAGCAGCGCGCCCTCGTCGTCCTCGTGCTGGCCACCATCGCGGGCTGGCTCGTGTTCGGGCATCGCATCGCGGCACCGGGCCTGGAGGAAGACCTGAATCGCGCGCTCGGTCTCGATACCGAAGTGGGATTCGTACTGTTCGGGCCCGACCTCAATCTCTACGCATACGACGTGCGCTTCCGGGCCCCGGGGGTCGAGGCGCGCGTTCCGTGGGCGAAGTTCGTAATCCCCATTTCCAAGCTGTGGGGGTCGGGTTCGACTCGGGCGATTCGCTTCCGGCACTTGAAGGCGGTCATCGACGAAGAGGCGGATCTCTCGTTTCTCACGGCGGGGACGGGGCGCGGGGAAGGGGCGGCGGACGACGATGCGGAGTCGGGCGAACCGTTGCAGGAAATCGTCGGGGAACATCTCGACATCCGCGTGCGCGACACGACGACGGGGGCCGAAGCGCCGTTGCTGGTGACGAAGCGCATCGCGGCCGTGCGTGAGCCCAAGGGCGATTACCGTCTCGAGCTCGACTCTGGCGTGGTCGGCGAATTTCCGTTCGACGATATCGCGATGCGAATGGTGGCGTCGCACGAGCATCTGCTGATTACCGACTTCAAGCTGCACGCCTTCGACGGCATCGTGGGCGGGCTGCTCGACCTGCACCTCAAGAACGCCGGTAGTTACAACGGCGAGATCGAGTGGCACCTGCTCGACGTGAATCAGATCTGCCGCTATTACGGCGTGCCCCACGCCGAGAAGCGACACGGGCGCATCGAAGGAGAATTCCGCTTCCATGCGTCCGGACCGATGCTGAATCAGATCGATGGAAGCGGGGCGATTCGGTTGGAGCGCGCCCGCTTCTGGTCGCCCGTCACCTTCAAGGTCTTCGGCGTGCTCGGAGTCCCCGCGCGTGAGCAGTCGTGGCTAAGCGGCGCGGAACTGAAGCTGACGATGGAGGACGGGCTCGTCTATCTGGAGCGCGGGTCGATCCGTGGCGCCGACTACGAGCTCGACCTGATCGGCCTGGCGGAGTTGGACGGCGACTGCGACATGGAGGTGTCGTACGTCGGGACGACACTCGCGATTCGCGGCAATCTTGCCGATCCCGAGGTGAAGGTGTTGCCGCTGGATGCGGTGACGCTGCCGTTCGATCGGCTGTTCCGTAAGCGACTCAAGAAGCGTTGATGATGAAGACCGCGATCCTTTGCGCCGCCGTGGCGCTGGCTGCCTGCTCGACCGGCTACCGAACCGAGGAGGACTCGGCCAAGATGCGTGCGGAAATCGACGACCGCACGATCGAGAGCCGCGTTCGAATCGCCCTTTCCACGGACGAGATCACGCGAGGCGAGCCCATCGAGGTGCAATGCGTCGAGGGCACGGTCTATCTGCGCGGTTCGCCCGCGGAAGATTCCGAAGTCGCGGTCCGCGCGCGCGCACTTGCGCTGGGCGTCGAAGGCGTACGAAAGGTGACCGTTCGCTTCCAGAGCGACTAGGAGGACCGCTCCGATGTCGGTTTGCGGTTCGCAGCTTGCAGTTCACAGTCGGAAGGGTGCGGAAGCACATGGCCCCGCGGTGCCTTCCCGTCGCCGGCTGCGACCGCATACTGCCAACCGCCTACCGCCTACGCGCGCCGCTCCAAGGCTCCCTCTTGTGTCGGCGGCCTCCCGCGCGCGCTCAATCCCCAAACTGCCAGCGCTTGACGTCGACGATCTTCCATTCGCCTTCGCGCTTGGCCCACGAAACGGCGAACACCGCGTTGACCGGGTTCTTGCCGAACTCCGCCTGAATCGAAACGGTGGGGATGAGAATTTCCTGACCCTTCACCACGGCGTCGATGGATCCATGCGTGAGCTTCTTGAGGCGTCCCGCCGGGACGATTGCACCGCGCAACCGCCGTTCGATTGACTTCAGGGAAAAGTAGCCCGTCCCCCGGTAGTCCGCGGCGAAGGCCTCCATGATCTCCGCGACCGCCTCGTCGCCTCCGCCCCGCGCGACCTCGAACAGCCGCAGCATCTCCTCCTCGACGTATTCCCGGTCGCTCGTATAGAGCAGGTTGATGAGAACGACCGCCGCGATGACGACGGCGAGAATCGCCAGGATGTTCCGGACCACGGCGGAAGTATACTTCGCACGTTGTCCTACTCCATGTCACAGCGTGTCGCCGCCGCCGCCATCGGGGGCGTCTCGCGCGTCGTGTTCGGGCTCACCCTGCGCCACCAGCGGCAGGCGTGCCGCTATCATTTCCACGGTCCGTTGGACGACGCGCTGCGTCGTGGCGAGCAGGTGATCGTCGCGGGCTGGCATCAGGATGTGCTCCCGTTCTTCCATTATCTCGCCAACTACTCGTCGCTGGAGCGCACGCAGCGCTTCCGGATGATGTCGAGCCGGAGTTTCGACGGGGAGGTGACAGAGCGCATGATGCGTCCGTGGGGCTTCCGCTTCGTGCGCGGCTCGTACGGGAAGATCGGAGCCGGCGCCGCGCTCCGCGGTTACCTGAGGGCCATGAAGGCCGGCGACTCGGTCGCGCTGATTGCCGACGGACCCTCCGCGCCGGCCTACGTGTTCCGTCCCGGCGCCGTTTATCTCGCGCGCGCCGCCGGGGTGCCTCTCTACGTTTGCCGCGCATGGTGCCGGCCGCAATGGATCGTGCCGAGCACCTGGTTCCGGCTCACCGTGCCGCAGCCATTCAACCACTGTGGTGTCTGGTCAGCGGGTCCCATCGACGTCAGCGGGGACCCGGAAGAGGCTCGTGCGCGCGCTGAGAGTGCGCTGCTGGCCCTCGGCGAGGACGTCGACGCGGCCCTCTATCGCCGTCGTAATCTTGGCGGCGGCGTGCGGATCGGTGAACGCGCGAACCGCAACGGGCCGAACCCGATATAATCCCGCACCATGCAGCTGGGATACTTCGACCGAACCACGCGCGGGCGACTGATCGTCACCGGGCGCGACCGTAAGGACCTGCTGCATCGACTGGCGACGAACTCGATTGTCGACCTCAAGCCGGGGCACGGAACGTCGACCTGTTTTTGCACGGCGAAGGGGCGCATGGTGGACTGGGCGGTCGTTCTCGACCGCGGCGATGATCTCCTCATCCTGTCGGGCAATCCCGACCGTCTTTCGGGCCACATCCAGCAGTACACGATCTCGGAGGACGTCACGGTCCGGAACTACATGGCGATCGAGATCGTCGTGTGTGGACCGCGCGCCAAGGAGCTGCTCGACGTCGAACTGGAGCCGTGGTGCTTCACGGAAGTGGCGCTCGCCGGCGTGAAGATCCAGGTCGTGCATATCGAGCCGCTGGGCGGCGACGCGTACTCGCTCTTGGCTCCGGACGCGGTTTCGCTGCGTCGCATGCTCGGCGAACAGGGAGACCTGCTGGCGCCGGAGGACGTCGACCGGCTGCGCGTGCGCCACCGCATTCCCGCCTTCCCGAACGAAGTGAACGAAGACCACAATCCGTGGGAAGCGGGCCTGGAGGCGTCCATATCGCTTCACAAGGGCTGCTACGTGGGGCAGGAGATCGTGGCGCGCTTGAACACCTACGACAAGGTCAAGCGAAGGATCGTGGCGTTGCGCCTCGACGGCCTGCGCGTACCGGGGGATCCCCTCGTGCAGGACGGCAAGGAGCACGGAAAGCTCACGACGGTCGTGGATAACCTCGCGTTGGCGTACGTGGCTTCCGACCTCGCCGCGCCCGGCACACGCTTCGACGGCGCCGAGATCGTCGAGACCCCTTTTTAGCCCGCCGTATTCACGACGACGCGGGTTCTGGTCGGCCGGTGTTGCTGGTGCATGGGCGCCCCAACCCATGCACGGCAAGCCGTGGCTGGGTTGGGGCGCCCTGCCACCAAAAACTCTTCGCCGGTTGTCGTCGCGGGCTCTCCTTGAGCCAGCTTCCTCCCAGCGGCTCGAATTCGACAACCTGTGCTCACCCGGAAGAGATCCTCGGAAATCGACATCCTGCCCTGTCGCGGTACGAGTATCGATATTCAGCAGGTCTACTCCGTCGCGCCCACGGCGCCGTGAATGCGGCGGGCTAGTTCGTCTCGATAGATCGACATCCCGCACGCCGAAGGTCGCTTCCCACGGCGGCCCCCACTATCGGATTCCCGGCGTCGCGCGCACAATGGACCTTGTGCGTTGGATCCCGCTCGCCACTCTCCTGCTCGTTTCGGCTGTGTCCGCAGGCGCCGGCTCCGCGTCCGCGATCAAGCGAGGAGCGGTGTGGCATCAGCAGGCGATCGAGATCGAGGCCGCCTCCCATCGATTGCAGAAGCCGGCGGAGCGCCACAAGCTCTTGGGCCGGGCGGAGCAGGCGAACCGGCGCGCCATGACGTGGGCGCGTACGGCGTGCCGGGAGTGCTGTGCCGCGGATCGCGACGCAGCGCTTCGGTTTTATCGCGGCGTGAGCGATGTGGCGTGGCGACTCAAGCGCGCGCGTTCGAAGTTTCGCGCGTCCACCGACCGGGAGGCGCAGCCGATCGCGCGCAGCGCTCCCAACCGAGCCGTGGTTCGCCAAGTGGTCCGTCGCAATCAGCTGCAACGGATGCGCCGCGCCGCATCCGAAACGCCGGCCAACGATGTTCGCAGCGCGCGCCGCGCCGAACTCGATCGCTGGCGTCGCGCCCGTGTCGCGCAACGACTTGGCGCTGCCGGGCGTTCCCCGCGTGCGGCCTGTCGTTGACCGAAGAATCCACGGCGCCGCGGATCCGTCGGGCTAGTACTGCTTGGTGACCCAGTACGAGTACGACGGGTACGGGCCCCGGTACTCGTTGGGCCGCCACTTCCAGCGCTTGTAGCCCCAGATCCACGCCTCCGGCTGCCGGTCGATGTGCTCCTGGAGGATCTCGTTCATGCGATGGGTGGCGCGCAGCACTTCCGCGTCGCGGTCGGCTTCGTAGTCGATTGGGATGAACGTGGCGTCGAGTCGGTAGCGCAGTCCCTTCTGGAGCGGTGTGGCGACGATGAAGAACAGCGGCGCGCGACGCCGGTGGGCGAAGAACGGCAATGCGCCGGAGGTCATCACCGGCAACCCGTAGAAGTCGGCGAAGATGCCGCCCTCGACCGGGAGCACGGCCATGTCCATGACCGAGCAGACCATCTCGCCCTTGCGCAGCGCGCCGATGCAGGCCATGGCGGCCTCGTCGCGGTAGACGATGCGGTTTCCGGTTGCCTCGCGTTGTGCCCGCATGTGGCGATCCACGTACGGGTTGTTGATGGAGCGGGCGATGACGGTGGCGCGCGGCAGGCCGATGGCGCCCGCGGCGATGTTCATCATTTCCCACGATCCGAAGTGGGCGGTCGCCAGCACGATCCCGTTGCCCTTGTCGCGGTGCCCGGCGAGCAGCGCTACGTTCTCGGCGCTGACATGGAAGTACTTGCGCGCGCGCTTCGGGCTGAGCTTGCGCGCCCAAAGCGCGTCGAGCAGTGCGACCGCCTGCAGTCGCGCGCCCTCGCGCAGGACGGAGTTCGCGTCCAGGTCGGGACGGAAGCGCGCGAGGTTCTCGCGACCCGCCTCGCGGACCCGGCGATCGAACAGGTGATAGATGTACCCGAGGCGCCGTGCGAAGAAGACCATCACGCGTCGCGGCAACAGCGGCACGATCGCGGCCAGGAAGCGGTAGGAGACATACTCGAGACGCTTGCGCACGGGCGTACAGCATACGGGCGCTGTCATGCGAGAATCGAGGGATGCGCGTCCTTCTCATTCTCCTCGTCCTAGGTCCGACACTTCGCTCCGAGGACGGACCGAAACCCGAAGAGGACAAGCGACAGGTCCCGGCCGTTACCGAGCGGTGCGCCGAGCTTTCGAAAGCGATCGAGGCGTTGCTCGGCCCAAAGTTCGCGCGCCCGGTCCCGGTTCACGTGATCAACGAGGATTTCATCGCGCGCTTCGCGAAGGAGACCGAGGAACGCCTCGTGCCCAAGGAGATCCGCGATGCCGCCGAGAAGCTCGCGGTTCGACTGAAGCAGGTCCCGGCCGGGTACGACATGGCGAAGGCGCAACTGAAACTGCTGCGACGCATGGTGGCGGGACTCTACGATCCCGACCTGAAGTGCTACTACGTCGTGGATGGCAAGGGCGAGCCGGGGGGCATGACCTTCGACATGACTGCCGCCCACGAGCTGGGTCACGCGTACCGCGATGTCGACAAGGACTACTGGAAGCGGACCAAGGCGAGCATCCTGACCGACGAAGATCGCGCCATCGCGGTGACCTGTCTGGTGGAGGGTGATGCCGAGCTCATCGGGCAGTCGATCGGCGTCGCGATGAATACCGGCGGCGATGTCGAGAAGGTTATTCCCAGCGTGATTGCATCGGCGAAACTGGCGCCGCGTCAAACGGCAGCCGCTGCGGCCAACCCGATGATGCGCGAGTTTCCGCTCTCGATGCGCGAGATGCTGGTGACGCGCTATCTGATCGGGCAGGCGTTCGCCGCCGCGGTCTATGAAGAGGGGGGCTGGGGGGCGCTCGAACGCGCCTTCGACGATCCCCCGCGCTCGACGGAGCAGGTCCTGCATCCGGCCAAATACATCGGGCCGAACAAGGACGAGCCGACCCTGTTCGCGGGCGGCGATCCTGCGAAAGCGCTCGGCGACGACTGGAGAAACATTTACAGCAACACCATGGGGGAGTTCATGGTGCGGGTCCACTTCACCGAGGCGCTGGGTCGTCGGCGGGCGACCAAGGTGGCCGAAGGCTGGGACGGGATGCGCTACCACCTGTGCGAGCAAACAGGGGGCGCGCTCTTCTTCGGCCTGATCTCGACGTGGGACAGCGAGGCGGACGCGGCGGAGTTCGCCCGGGCGTGGGCCGACTGGGCCAGCTCCCGCGACGACAAGGACAAGCCCCGCGTCATCAAGTCCACCGATTCCGGGCACTCCATCGACACCGCCGACGGGCTTGTGGTGGTCACGCGCATCGGGCAAGACGTGGTCGTGTCGGACGGCGTTCCCGCGGATCGCGTCGCCAGCGTCTCCAAGGCCCTGCGCGCTGCGAAGCGTGCGGAGTGACCCGGATCATCGGGTAGACTGTCGCCGCTTTGCTGCGTGAATTTCTGCCCCAGGAAGTCGTCGAAGCGGTCGATCGCGAACGCGAGCTGCTGCAGCGCATTCGAGACTTCGCCGCCACGTGCGATGCCGACGGTTCGGGCGCGGAACGGATCCAGGCGCTGATCGAGCATCTCGACGAGATGTTCCTGTTGGTCGTCGTCGGCGAGGTCAAAGCGGGCAAGTCCTCGTTCATCAATGCGCTCTTGCGCGATGACGTTTGCCCGGAAGGGCCGCTGCCGCTGACCGACCGTGTCCACGTCTTGGCGTGGGGGGAAGAACGTACCGAGGAGCCGATGGGCGAGCACGTCGTGCGGCGCACGCTGCCGGCCGATTCCCTGCAGCGGCTCAACGTCGTCGACACCCCGGGAACGAACTCACCCCTCAAGCGGCATCAGGAGATCACCGAGAGCTTCCTGCCGCGGGCGGACATCGTTTTCTTCGTGACGTCGATCGACTGTCCGCTCACGCAGACCGAGCTCCAGTTGCTCGGGCATATCCGCGATCGGTGGCGGAAGCAGATCGCGTGCGTGCTGGCCAAGGTCGACATGCATCCGGAGCGCGACCGCGACGTCGTTCTGGAGTACCTGGCCGATTCGTTCCGGGAGCACCTTGGTTTCTCGCCGCCCGTGTTCCCGGTCTCCTCGCATCTGGCGCGCAAGGCGCACGACGACGGGGACGCGGCGTTGCTTGAGAAGAGCGGCCTCGCCGCCGTCGAGCGCTACATCGCGGAGAACCTCTCCGAGGGGCAGCGCATCCTGCTGAAGCTGAAAAGCCCGCTCGGCACGGCGACGGATGTGCTGGGAGGGATCGATCGCCTGCTCGCCTCGCGCATCGAGATCCTCGAGCGTGACTTTGCCGGGTGGAACGTCATTCAGGAGCAGGCGGACTTTGCCGCTACGTCGCTGCGCGAACGCGCCGAGCGCCATCTCGCGCCGATCCTGACCGCGTTCGAGAATCTCGAAGGCCGCGGCCGCTCCTTCCTCAAGGACAAGTTTCGCCTGCGCCACATCCGGCTGATTACGGACGAGACCAGGTTCCGCGAGGCTTTCGAGCGCGACGTCACGGCCCGTGCTTCCGCGGAGGTGGAGGAGCGCGTCGAAGATGCCGCGCGCTGGCTCGGCGGCGAGACCTCCGCGCTTTGGGAGCGGGTGCTGGCGCACTTCCAGAAGACGGTGCCGCTGGATCGCTACCAAGGCGAGATCGCCGCAGGCGCCGGACCGCAGTTCCAGGAGACGCGCGTCGAGACCTTGGAAAAACTTGTCGAAGATGCCCGACGTTCGCTCGCAGGCTGGAGCGTCGAGGGTGAATGCCAGCGCATCCGCCAGCTCGCATCGCGGAGTTTGGGCCGACTGCTCGGAACGGAGGTGGCAGCCGTCGGAGTCGGCGCCGCCGTGGCGACAGTCGTAGGTGCCACGGTGGTCGGTGTCTTGGGTGTCCTGCTGGCGGCCGCGACGGCGGTCGGCGGCTTCTTTATCCTGCCCGCTCGCCGCCAGAAGGCGATCGAGGGGATCGAGCAGGGTGTGCGCCAAACCCGCGACGCGGTCCTCGCCGCGGTGCGAGAGGCTATCGGGTCGGAGGCCGATCGCGCCTCGACCGCCATCGTGGATGCCTTCGCTCCCTTCCACGACTTCTACGAAAACCGGAAGCGTCGGATGCAGGAGCAGCGGGCGGAGTACCAGTTGCTGCGGGACGAGGTTGCGAAGTTCCGGGAGTCCCTCGATTGAGCGCGCCGCGCGCCGTGGCGCTGCTGAGCGGTGGCATGGACTCGCTCGTCGCCGCCGCGCTGGCCCGCGTCGAGGGTTACAGCCTGACGACGCTCAGCGTGGACTACGGACAGCGCCATCGAGCCGAATTAGTAGCTGCTGAGCGGCTTTCCCGGTGGCTTGAGGCGGCCGACCACCGCGTCGTTACCCTCGACCTCAGGGCCATCGGTGGGTCGGCGCTCACCGCGGATGTCGCGGTTCCCACAGACGGAGCGAGCGAGGGCATTCCCGTTACCTATGTTCCCGCCCGCAACTCGGTGCTGCTCTCGCTGGCCCTCGGACTGGCGGAGGTGATCGACGCGGAGGCACTGGTGATCGGTGCGAACGCGGTGGACTACTCCGGCTACCCGGATTGTCGGCCCGAGTTTCTCGATGCGTTCGACCGACTCGCAGCGCTCGGCACCAAGGCGGGGATCGAGGGCCATGCCCCCCGCGTCTTGGCACCCATCGTGAACATGACCAAGGCGGACATCGTGACGACCGGTGTTCGACTCCTGGTTCCGTTCGGCGAGACGGTTTCGTGCTACGCCGCGACCCCGGACGGCCTCGCTTGCGCCGCGTGTGACGCGTGCCGAATTCGCGCCGCCGGATTTCGTGCTGCCGGGATCGATGACCCGACGCGTTACGCGACCGTGTGACGCGTTTGGCGTTCCGCAAGAAAAGTGCAGGAAACGCCGAGATTCGTCGGTTTGAAGCTTTTTGGAGTCGTTCTGCGATGCTACAAACCGCGATGCGGGTTACGACCCGTAGTGTTTTGTTTTCGTGATTCGAAAGAAGCAGATTCAAGTTTCGGAGGAGCCAGCAAATGGCCGTACGCAAAAAGACCAAGAAGAAGGCCGCGAAGAAAGCCCCCCGCAAGCGCGCCGCCGCGCGTGAGACGCTCTGCGTCGGTAGCAAGGTGAAGGCTTACATCAAGGCGAACGGCATGAAGTGCTCGGGCGAACTCATCGAGGCGCTCAGCAACTCCATCCACGACACGCTCGACGGTGCGATCTCGCGTTGCCAGGGCAACAAGCGCAGCACTGTACGTCCCGTCGATCTGTAATGCCGGTTCATCCGCCTACGCGGATGACACGATGTTGGTTCAACGGCTTACGCCGTTGAGACGATGTTGGCTCAACGGCGAGAGCCGTTGAGGCAACAGGTTCTCTGGCCTGTCCACGCAAGTGGGGGGGGCGCCGAGGATTGAAGAAGGGTGCGACGGGAGTCGCGCCCTATGGCGCGGCAGCGGGATCGTCCCGCTGCCGCGTTTTTTTTGTCGATTGCGCAGCAATCGGCGGCGCGCGCCGTTGCCGTTATGCTGTAGCGATGCGTCGCGCCGCCCTGCTTCTGTTCTGTTGCGTTCCCCTCCTCGCGAGCGAAGAAGTGCTGCTGCACAGCTTCAAGGTCGCGCGCGAAGACCCGTTTTCACCGCAGGGGCGTGCTCGCATGGACCGCGCCATCGCGTCAATGGGCGAAGAGGGCGGCGTGCAGAGCGCCGTCGCCATCGCGGACTTCCTGCGCACAACGTACGTGGAAGAAACCGACGTACGAGCGGAGCGCATCGAAACGGAGCGCCGCGGCCGCACCGCCCACAACGGTATCGAGCAGGTCGAGCGCGAGCTGAAACATCTTCGTGCACGCGAGAACGCGGGTGCGACGGATGTCGGCCCGAAGATCACCGCCCGTCAGGACAAGCTGGTCAGCATGCAGGAGGCCATCAAGTTGGCCAAGATCGAGACCTATCGCCTGCTCCGCATCCACGAAGAGATTTTCCGGAAGCGGGATGCGTCCGCGCTCGCGAGCACTCGCATTCTGTCACGCCTCAAGCCCGCCGAGGTGGCGACCGCAGTCGGCGCGCTTCGCAAGTCGCTTGAGGTCGACCAGCCCGACCAGGTGCTCGCGCTCGTGCGCATTCTGCGTGGAAGCAAGCGCAAGGAGACGGCCGGCGCGCTTGTGGAGATCTTCAGCCATCCGAAGACCGGTCCCAGCGGACGCACCGTGGCTGCCTGCGCGATCGCGTTCCTGAAAGACCCTGAATCCACACGGGCGCTGATTCGACGCTTGAACCAGAAGCCGGCGACGAACGCTGCGACGGACGCGCAAACCGGGAGTGGCGACTCTGTCGATCGGGCGCGCATCCTGCATGCGCTGGGACTTGCCGCGCAGCAGCGCTTCAAGGACTTCGCCGCTGCTGCGAAGTGGGCCGAGACCCTCAAGTAGCGGCGACCGTTCGGCTCCGCACGACGTTCAGCTCTGGCGCCCGGTCCGGTCCTGACGACCGGTCCGGTCCTGACGATCAGTCCGGCGTTGCCTGTTGGCCCAGCGCTCGCTGCAGGATTCCAGAAGTGCCCGGGGACTCCCCGCGTTGGATTTGGAAAAGGGGAAAAGGGAAAAGTAGAGGTGGGACGAGAAGACCCGGGCGTTGATTCTTCTGGACATCCGCCTTCGTTCAGACAGACGGGTGCTGGCGCAAAACCCACTCCAACCACGCCAACGGGCAGAGAATCTCATGACCGGCCGAAGCCGTCAAGGGGCTCCGCGTTTCGCGTGCGTGATTACTGCAGGCGAACGTTCAATGCCAAGACGATTTCCAGCAATTGCTCCGGTCGGCTTGCGGTCGGGTGCGGAATGCGGCAGATCAGCGCGGTACGGGGAGCCGTACGCGTGCCGAATTCGATCGTTCCGACAGCGCGAATTCCGGCCAACGTCGGCTGGGAGGAGAGCGGCCTCGCCCCCCGCGCCCCCCCTTGATCTTTGATGGTGACGAGACCGGCGGTGGCCAGGGAGACTTCCGCGCGGATGTTGCCCGCTCCCACGATGTAGGGTCGCACGCGCAGACGAAGCCCCTCGGTGATGGTTTCGGCCTGACGGCGAGGTAACGCATCTTCGTTACGCATCGCAGGCGCGGTGCGCGTGCGGGTCGAACGGAGATGCCGCGATTGCAGACCGAGCACTCCCCAGCGCGAGCGCATCGCGAACGGGTCGTCCTGGCGCGCCGACGGAAGGTTGCGCAGCAGCAGTGCGCCGGATTCAACGGTCGACTCGGCCAGCTGCGCCTCTCCCCACGCCTTCGGGTTGAGCTGTTCGCGGCTCATCCATCGTTGGACGACGGATGTCTTCACGACGCGCGATTCCACCTCGACGACAAAGTTACGGCGTGCCTTCGTCTCGAGTGTGGCGACCGCCTTCGCGGTTCCCTCCTTGGCGGCCAGCGGCACGTGAACCAGTCCGTCCTGCCAGTCGAAGCGAAGTTCGACGGTGGGCAGCGCGGCGCCGAGTTGTTCCTCCAGGAACTTGGCGCGGCGTGCAAGGACGTCGAGTGTCGGTTCCTCCACGAACCCGCGAACAGGGTCGAGTTTCGGACCCGGGTCGTCAGTGTGGACGTCATACAGCAGCCGGCGGATCGGCACGCCGAGTGAGTCGCCCGGCTGGGCGGACGCAGCGTCGCGCCGTTCTTTCGGGCTGCGCCAAAGCAAAAGCAGCGAGCGCCCCGCACCCGATTCGCCGCGGCCAGGAGCGAACGGATCGACCAGGCCGGCGACGGCCAGCGTCGAGCCGGCCGGGAGCTCCGCGTACCCGGAGACCTTCTGCGTCAGGAACCGGGGGGCCAAGCGTTTGGGCTGCAGCGGCACCGGCGGAACCGGTTGCCGGACATGGAGGTCGAGCGCGAGCACCGTGCGCCCCGCGTCGCGCCACGCGAGGAGATCGAAGAGCAGTCCGTAGTCACGCTGGATCGGCGGCGCGTTACGGAAGCCGCTCTTCTCGTAGCCATGCGCGGAGCCGATGGGTCGTCCGGCAAGCAGCGTCGTCGGTCGTCCGTTGATGATGCTGGCGTCAAAACGATCGCGATCAATGGTGACGTCCACGCCTTCGTCTCGCAGCCAGCCGCAGATGTTCCTCAACGGAATATCCGGCGCGATGATGCGCGCCAACATCGCATCGGCACCGGTGCCCATCCGCTCGAAGCGGCCGAAGTGTCGCCCGAACTTCTCCAACACCGTGTCGGGGATCGAGATCATCAGGAACTCGGTTCGCAGTGAGACCAGATCGGGCGTCTCGAGTCGCTTGACGGTTTTCTGCAGCGCGTCGAGCACACCGGGGCGATTGCGCGCCACGAGCATATCGCCGGCGGTGTCGAGAAAGTTCCCGGTGCGGCGCCACGTGATCGGATCGACGTGGCGCGGCAGGTACAGATGGGCAAAGCGAGCCATCGTCCACATGGACGGGATCGGCTCACGCTCCAGCACGAAACCGCGCGGCGGGACCTGGTCGTAGGAGTCGGGGGCGCGCCGCCGTGTCGTAACCGGAATGAGCCGGTACTCGTGCTCGGACGACGAGATGATGTCGAGCATGCGCTGGAGTTGTTTGACGTAGTCGGCCGCCGGCGTCCCACGGGCGGTGCGTACCGGCATGCTCGGCTCCGCGCGCGCCTTGCCGAAGTGGTGCTCCCGCATGGTGCGCCACTGCTCGCGGACCGTCTCCCTCAATTCGATCAGATCGGTGGATGCGTCGGCGAACTCGCAGCCGTCGATCTCGGCGATGGCCGCGGCGAATTCGGCTTCCCCGCGCGGAAACTCCCGCGCCCGGTACGCGGTCAGCCCAGCGCGGAGATGCTCCCGCGCGCGCCGCGCAACGCTCTTCACCTGCGCCGCGTTCCACGCCTTGAGAAAAGCGAGCGGCGAATCGAGGAAGGCGGCGATCCCGGAGATGCGGGTCTGGATCTGCGCCTCGAGCGCGCGCGCGTCCGCGTTGTCCGGCTCCAGGGCGAGCGCTTTTTGCACCGCGCCGTTGGCGTCGAACATGTGATTGCGGGCGAGGTGGCGCCGCGCTTCCGCAAGGTGCTCGCTCACGAGGCGCTTGACGTCCTTTTCGCGCGTGCGCGCGGGCTCGCGATCCCGTGCGGGGTCGGGCCGGCGCGACTGGATGAGCCTGCGGAGCTGCTCCGCTTCGCGCCGAACGGCGTCCGGAATCCCGTTCCGCGAGTAGATCGATGGCGCGAGATAGGCAAGCGCGCGCTGATCCGCCTCCTGAGCCGGACGCACGCCTTCGTGAATCAGGCAGTAGGCAATGCGCACGCGAATGGCCGCCTGGCGCGGTATGTCGTCGATCGACTGGTGTTCGAGCGCTCGCTTGTACAGCACGCGAGCGGCCTCGAGGTCGCCTTTCACCTGCTCGGCGAAACGCGCCTTCAGCAGCAGCGCTTCCGCCGAAGCGTCCTCCGCGAGGGACTCCGTGATCCATGCCGTCCCGCAGCAGAGCGCCAGCCCGAGCGCAACCGCGAACCTCATGCGGGCAGGGGAATCTCACCGTCGGGATCGAACAGGCGGCGATACTCCAGCAACGCCTCCCGGTCGGTCATGCTCGCGATCACATCGCACACGGCGCGATGCACTCCGACCTCCTTGGCGGCGTCGCGGGTCGCCGGAGGCAACAATCCCAGATCGCCGACGAACGTGCCGAACATGCGATTCAGGAAGAACTGCGCCTTCGAGCGCATCCGTCGCACGCGGTACTCGTTGTAGAAGTTGTCGAAGAGGAACGTCGACAGCTCCTGCTGGCGCGTGGCCATTTCGCCCGAGGGCGCGATCAGGCGTGTGGGGTGGTCGCTGGCCTGCTGAGGGTCCTGCGGGTCGGCGTCGCGCAGCCGTTCGAGCGAACACTCGAGCAGGTCCGTGACCGCGTTGTTGATCATCGCGCGAACCGTGTGATAGCGACGCGTGTCGTCATCGAGCTTGGTTCCCGCGCCCTCCACCTGCTGACTCGCCGTTCGCCAGAGCGTCACGTCGTTCAGCGCACCTTCGTCGATCAGGCCGCTCTTCATCCCGTCGTCGATGTCGTGGGTGTTGTAGGCGATGCGGTCGGATGCATCGACGATTTGCGCCTCGAGGCAGAGTCCGCCCTCGTGCTTCAGGAGCGACGAGCGCACCTCCGCGGTGAGGTTGAGACCCGGGAACCCGGGGTACTTGCATTCGAGGACCTCGACGATGCGCTTGGCCTGACCATTGTGTTCGAAGCCGCCGTGCTCCCGCATCGCGTCGGCCAGCGCGTCCTCGCCGGTGTGGCCGAACGGGCCGTGCCCGAGATCATGCGCGAGCGCGATGGTTTCGGTGAGATCCTCGTTGAGTCCCATGGCCCGGGCGATCGTGCGGGCGATCTGCGCCACCTCCATCGTGTGGGTCAGGCGCGTGCGGTAATAGTCGCCGAAATTGTTGACGAAGACCTGCGTCTTGTACTCGAGGCGCCGGAACGCGGAGCAGTGGATGATGCGGTCGCGGTCGCGCTGGTAGGCGGTGCGGTAGGCGTGCTCCTCTTCGGGGTACGCGCGGCCCGCGCTGTCTCCAGCTTTGCGAGCGTAGGGTGCGAGCTCACGCCGCTCGCGTTCTTCCAGCTCCCCTCGTGAGAGGATGCCGGGGGTCGAGCGTGTGGTCATACCTCGTTCCTAAGGATGCGGGCCAACACTTCGAAGTCGGCGTTCCCGCCGGTGAGGATGGTGCCGACGGTGATGGGGGTGTTCGGAATCTTCTTGTGGAGCAGGGCCGCGATGCCGACCGCGCCGCTCGGCTCGACGAGGATCTTGGCGCGCGCCAGCAGGAAGCGGACGGCCTCGGCGATCTCGGCTTCGCTGACCGTGATCATGCCGTCGACGAGCGCGGCGCAGATCTGGTAGGAGACGTTGCCGGGAATGCTGGGGCGCAGGCCGTCGGCGATCGACGGACCGGACTCGATGTTGGTCGGTTCGCCGGCCCTGATCGACTGGCCCATGGAGGCGCAGTTCTCGGGCTCGACACCGTAGATGCGAATCTTGGGATTGCGCGACTTGGCCCAGATGGCCGTGCCGGCCAGGATCCCGCCGCCCCCGCAGGGAACGACGATGGCGTCGAGGTGGGGTACGGCTTCGAGCATCTCCTTCGCCGCGGTCCCCTGTCCGGCGATGGTCCACGGGTGGTCGAAGGCGTGCACGAAGGTCATGCCCCGCTCCTCCGCGATGTGGCGAGCGCGGTCGAGGCGGACGGTGGAGTCGGTCCCGGCCTCAATGATCTCGGCGCCGTCGCGCTCGATCGCTTCCCGTTTGGACGGAACGACGGTCTCCGGGACCACGATGACCGCGGGGCAGCCGAACAGCTTGGCCGCGCGGGCCACGCCCTGGCCGTGGTTTCCCGACGATGCCGCTACCACGCCCCTGGCGCGCTCGGCCTCGTCGAGTCGTGCGAGGAAATTGTAGGCGCCGCGCAGCTTGAACGCGCCCACCCGCTGGAAGTTCTCCCCCTTGAGGAAAACATGGCAGCCCGCCGCTTCGTCAAGCGCGGAGCAGGTGAACATCAGCGTGCGGTGGCAGACGCCGTGGAGGCGTTGGTGCGCGGCCGCAACCTCTTCCGGGGCAACGGGTAATACGCCTTTCATGGGGGGCTCTGGACCTACCGTATCAGGATCATGCGCCGCTTGCGCGTCCCCGAAACAGGCATTAACTTAGTGCTTTTCCCGGAGTTCCCGCTCGTCCGCCCCTCCTATGAAACCTTTCTCCGATGCCCACCTGGACATCGCGTGGTCGAGCCTGATGAACGGGCGCGATTTCGTGCAGGGACACCCCGACGCGGCCGCCGGCCTGCCGGACCTGCTTGAGGGCGGTGTCACGCTCGCCTGCGCCACGATCTTCGCCGCCGAGCGCGATGAGGACACCACGGCGGCGGAGGTCGCGGAGCAGCAGCTCGCCTATTACGACGCGCTTCCGGGGCGCAGCGGCGGCAAGGTGATCTGGCCCGCCGATGCGATGGATGTCGGGATGTGCGCGCCCGGCCGCAAGATCTGTCTCATCGGCCTGATGGAGGGCTGCGAGCCGCTCCAGGCGCCGGAGGAGATGGCCGAGTACTACCGCCGGGGCGTGCGCGTCGCGGCGCTCACCTGGAACCGGAACAATCGGTGGGCAGGCGGCTGCGACGGCAACACCGGCCTCACGATGGAGGGGATCGCGCTCGTCAAGGAGATGGATCGCCTCGGCATGGTCCACGACATCTCGCACCTGAGCCGGATGAGCGTCGACGACCTGCTCGGGACCGCGCGCGGACCCTTGATCGCCAGTCATGTGGGCGCGGACGCCGTCTATCCCCACGTCCGGAACCTCACCGATGATCACCTGCGCGCCGTGGCGCAGCGCGGGGGGGTCGTCGGGTTGGTACTGTTCACCAAGTTCCTCGGGGACGGACGTCCGGCGTTTAGCGACGCGATGCGCCACCTGATGCACATGATCGAGGTGTGCGGTGTCGATGCGGTGGGAATCGGCAGCGACATGGATGGCGGCTTCGGGCGCGATCAGTTGCCGGGCGGCTTCCACAGCGCCGCCGATCTGCCGCGGTTCGCCGAGGCGCTCGAGCGCGAAGGCCTATCGGAGCACGACATCGACAAGGTGTGCGGCGGCAATCTTCGCCGCGTCCTGACCGCGGTGATCTAGCGGTACTTCACCGCCGTAACGACTGCGACGATCAGCGCGATCGCGGCGAGCGTGACCAGCACGATCAACGGCGAAAAGGACGGCATCGCCGGCAAGCGCCGAATCCACGCCGCGCGATCCTTGCGCAGCGGGGCGTTGCACATTTCGCAGCGCGGTTTGGCCCGGGGCGTTTCCGAGCCGCAGGCGGGGCAGAAGGTGACGCGCTCCACGCCTGAGGGGAGGCGCTACTTGCGCTTCGCCTTCTTCTCCCGGAGCTTCATGATCTTCTTGTGGCGGGCAGCCTCTTCCTTGCCGTCGGCACTCTTGCGCCACTTCGCGAACGCGCTCTGCAACTGCTCCGCCGACTGGAAGCGATCGCGCGGATGCTTGCGCATCAGCTTCATGCAGATCTCTTCGAGTCCTTCGGGGATGTGCTCGTCGACCGTGTGCGGCGGCGGCGGGTCCTTCTTCATGTTGTTGGCAAGGACCTCCAGCGCGGACTTGCCGGTGAACGGGCGCCGCCCGGTGAGCAGGTAATACATCACGGCGCCGAGGCTGTAGAGATCGGCGCGCCCATCGACGGCGCCCATCTTGCCGCGCGCCGCCTGCTCCGGGCTCAGGAAAGCCGGCGTCCCCATGATGAGACCGTCCGCGGTCTTCGTCGCGTCGTCCTGTTCGCGTTCGACCGTGGCGATGCCGAAGTCGATCAGCTTGACGTGACCGGTGAGGTCGAGGATCAGGTTCTGCGGCTTGATGTCGCGATGCCAGATATTGCGCGCGTGCACGAGGCGCAACACGTCGGCCATGTTGTCCATCGCCTCGGCGATCTGCCAGAACGTCATGTGACGCTTGAATCCCGCGGCCAGCAGATCCTCGCCGGGAATGAAGTCCATGGCGATGTAGTGCATGCCGCCGTGCATGGCGAGGTCGCGCACCTTGACGATGTTGGGGTGGTCGAACGCCGAGATCGCCCACGCTTCCTGCTTGAAGCGGGCGATGTTGTTCTCGTCCACACACTCCGACTTGAGCAGCTTGAGCGCAACGACCATGTTCTGCGGCTTGCGCACCGCCTTGAACACGACGCCCATGCCGCCTTCGGACAGCCGCTTCTTGAGTTCGTACTTGGCGAAGATGACACGCTTCTCGTTGCCGGCCAGGAGCGCATCGAATTCATCGCGGCGTCGAAGCCAGTCTTCCAGCTGTTCCTCGTTCTCGATGTGCATCGCCGGGATCTCGGGCTCCGGCGGCTTGACCGGCTCGTCGCTCTGCTTGCCGGACTTCCGGTCCTTCTTCGACTTCAGCACGATCGGCTTCTTCGGCTTGTCTCCACCGGAGTCGCGCACCCGATCCTTTTTGGATACCAGCACGATCGGTTTCTTCGGCTTCGGTGCCTCCACCGGCTCCGCCGCGGGGGCGGGCTCCGCGACTTTCTCGGGCGCCGCCGCCTCCTCGTCGAGGAACTCCAGCACGGAGTCGCCGATCTGAAGCTTGTCGCCGTGGGAAAGGCGCACGGTCGCCGAGAGATTCTCGCCGTTGTGCAGCGTGCCGTTGGTCGAGTCGAGATCCTTCGCGGCCCACGAGCCGTCCTTGAGGCGACCGATACGCAGATGCTCGCGCGACGCCCCTTTGGCGGGGAGCGTGATGTCCAGACCCGGATGGCGCCCGATGGTGATCGGGGTCTTGGCGATGGGTGCCTCGACGGTCTTCCCGTTCATGGTTACGCGCAGTGTCGGCATACGGCGCCCATGATACGAATCCGACGGCGCCACGAAAACCGCGCGTCGTTACGATCCTGGGTGAGGAGCCCCATGCAGATCCGAAACGAGACGATTGAAGACCACTCCGCCATCGATCAAATCCACGAAAGAGCCTTCGGTGGGCAGGCCGAGGCCGCTCTCGTCCGGGCGATTCGGCCGACGGCGCTCGCCTCTCTCGTAGCGGTGGTCGATGACGCGCCGGTCGGCCACGTGCTCTTTTCGCCCTTGCCGTTGCGGCGGGGCGCCGAAAGCATCGCGGCCGCCGCGCTGGCACCGCTCGCCGTTCTGCCCGAGCATCAGCGCTGCGGTGCGGGCTCCGCGCTGACCCGGGCGGGCCTGGAGCGGCTCGAAAGCTGCCCCGTGGTGATCGTTCTGGGCGACCCGGCCTACTACGCGCGCTTCGGATTTCGCCCGGCCGCCGGCTTCGGCGTGACCGGCGAGTACGCGGGAGCCGGCAACGCGTTCATGGCGCTGGAGCTGTCCGCGGGCGCCCTCGCCGGGGGCGGCTGGCAAACGCAATACCCCGACGCGTTCCACGGCGTCTAAGATTGAGGAAGAGGCGCGCCTCGGATGGCGTCTCTTCCTGCGGGTTTCCATGGCGCGTGGTTCGGCTCAATTCGTACTCCTCGGTGTTCTGCTCGTCGGCTGCATCGGATCCATCGTTTTCGTGAAGTTGTCGCTCGATGAGACCGGGCGCGACCGCGAAGAGCCTCGCGAAGAGTGGGCGGAACAGGCCTCGTCGCGGTCGCCGACCCGTCGCGATCCCGACCCGTTGGTCGAGCCGGAGCCGGACCCCCCGGCCGAGGAAAGGGTGGAGGAGCCCGAGGAGGAGGACTCCGCGCGCAACGACGAAAAGCCGATCGACGAGCGCCCGATGGCTGGGGAGTACGCGGAGCTGACGCTCGAACTCGTGCGCCCCAAGAGCGCGGACGAGCGCCTGATCGTCATCACGGTGACCGACGAGACGATCGCGCCGATGGAGGATGTGCTGATCGTCTTCCGCGCCAACGAACAGATCATCTACCGCGAGCGCACGGACATCGAAGGCGTCGTGGAGTTCCGACCGCACGACGACGAAGAGGGTCCGTTCCGGATCGACGCGATCACTCCGTACTACTCGCCGGGAACGCTGACCGATGTCAGGCCGGGGGCACAACGTCGCATCGAGCTCGAGGCGCAGCCGTGGATCGAAGGTCGCGTGCGTGCTCCGTCCAAGGGCTATGGCCTCGTCACGCTGTGGACGCCGAACGGCAAACAGACGACCAACGTCGAAGCCGACGGAACCTTCGCGTTCTTCGGTCTCGACCCGGGCTGGCACACGGTTCGGGCCGAGGTCGAACCGTACGGCTCCGACGAGGCGAGCTTCGAACTCGCTTCCGGCACGCGGCAGTGGGTCGATCTCAAGGTCAAGCTGCGCGACCGCGTCCGGATTTTCGGTGACATCACGGTGTGGCCGCGCAGCGGGGGCAAGGCGTGGATCAACGGGGTCGAAGTGCCGGTGACTGCGCGTGGCCGCTACATTTTTAAAAAGGCCGTCATCGGGCTCAACGAGATCGAGGTCGACGCGCCGGAGCGGCCGCTCTTCAAGGCACGCTTCTACGTCGAGGGCCGCAAGAAGTCGGAGTACGACTTCGACTTCTACCCCGAAGGTTGGATTACCGGCCTCGTGAGTGCGGAGAAGAACAATACGCGCCTCGAGGGTGCGGAGGTGCGCATCGGCATCGACTACCTCGATCCGCACAACGACGATGCGTCGCAGTTCCCCATCGAGCGCGTGCCGCTTGTGCTGACGGACAAGAAGGGGCAGTTCGAGATCCGCCGGCTCGAGCTGGGCACGACCTATCTGATCTCCATCGTGAAGCATCCGCACGGCCAATTCCTGGGCCGATTCACGGCCAAGAAGCTCGGCGTACACCGGATGAAGTTGCCAACGGGGCCGTTCCTCTACGGAAGGCTGCGCGGGCTCGGCGGCATCCCGCGTGGTGCGACCGTCACCGCGCGGCGCCTGCTCGAGACGCCGCAGACGAGCATCTTCAACGTGAAGGAGTGGGACGTCACGCGTTCCGAGCGTGACCGCAAGGGCTACTACGCGCTGAGTGGACTCTTGGCCGATGTCTATCTCGTGCGCGTCGAGGCGCCGGGTTTCGGCGCGACCGAAACGGTGCTCGACCTGCGCGACGGTTACGAGGGGCGCATGGACATGCGTCTGCGCGCCGGCGTGGCCGATCGCGTGGAGGATGCGGAGCTCCTCAAGCGTTTGCCCCCGGTTGTGGAGAGTGGCGAAGAAGTGGCCGTCGAGCGCCGCGGAATCACGACGGTGTTGACCATCGACGCGGCGCGCATGGACAACGCCGTACCGTTTCCCGGAGTGTTCGTTCGATTCTTCGAGAACGACATGGAGTACTCCGCGCCGATGTCGTTCCAGGAGTCGACGTTCGATCTCGTCGGGCTTGAGGAAGCGACCTACCGCGCCGTCCTCACCCACCCCCTGCTCAAGAAGCCGATCATCGTCGACGACATCAAGCTCATCCGCGGAGAACCGCGTCAGGTGAAGCTGCGCGAACGAAGCGATTGACCGCGAGAGGCCGGCCGGCCGCGAACGGTGTACGGCCTGCAGTTCACAGTCTGCAGTCGGAGCCCATCCGTCGCTTGATGGGCTCCTCGCGTTCTGGCTGCGACCGCGAACCGTAAACGCGCGCCCCTACTTCTTGGGTTTCGTCGGCATCTTCGCGGGGCTGGGGAGCTTGCCGCCCCGCGCTTTCGGCGCCGGCCGCTTGTCGAACGTCACGCGCAGCGGCACATCCTTGTCGTCGCGCTTGACGATCAGCGTGGCGACGTCGCCGGCGCGACTGCGGCCGATCGCGAACCGCAACGTGAACGCGTTCTTGACCTTCTCGCCGTTGATGGAGATGACCACGTCGCCCTTCTTCATGCCGGCCTTCGCCGCGGCATGTTTGGCGAGCACCGTGACGATCTTGGCGCCGTCCTCCTGGGTGCGGTCCTGGTCCATCTGGACGCCGAGGAACGCCGGCAGCAGCTCCTTGCCCTCTTCGCCGAGCTTTTCGATGAGTGCCTCGGGGTCGCGCAGCGGAACGGCGAAGCCGATGCCGCAGTCGTACCAGTTAGGGTTGGTCACTTCGCCGCGGGCGCCCAGCGGAACGATCATGCCGTAGACGCGCCCTTCGATGTCGATCAGCGGGCCGCCGTAGTTGCTCGGCGAGCACGCCGCATCGGTCTGCAACGCCATTCCCCCGATGCGGTTCTTGGCTGATATCACGCCGTACTTGATCTCGACGCCCCGGTGGGGGAGTGCCTTGCCGACAGCGAAAGACCACGCGCCTTCCTTGACGGTCTTCGGGTCGATGAAGCGCGGCAGCGGTAGATCGCGCGCGTCGATCTTCAGCAGGGCGAGCCCCGCGGCGCGGTCGATGCCGAGCAGTTGCGCGGCGTGGGCGCGTCCGTCACTCGTGGTGACCACGGTCGCCTGCGGCTTGGAATCGAAGTTCCAGGCGGAGGTCAGGATGTAGCCGTCCTCGCTGATGATCAGTCCCGTCGTCGGCCCCTCGGACTTCTTGAATCCGGGAATCGCAAGCAGCTTCTGGAACTCGTTTTCGAAGCGCGGGGTGCGGCCACCCTGGCGGCCGTCCCGATCCTCTTCGTCTTCCTCGTCGCTCGGGCGCGCGTTGTCATCGTCTTCGCGCGGCCGCTCGGGCGCGACATCGGCGCCCTTGAACTCGTCGGGCACCGCGATAGTGCGAATGCCACCGACCGTGGTGATGCGCACGACGCTCGGGTCGATGGTCTTGATCGCGTTGTGAACCACGAGCTGCAGCGCTTCGAGTTCGTCGATATCGTCGCCGGCGAAGGCCGGGACACCGCAGGCGAAAAACGCCAGTAGTCCCAGTGCCCTGAGTCCCAGTGTCCTGATTCCGAATGTGAGCATCTCTATCCCCTCGGTGCCACGGCCAACTCGAACACCACGAGCTTGACGTCGTCGCCCCTCTTCACCGTCAGCTTCACGGTCTCGCCTGCGCGATAGCCCGCCATCAGCCGTCGGAAACTCTTCCAGGACTTCACGCGCGATTCGTCGATCTTGATGATCAGGTCATCCGGACGCATGCCCGCTTTCGCGGCCGGCGAATTGGGCACGACGCGATCGACGTAGGCCGGCGTCGCGCGGATGACGCCTCCCTTGAGGATCATGATGCCGTGGAACCCCGCCGGCTTGTCTTCCGGCTCCGGGTTCTTCTGGGTGCCGCTGCCCGTGTAGATGCGCTTCGCGCCGGGTCGGGTCAACGTGTCCTCGATGAACGGCTTGAGCACGTTGACTGGTAGTGCGTAGTGCACCTGGTGGTTGGTGTCCCGGCTCTCGACCAGTCGACCGCTCAGGCCGATCACGTCGCCCGACAGATTGACGAGCGGGCCGCCGTAGACGCCGGGGTTGTTCATGGCGTCGTGCAGGATGACCGGGCCGTTGTAGTGGAAGTCGGACAGGCCGATGCGCGCGTCGAGCTTGGCGATCGCGTTCACCATGCCGAGGTTGACCGCGCAGCGCTCGCGTCCCAGCGCCACCTTGTAGGCATTGCCGACAAGCAGAACGAACTGGCCCGTCCTGACCTTCGACGAATCGCCGAGCGGCGCGACGGGGTACTTGTCCTTGGTCGCGCCGAGCAGGCGGAGCAGGACCATCTTGGTGCGCCGGTCCTCACGGACGATCTCGGCCATGACGCGGCGACCGTCATGGAGGTGGACCTTGATGGCCGGAACCTCCTCGAGAGTCACCGAGCCGCGCGTGAGCACGAGCCCGCTCTCGTGGACGATGATGCCCGTCATGTATCCGTAGATGCCGCGGAAGCCCTTTGCGCCGTAGATCTTCACGACCGACGGTTGGACCTTCTCGACGGCGGCATCGATTTTCTTGCTGCGGAGCGGCAGACCGCCGGCGTGCGCCATGGAGGTGGCGAGCGCGACGACCAGGAGAATGGGGATGGTGCGCAAGCTCATGACTTCGTGATCGCCTCGTACTCGATGGTCTGCATGAGCGTGTCGCGCTCGGTGTCGTGGATCATCACCTTGTACGGACGCTGCAGGCCGCCCGCATTGCGCCAGTCGTCGAAGTAGAGCGAGACCGGTTTGGCCCACGCGTCGGCGTACAGGTCGATGCGCAGGATGCGGCCCGTGTCGAGGTGAATGAAGTACGTGCGCTCTTCGCCGCCCTTCGTCACAACCTCCATGCGGTCCACGGTCGTCGGCCCGACCAGCGCCCCGCCCGCGAACTTCACCGACTTGAACGCCTTGCGGCCTTCGGTGCTGAGCGCGTCGTTCCAGGCCGCGGCGCGCTTGGCCATGTCGGCCAACGTCTCGCCTGCGATCTCCTTGTCACCGAAGACCACGGTCGTCTTGCCGTCGGCGTACTTCTCGGTCCACGACTTCGGCTCACGGCCACGCACGATGATTTTTCCCGTGCGGGTTTCGCCGGCGATCGGCTGGATGAGTTTGCGCGCGGCGCCGAACGTGCGGTCGATCTCGTAGTCGATGAGGTTCTGCGGCGCCTTGCGCTTCTGCGCCACGGACTTCTTGACGAGCGGGATGCCCTCGAGGGTGATCCGCAGGTCGCGTTCGACCCACTTGTTCTTCTCCAGGCTCGCGATGCGCAGACTCACGCGGCGTCCTTTCGGCAGCACCGCGATCTTGCGGGAGAAGTCATTGGTTTCGATCAGGCGCTCGCCCTGAAACGAGATGAGCGCGTCACCGAGACGGATGCCCGCGGTGTGCGCGCAGCCGGGGCTCAGCATCTGGTCGAAAGTGATGCGGTTGCCGCCGGGCCACTCCGGGTCCTGGATGTCGCGCACCGTTGCGTTGAGTGTGCCGTGCTCGACGATCAGGCCGGCCCGCAGGTCCGGCAGGCAGAACCTGATCTGGTTGGAGCTGATGGCGTAGCCGACGCCGATGTTCACGCGTCCGCGCTCGCGCAGCGAAACGCGACCGTTGATGCCGACGACTTCGCGCTTGAAGTTGAAGAGCGGGCCGCCGCTGTTGCCCGGGTTGATCGAAGCGTCGGTCTGGATGCAGTCCGGGTAGAGCAGCTGGCCGCGAATCGACCCCGGCTGATAGCGGTTGATGCCGCTGACAACGCCGAGCGTGATCGTCGGTGTGAAATCGGTGGCGAGCAGGAACGGGTTGCCCATCGCGTAGACCCAGTCCCCCTGACGCAGCTCGTCGGAATCGCCGAGCGGAACGTAGGTCCACTTGCGGTCCTCCTTGAGGCGCAGCAGGCTCAGGTCGCCGGAGGGGTCCACGCCCAGCACGGCGGCCGGGTGGATCTTCTGGTCGTTGAGGCCGATGCGCATCTCGGGCGAGAGCTGGGTGACGTGGAAGTTGGAAAGCACCAACCCGTCCTCGGTGATGATCACGCCCGAGCCGCCGCCTTGGCCGCGGAACACGGCGCAAACCGCCGGCGCGAGGTCGTGCGCGAGATCGACGCGGTTCTGTTCCATCTTGCGCACGATTTCCAACGCGCGTTTCGAGGTGTCGGCGGTGTCGTCGGCATACGCGAACGAAACCGCGACTGCCAGCGGCAGGAATGCCGCCATCCATCGCTTCTTCATGATTGCCCTCGATTATCGCAGCGGGCCGCGCTCGTGGCAGCGGAAAGCTGCGGTTCGTCCCCCGGAACTTTGTGTCCGGGGATTTTCCGTCTACTTGTCGTCCGGCTGCTTGCGCTCGGCGTCGGGCAGCGTTCCGACGTCGTTGAAGACGCGCGCCTCCGCCCAGTCGCACAGATCCGAAGTGTAGGAGGCGCCCGGAAGCGCTTCGAGCACCAGTCGATCCACGCCGGAAATGTCCAGGCGCAGCACGATCGGCTCTTCGCCGCGCCGATGCTTCACCTCGCGGAGAACCTTGCCGTCGCCGATCACGCGGAAGGTCGCCTCCCCTTCGCGGCTGGCGGCGTCGTCGATTCCGCAGACGAGCAGCAGTTGGCCCCAGCGGCGGCCGACGGCATATTCGAGGCGCGCTTGCGCCTGGACGCCGATGCCGCGCTGGTAGACGCGGCCACCCAGTTTGAGGGGCCCGCCGAACACCATGCCGTCGGCGCGCCAGCGGGGCGCCTTGCCGAATAGCGAGACCGCGTCGAATGCGACCGGCTGCATGGCGGAGAGGTGGTCGATGTGGTCGCCGACGAACTCGAGCCGAGCCACTTGTGCACGCGCGATCGAGGCTCCGCCGGCGTGGATCGTCTCAGCCGTAATGCTCTTGAGCGGCAACGTGATGCGGCCGCCGTCGAGCAGATGGACCCGGACGAGGACGCCGGTCGGTTGCGCCGCGTCCGCGGCGGCGGTGTGCGTGAATCCGTATACCTTGTCGCGCGCGAGTTCGCGCTGCTCGTCGCCCATGCGTACGACGAGCGCATCCTTGCGAATCTCCTGCACGGCGGCGCGGAACGAAAACGGCTTGCTGCCTCGATTCACGATGATCGAGTCGCGACCGCCCGCCTGTTGTTTGAAGAACAGATCGCGGTAGTTGGTCTGAACCTGGCCGAAGAACGTTCCGAGGCAGACGGCGGTTGCGCGATAGAGCGGAACCGTGAGGCCCTTGATCGCGTCGGATTGGAACGCGAGCTTTTCGCCGTCACCCTCCACCTTGCCGCGCAGGCGATCGCCGCCGTTGAGGTAGATGTTGAAGGGGTCCGGGGAAACAGCGGCTGCGCGTCGACCCGTCCATGCGGATACGAGGTGACGCGTGGGGACGCGCGACTCGGTCGACCCGGTGCGAATGACCGCGACCTCGGGGTCGGCGCGCACGATCAGACCTTTGCTCTTGCGTCCGTCGACGAACGCGATTTCCGCGCTCTGAGCGGCGGCGCTCGGCGCCAACAATCCAATCAGCGCGGCCGTGGCGATCGACCGCAGGGCGTGGGTTCGGATCAAGGTCACTTGTCGTCGGCTTCGCCGTTGGACTCGGTGACCCGCTTGCCTTCCGCGACGGCGCGGTCGTACTGTTCCTGCAGCTCGCGGTAGCGGCCGGGGAACTTCTCCTTGAGCGCCTGGAGCACTTCCTCGCGCTCCTTGTCGCGCATCTCGCCCCACTTCTCGCCCGCTTTCGCGCGATTCTTTCCGCGTAGGTTCTTGGCGTCGCCGCCTCCGCCGCTGGGCAGGCGAGACTGGCTGGCGGGGCCGCCCGATTTCTGGTTGCCCTTCGGCGGTCCGCCGCCTCCGCCGCCCTTGTCCTTGCCTTTGCCTTCCTGCTGCTCAGCTTTCTTGATGAGCTCGTTCAGGATGTCGACGATCTCGTTCTGCTTGCCCTGCGTGTCGTTGCCGGTCTCGCCTTTCTCGATCTTGCGACCCACCTGGGTCATGCGGCCGGCGAGGTCATAGAGCGGGCTCTCCCACTCCTGCATCAACTCGTTCTTCATCTGCTCCATCGCGCGCTTGTAGCGTTCCGGCGCGTCGACGTAATCCTTCATGAAGGTGTTGGCGGCGACGATGGCCTTTTCCTTCTCGCGCATCTGCCCGAAGCAGACGGCGAGGTAAAAGGCGCTGTCGATGTCGCAGCCGACGCGGCGGCCCCACTCGTTGAGCACCTTCTGGAAGGCGCCGGCCGCCTCCTCGAAGCGCTCACGGTTCATCTCGGCGAGGCCGTAGCGGTAGGTCGCGTAGGCCTTCAGGTAGAAGTCGTCGCTGGCGGAGATGCGCTGGAACAGATCGGCGGCCGCGGCATAGCGCTCGGTGAGCAGCATCGCGTCCGCACGCTTGTAGTCCTCGTTGCTCAGGAGCAGCGACTGGTGAATACAGCCATACTCGCCGCCCAGCAGCGCGCCCTTCTGCAGCTCCATGATCTTGGCCTTGGTGGCGGCGTCGAGGTCGGTGCGCTCGGCGGTCTTCTTGAAGAAGAACGCGATCTTCTTCTGCTTGAAGGCCTTCGCTTCCTCAAGCTTGCGGGCGTCCTGCGCGTGCGCGGGGAGCGCGAAGAGCAGGGTGAGGGCGCAGCCGGCTAGCAGGCTACAGGTGAGATTTCCGATACGGTTCATGGTTACTCATCCTCCGCGCGATTGAGCTTGTCGGCCATCGTGCGCGTGAGGTCCGCGACGCCATTCTGTTTGCCGGAGAGGCGCTTGCGCTCGTCCGCTTCCTTGTCGCGCAGGCGCTCGAAGCGCTGGGTGCGCTTGTTGACGCGGACCTGCAGCGAGCGGAGCATCTTCAACTCCGCGGACTTGGGGAGGAGGTTGTCCTCGGGATCGCTCTCGTTCGAGTCGTCCTGCTCGCCTCCGCCGCCACCGCCCTGTTTGCGCTCCTGCTCTTCCTTGATGACCTCGATCAACTCCTTGAGGGTGTTGATGATGTCGGTCTGCGTACCCTGCGTGTACTCGCCGGTCAGCAGTTTGGTGAGACGCGTCGCGAGCGCGTCGAGGTCGGAGCGCATGTCATCCAGCACGTCGGGGATGACCACGGTCGTCCCTTCTTCGCGCATCATCTCGATCAGCTTCTCCGCCTCCGCCGCGATGCCGGCTTCACCTTCGCCCAACTGACGGCCGCGATCGACGTCGGCGCGCGCGGGCTTGCGCTTGGCGGCCAAGGTGTCCTTGATGCGCAGGTTGAGTGCGATCGTGTGGGTGCGGATCTGGACCTGCTCGCGCAGCATCTTTTCGAGGCGGCGGCGGATCGCGTCGAGCAGCATCAACTGCTCTTCTTCGCGCAACTGGCGCAGCGCCTCTTCGAGCTGCTCCTGTGCCTTCTTCAGGCGATCGACCGCTTCCTTCTGGTCGGAGTTGGCGCCCTTGGCGGACTTGCTGCGCAGGTTGCGGCTGGCGCGCTGCATGGCGCGTTTCGCGCCTTCAACCTGGCCTTGGCCGGGGGTCGGCTCGCCGCTGTTCTCGCCACCGGGCTGCGGCTTCTTGCCCGCCTGGTCCATCTTCTTCAGGACCTCGTCGGTCTCTTCCGCCGTACCGTCCTGCTTCTTGGCCATCTTGTCGTAGTCCGGCAGCTTGAGGAGCTTCTTGAGGTCCTCTTCGAACTGTTCGAGCTTCTTGTAGGCGTCCTCGAGTTCCTTCTTGGCGGCTTTCTGGTTGGGCGCGGCCTGTTTGCCCTCGCCCTTCGAGAGGCTGCCCTCCGCCTGCTTCATGTCCTTTTGCGCGCCGCCGACTTCGCCGCTGCCGGCGTCCTTGCCGGGAGCGCCGCGCTCGAGGCGCTGCAGATCCGCTTCCAGGCGCTCGGCGTCCTTGCGGATGCGCTCCTGGTCGCGGGCGAGTGACTGCTTGTCGTTCTCGCGCTTGCGTTCATCGAGGCGGCGGAGCGCGTCGGCCGCTTCGCGCAGCTCCTGCTCGGCGTCCTTCTGGCGCGGCTCGAAGGGCTGGCCGCCCTGCATGCGCGCTGCGGCTTCTTTCATCGCCTCGGCCGCGCGCTCGGCGGCAGCGCCCGCCTGATCGGCGGGGTTGGCGCGGCTCATGGCTCCGTTCTCTCCGGCCTTGCCGCCGCCCTTCATGCCGTCCGGCATGTCCTTGGCGTACTTGGCGATGTCCTTGGCGAGATCGGCGGCCTGCTTGGCGAGCGCTTCCTGCTGCTTGCTGGTGTTCTTGCCGCGCGCTTCCTTCTGCTCGGCGCGGATCTTCGCAAGGCGGCTCTTCAGCTCCTTGATTTCCGTTTCCGCGGCCGGGTTCTTGGTGCGCTCGTTGAGCTTGTTCTGACGGTTGATCAGGTTCTTGAGGCGCGCCTTTGCGGCGGCCGCGCGCTGGAGAGACTTCTCCGGATCCGCGAACTTCTCGCTCTCCAGCATCTGGTCGGTCTCCTCTTGGAGGAGCTTCTGGATGCTGGCCTCGATCGTCTCCAGCTCCTCGATCTTCTCCTTGACCGCCTCGCGCTCGGCGTCGCGATCGAGCAGGATGTCGAGGACACGCTGGAGCGCGTTGCTGATGTTCTTCTGCTTTTCGAGGGCCTCGGTGAAGTAGCCCTCGCGGATCAGGTTTTCGATTTCCTGGATGGTGCGGACGTTTTGGTCAGCCTTGCTGCGCTGCCAGGCGAGCCGCAGCTTCGCGGCCTGCTCCGGATTCTGCTTGGCGAGCAGATTGGCGAGCCGCTCCATCGTCTGCTCGAGCTTCCCGAGGCGGGCGGCCACCTGTTTTTGGCGGGCGGCGACGTCCTCGGAGGATTCAGCCTCCTTTTTGGAGGCGGCTTTTTCCGAGTCCGGCTGGTCTTGGGCGAGCACGCCCGGTGTGAGCGGGGTCAGGCCGAAACAGACGGCGACGAGCAGGGCGGTTCGAATATTCACTACATAACCCCTTTGTGCGAAGACACTTATGGCGCAGAGCCGTTCCGTCGGGCCGGCGCGGCCACTCCTCAAGCGTCTCCGGATGTCGGAATCCGGACTGTCGTTCCGGGTCTAAAACCGGCGAAATCAGGCCCGGTTCAGCGGTTTTTACACTGGGCGGTAAAGGTGAACGACGGTGTCAGAACGAAGGCGACTGGCACCGTCGTTCACCTTTACTTCTTCTTCGGGTCGTCGGGGTCGCCGAAGATCTCGCGCAACGCCTCTTCATGCTTCTCGCGCGTCGCCTCACGGGCCTCATCCTGCAATTTCAGGATGACCCGCATGCGCTCGATGATTTCGGTGAAGGTTTCCGCCTTCTCCAGTCGGGTCAGGAGGGCGCGCATCGATGCCAGAACGCGCTCGAAGCCCTGATGGACCGCCTCGCCCTCGGCACCGGCGACGGTCGAAGCGGTCGCCGTGCGCGCGAAGATATCGAGGTCGCGCGCATGGTCGGCCATGGTCTTCTTCCGAAGTCGCTCCATTCCGAGCACCACGCTCCGGCGCAGATTGTCGATGTTGGCCTCGGTGCTGATGCGGTTGTTGAGCATCTCGTCGAGGATCTGGATCATCTGCCGCTCGACGGCGCGCACGCTGCGAGCGATTTCACGCTGTCCTTGCCCGTATGACTCGACGCGGACCGCGATGTCGCGCGGATCACTCTGCGGGTTGTCGCGCAGATCGAGGAAGCGGTCGCGCAGCGCTTCCTCCGCCTTGATCAGGTCGGTGAAGCGTTGGCGAACCAGGTGCTGGCGGCGCAGCAGGTCCTGCAGCAATTCCTCCAGCGTGACGACCTTGACGGAAACGGGATCGGACTTGCCCTCGTGCGCTTCCGGCTCCGAGTTGTCGACGATCGCCGCGGTGAACGTCAGGAAGGTGCCCGGCCCGACATTGAGCGAGCTGATCTCGAGCGCGTCCTCCACGTCGATTTCCGCGACGCCGAGTCGATCGGCGGCGATCGCCACGATCTGCGGCTTCGGCGCCGCGCCATCGAGGCTGGTCTTTTTCACGCGGAGCTCGCCGGTCATGGCGCGCACGTCATCCCGCACGCGGATGGTGTACGGGAAGATGGCGCCTTCGACGACCATCGTGCCGATGCCGCGCTTGATCATGCGCACGCGCGGTGCACGGTCTTCGACCACGCGGACGAGGAAGCGCGGCGCCAGGGACGGGTTGGAGAGCCCATCGCTGTCGCGTAGGCGAATGCCGGCCAGCACGGTTTCTTTCGGAGCGAACTCCGCCTCGAATGTGTGCGTGCCCGTGAGCCTGGCGGTGACCGTCGACTCATCGACTTCCCCGAGAACGATTTCCGCACTTGCGAGTGGCTTCGTCGACGTGCCGGTGACGATCACGCGGCCGCCGCGCAGCATCTCCGGATCGCCCTGGGAGAGATCCACAACAGTGGCTTCGCGGTCGGCGTAGGCGGGGAAGCCGACGCGGATCGCAAACTCCGCAACCTCGGGTGCCTCCATCAATTCGATGCGGTACTCGTCGGTCTCCTCGTCGCCGCCCTCGAGATGGAACGTGATCGGGAAGCCGACCTCCTTGAACTCGAAACGATAGACGTGGTTGTCGACGTCGGTCTTCATTGTGGCGCGGCCTGAATCGCCGGCGTCATCCCTGTAGATCATGAAGACGCGGTCGGGATGGATTTCGCCGATGCTCTGCGCCGTGACGACGATGTCCTCGCCACGCACGATGCGCGCGACGCCGCCCGGGAAACGCTCGGGATCGACCACGAGGTAGGTCTTCTGCGGCCAACGCACGTTCTGCAGCAGCACGTTGCGCTGGAACCAGATCGACGACGATTCCGTGTCGGCCGCAGCCACACCGGCGATGACCAGCAGCGCGATCGCGCCGAGGGCGGCGTTGCGCGCAATGCGGCCCGACGCGAGGATCTCGGAGAACCGGACTTTGGACGCGGGCTCGATGGCCTCGGCGATGGCGTCCTGGACGAGTTGCGGCGACATGCCGTAGCGCTCGGGCTCGCTTTCGCGCGAGAGCTGTAGCGCCGAGATGAGGCGGTCGCCGAGTTCGGGGAAGTGGCGCTCGACCGCGATCGCGAGCGGATCCTCGCCGGGCACGGCCGCCAGTCGATGGGCGACGAAGCGCCACACCGCGTATCCGAGCGCGGCCAGAATTCCGATCAGGATGATCGCGCGCGCCCCGGTCTCGAGCTTGAAGATGCGGTCCATCGTGAAGCTCAGCGCGATCACGCCGAACAGCACTCCAGCCACGCGCGCGGCGCCATCGACAATCAGTGCGGTTGTCACTTTGCCGCGCAGGGCGGAGAGGCGGCTCTGGATTTGTTTGAGGTCGCTCATGAGCAGCAGTGTTTGCGGTTTGCGGTTTGAGGTTCACGGTCGGAACGAAGCGTGGGCCTGTCGCGACCGTGAACCGTGAACCGTGAGCTGTGGACTGTTCGCATCAGACCATCCGGAACTTCTTGCGCAGGATCCACTCGGCGCACAACAGGGAGAGAATGACGAGGATGGTGGTCCACGTGTCCCACAGCGGAACCGGCCGGCCCTGCGTCACGATGCGTTCGCTGGCGGGCGGAATCAACTGGGGGGCGCCGATCTTCGCGACGCCGGGCAGTTCGACGTAGGTGCCGCGCGTGCGCCCGGCGAGGTTGCGCATCAGGGTGCGGTCCGCCTTCACGTTGCCCATTTCACGATCGGGCAAGACGACGTTGAACGCAGCGGACGGCGAGTCCTGCGCCTTGGGGTCGTCGGGCTTGTACTGGTCGCCGACCGGGCGCAGCTCGTAGTCGCCGAGCGCGGGCGGAGCGAACGTGCCCGAAAAATGGCCGTCCTTTCCGGGGATGGCAGAGAGCTCGACGATCTTGTCCTCGGGCTCGCCCTCTTCGTCCGCGTTGACGTGGCGGATCTTGACCTCGACCGCCCCCGCCTCGAGCGGAGCGAACGTTTCGGTGAAGACCTGCGCCGTGATCTGGACCGCGTCGCCGAGGCCCGCGATCTCGCGATCGAGATAGATGCGGAAGCGACGGCGCTTGCCGGAGTGGCGGCCTTCGAGCAGGAAACGCACCGACTGCACCCAGAAGCGGTCGAAGATCGGCTCGGCAACCGCGCGCCAGCGGTACGTTTCATCCGCGGCGCAGAAGAGCACGTTGCCGCCGCCGTAGCGATGCACCGCGATCAGGGGACGCGGGCCGTACGGCTCGACGACCTCACCCGGATCTTCGTGGACGGCGAGCACCGTGGCGCCCGGCTTCGCCTTGAGAACCGGGAAGAACCAGTAGAACGGCGGCAGGCGATCCCAGACCAGTTCGCGCACGCGGCGCGGATCGGATCCGAAGCGCGTGCACGGGTGGGAGAGCGCGGCGGCTTCCGGCACCATGCGGTACGGCGACATGAAGTAGCCGCCGTAGCCGATGCCGCTGCCGGGCATGTCCGCACGATCGAGATCGAGAATCACCGGCAGGATGCCCGTCAGGTCGTTCTCCTTCTGATCCTGATTGTCGCGCAGCAGGGCGAGCGTGTGCTTGTTGCCGCAGACGAATCCGAGGCCACCGCGGTGGTCGGCGACGAACTTCTTCAGCAGCTTGGTCCAGTCGGGCGGGAAGAGCGTTCCGTTCGGGTCGTGCATCAACACGACATCGAACGCGAACAGGTCCTTCTCCGTGTCCGGCAGCTTGGTGAGCGAGATGTCGTTGCCGTCCTGCGGGAACTCGGGGTCCGCGCTCTGCAGGAAGCAGGCGAGCGTGATCGTCGTGTCGCGCAGCAGCGCGTTCTTGATGGCGAGGTACTCGTGGGCCGGCGCGCCGGCGACGAAGAGGACCTTCACCTTTTCCTCGATGACGCGCACGACGAACGTCTTCTCGTTGTCCTGGTGCGTCGATTCGTCGGGGAGTTTGTCGAGACGCAGGCGGTACTCGATGCTGCCGACGCGCGGAGGGCGGTCGACGATCTGAATCGTGACCGGCTTGCTCCCATCGAACTGCGTCATCTCGCTCTTGACCGACTCCCAGTCGTCCGAGCCGTCGGTGTAGCGACGCTCGATGATCGCCTCGGCGCTCGTGTAGCCCTGCGCCGACACCTGCGCCTCAAGCGAAACGGGATCGCTTTTGAACACGCGATCCGGGCCGGCGAGTCCGACGGCGCGGAGGTTGCGCGGATCCTGCGCCTCGCCGACGACGACGGTGTGCAGCTTGAGATCCTTGTTGTTCAGGAAGAGTGCGATGTCCGCGGCGGGCGGCCCGAGGTTGGAGCGCCCGTCACTGACCAGCACGATGGCGGCGATGCGGTCGGAGCCGACTTCCTCGACGACGGCCCGGATCGCGCCGGCCAGGTCGGTGCCGTGGGCGGCGCGCTTGTTGTCGGGCGAGGTCGGGTCGATGGGGGGGAGTTCGCCGCCGGCTTCGCTGCGCGGGAGGACGGCGAGGGGCGCGATGCCGTCACTGAACGTGAACGCACGCACCTCGTTCTGTTGGGCGAGCAGTCCGGCGAGGCCGCTGGCGGCCAGCGCCTTGTTGACGAGTTCGTAACGCGGGAGGCGACTCGGGTCGTCTACCTGCGCGATGTTCGAGACCGTGGCGCGGCTGACCGCGTCCGTGTAGCGATCCTTCGCGGAAAGCGAAAGCGAGTCGTCGATCAGCAAGACCGTCGCCTTGTCGACTTCCTCGATGCGGTCGACCGCAAGGATCGGCTCCAGGATCACGACGATGGCGGCCAACAGCATCAGCGCGCGCAGTGTGGCGAGCCCGTACTTCACGCCGCGTGATGCGGTGCCCTCACGTCGATAGATCCAGAACACGCCGCCCATCAGGGCGATCACGGCGAGTGCGGCAACGAGTCCGGTAGCCCCGGACGGGAGGCCGGCGAACTCGAACCGCGTGACGGCGCCGTCGGGGATGTCGCCCGCTTCGACGCCGAAGATGGATTTCAGAAAGTCGCTCATCGGACGAAGACCTGCTTGCCCTCGGGGGCGACCTTGCGCTTTTTGTGATGGCCGAAACGCCACGCGAGCAGCGTTTCGAGTGCCGCGCAAACGAGCAGCGCGAACATCAGGGAGCGCCAGAACTCGGAA
>Ga0070728_10000889_pt1 | contig 51326 bp, 45 predicted proteins | sample tdDd471_FD_66723 | JGI IMG/M metagenome (GOLD analysis project Ga0070728, IMG submission 66723) | Marine sediment microbial communities from the Atlantic coast under amendment with organic carbon and nitrate - tdDd47.1 | ecosystem: Environmental > Aquatic > Marine > Coastal > Sediment | place... | reverse complement strand
TTCACCGCCCGCAATGTTCGATTTTCTGATGAAGTCAACAAGCGAAGTCTTACCGTGGTCGACGTGCCCCATGAAAGTTACAACAGGCGCTCTGTGCTTTAGTTCTTCTTCAGAGGTAGCTGCCAACTCTTCTTTAATGCTATGTCCGGTAATTGCAAGACGTTCTTCTTCCGAAGTGTCGATTTCGATTCTAACTTTGAACTCTGCGCCGAGGATTTCAAGAACAGTTGGATCATCGATATAGTCGTTAACTGTAATAACCATCCCTTCTAAGAAGAGTTTTTGGATGAGCTGGCCTGCTTTTAGCTTCATTTCGTGCGCGAGGTCTTTTACAGTGATGGGAATTCGAACTTTTATCTCATTTGGTCGAACTGGTTCTGCCCTCGAATCGTGAGACCGCCTTTGTTTGTATGGGCGTCGTCGTCTCCATTGCTGTGCGTCATCATCAGATCGGAGTCCGAGTCTGTCTCTTGAGTCAAATGGACGAAACGATTGTTGCTTTTTGGCTGGCTTGACATCTTTCTTATCTTTAACAGGGCCTAGTGGCTTGCTCTTCTTGTCAGCGCTTTCACCTTCTTTCGCAGGCGTAGCTTTTACTGACTTCTCAGTTTTTGGCTCAGCTGCTTTTTCCGACTTTTCTTGTTTTACAACTTTTGGAGCAGCTTTCTCTGGCGCTTTTTCAGGCGCAGGGGTTTCTACAACTTCCGCCTTCGGCTCTTTGACTGGAGCCTTTTTGGCTTCTAAAGCTTCCTGTTTCTTTCGCTCTTCTTCAGCTCTGATATCAGATGCTTTTCTGATAATTTGCGCTTCCATTTTCTTCGGCGCATTATCTTTATCAGCATCTTTCGGAGCTACTTTTTTAGCAGCTGTTTTCTTTGGAGCTTTCTTTTCTTGAGGCTCCTTGCCAGGTTTTTTGAGTTTGCTCAATGCCTGTGCAAGTTGCGCGTTTTTTACTTTCAGCTTTAAATTTTTTGCCAAAGCTTATGCCCTTTGTTTTCGTACTCGTTCTAAGATATCCTCTGCCATTTCTTTTGAAATAGCGGCAGTTTTAGAAAGTTCTGCGCTTGTTGTGCAGAGCAGTTTTCTTTTTGTATCGAAGCCCGATTCAATCAATGCATCGAGAACGAACTGGTTAATGCCCTCGATTTTTAACGGTTCATCAAGGTCAGGTGATTCTTCGAGAGCCATTTGTTTTTGCTCAAAGTTAGATTCAGCCTGGTATTCACTGTATCTTCGCACGAGAAGGTCAGTATCGATAAGTTGTCCGTTTAGTCGGGCATTCATGCCCTTCTTTCCAATAACTACTGGATAGTCTTCGTCAGCAACGATAACGAGCATTTTGTTTTCTTCCGGATCGTAGTCAATTTTTTTGGCTTCGATCGGCTCGATAAGGTTTTGTAGTAAACGAACTTTGTCGTCTGTCCACAGAACGATATCAATTTTCTCGTTATTAAGCTCACGGATGATGTTTTTAACTCGTGTTCCTCGAACTCCTACACATGCACCGAGTGGGTCAACTTTGTTGTCGTATGAAACAACGGCCATTTTCGTTCTGTAGCCAGCCTCACGGACAATTTTCTCAATCCCGATGGTTTCATCTTCGAGTTCAGGAACTTCCTGCTTGAAGAGTTGAATAACCATTTCTGCGCATGAGCGTGAAAGAACAACTTCCGCTCCACCATTTTCGGTATCGCGAACTTCAAAGAGAAGCGCTGAGATTTTATCACCGAGGTGGTAGCGTTCGATTTTTGGATAGAATCTATCTGGGAGGATAGCTTCTACTTTTCCAAGATCAACAATAAGGGTACGACCCTTAATAATTCGTTTTACCGTTCCAGAAACGATTTCGTGGATTCTATGGCGGTACTCTTCATAAATCACGTCACGTTCAGCATGTCGAAGTTTTTGCGAAATGACTTGTCGAGCTGTTTGTGCAGCAATTCTACCAAGTTCTTCGGGATGTACAGGAACTTTAATCCAATCACCAACTTCAACCTCTAAGCCAAGTTCGCGTGCTTCTTCTGGAGTAATTTCTTCATCTGGATAGTCAACGTTGTCAACCACTTCCTTTTCCGCATACGCTTCGATTTCGCCTGTGCGAGCGTCTACTGTTACGTTAAGGTTAGCATACCCTTGGAGACTCTTCCGTGCAGAATGGACAAGTGCCTCTTCTACAGCTTTTACGATGATATCCCTTTTAATACCTTTTTCTCGTTCTAGGTATTCGAAGATTGCAACGAGATCTTTGTTCATTTTCTATTCCTGTTTCCACCAGTTTTCTGGTACGGTTGGTTAATACTAAATCGCCTGGGGGAGCACTGCTCGCCCAGGCAATACCTGCCCTTGAGCTCTGTTAAACAGAGCTCAAGGGCAGAAACAGACGGGCCTATTCAGGCTGGTCTGATGATCCTTGTACAATAATATCGTCTTTGTTGAATTTATTGTGGCCGATAAGGTGGTCTTTGATTGAGAGCGCAATTTTCTTGTGCTCTGGATCAATTTTGATCACCTTCGTTGTCACTTCTTCTCCAACAGAAACGATATCTTCAACTTTTCCGAAAGCTTGGTCAGACAGTTCAGTTACGTGAACAAGACCTTCGATTCCGTTTTCAAGCTGAATGAATGCGCCAAACGCAGTAATTTTTGAGACAACACCCTTGAGTACTGAACCAACTGGCATTGTTTTTTCAATCGTTTCCCATGGGTTGTCGCTAAGCTGCTTGATACCAAGCGTGATTTTCTTACTTTCTTTATCAACAGAAAGTACGATCGCTTCAACGATGTCGCCTTTTTTCAGGATTTCTGAAGGGTGTGATACCTTCTTGATCCAGCTCATGTCAGAGATGTGGATTAATCCATCGATACCAGGCTCAAGCTCAACGAAAGCACCATAGTTGGTAAGGTTTCTGATTTCAACTTTTACGCTGCTTCCAACAGGGTATTTTGAATCAACGTCTTCCCAAGGATTTTTTTCAGTTTGCTTGATACCAAGAGAGATTTTTCCTTCTTCTTTTTGAACTGAAAGAACAATCGCTTCAACTTCGTCACCTTTGTTGACGATCTCAGTAGGATCAGAAACGTTTTTCACCCATGACATTTCAGAAACGTGGATAAGTCCTTCGATCCCTTCTTCGATTTCGATAAATGCGCCATAAGGAACGAGGTTAACGATTTTACCTTTAACTCGGGTTCCTGTTGGGTATCGTTTTTCGATTTCTTCCCAAGGATTTGCTTCTTTTTGCTTCAGGCCAAGAGCAACACGTCCTTTTTCTTTGTCGATAGAAAGGATCATTACTTTGATCTCGTCACCAAGCTGAACCATTTCGGATGGGTGGCGAATTCGTCTCCATGTCATGTCAGTGATGTGGAGAAGACCGTCAACGCCGTCTAGGTCAAGGAATACACCGAAGTCAGTGATATTTTTCACAATACCCACTCGAAGCTCGCCTTCCTGAATGTTTTCAAGAAGCTCAGCTTTCTTAGAAGAGCGCTCTTCTTCAAGAAGCTCTCTTCGAGATACAACGATATTTTTTCTCTCAAGGTTGATCTTGAGGATTTTGAATTCGTATTCGTTTCCAACGAATTCATCGATGTTTTTAATTCGTTTGTTGTCGATTTGTGAACCAGGTAGGAATGCTTCCATCCCGATATCGACCATAAGTCCGCCTTTCACTTTTCGGATTACTTTACCGCGAACGATTGAACCTTCGGTACAATGGTTTACGATGTATTCCCACTGGCGTTGTTTACGAGCTTTTTCACGTGAAAGAACGATTTGTCCATCTTCACCTTCTGCTCTATCTAGAAGAACTTCCACTTCAGTTCCGAGGTCGAGGTCGTCAGTCTTGTCAAATTCGTTTGTTGGGATAAGGCCTTCTGATTTCAGACCAACGTCTACGACGATGAAGTCTGGTGTCATTTCTACAATGTGGCCTTTTAGGATCTGACCAACTTCCATAAGGGAAATTGAGCCTTCAGAACCTTTTTCTTCTTTTTCATTGAGCAGCGAGACAAATTCAGCGGCTTCTTCTTGAAGGTAGTCTACATCATCAAGAAACTTGTTGTCGCTCCAGTCTGCTTGGGTTTGTTGTTTGGACATGTTAAGGGTTACTCCTTGGTTTATACACTCTTGAGGGTTCTAAAGGACGGTCCGTTAGAAGGCCTCAGCCTAAAGAGCTTTAAAACGCCCTTTGGCAACTATGATTACTGGGGAAAGGGTAGCAAAGAGCCCTCTTTAAAGGCAACTTTAAATTAGAGGATTGTATTGGAGGGGTTTGTGGTGGCTCGGTGCAATAAGGTGGTATAAAATTCAAAAAATTGATATACTATTACATACTTACAAAAGTTTAGGGAATATTTATGGCAGCAGCGGGCGCCGTTTCCGGCTCATCAATCCCAGTTTCAATGACAGATAGTTCTCAATCTTCAGATGGGGGTATCCCAATCGAAGCAGTCCAAGGTGCTTTGAGTGGAACAGGTGCCCCTATAAAGCCCCTATTGGGCAGAGTGGAAGCATCTCCTCTCCGGGGAAATCCTGTACGTGAAATTCTGAAAAAAGCGGCAGAGGAGCCCCTACGTGTTCCGAGGTCTGAGTTGACCGAAGAGGAGGCCCTGAAAAAATTGAAAGAGTGTCGTCTCGAAACCTTCAAATTGGTAGATAACCCCTACTCGCCAGAACATAGTCAATTAATGAGTTCCCGTTCGAAAGAAGAAGTGCTAGCGATCTTTAAGCCCCTTTTGGAAAAAAGAGTGTCTGCATTGAATGGAGCATTTTTTAAAGATCCAAAGGGACTTCTTGATATCGCATGGAAGAAGTGTGAAAGCACTCCTCGAGACACAGCTGAGGCATATGCAGCTAAACTTGCATTTCAAAGTCTTGAAAATGAGAGGGATTCTCTTGTTGAAGCTTTAGAAGCTTACGAGCAAGGTGATTTGAAGGAAGCTCTATTAATCCTTGGAAACGAGGTGTCAATGCTTGGATTTGCCAGGACTTTAGAAAGAATTTCACTGTATCACGGAGAGGCCGGGGTTCCATATTTTCAAAGCAGTTGTGATCGCAATGCGATTCTTTTTTTCTTAGTAAGCCACCTCGATAAGAATCCAAACACATGTATGCATCAAATGACTAATCTTACGTTCTTCCCACACATGTTTGAAAGTATTGCAGGGGTAGAGTTGGATCGTCTGAGCGGCTCTCCAGTTTTTTCTTCTGAGGATCAACTTTTCGAACGTTTGGATGCTATTTTTGAGAAATGCGCAGAGTACCCTGTTTTTAAAGATGTATTATACGAAAGAGCTGCCCGTCTATTCAATGGTGAGAAACCTTTCGGTCAGCTTATTTCTGAGGTTAGGCTTTTTGCATTCGTTGCGCTCCTTATGAAGCTGCCGACGTATCGCTCGAAGTGCATGGGTGAGGTGTTAAACTCCCTTAATGACATCTTGAGGTATGGAGATGTCACATCCAGACGCGATATTCTGCAGCACTTTTTCACAATGATTACCAGTGATTCACAGCGAGAAATTGATGCGGTTGTCTCTGCTCCTCATGGGACAAAAAGAAATGAGGCAATACTGGGGCTTTTACTTCACAGGTTACACAAGGCCGGAGCTTCAGACAAGCAGATAGATGCGCTTTCTCGGTGTGTTTTATGCCGTGATATTCGAGATATGTCCAAGCAGTCCATGGTTGTAAAAGAGTTTCTTCAGCTCCTCCGTGCAAGAGATCCAAGAATACTGCGGGAGAGGCTTTCTCTTTATGAAAGTGCAGCTGATCTACGTTCTCTTGTGAAAACGATGAAGGAGGAGCAGGTATTTGCCCGGTCATTTAGTCAAGATTATACAACAGTTGTGCCAGAAGAAAGGTACTGGTCTGCTATTATAAGAGCGTACGATAGTACAAATGGCTTTAAAAGCTCGGAAGAGGAAGAGGCTGTAAGAGAAGGGTTCAAAACTTTTTTTCTGCAGTCACGCAATCCATTAGCTTTGGTTAAACTTTTTATGTATTCCTCTGTTTATAGAGACCTAGCTTGGAATGTATTTAAGAAAATTTGTTTGGGGGAATTTCGAGCGCACCGTTATAAGAAACCGGCTCAATCAATTGCAGAGGAGCGTTTCCGTGAAAATATCTCAATCAATCTGGGGCTTTATGCGGCACGAGTTGCACTTGAAAAAGAGGGCTTCGGTCTATCAATTGACGACCAGAGACGAGCTTTATCTCTTGGGTCATTTGAGGAGCTTTCTCGATTTGCAGAAAGAAAGGGTGGAGACTTTGCAGTCTTGATTACCCTGATAGAGAAGCATAAGTGGAATACGTACTCCCTCGAGGATTCCGATGACTATCAGGATTTGATCCTCTATGGTACAGAAGTATCGGGTTCATGCCGCTCACTTGCCCATTACCTAACCTATCATGTAGATGCTGTTTTTCATACCTTGACTTCACCTTCTGCTAAAATTGCGCTTATCAGGCATCCAAATGGAAAAATTCATCGAAGAGAAGTCCACGGATTTCGTGCTTCGAGACACGAATCCCACTATGGCCAAAACGATGAAATTGACTTGTCAGCGCTTTCCTCTCAAAAGAAAGGCCTACCTGAGTTTTCTTTTTATAGACTGCTTCGGTCATTTGTAGATGATCGAAGAAAGGCATGTCAAGAGACTGGGAACGATGGAGAGGCTGGTGCAGCGCCGGGTGGCGCAGCTGGCGGCGGCGGGACTGGTTTCTAACCTTCTTATTATAAGTGATTTATTTTTCCTTTGGGGTAACTAATTAATTATCAGTTGATTGGCGAAATGTACTCTTGTACCGCTATTAAAATGGGGGTTTGTTCTATCAATTAAAATATTTATTATGTTATAATATCTGTAAGAACACAGTGGAGAAGGAGTAAAAATGTCAAGTATTCAGGGATTTAAAGGCATAGAACGAGTGGAAGGGCCATCTGCTTCAATGGCTCGTGCAGCTGGAATTGACGCAGCAAGAGACGCTGTAGCGGCGTCAGGCGCAGCAGGCGCTGCATCAGCCCTGTCTGGACGTGTAGAGGTTTTGAGCGCTATACCTACCGATGTACGAGAAGCACTCTCCGATCATATGGCTGCTTTTTTGATTGGCGAAAGTGGCGACGACCTACCGACATTTGCAGCTCCTAAAGAAGAAGGGGGTGCAGCACGCAGCCCACGAATTATGGTTATTGAGGCTTTATTGGATCCTGCAAGAAAAGCAGCAAATGCGAAGCCACGCCTTGAAGAACGTTCTTTGGGAGGCGGAGCTCCTTTTCAGCTCGCGCTCGCTTTTTCCGATGGAGCACAAAGAGCTCGCTTCTCAGAGTATCTAGCAGAGAAAGCCCCAGATCTGAGCGAACGATTTGCAGTAGTATCAGCAGGTAGCACGACGCTTGAAATTGGCCTTAAGGGGATCGATAAAGCAGCTCCAATGAGATTTCTTTCTAATCATGCAAACCTACGTAGTGTTTTAGGCGAATCGTACCGTCCAGGTACACGTTTTGATGTGCTAGAACATCCAACAGTGATTTTTGCCGATTTTGACGGGACGCTCGTTAACGCACCGAAAAAAGGTGAGTCAGCAGAAAGTCAGAACCTCGGTAATTCACCAGCAAAAGAAGCGATTATTGCGTACCTAGAAGCAGGTGGTGTTCTTGTTGTAAATTCTGGAAATGACGTTGAGCGAGTTGTTAATCGTGTAGCTCCATTCGTTCCAGAGGAGCTGCTAGGTAATATCCTGGTTGCAGGAGCAGGCGGAAATGCGCTTGTCCGATTAACTCCGGCTGGATTTGAAGAAGTTGAAGGATACCGTGAAGCGTGCTCTTCTGGTATTGCATTCGATAGAGATGTTGAAGATGTTATCTATCTCGGAGATGATAAGCGAGCGAAAGGAAACGATAGAAAGGGATTTGAATTTGTTGGGAAAAAGCGAGCGATTTGCTTTGCAACAGACCCTCATCTAGAAGATGGCGCAAGATCATTTTTAGACCCACATAACGTAATTATCGGTGGACCAAGAGCAGCGAGTGTATTCTTTGAAAAAGTAAGAGGATCTGATGCTGAAACGGTATCTGTGAGTTCAGGCAGTCTAGATAGAAGCTCTCCTGCTTCATCAGTGGGTTCTGCAGGTGGATCAGAGAGAAGCTCACCAGCCTTTAGTGAGGCGAATGTTGGCTTTATGGTAAATGAAGCGAGAAAGATTCGAGGAGAAGAAATGCTTGTTGATGCAGATCGACTAGCGAGAACGGTGAACATGCTTCGAGTCCTTTCTACTGAGGATGGACAGGAAAAACTGCAAGCGACACTTTCAAAATCGCTGCATAATGTTATGAGAGTTCCTGCGCCGTCAGAACCAATTAGCTGGGCTCAGATGAGACGATTAGCTGCGGGACACGCAGAATTACAAGAAGTTTTAGAAAAACCGCTCGCATCTCTCGATGCAGCAACAAAAGCAGAGCTTGCGCTTCGTGCAACACAGCTAGGTCTTAAGGAGCTTGGATCGTATAACAGTATTCGACTTCAGTCGAGCCTTAACCTTGTTGCTGACAAGCGTGCTGAACGATTTGTTGGTTTGTTAGCTGATGCTCCATTCGGAGCACTTGAGGGCACATTCCTGCCGGCATTTAATGAAGGTACGAGTGTTGTTCGCTCAGCTGATGGAAAAATCGAAGTGGGAACAACAGCAGCACTCGAAGCTTCCCATAAAAAACTTCCAACGGGTGAATTTGATGCGCTACTCATCATGGGTAATAACGACCTACGACAAGTAGACAACGCTGTTCGGTTCTATCTCGACTCAACGAAAGCATTGCGAGAAGGAGCGGTAGCTGACCTATCTGCGCTGCCAGAAATTTATATCTCTGGATTCGGTGGACATGGTACTTCAGCTGGAATGATTTTTGCACACACAGAAGCAGAGACAATGCGAGAGCATATCAATGCTCAGCTTGGACACCTGCCACGTGCAATGCGTGAAGCAATCATGGGTAAAGTGGTTATCGAGCCAGATGCGACAAACTCAGGACAGAATGTGCAGTTCTTGGAGAAAAAATTTGGTGATCCGGAGGCAGCTGGTGCGCCAAAACGATTTGTTGTATCAGGTACACCATCGGCAGTGAAGAGACAGGTGCTTTCATTTGCAGCACAAACAAAGTACCCATTTGAGTCAGTTGAGTCTGTTCCAATGGATCATGCCGCATACATGAGAGAATACTACCCAGAAGGTCGAGTGAAAGATGGTGTTATTCACTACATGTGCCGAGTGAGAGAGGCGATTTCATTCTTAAACTATTCGGCGACAACTCGATATGTATACCCAACGACGTTTGCAAGTGGCGAGCTAGCAAGTTCTGTTCGAACAATTGCAGAAACGTATACACACATGACACGTAGAAACCCTCTAGCTCCGTTCATGACTGAAGCTGAGAATAAAGCAGTTTCGATGTTGATGCGAAAAAGGATTCGTACTGAGGATGAAGAAGAGGCTTTAGAGGCTCTTCGTCAAACAGCATCAACTCGGTTTGAAGATGCATACAACCTTGTAATGCGATCGAAACTAGGTGATGAATCAATCGATGCTACAGTACTTAAAACTGCTCAAGAGAGAGTGAAAAACACGCTAGATCCGGTTGCGACGTACTTCAGAGATGGCTTTGCAACACTTGAAGAACGATACATGAAGCGAGTGGAAACAGGAACGTCTCTAAAGGGACAGCAACGAGAACTTCTTCTCGATAGAATGAGATCACGAAGAAGCCTTGTTGGGCTCGACTTAGCAGAACGTCCGACGCCATCATCATCTCCAAGACACGGGGAATCACCTGTTGATCTGGATGCACTTGCTGATGGATTTGTAGAAGATGATAGTTCTGATACTGAATAAGCGTAAGACGCTTCTCAAGTAATAACGACTTTGATAAGATGGCCTCCATATATGGGGGCCTTTTTTTATGGGATTACTTGTGTTGAAATTTGGTGGTGCGGCTCTTGCAACGCCAGAAGCCTTTTCTTTCGTTGCTCGGTTACTGCGTGAGAAACGTGAGCATGGAGAAACTGTGGTCGCAGTGGTGAGCGCAATGGGTAACACAACGAATGAGCTACTATCACTGGCGAATCAGGTGCATCCGTCACCTCCAGTGAGAGAGCTTGACATGCTTGTTACTGCTGGTGAGCGAATAAGCATGGCGCTTCTTGCCATGGCACTTGATAAAGAGGGGATAGTCGGAAAGAGCTTTACTGGAAGCCAGTCAGGGATTATCACAACGTCAGCACATACAGATGCACAAATCATCGATGTCCGTCCACACCGAATTGAAGAGACGGTTGCAAAAGGAGAGGTTGCGATTATTGCAGGCTTTCAGGGCGTGAGCATCGAAAAAGAGATCACCACACTTGGTCGAGGAGGGTCGGATACAACGGCTGTTGCACTAGGGATTGCATTGGATGCAGAACGGGTAGAGTTTTATAAAGACGTCGATGGGATCTTCAACAAAGATCCAAAAACAAATCCAGATGCGGAGCTCTTTCATACACTCTCTTTTGATGAGGCATTTTCTATCGCGGACCAAGGCGCTAAAATCCTGCACAAGCGTGCGATTTTTCTTGCCTCAAAAAATCATTTGCCGTTACACGTCAAACCTCTGAGACCATCTTCTGAGGGTGTTTGTGGAACGATTGTTGGCTGGAGAGATAGTCGAAAAGTCGATAAAAGCTTTGAGTCCCAAAGCGCAGCTTTCGCGGGAAATTCTTGATCTCTTTCAAAATGACAAACAAGGTGAATTGCCATTTTTGCATTGGAAGCGAACAGAGGGACGTCTCGTAGAGATATCAATGATCGCATATAGTCGTTCAGGCAATGCGATGTTCTTCTACGAGATGTTGAGCCGTTGGCTTGTTCCAATGAGACAACTGCACATTTCCTCCTATTTTGCATCGGATACGATGCTGGATAAAAAAAACGTTACCGTTGCAACGATGAACGTACATGCAGCTTCTGATCAGGAGCTTCGTTCAATAGAAATGATGCTTCCTATTCTCCTAGAAGAGGTAAAACTTGGTCTTCTTTCATCATACCATGCAAAACGAATTCTTGAGATTAAAGGGCTCTCGATCAGTGATAAAATGGGATTTGTTTTTGACCACCTGCGCAAGGTTATTAAACGATTTCCAGAGCATTATGATTACGACTTAATTCCGCTCATGCAGCGCTTTTTTATTCATACATCTGATGAGTTTAGGGGCAATAGGTCTGTTCGTGTGCTTGAACAGCGAGTACTCAGCATCTACTGTTCGCTGCAGAAAATGCAGCATTCCAAAGGAGAGGATCGAAAGGTAAATTTGAGGATTCGTAAAGATACAGTGATGCAACTTTTTGGTGAAAAGCAAGTATTGAGTATCACATTGAGTGTGAGCTTCCTCAAAGAAACGGAGAGATTTACTCAAAAGCATCTAGAGAGAGCCATTGCAGAGTGTATTCCTGATGCTCATGTTGTGCCTGAGTCGTACTATGTTGAGATTAATCCTGAGGAAAGAAGTAGAGTATATACAATCGAACTCGAGTTTGAAGAAGCACCGCCCCCTCGCAGTGACATACTCTTATATAAATCTCTTCCAAGGGCAGTTGCAATGCATATAGAGCAACTTACAAAGCCGCTCGTCATGCCGCGGAATGATGAAGAAGTAATGAAACATATGATTTTGCTCGCAGGGCAATTGAGTTCACCAAAAGATATTCCACAGATGATTCTTTCTTTCAGCGAACAAACAGAGTCTGCTCTTACTTTTACTGTTATTCTTGCCAGAGTTCTTAAAGATGGTGTGATAAAAATGCCAAACCTAATCGAATCAAGGCAGGATATTCGGCTTGAAAAAATGAGAGAGAGGGGAATGGTTTGGAAGAAATACCCCAAAGAGCTTTCCGTTTTACGCGTTACGGTTCCCCTCTCAAGAGACGACAAGGAGAGCAAACGGGTACACTTTATGCGTGCGAGAAATGCCGCACAAAAAAATATCGAATCACTCGTCGGCCCGGTCCGGGACTACTATGGAGGTATCTATGAAAAGGAAAGAAGGCAACTCGAACAGCTTTGCGAAGAGTTGAAAAAAGATGGAGTGTCCTTTTCAGACGTAGAGCTCTTCTATCAAGGGATTTTCCCCACTGAATATCGAAGCGTATTCCCGAGCAGGCTACTCGCGAGACTCTACAGGCTCTACATTCGCTTGAGGGAAGAAAAAGTGGACTCAGTTTCAGAAAATGATGAGGGAGGAGAACTCTTCATGAAACGATTTTACGATCAAAAGCAATCGCAAGAGGTATTGCAAAAGATCAAAAAAGAAGGGGGGTATAGAGTCTTTTTTCTTCGAGAAGAGTATGGACAAGTTTTTTTAGGCGGCGTCAATTTTGTGAGAAATACTTTTGGGAAATAGCTTTTCCGTGCTACCCTTTGCGCTATGCAAAACAAGAGAAAAAAAATTAAAATCGAACCCTCAATTTTCGCTGGCGACTTCGGTAGATTGGCCGATGAAGCAAAGCGGATCGAGGATGCTGGGGCTGATGCAATCCATTTCGATATCATGGATGGCCATTTTGTCCCTAACTTAAGCCTGAGCCCGAAAGCTCTTTCGGCTGTTAATAAAGCGACAGATCTAACTATCGATGTCCACATTATGGTCTACAACCCATACCAGTATATTGAACAGCTCATTGAGTATGGCGCAGATCAAATTACCTTCCATATGGAAGCAACAGAAGATGTCGAAGATACGCTTGCGTATATCAGGAAGTGCAGGGTGAAAGCGGGACTTGCTTTTTGTCCAGAAACGAGTGAATCGCTCATTCCAAAATACCTGGATAAATGTGACACGATACTTCTCATGACGGTAAACCCTGGCTTTGGCGGACAGGCATTTATTCCTGAGGTACTTGAGAAAATCAAATTTACTCGTAGCCTCTGCGATAAACTAGATATTCGCGAAGGTGGAGTTACCCCAGATCCTGAAAACCAATCAGACCCGGCCCACGCTCTTCCACCGTTTCAAATTCAAGTGGATGGCGGTATAAATCAAGAGACTGCGAAGCAGTGTATTGAAGCTGGAGCGAATAACCTTGTTGCAGGAACATTCCTGTTCGAGGGCGATATGAAGGAAAAAATCCGGGGTTTGCGTGGATAAAAAAGTTGTCGTGATCGGTGGAGGGACAGGCAATTTTACCATTCTTCAAGGACTTAAAACCAAAAATCTTCAGCTCTCCGCAATTGTATCTATGGCTGATGATGGAGGAAGTACCGGAATTCTGCGCGATGAGCTTGGGGTTCTCCCTCCAGGCGATGTGAGACAGTGCCTTGTTGCCTTGTCTCAATCCTCTGACCTTATGCGCTCACTCATGAACTACCGTTTTGATAACGGGGGATTAGGAGGGCATAGCTTTGGGAACTTGCTGCTCTCGGCGTTGGAAAAAGTGACCGGTAGCTTCGAAAAAGCTGTCGATGAAATGGGTCGAATCCTGGCTATTCGAGGAAGAGTGATTCCTGTGACAACACACCACGTTCGACTCTACATGGTCCTCAAGGACCAGACCGTGCTGCGAGGAGAACGTGAAATCTACCTCTCTCAGGCGATAGACCAAGGATATTCAAGCCTGTTCCTCGATCCAAATCCTGTAGCGAATCCAGCGGCGATCGATGAAATACTTTCTGCAGATCTGCTTGTGGTTGGCCCAGGCGGACTGTACACTTCCCTAATTCCGAACTTCTTAGTCGAAGGGGTCAGCGATGCGATCAAAGCGTCAAAGGCTAAAAAAGTATTTATAGTAAACCTGATGAATAAAACCGGGCAGACAACGGGGTATACAACCAGTGATTACCTGAATGAGATGGCTAAATACATCGGTGAAGATGTGTTTGATCACATCCTTGTCAACTCGGGGATTCCAGATGACGATGTGATGCAGAAATATTCCTCAGAAGGGGAGCTTGTCATCAATGACCTGAAGGAACAGCGAGTTGTTTCAGCTGATTTTCTCGGACAAGTCCAAAGTAAAGTGCGAGGAGACCTCATGAGTCGGAGTCTTATTCGTCACAGTTCACAAAAACTAAGCGAAGAGTTAGAAAAACTTGTTACTCATATTTGATATTGACGACACACTTATTGATACCTCCGGAACCTTGATACCGCCTTTGTTAAAAAATGCGCTTACCGTTCTAAACCAGCGTGGTGTAGTCATAGGCAACTTTGACAAAGCGTACGCCTCCCTTCTTCATATCGATAAGGTTTCGATTTCCTCTGAAGCTGCTTTGCATGAATTTATCGAATTGCATGGAGGTAAAAAGCAAGACTTTGACCATGCGCTCAAAGAAATTTACATGCCTTCAGAACTGCCAAAAAAAGTTGAGACGCTTGAGGGTGCGGTACCGCTTCTTCAAGAAATCGCGAAAAATTTTCCCCTCTGTATTGTTTCGAAAGGGGTTGAGGCGATTCAAAAAGAAAAATTACAAAAAGCTGGGATTCCTCTTACCCTCTTCGATCACATACTGATATCGGAAAACCCGCAGAAAAAGGGGCAGTATCTCAAAATACTTAATCGATCAGGTATCCCTCCTGAGAAAATTCTTGTGATTGGCGACAGGATTTCTCGGGATCTCACTCCTGCTAAAGAACTTGGGATGTCTACCGTTCACATGAAATGGGGAAGAGGATTAGGTTATACTGGAATTAAAACCGATGTCGATTATACCATTACTTCATTAGAAGAACTTAAAGACATTCTGGAAGAGTTAAGTAAAGAAGGATACACACATGTCTAAGACAAATCAAATTACTCCTGGGATGACGATTTCCCTCGATGGGAAAATCTATCGAGTCGAGTCGAGTGTCAAGGTGACGGTTGCGAAAGGGGTTCCTTTCGTCAAAACGAAACTTCGTGACCTCATGTCAGAAGAGACTATAGAGAAAAACTTCAAAGTAGACCAAGAAGTTGAGAGTGTATCGCTTGCAGAACGTCGTTTAGAGTATCTCTATCCAGAGGGAAAAGACTTCTTCTTCCTAGATATCGATGAACTAGAAAATGTATTGGTTCCATCCATTGTAATCGGTGACAAAGTTCATTTTTTAAAAGAGGGAACGCAACTCAGAGCGATGTTTTATGGAAGTACAGTATTCTCCATTGAACTCCCACAGTTCCTCGAGTTGATGATTGTGAAAGTAGAAGCAATGGAAGCGCATGTTGCTGTTTCTAATGCGAACAAAATTGGAGTACTCGAAACCGGCGCGAAAATCGAAGTGCCACTTTTTATTGAATCGGGTGATGTCGTCAAAGTTGATACGACATCTGGTGAGTTTGTGCAAAGGATTTAACGATGGACAAAAAGTATATAAAAGAATTGATGGATGTGATGTTGGAAAAGGGGTTTTCCAAGCTTCATATCAAAGAGAAAGATGGTTCAGAAATCCACCTCGAAACCCCTGCTGCTGGGCACCATGTTGTATCGATGCCTGCACACCACGCGCATACCCATTCAGCGATGCCATCGAGTAGCCCAAAAGAGCAGAGTGCTCCAGATACTGGGAAAGCAATCACATCGCCAATGGTGGGGACTTTTTACTCATCACCTTCTCCAGAAGATCCTGCCTTTGTCAAAGTAGGGGATACGGTGACAGCGGACACAGTTGTGTGTATCGTTGAAGCGATGAAAGTGATGAATGAGGTCAAAGCGGGAATATCGGGTAAGGTCACTGAAATACTCGTTGAAAATGGTCACCCCGTCGAATATGGAACGAAACTCTTTCGCGTAGAATAGGAGAGTTTGCACAATGAGGAAAATACTAGTTGCGAATCGAGGCGAAATCGCTGTTCGCGTTGTTCAAGCGTGTCATGACTTAGGACTTGAAACAGTAGCAGTTTATTCCAAGGCCGATAGTGAAGCATTGCATGTTTTGCATGCTGATGAAGCAATATGCATTGGCGAACCAGCAGCTCGAAGCTCCTACCTAAAAATTCCAAATATTCTTTCCGCTGCAGAAATCACAAGTGCTGATGGAGTACATCCAGGATATGGATTTCTTTCTGAAAATGCGAACTTTGCATCAATTTGTGAAAGTTGTGGGCTCACCTTTATTGGACCATCTTCTGAAGCAATTTCACTGCTTGGAGACAAGTCGGTGGCAAAGAAAATTGCACGTAAGGTCAAGTGTCCTGTTATTCCAGGCTCTGAAGGGGTAATTCCAACAGTTGAAGAGGGGCTCAAAGAAGCGAAAAAAATGGGATTCCCTGTGTTCATTAAAGCTTCTGCAGGCGGCGGTGGAAAAGGGATCCGGATAGCATACGATACCGATGATTTTGCAAAAAAATTCGTAGCAGCTCGTTCTGAAGCGGAAGCTGCATTTAACAATCCCGATGTCTATCTTGAAAAGATGGTTGTTAATCCTCGTCACGTTGAATTCCAAGTGATTGGGGACAAATATGGTAACTACGTACACCTTGGGGAGCGTGACTGCACCATCCAACGGCGTCGACAAAAGCTTATCGAAGAAACTCCAAGTCCGATCCTTTCTCCAGCAATGCGCAAGCGGATGGGGGAATGTGCTGTCAATATCCTGAAAGAAGCGAAATACCATACGGTTGGAACGGTCGAATTTCTCGTTGATGAAGAGAAAAACTTTTACTTCATGGAAGTAAATACAAGAATTCAGGTTGAGCACACCATCACAGAAGAAATAACCGGAATCGATCTTGTTCGTGAGCAAATACGATTAGCACTCGGCGGAAAACTAGAGCTAAAGCAAAAAGACATCGAGATGAAAGGGCACGTTATTCAATTCCGAATTAATGCCGAAGACCCACAAAACAACTTCTCACCGTCACCTGGTAAACTCGAGTACTTCATGCAACCAACAGGACCTCACGTTCGCGTTGATACTGCATGCTACACCGGCTATTCAATCCCTCCATACTACGATTCTATGATTGCAAAGTTAATTGTGAGAGGTGCAGACAGAGACGAAGCTGTTGTGCGCGCACTGAGAGCTCTTCGAGAGTTTCACATTGGTGGTGTAAAAACAACGATCCCTTTCCATCAATTCATGCTAAAGCAACGAACCTTCCTAGAAGGGACTGAGTATACGCTTGCATATCTCGATGCACTTCTTGAAGCTGGAGTAGATTTTGAGCAGGCATGAGACGACCTTGCTGAGCAAAGAGCAGATTGCAGAGTCGATCGAGGCTGCGGGAAAAACTCTTTCCGAAAAATACAAGGGTAAACAGCTCCATTTTGTGGTAATTATGAAAGGAGCTCTTTTTTTCGCAGCGGACCTTATGAGAACTATCTCCATTCCATGTACCTTTAGCTACATGCAGGCAAAAAGCTACACTGGAACTACCCAAACTGATGTTGAAATAACGCAGATGGAGGAAACTGATTTCACAGGGAAATCCATCATTATTCTCGATGACGTGTTTGATACAGGAAAAACGCTTCATTCAGCGTGTGAACTACTCAAAAAGCAGGGTCCCCTATCCATCGAAACAATGGTGCTCATCGATAAGCAAAAAAACCAGCATCGCGACTTTACCGTTGATTACGTGCTTAATACAGTTGAAGATCATTTTCTTATTGGATATGGTCTCGACATGCACGAATATGAACGGAATCTACCTGAGATTCGTATCTACGAGGACTCATGAAAGGAATCATACTTGCAGGGGGAACCGGTTCACGCCTCTTTCCAATTACCCAAGCAACGTCAAAGCAACTACTGCCAATCTACGACAAGCCAATGATATACTTCCCGCTCTCAGTGCTTATGTATGCGGGGATAACAGACATACTCATCATTACAAATGAAATAGATGTACCGAGGTTTTCTGCCCTTCTTCAAGATGGGTCCCGATTTGGAATATCGATTTCCTATGCAGTACAAGAAGAGCCAAAAGGGATCGCTGATGCCTTTAAGGTAGGAAAGCATTTTATTGGAAATGACTCAGTTTCACTTGTCCTTGGGGATAACATTTTTCACGGACCAAACATGTCCACACTATTCGGTACGATGGCACAACTCACCTCCGGTGGGGTCGTGTTTGGATATGAAGTATCAGATCCAGAGCGATATGGGGTTTTAGATCTCGATGATGACAACCATGTTGTCAATATCATAGAAAAACCTAAAAAAGCGCCGTCTCCATTTGCTGTTACAGGACTCTACGCATATGACAACACAGTTATAGATGTAGCTGAAGGACTTGAGCCATCGGCTCGCGGCGAACTCGAAATCACCGATGTGAATAGATATTACCTCAATCAAGGGAAGCTACAGGTTGCTTTTCTAGATCGAGGCTATGCATGGCTTGATACAGGTACTCACGAAGCCCTTCATCATGCTTCCTCATATGTGCAAGCTGTTCAAGAACGTCAAGGAATTCAAATTGCCTGTCTCGAAGAGATCGCCTATGCAAAGGGGCTTATTACCGAAGAAGTGCTTGCAAAGGCTGCAGAAACCTACGCGTCAAGTGACTACGGGTCATACCTTAAAAAACTACTGAATCCTTCTCGAGTAAATCTCTAATCTTGAGACGAGCTAGAGATCAAATTTAGATATGCAGCTGGCTAAGATGATAGGTCGTGGCAGAGCTTGTAAATATCTCTTTTTGGAATTCCCAGAAGCTCGCTTGCAAGTTTAAGCGCAGTTTTTTGATCGATAGAAAACTTCTCTATTAGCTCGTCAACCAACTCTTTTGGGTCTTGCTTCGGTTGATGATATCCCGTAACGAGGAGCACAAACTCACCTCGGGGGGCATGTTCCTTAAAGTGGGTTAGGAGTTCTTGTTGCGTGCCGGAGATGTGCTGTTCATATTTCTTGGTGAGTTCACGTCCGATCGCCAGTTTTGCATTGGCAGGGAAGCATTCGAGAGTATCTAGGATTCTGTGTGGGGCTTCGTAATAGATAGAGATACCTGGATAGTACAGGGAAGAAACGACCTCTTCCTTTTGCTTTTTTTGAGGAAAGAATCCGCGGAATTGAAAGGGGTGTTCTGCTAATCCCGAGAGAACAAGAGCCGTAATGCATGCAGAGGGACCGGGATAAATAGTGACAGGGATGCCTGCTTCGTGGCAGGCGGAAATCAACAAACTTCCCGGATCAGAGATACCTGGCATGCCTGCATCAGAGACAATCCCAACTTCTTTGCCTGAGGAAAGATCCTTTAGGATTTGGTCTAAATATTTTTTTTCAGAGAAGCTGTGGTATGATCGGAGAGGGGCGGTGATCTCATACTCCCGGCATAGGACTTTCGTGACGCGAGTATCCTCCGCTAAAATAAAGTCACACGCCTTCAGTGCATCAAGTGCACGTAAAGTAATATCTTTGAGGTTTCCAATAGGTGTGCCGATAATATGTAACAGAAGAAGCTCCTAAGAAAAGAAGAAAGGTGGCACCCAGATTCGAACTGGGGAATAAGAGCTTTGCAGGCTCCCGCCTTACCACTTGGCCATGCCACCATGAAACTTGTTTTTCAAAGCAGCTACAGTATGGTGTATCTGTGAGATTGATTTCAAGTCTGAATTACAATTCGTCTGAAAGCCCTCTTCGGACAATACGTGGGGAGGAGACAGGCTTGCCATCAGCATCAGTCTCCATGTCATCTGGATGCCATCGTTTTCCATTGTAACACGTCTTTTCCAAATCTGGAGCCAGCCGCTCCATACTAGCGTGTACCGACGATGGATTTAGAGGGGAGTCCGTGAACGTTATAAATGCCTGATCAACTGTTTCAGCTTTGTTCATTCGTGCTCGAATAAGTGTCTCGAAGAAGAGGATTGAATACCGAGCGCAGTCCTTATTGTCCTTAGGTTGGTGCCCGACTGTTTTTGCATCCTTAACAGACGACTGTCTGAAAAAGAGTCGTGCTGGATTGATCATATTCCAACCTTTGAGAGATCGAATATTCTGAATTGAATTAACGACTGCTTCGGCACCACCTTCTTTGATTGGTTTGCCAAGTGAATCATAAAAATAAATACATGGTGATCGTACTGCATCCATCATATCTTTCTTACGACCAGAATCATAATAAATACTGACAGCATGTTTTGATCCATCGCTGTTTACAACGGTTACTGGAACAACAACATCCTTACCATCAGAGAACAGACTCACATCGAGGTTTCGCACCTTACCGTTACGAACCTCGACAGGTGGGTGGAATGCAATGTCGTTATCTGCTTCATGATGCTCAATAAGAGCTTCAATAGCCTCTGTTTTTGTCGTCGTTTCAACTGGTGAATTTCCTTGCAGAAGTTGTTCTCTATGTCGCTTCAAGAGTACATCGAGCTGACGCCGTTTATCTGTAATAGCATTCGTAGTGAATCGTGTCGTAAGGTCTAGTGCATGTTTTATTGATTCGAGTGGACGTGTAGATGCTTTTGCAGCCTCTCCAGTTAATCGGAAGGTTCCACCATACTTGATACCAACTCTAATCGGACCAAAAAGCTTTCCTAAAACCGCTTCATATGCAGATGTTCCGCCTTTTGTGAAAAAGCTTCTGTCATCCTTCCGCGGCATATCAGCCTCGACGAAATGAGTTCCATCAGTTTGTGAGACGAATGTGAGGGATTCAGCTCCTTGATATCGTGTTGCATCGCCTTTTCCCTTCGAGGTCTTTGCTCCTTTCAATAAATCTTGTGCGCACTTATCGATCGTCTCAGCGAGAGTAATATCGTTTTTGTCCCATCCAACTGGGTTACCAGATTCATCATCCATGGTAACGAGATACACGTGGCCATCTTCGTCTTTGATCCATTGGAAAAAAGTGGCTACTGGATTATTTTCTTTGAGTGTAACTTTAGGGGTAGATTGTTTCTCACATAATCGAACTTGAGCAGCATCAACGGTTCGTGCAAGTGTTCCGGAACATCCAACGCCGCCTCGATCAGATGAAAGAGAACCTGATGCAGTGACTCCTCCACGGTTTTGAGTGAGCGTTGTGGACGCAGAAACGCCGCCTCTCTGTGCATGTGAAAGAGAACCTGAAGCAGAAACACCACCTCGCTCTGTGCTTGAGAGGTGTCCAGATACAGAAACGCCACCGCGTTTTATGTGTGTAACTGTCGCAGAAGCAAGAACTCCTGGTCTAGAAAATGCACTACGATGCGTTGGTGGTTCATCGATGCATTCTAAAAATGCCCCTGGAAGGGGTGTGCTTCTTGAATCTACTGCTGACATAATTTCTTCCCTTACATATAGTATACCATTCTTTGAATTAAAAATCAAGTTAACAGTTCACCTCAACCCTATGAAAAACAGCTAGTTATGGATAGAGTTAAATTATTTTTTGAGTGTTTAAACAGGCCGGTTGTCTTCAGTAGCGCTGAATGCACGCAGGGTTCAGTTTTTTTTGCCCTTCCTGGAGCAAAAGTCCATGGTCATCAGTATCTTAAACAAGCAAAAGAGCTTGGAGCTGAAATTGCAGTCATTGAAGAGAGCTACAATGGGGATACGTATGGTCTTGATTGTGTTCGGGTTGAGAAAACGCTCGATACCCTACAAGCCATTGCTGCTCAGGTAGTTAGAGAGTTTAAGTTTCACATCGTCGGTATCACAGGTTCGTGTGGAAAGACCACCACAAAGGACTTCACAACATCAATGCTGAGGCACAAATACGATGTTGAAAAATCGCCTGGAACGAGAAATAGCCAAGTGGGTTTACCGACCGCTATTATCAACATGCGAAAAGATGCAGAGCTCTACGTCTTTGAAATGGGGATGAGCATGCCAGGTGAACTGACAAAGCTTGTTCAGATAGCTCCGCCAGAAGTGGCAGCGATCACGATGATTGCGAGAGCCCATCTTGAATTCTTCGGTTCGACAGAGGCAATTGCAAAAGCAAAAGGTGAAATATTTTCATCAGAGCTCCTGAAAAAAGGGTTTGTAGGTGAAGGTGCGTCGATGTTTCCATTTTTAACAAATGGACATGAAATTGTTAAACACGCTCACTTTCCAGAACATGACGATCTCCCAGAACACTTTCACGACGATGCATCAATTGCACTTGCGATTGCAGAGTACTATGGCGTGGATCGACAAAGCGCGTTGTCATCACTCGAAAAACCAAGTGATGCAAGGCGGTTTAATCTTAAAGAGATTGATGGTGTGTTTTGGCTTTCTGATTCATACAACTGTATTCCGGAAGCACTCGCTGCAGCTTTAAAAAACCTTCCCCAAAAAGGAGAGAGAAACGTTGCACTATTGAGTGAGATGAAAGAACTTGGAGAACAAGCAGCAGCCATCCACGAAGAACTTGCACAAGAGGCAGCGGCACATCTTGACCTTCTTGTTTGTTATGGGGAGCACATGAAAAAATTTGAAACCGCCTTTTTACGTGATGGAAAAGAGGTGTTGTGGTTTCCTACAAGGGAAGAAGCTGCTGACGCATTACAACGTGTTGTACGATCTGGTGATCTTGTTTTAGTAAAAGGCGCAAATTCACAAAAACTGTGGGAGCTTATTCCGTGCTACTCTTAATCCTCACATGGCTTAGTAAATACACGTCAATCCATCTTCCTACTGCATTTTCATACGTTTCAACCCGAATGGTCCTTGGAGCAATGACAACGCTTATTTTCACCATTTTTTTAGGGCCATGGTTTATAAAAAAACTCTACGAGTTGCGAATTGGACAATCAGTCACTCGGTTAGAAGATGTTCCAGCGTTAAAGGCGCTCCATGAGAAAAAGAAAGACACGCCGACAATGGGAGGCATTTTAATTATTGCAGGCATGCTCCTTTCTCTTGTTCTCTGGATGGATTTCACAAAAATCCAAACGTACCTTCTTGGGGGAAGTACAATTGCTTTGGGGATCATCGGAGGACTTGATGACTACTTAAAATTGAGGAGTAAAAATTCGCAGGGGCTTCGATCAAAACAAAAATTCATCCTCCAGTGTATTATAGCTGTTATTACCTTCGGTATACTCCTGTGGTTTGCACCAACACGAGGATATGCGTACTACATTCCATTCTACAAACACCCCTTCATTGTTACAGGTATGTTTGGGGGAGGTTTCTTTCTTCTTGCTTCTTCCTTTATCATGGTAGGAACCTCTAATGCGGTGAACCTCACAGATGGCCTGGATGGTTTGGCAAGTGGACTTGTTGTTATGGTAGCAGTTGTACTTGCTCTCTTTGGATTTTTAATGAACAACGTCCATATCTCTAGTTACCTCAATATTGAGCACATAGATGGCGCAGGTGAAGTTGCGATATACATGTGCGCGCTCTCCGGCGGATGCCTAGGTTTTCTTTGGTACAACGGCCATCCAGCACAAGTGTTTATGGGTGATATCGGCTCCCTAACTCTTGGAGGAATCCTTGGCTTAACAGCCGTTCTTTTACGTAGAGAGCTTCTTCTCGCTCTTATCGGCGGAGTTTTTGTTATTGAAACGCTTTCAGTAATACTCCAAGTCCTTAGCTATCGATACCGAAACAAAAAGAGAATATTCCGATGTGCTCCCATTCACCATCATTTTGAACACATGGGGTGGCCTGAGACAAAAGTAGTGCTTCGGTTTTGGATAGTGGGGCTTCTTTTAGCCATGATTGGTGTTTCAACAATAAAATTTCAGTAAGGATTCCATGAAAATAGTCATTGTCGGAATGGGTAAAAGTGGTCTTGGTGCGAAACGTCTTTGTGAGCATTTTGGATACGACTTCGAGTGTGTGGATGCCGATAGAGCAAAAGGGCTTCCAGAGCGAATAATGATACCTGGTGCAACACTCTACGTTATTTCTCCTGGAATACCGAATGATCATCCCCAAATTCGTCATGCAAGGGAGAAGAATATACAGTGGATTGGTGAAGCTGAATTCGCGTTGCGTCATGCTTCACAAAAAATTATTGGGATCACAGGGACCAACGGGAAAACGACTATGGTCACCCTCCTTGCTCACCTCATCCCAAACAGCGTTGCCTGTGGAAATATAGGGTATACCCTTTCTGAAGCAGTCATCGAAAGCGATAAAGATGCACTTCTCATTGCTGAACTTAGCTCATACCAACTTGAAACAATGAGCACACCAGTCTTTGATGCTGCTGCAATCCTCAATCTTTCTCCTGATCATCTCGATAGATATCCGTCCTTAGAGGAGTACGCGCATGCAAAATTTCGAATTCGAAACCTCTTGAAAGAAGGCGCTCCTTTCTATGTAGGCGCTGCACTATACTCGGAGTGGCAAAGCGAACTTTTAGGAGCACGGCCAGTAAAACAGTTGGAAATAAACGTACCAACTGTCAGTCAACAAGCACTCTCTTTTGCACAAAAACTCACCGGACTTTCCGTTGAAGCTTTACAAACTCGTCTTTTGACCTTCAAAAAACCGCCACATCGTATCGAATTCGTAAAAAAACTTGATGGGATTTCCTTTTATGACGATAGTAAGGGAACCAATGTCGCGGCGGTTGAGTACGCTCTTACACAATTCTCAGAAAGAGTTGTACTTATTGCCGGTGGACGTGGAAAAAAAGAATCGTTTCGCCCACTTATTGGAATAGCTCGAAAAAAAGTTCGTGCTATCGTTGCAATAGGTGAGTCGAAGGAACAGATTCATGAAGAATTATCAGATGTTGTACCAGTTGAAATGGTATTAACACTTGAAGAAGCTGTGCAAAAAGCGTATGCTACGGCAGAAAGAAATGAAGTTGTGCTTCTGTCGCCCGGTTGTGCTAGTTTAGACATGTTTGCGAATTATATCGAACGTGGAGAAACCTTTAAACGATGCGTGAGAGAACTCTCTCCTACACCTCCGGTTGAAAAAGCACTTCCTGTGAATGAGCAATATACGCTGTTTTAAACCTGCGGAAACTACATGAGCCGAAGAGATACAATCATTATCGCTGTACTTCTCAATGCAGCACTGCTCGTCGTTTTATTTATGACAGCGGTTCAAAATGAAACAAATACGCCAATTGTGCATGCAAAAAAGCAAGAAGCACCGCTACCTGTTGAAAAACCAGTAGTTGCAAAATCGCCAAAAGTTCCTCAGGGTGGTGACACGATCGATGAAGTATTAAACAAATACTCTGAAGTGTTATCTCAAAACACACAGAAGTCAAAAGAACCTGAGAAAAAGGCTCAAGTAGTTGCAAAAAAAACTCCTGCTGAAAAACCATCGAAACTCCCTCATGAAGAACCGGTCAAAACGATTACTGTTGTCAAAGGGGACGTTCTTGAAAAAATTGCTCGAGCTCATGGTGTTACTGTCGAAAGTATCATGCGTGAAAATAACATGGGTTCCACAAACTTACGTATCGGTCAAAAACTGCGTATTCCACGGCAAGCAGCTGTGAAAAAAACTGTGAAAGCTGAAAAGAAAACGCAGGGAAAATTCTATGTAGTTAAAGGGGGAGATAACCCCTGGTCAATTGCAAAGAAAAACAACCTTCAGGTAGAAGAGTTGCTTCGTTTAAACAATATGGATGAAGCAAAAGCAAAACGGCTTCGTCCTGGAGATAGACTACGGATTGAATAAAAACAGCCTTATACTGGTTATCATCGCTGGATTTTTGGTAGCCGTTGGTCTTGTACTCATCTTCGATACCACATCCGCTGATGTCCTTGATAGATCCCTCTCTACGAGCGTTTACTATGCCGTAATCAGACAGTGTGTTTTTGTTACTGTCGGGATTGCTGTCGCACTCGCCATTGTGCGGATAGGATACAAAGAGCTCATTGAAATAAGTCCGCTGCTTTTTGGTGGGATACTCTTTCTCCTTGCACTGACGTTACTTCCAGGGGTGGGGCTCGAAAATAATGGTGCAAGACGGTGGATAGGAGTGTCACCTCTTGTTGTTCAGCCAAGTGAATTTGTAAAGCTCATACTCCCTCTTTTCTATATCTATGCGTTCAGAAAATACAAAACTGAAAAAGGATTCTTCTCATTCCTCAAATTCTTGAGTCTTGTTATTACGCCACTTCCTCTTATTTTCTTTGAACCAGACAATGGAACGGTGTTTATTCTGCTCGTTATTCTGTGCGCAATGCTCTTTATCACGCGGGTTAAATCCCTCTATTGGGCCGCTCCAATTGCCCTATTTATACTTGTTGGAGTTGGGTTTGCTTCTAAAATGCAACACGTTGTTGATCGGATTCAAATCTATCTTCATCCAGAGATGGACCTTTTAGGGAAAGGACATCAGCCGTATCAAGCAAAGATTGCCGCAGGCTCTGGAGGCCTTCTTGGTTTAGGGCCGGGTCAAAGTCTGCAAAAACTCAATTACCTTCCCGAAGCAAACAATGACTACATTGGGGCGATTCTGGCTGAGGAATATGGATTCATTGGTGTTTTATCCCTACTTCTGCTTTTTATCGGGGTACAAGTGTTTGGGTATGTTATTGCAATGCAATCGAGTGATGAAGAAGGGTATTGTCTTGCAACAATCATGACCTTTCTGATAGGGTTTCAGGCATTTCTTAATCTAGGGATTGTTTCGGGTTTGCTGCCTAGCACAGGAACAACACTTCCATTTATCAGTCAGGGCGGAAGCTCTTTGATTGTGAATTGCATGGCTGTTGCAATGATTGTGAGTGTGAGCAAATCTGAGCCCTCATATTCAACGGTGACATCATGAAAAGACCATTTATTTTTGCTACGGGAGGCACGGGAGGGCACATTTTTCCTGCCCTTGCAATTGCAGAAGAAATGTGTTCATCGGTCATTTTTGCAGGGCATGGAATAGAAGAAAACGAATACCTCAAACAGGGAATTCATGAAGTAGTATCAGTCCTTTCAGCGCCGCCAAACTCCTTTTGGAACATCATCAAAATTATGCAAGGGGTTATGAAAGCTATTTCATTACTCAGAAAGACGTCACCACTTGCAGTTATTGGATTTGGGTCATACCACACCTTTCCTCTTCTTGTTGCAGCAAAATTACTACGCATTCCGATCATTCTCTTCGAGCCTAACTCTACCTTTGGTAAAGTGAATAAACTCTTTTCAAAGTACGCGCAACTTGTGCTTTCACAGTTTCCGATCATACCGAGTGCATGCCAAATTAGTATGCCTATAAAAAGATTTGAGAAATTGAATAAAGAGGAAGCGAAAAAACATTACCACTTCGATCCCGAGAGAAAAGTAGTTCTCGTTATGGGTGGTTCACAAGGAGCCAAAATCTTTGAACAGCTTGTTTTTCCTCAATCAGTTCAAGTACTACACCTTGGAGGAAAACATTCAGATTGTGACGGGTTACGGAGAAAATACTCGCTTCAAGGTATAGATGCCATTGTGATGGAATTTGAAGATGAAATGCGGTTTGCATGGAGTGCAGCAGACTATGTAGTATGCAGAAGTGGAGCGATGACAATAGCAGAACACCTAGCATATCAGGTGCCTGCGCTATTTATTCCATTCCCACACGCGAGCGATAACCACCAATTTCATAATGCTGAATACATTGTTACAAAAATGAAAAGTGGCGTCGTTCTCAAACAAGACCAGTTATCTCAATTTGAGACCGCGTTTCAAAAGCTCATTTCAATCGACATGGATCAAACCAGTGTTTCTTTGCCACACCCTACGGTAAGCTCATGTATTGAGCGGTATCATTTCATCGGGGCTGGTGGTATCGGAATGAGTAGCCTCATTCACATCCTAAGAGATCGTGGCGTTGCTGTTTCTGGCTCAGATATGCGCCATACCCCAATTACAAGAGAACTTCAAGCAAAGGGGGCAAATATATCAACCCCTCAGGTTGAGCAAAATATTCCTCCATTTGCACAGGTTGTCTATTCAACGGCTATAAGCGCTTCAAATCCTGAATACAAAGAGACGAAGAAAAAGAAGCTTCCACTCATGCATAGAAGTGCACTTCTCTCTCACTTGTGTGAGGAAAAAGTGCCTCTCCTTGTTACGGGAACTCATGGGAAAACATCGGTATCGGCTCTTTTAAGCTATACACTTGTTGAATGTGGTGCAGATCCTATGTACGCAGTCGGTGGTATCATCAAAAACTATGGAAAAAATGGAGCATGGGGCGAAGGGCGATATGCCGCTGTAGAGGCAGATGAGAGTGATGGGTCATTTCTTCACCTTCCTTGTCACAGTGCAATACTCACCAATATTGAGCCCGATCATCTCGACTACTACAGAGATGAAAAGCGGATGCTCACTGCATACCGTTCCTTTATTTCACAGGTTAAACACCATCTTGTGTGGTGCGCTGATGATCCCAAGTTACAAGAAATTTCTCCTCATGGAGTTTCCTATGGGTTTTCAGAAGCTGCGGACGTTCGCATAATTGCTTGTGAAGAACGGGATGGCCATTCAGTGTGTACCCTAGAGTGGGAAGGGGAAACAGAATACTCCTTTGCATTCCCGCAATATGGTGAGCACATTATTCTGAATGTAACAGGCGTCTTTGTCCTACTCAAACTCCTCGGTTTTGATATGAAGGCCATAACACGGTCTTGGTCTCAATATCAGGGTGTTGGAAGAAGAATGGAGTGCATCGGTGCCGCAAACAATATCGATATCTATGATGACTATGCGCATCATCCAACTGAAGTCCTCGCTACCCTAAAGGCGCTCCGGAAAAAAGTGAAAAACCGTCGGATTGTATCCGTGTTTCAACCACATCGATTTTCTCGATTTCAGCAATTTTCCTCTCTTTTTGCAAATGCACTAGAGCATTCAGACTCGGTAATCATCACGGATATCTATGCGGCTGGGGAAAAACCAATAGAAAATGTCGATGCCAAACTATTGTTGTCACTTCTCAAAGAGGCAGAATACGTGCCAAGAACGGGACTTACCGAGGGAGTGCGTACACGCCTTCAAGAAGGCGATGTTGTGATCACACTTGGGGCTGGTGATGTCACACACATTGGAAAAGAAGTGTTAGCCCTCCTTGAAAAATAATGAAAAAGCGTTTGCCATTCGCTAAAGCGATCTTATACATTGTGCTTTCACTCGTCATCGTTGCACTTCTTGCAACAGGTGGATATCGAGGCTACAGGCATTATCGCCGCTATATATCCAGTAGCCCGAAATTTGCGATCAAAGAAATTGCTCAGTCAAGTGGTACGAGTGAACGACTTTCTACCTCATACCTTTCAGAAACCATGGGACTGTCCAGTAACGTGCCGACTCAGCTTACAACGTTCAATGTATACAAAGCGAAAGAGCGGCTTTCACAATCGCCAATGATTAAATATGCCCATGTAAAAAAAAGGAGACCGGGGATGCTTGCAATCCGGTATCTCATGAGAACACCAATTGCTCTTCTAGGTGACATTTACAACGGTGCGCTCGATGAAGAAGGGGTCGTTTTTCCACTGAGTCCTTACTATGCTCCAAAAAAACTCCCGGAGCTTTACCTTGGGGAAGAGGTTGATCGATTTGGAAAACATATTCAAACCCCTAAAATGCTCACAGCATTTGATGTGCTTTCTCTCCTAAAAGAGACGGTGAGCGTGCATGACTTCGAGATTGAATCGATAGATGTCTCACAAATTTCCCATCCATCACTAGGGAGAAGGGCTATTGTTGTTGTTATTTCAAGTGAATTTTCTCGCCACTACATACGCCTACACTACAAGCAATATGAACAATCGATTGCGAACTACCTTGAAATGCAAGGGGAGTTATTTTTCCAAGAAAGAGAATCGTATCAGGATAAAAAAATAGAAAAAATAATAGATTTGCGAATCCCAGGGTATGCTTATGTCGACAACGTTAATTGAAATCCAATGGATGTGTGCATCAATAAAAGAAGCCGAGACTATCGGGAATGCTCTTCTCACGAAAAAGCTCGTTGCGTGTATTAATATTATTCCGGAAATGCAGTCGCTCTTCGAATGGGAAGGGGAACTTCAAAAAGAAAAAGAAGTGCAGATGCAATGCAAAACAATTGAAGCGCGTGCAAAAGAAGTGATCGCATACATCGAAAAGCATGCATCCTACGATATTCCAGCTATCTACGGATTTCCACTACACTACGTAAATGATAGTTATGCACAATGGGTACAAGAAACGGTTGGTTAAAAAGGCTACTGAAGCCACCGTTTGAAACAAAGATCTAACTCGTTCAAGATTTTGGCTGGTGGGGGAGCATCTTTTAAGCAATCGCGGAGGTCCCTGTGGATCGCTTCAGCATTGATGTCTTGTGTGTCTGGAGTGAGTTTTTCAACAATCAAAGACACTTTTCCACGAAGCGCTTCTAGCTCTTCATCAGTGGCCCCAGTTTCTGGATTCATAAAATACATCTCTATATCTGTGAGCGTTTCCATCAAGCGTGCCTTTCTACTGTCTTCAGTAATCGTGTCCAGAATATACTTAAGCTTCGTTGAAATAATCTGTCGGGGGATATTCTTTAATCGTAAAGACTCCTTAACCTCAGCAATCATGTCAGCTGCATTTTGCTCAGTCCTGTCAGTGATATAATCCCCATAGGTAGCAGAGTGCTTGCTTATCTGCATTATCTTGGCTAAAGTCGTATAGATATACCGGTCCGAGGGCGCTACAACGTCCTTAGCCATACAGAAGAAATAGAGATCAGAGACCTTACGAAACAGCTTAGCGCCGTGTCCTTTAAGTCCTCTTGGCTCGCTTTGTTCCTCGTCCCATTCACTTGGTGAATGAGGACCTTGAATTGGATCTACCATTGAATAGCCTAAGTTACTATATAACAACTGATTAGTTATTTATACTCAAAAGAGCAAGAATACTGCCTTCTCCCTCTCTCTTCATTATATGATATAGAAGTAATTTTAATCCAGTCCTATAAGGAAAATTAACCCTCTTACAATAAATAGTTTAGAGGGTGATGGAGCAGAGGAGGGGGAATCCGAGAATAATGAGCTCTCATAGAGAAATGTAAAAATAATTGCTACATATTCATTGGGATGCTACTTTGTTGCGTTAAAACGATACCATGCAGAGATAGAATATGAAGGAATTTGTTATCTACCTTATTAAGAATCTCGTCGATCAGCCAGATGAGGTTAAAGTAGATGTTTTCGAAGGAGAGCAGACAGTTGTAATTGAAGTTCGTGTGGCTGAAGGAGATACAGCTCGAGTTATTGGGCGTCAGGGAAATACTATTAAAGCCCTTAGAACGCTAGCAACTACTGTTGCATCGCGGTTCTCAAAAAAAATCCGTCTCGAACTTGTTGAGTAGCATCGTTCGTGCTAAAAAAGAGAAGCTGTAAAAAACCAAGGAACGTGATCTATGACGATTGGCTTGCAAATTGATTCTGAAGATAAACCTCCAGTGAAAATCCTACGGCTTGAAGGGCGTCTTGACGCCACATCAGCGCCTAATCTGGAACAGGTTCTTAACGAACATACCTCAAAAGAAGGGACGAAAATCCTTCTTGATTTCTCAAGGATTGAATACCTGAGTAGCGCAGGGATGCGACTGCTTCTCAGCGCCTCAAAGAAGGCAAAAGCGAGTGGTGGTGTTGTCGCATTTTGTTCATTAAATGAAGACGTCATGGAGATAATTAAGATGGCTGGATTTGAACGGATTCTCCAAATCTACTCAACTGAACAAGAGGCATTAGGTCAAATCAAGTAATACTGCCGTTTCATGTTTGAAGACACATCAGAATCGTGGAGCCATGGACGTGTTCCACAACCGCATAGGATAGCCTTTCAGCAACACCATAAAAAAGCTGTGCTAGTGATTGCCGGGCCGACTGCGACGGGGAAAACGGCTTTTTCTATCGAAATTGCAAAAAAAATTGGTGGGGAAATCATTTCTGCAGATTCGATGCAGGTGTACCGGGGAATGGATATTGGTACTGCGAAAGTAACCAATAAAGAAGCGGAAGGAATACCCCATCATTTGATTGACTTGCGAGATATTACCGAAGTATTCAATGTTGTAGATTACGTTGAGCATGCTCATGCTGCGATCACGGATATCCAATCACGAGGAAAGGTGCCAATAGTGGTCGGGGGAACTGGGTTTTATATCCATGCTCTTATGTACGGACCTCCCCAGGGGCCTCCTGCTTCCGCGCCTATTCGAGAAAAACTTGAAAAAGATATCGATCTTCTTGGACCCGAGGCGCTCTATCAAAAAATCGTTGAACTCGATCCTGAATATGCGCAAACCATTGGCTCAGGAGACCGACAGAAAATTGTCCGAGCGCTCGAAATCATGGCGCTCACGAATAAGCGAGTGAGCGAATTTGGAAAATTTCGCCAGAATCTAAAAATGCAAAAACACAAATTCAAGCCCTACTTCATTTACTATCCAAAAGAGATACTCTACCAACGGATTGATGCTAGGTGCGATGTGATGATTGAGCAAGGGTTCCCTGAAGAAGTAGAGCGGCTTGAAAAACAGGGGTTAAGAAAAAATTTATCAGCATCACAGGCCATTGGGTACAAGCAATACCTCGAATTTCTCGCTTCTGAGCACTCGGACGAAGACTGGCAGGAATTTGTAGAAAGCTTCAAACGAGCGTCGAGAAGGTATGCGAAACGGCAATTTACCTGGTTTAGGGGAGAGAAAGAGTTTGAATGGCTAAACTTGGATGAAATGGAGCGAGAAGAAGTAATCCATAGAATGCTTCATTAAAACAAGAAAAGTTCTTCCCTTTTAAGGAAACTGACGATAAAATTTTTGCAGTTGTTAATCCCCAAGAAAAAGCGCTATGACCAGTCACGAAAAATCCCGTTTTAAAGAGTTTGAACAAAAGTTTTCCGAGGAAAAAGACCCTGAAGCAAGAGTTCAGTCGTGCATCGAATTTATGCGTGAGGTTCTTTCTCAAGGAAATGCACCCCGATTGAAAGACTTTTGGGATGCCAAAAATCTTTGTATGAATGCATTCAAAGAGCGGATGAATCCAATAAAACGAAAGGCGTTTTGGGACGAATACATCGAACTTACTACTGAAGCGAAGCGACTGAAAACGATATTGGATGAGCAATCTACCTTTAACTTAGAGCAAATTGAGCTCGCTCTTGAGGCTTTGAGAGCTGATGTCGAAAATCTGTCAACAGCTGTTGATAAGGCGCCAGGACTCGATTTACCAAACTCTATTCGACGACTCATCAAAGACCCCAAAAAATTGTGCGATCAACATGCGGAGCTCTTTGTTCTCAACGCGCTCTCTGTACGGCTCAATGCGCTTCGAAAAGAAGTGATCAGCACCGATATGCGAATTAAGCACAAGAATAAACTGCTTAAAATGATTTCAGAATACTCAGACAGCGTTTTCCCAAAACGACGTGAATTGATTAAAGAACTAAGCGACGATTTCCTACTTGTTGTTGAAGCATTTGCTGCTGGGCGGATGAAAGATGATGTTCCTCCATTCCACTTAAAAGATGACATCAAAAAACTGCAGGGGCTTTCTAAAGAGCTTTCGCTTTCATCCCCAGTTTTCAAAAAGACTCGAGATGTTCTTAGTGAGTGTTGGGATACCGTCAAAAAGAAAGAGAAAGAATTTGCAGAGGAAAATGCTCAACTAGCAGGTGAGTATGCGGAGAATTTTGAAAAACTGAAGCCTCGTTGTGAGCAGTATGGTGAGAGCCCAACAACAGTAAATGATGGACATGCGCTTCTTAAAGAGCTAAAGGCATCCTCACTTTCAAAACAGGGATACCGTGTTCTTTCTGACCACGTCCAGACTGGAATGAAAGTGCTCAAGCAAAAAGAGCGAGAAGCAAAAGAGCAACAAGAAGCAGCACAACAAGAGAAACTTCAAAACCTTATCGATCGCTTGACTACTGCGAGCACATTCACCTCTGATGAGGCCTCAAAGCTTGAAGATGAAGTAGTGGCTCTTATCAATGAAATGGCTGTAACAGAAGTTCAAAGAATGAGACTCGATGCGATGCTTTATGAGGTGAAAGCTGAAGTATTCATGAAAGCTGGTGCCACAGAAGAGTTGAAACGGTTGAAAAAATTCCTGAGAGATAAGCTTACTGAATATAGAAAAAGTGCAGGGTCTTCATCTCTTGATTTTGAAAAGGCGATGTTGTTTTCTGAACTCACGGATACCTGCAGAAGTCTTCTCGATCGAATTGAATCGCATACGTAACAATGACTACCCAAAGATCGTGTACGAAGCAAGGGTTGAGTGTTTTCGATCTCGACCATACCTTGCTGAAGTGCTCGATCAGCTACCGGTTTTTTCATCACCTTTTCTCTGCTCGAGTATATAAGTTCAAAAATTTATTTCAGGCATTTGCTCTCGGGGTACGCTATAAGTTAGGGACAGTGTCCGCCCAGGACGTTCATCAAGAATGTGGAGCTTTATTTCTCGAATCAACCTCTGCTTCAGAGATTATCCGTCATTTTTCTTCCTTCCTTGCTGGTTTTAACCCGAAAATGATCAATCAGAAGGTATTCGATCTATTGGCTCATGCAAAAAGAAATGGTCACTACACGCTTCTAGCAACGAGTAGTCCCGAATTTATTGTACGTCCACTTCTGCGCTACTTTCCCGTAGATGAACTGCTCGCTTCAGATTACAGGGTAAACAATGTTTGTGATCGCTTTGAATGTCAAAGAGCAATAGACGGAGCGTTGAAACGAGATTACTCCTTATCACTTTCAGAAAAATTCAATTTACCAAAACATGCTCTCTACGCATACTCAGATAGCATTACCGACTTGCCACTTTTGGAATGTGTTGGCCATCCAGTAGTTGTATGTCCTGATCGTAAACTCAAAAAAATTGCTCGTGAACGGCGATGGGAGAGGATCTGATGGAAACTTTGTTCGAAACAACATCAGCGAAAAATAGCGAATTATTTGCATCAAAGGTCTGCACAACTGCGGTTTTGCAGAACATGCTTTCTGACACAACTTTTCAAGAATACCATCAAGCATATCAGGGTATTGCAACCATTTCAAAAGGTGCTGCACAAGAAATAGCAGAAGCAATGAAAGAATGGGCTCTCTCAAATGGAGCGACACATTACTGCCACTGGTTTCAGCCGTGGACAGGATATAGTGCTGAAAAGCATGACTCCTTCCTCAGTTGGGCTGACGATGGAATGTTGATAGAAACATTTAGTGGTTCATCATTAATCATGGGGGAGCCTGATGCATCATCACTTCCATCAGGTGGGCTTCGAAATACCTATGAGGCTCGAGGATACACCAGTTGGGATCCTTCATCTCCGGCATTCATTTGGAATGTTGGGAATGCTTCAGTATTATGTATTCCTTCTATTTTCTTTTCCTACAATGGTGAAGCCCTCGATACAAAAATCCCTCTTTTGCGATCGGATGCAAAGCTAGCGAGAGTAGTACGCCGATTACTTCAGCTTTTAGGAGAAGAAGCGACTGATATCTACTCGACATTAGGATGTGAGCAAGAATACTTTCTGATCGATGAACAGATGTGCAAACTTCGAAGAGATCTAGCAGTCAGTGGTACAACAGTTCATGGAGCGCCTCCGTCAAAAGGACAAGAACTAGAAGACCATTACTTTGGTACACTGAAAAGTCGAGTTCTTGAATTTATGGATGATTTTGAGAGGCAAGCGCTCGCCCTAGGTATTCCAGTAAAAACACGGCATAATGAAGTAGCTCCAGCACAGCACGAGGTGGCGCCCCTTTTTGAAAAAGTAACGCTCGGTGTTGATCACAATATACTCCTTATGCAACTTATGAAAAAAGTTGCAGAAGAACATGGACTTCGATGCCTTCTACACGAAAAACCATTCGAGCGAATCAATGGCTCTGGAAAACACCTCAATTGGTCGCTCAGTACAACGAATGGGCAGAATCTGCTCGATCCTGGAACAACACCACGAGAAAACACGCGATTTTTACTCCTTATTGCTGCGGTATTAGAAGGAATCAATGCACATCCTCTTTTACTTCGAGCTTCAATAGGTTCTTTCTCAAATGATAAGCGCCTTGGCGGAAACGAAGCCCCTCCAGGAATCCTTTCTGTATATTTGGGGGAAACGCTCGATGCATTGCTAACGCAAATTGAGAAAGAGAGTGATGACACCTCAAAAAAAGAGCTGAAGCTTGACCTTGGGCTTCAAATGCTTCCAGAACTATTTAAACATGATACCGATAGAAATAGAACCTCTCCATTTGCCTTTACGGGTAATAAATTTGAGTTTCGTGCATGCGGTTCAGCACACAGTCCTTCATTTCCGATGACCGTACTCAATGCAATTGTAGCTGAGGCACTCGAGAAATTTTGTGATCAATTAGAAAGTGGAAAATCGGTTCGTGAAATCTTGAAAGATTCTGTGACAAAGACGAAGCGTATTCGTTTCTTGGGAGACAACTACTCAGAAGAGTGGAGAGAAGAAGCGAAGAGCCGAAAGCTTCCAGAAACACACTCTTCCTATGACGCGTTCAATGCACTTCTCTTTGAAGAAACAAGAGATGTGTTCAGTCACATACTTACTAAAATTGAGCTCGATTCTGTCTATGAAGTGCTCTGTAGTGGGTACACAAAACATAAAGCGATTGAACGAAAGTTGCTGATTGAAATTTGCGAAACCCAGCTCATTCCTGCGGCATTTTCCTATCAGAAGGAATGTGCAACTTCAATACAATCGGTTGAGGCTATAGCACCCGATGCAATGCCGATACAGAAAAGACAGCTTCGTCGGTATGCGTCACTTCTTTCACAGATCCTTGAATCGCTCAATGCGCTGAAGCTCGATCCAGAGAATGATGAAACTGCAAACGTATTGAGAGATCAGATTGATACTCTCGAACAGTCTACGGGTGATTCATTGTGGCCGGTTCCAAAATATTGGGAGCTCCTTTTTAGCATATGAGTAAGCTTGGTTTTTTTGGGGGGACATTTGACCCTCCACACATGGGGCACCTGAACCTTGCGGTTTCCTTAAAGGAGCAGGCAGGGCTTGATAAAGTCCTCGTTTGTCCTACGAGTCTTTCGCCGTTAAAGGCTGAAGACTCCCTCGTTGCTGCAGGTGAGCATAGGCTTTCTATGGTGCGGGCTGCCTTTGATGGGGTGCCCGGTTTTGAAGTAGTCGATACCGAAATTCATCTCAATGAGCCATCGTACACAATTGATACAATCACAGGCGTCAAAAAAAAGAACGAGGGGGATGAGATCTTCCTTCTCTTAGGCGCTGATCTCATTCCTCGGTTGTCGGAATGGAAAGAATATAAAAAATTATTGAGTATTGCCTCTCCACTTTTTGGTGGGCGGTCGGGGGCCTTTCCTACGATCCCTCAAGATGTGCCGGACGAAATAAAAAAAATAATTGAAAACGGAATGTATGCCATTCCTCAATTTGACGTTTCCGCAACCGATATTAGGCATAGGTTAGCAGAGCAACTTTACTGCGGTCACCTTGTTCCTTCAAAAGTACTAGACTACATATACGAACATAGTATATATTTATCGAACTGAAAAGCTTATTTATTTAAGAAAGAAAATAAGTAAAATTAAATTATTTTGAATTATGAAAGAAGATTCTTTACGTTTAGTAAACCTAATTTCTCAAGCTATTTTCGATAAAAAAGGGAATAATATTATTGCCCTTGATGTGCGTGGAGTCTCTTCACTTACCGACTTTATTGTAATTGCTGAGGGTAATGTGGATAGGCATGTACTTGCCCTTGCAAATGAAGTCGAAAAAACTTTGGTCGACGAGGGAGAAAAACCACTCCGTGTAGAGGGTAGACAGAATGGCGATTGGGTCATTCTAGATTACGGAGTGATCATGGTACACCTTTTCATGCCCGGTATGAGAGAAAAATATCAGCTTGAAAAATTGTGGTCAGAAGGAAAGCTAATAGAACTTGAATTAGCCTGTGCAGCTCAAAAAACAAATGCGCAGAGCAATGGGGCTGTCGGTTAATCCGAGTCTTTTTGCTCACCCTGTTCATTTGAGAGCTAGTGGCAAGAACTTACTGTGAGCGCGACAATGGAAAAAAAGCGAGTTGTTGTAACTGGACTTGGTCTCGTTTCTTGTTTCGGAACTGATGTTGAAGCATTTTACTCAGCACTCCTACAGGGAAAAAGTGGAATTAAAGAGATTACATCCTTCGATGTGAGCGAGTACCCTACCCGTTTTGCGGGCGAGGTTGCTCCTTTTGAGACAGATGGATACATCGATAAAAAGCAGGCTCGTAGAGTCGATCCGTTTATTATCTACACAATGGTTGCCGGAAAGAAAGCCCTTGAAATGGCTGGTATTTTAGGTACTGATGTGGACCCTAAAAGGGCTGGCGTAGTTGTTGGATCTGGAATGGGTGGTATGGGCATGTTTGAAACAGGCGTTACCACGCTGAATGAAAAAGGATTCAAACGGCTTTCTCCATTTTTTGTTCCATATATCATCACAAATATGGCGGGTGCACTACTCGCAATGGATCTCGGATACCGTGGTCCAAATTATTCAATATCGACTGCGTGTGCTACTTCTAACCATTGTATCATCGCTGCTGCTGAGCACATTCGAAAAGGTGAAGCGGATATTATGGTCTGCGGTGGTTCTGAAGCGCCAGTACAGCCAATTGGTCTCTCTGGATTTGTCGCATGTAGAGCATTATCTACTCGAAATGACGAACCCGAAAAAGCGTCTCGCCCTTGGGATAAAAATCGAGATGGATTTGTCATGGGTGAAGGTGCTGGAGTGCTCGTTCTTGAGTCGCTGGAGAGTGCTCAGAAGCGTGGAGCGACGATCTTAGCTGAGTATCTTGGCGGGGCAGTCAACTGTGATGCACACCATATCACTGAGCCACACCCTGAAGGACTTGGAGTTGCTGAATGTATTGAGCAAGCAATTGCAGATTCTGAGATTTCAAAAGAACAAATAAACTATATCAATGCGCACGCGACATCAACTCCAGCTGGAGATCCATGTGAGGTACGTGCTGTTAAGAAGTTTTTCGGTGATCAGACAAAAAATATCACGATGAATGCGACAAAATCAATGACAGGACACTGTCTTGGTGCCGCTGCAGGTTTGGAGGCGATTGCGACAGTAAAAGCGATCCAAACTGGAATGGTGCATCCTACCATCAATATTACCGAGATGGATGAAGAATTGAACGATTTCAATATCCCTCGCGAGCAAGCTGAAAAGTTGAACATTACAGGGGCGATGTCCAACTCGTTTGGTTTTGGTGGTCACAACGCAACTATCATTCTGGGGCCATATAATGCATGAGAAGTCGTACGGAATAATTCCACTTCAAAATGGGAAGGTATTCATTGTTCGACACAAAGCTGGTGATTACTGGGGATTTCCTAAAGGGCACCATACCCTTGGAGAAACACCTCAAGACACAGCTATCAGAGAATTAAAAGAAGAGACCAACTTAGAAGTATTGCGGCTACATGATAGCCCGACATATATGGAGTCGTACTCATTTGTTCGAGAAGGAGACGAAATCCATAAGACAGTACTCTATTTTGTAGCTGAAGTATCAGGAAAGGCGGCTCAATTAACGCCTGATGTAGTCGAGGGAAAGTGGGTTCCACTTCATGAATGTGAAACGCACGTCACCTTCGAAGAAAATAAACGTATTGCTCGAGAGGTTATAGCAAAATATGGCTAACACGTTATCGTTATCAGTTCGAATTCCCAAGTACGTAATGCGGACTATGGGAGCTATTATTGCCAGCATATTTCTTGGAATGGCGGCTCCACTCGCTGTTTTTATTCCTTTTACACCAGTTCCATTTGTCTTTCAGATGCAGCTCGCATTTATTTTTGCGGCGATGCTGGGACCGTATTATTCAGTAGTAATGGTGGGTAGCTTCTTACTGCAAGGTTTTGTAGGACTTCCGGTTTTCGCAGGGGGGTGTGCTGGATCTTTGTTGAGCCCATCACTGGGATACCTTATTGGATATCTCTTTGCTGCGCGATATATGGGATATGCATTTGCAGGCGAAAAAATGAGCTATACAAAATCATACTTCCATGTCTGTATGGCAAACCTAATCGTCTACGCGTTTGGGGTATGTTACCTGCAGATGTTTGTAGGTCCGTACAATGCGCTGCTCTATGGAGTTGTTCCATTTATTGTGCCAGACCTGATGAAAAACATCTTTGCTGCTCGCTTTATCGCTCCGCTAAAGAGCGTTTACGAAAGCGCTGCGTAAAAAAATATCTGTGACGCGGCTTGAGTCAAGCTGCGTTACACTTCTTCCTGTTAATTCAGCACCTTTTTGTACACTTCCTTGCGGAAACTGAACATTTATTGGAGCTCTTGAAGCTTCGGCAGAATTCGCCTGAAAAAATGCCTTATTATTGTCTACTTTGTGAATCATAACAGCCTCTCGTTAGTAAACGTGAGTGTCCGATATACGTCAAAAAAGTTATTAAGGGCAAATAATTTTTTAGCTCTGTTTTTTTAAAGTGTGGAATTGAGGTCCCGAGTCAGAAGGGAGAATCTCTGCTGTTCTCGTTTTCGGCTCGGCTTGTATAAGAAGTGGAGTATTATGAACGCAATGTGCTACGCGTTGCTTCATAGCATCTAGCTCAGGGTTATGGACAACCTGCTCATTATTTGTCGGTTGTGATCTATTGAATGGGTGGTTAGATGGGATAGCCATATACGCTCCAGTTTTTCTTTAAGCAATACACTACCACGTGATTTTATTTAAAATATTTATTGCCTGTTTGTAGGGGCATTGGTCCAAAATAACGTGATTTTTTTGGCCGCCTCTGCTACTATGTAACTTTTATTTTCTAGTCGGGTAAATATGAAGCTAATACAGTTCATTATGTTTTGGATTGGTCGAAGAATTCTTTCACTTCGGTATGATATCGATATTGAAGGCCTCGACGCGTTAAAAAAGGTGAAGCAAGAAGGTGGAATGCTTTTTTGCCCAAACCATCCTGCTGAAGTTGATCCGATCATCATGATTAACTTCTTCTCTGCATATCGACCAAGACCACTTGTTGTTGAACACTTTTTCCACCTTCCAGGCGCAGCTCCCTTTATGAAACTTGTCGGAGCCCTTGATGTGCCAAACTTCGAGACTGCTGCAAATAAGTGGAAGCAGAAGAAAGCCGATAGCGCCATGATTGCCATCAAAGAAGGGCTTGATAATCATGAAAACTTTCTCATTTATCCAGCAGGGCATCTACGCAGAAGTGACCAAGAAAATGTAGGGGGGAGTTCCTTCGTGCATAAATTGGTGTCTGAGCGCCCAGAAACAAAAGTCGTGCTGATCAGAATGGAAGGCCTTTGGGGTAGTTCTTTTTCCCGTGCGTTAACAGGCGAATTACCTGACTTTTGGCGGATTCTTGCTCGTGGAATTTGGATTGTGATAAAGAATGGGATATTTTTCGTCCCAAAGCGAAAGGTGAAAATTACAGTTGAGGTCGAGCCTGAAGGGCTTCCTAAAACAGCCGGAAGAAAGGAATTTAATTCATTTTTGGATGAGTGGTATAACAAGTACACCTATGATGATGGCGTTGATACGCACGAACATCCAAAACTTGTTCCCTTTACCTTTTACAACAGCAAAAATATTGCGAAAATCGAACAAAAGGCAAAAAAAGCAGCCGTTTCTTACGACTTCAAAGTGAGTAATGAAATGCGGAAAGTTGTCTACGATAAGCTTCACGACCTGACGGGTATTCCAGTTGAGAGCATCAATGATGAAATGCGTCTTTCTGCAGATGTGGGACTTGATTCGCTCGATATTGCGACAATGCATGCCTTCTTGGACCAAAAATATGGAGTTCCTGAAGTTTCTCCTTCAGACCTCGTTGTTGTGAAAGATCTTTTCGCGCTTGCACTTGGTAAAATCGAATCGCAATCGAAGCTTCGGATGCCTGAAGAAAAACGAAAACATAAGTCGTGGCCAAAGGATGGAAACCGTCCTGATCCATACTTTCCGGATGTCAATAATATGGCGGTTGGTTTTCTTGAAACCTGTAGGAGAATGGGATCGAGCACCGCATGTTGCGATATGATTACAGGGCCGTTGAGCTATAAGAAACTCAAGCTTTTAGCCCTCATATTCACTGAGATTCTGCGAAAAAGAGAAGATCGATTTATAGGAATTATGCTTCCTTCTTCGACCGTTACCTACCTTCTTTCCTTTGCTATTCAGCTTGCAGGGAAGGTTCCTGTAATGCTGAATTGGACAACGGGACAGCGATCACTTGACTATGCACACAACCTCTTGGATCTTGGGACGGTTATCACGTCGAGAAACTTCCTTGATAGAGTTGGTGACTTGGAGCTTAGTGAGCGATTTGAAAACTCGCTTCTTTTTGTTGAAGAGATCAAAAAACAAGTCAATTTGAAAGCGAAGCTCAAAGGGGCATGGCTTTCAATGCAAAGTACAAACGCACTCGTTAAGCGGTATAAACTCAATTATATTGATGAAAACGATCCTGCGGTACTTTTATTCACAAGTGGAACAGAGACGTATCCAAAAGCGGTACCTCTTTCTCACAGAAACATTATGTGTAACCAGAGAAATGCAATTTCAGCGATTCATTTCGAAAAAACAGATTGTCTTTTCTCTGTTCTTCCATCATTCCATTCATTTGGATTTAGCGTGACTGGAACACTGCCGATACTCCTTGGAGTAAAAGCATTTTATTCACCAGATCCAACAGATAGTTTGCAGATGGCAAAAGACATCGATCAATGGGATATTACACTGGTCTGTTTGGCTCCTACTTTTCTCCAGAATCTATTCAGCATGGGAGACAAGAAGCAATTCCATAACGTGCGTCTTTTTGTCTCTGGCGCAGAAAAAGCTCCGGATGAGCTTTTTGAATATGTTCGTGGACTCGACCATGACGTTCAGCTTATTGAGGGCTACGGGATAACTGAGTGTTCTCCAATTGTTACAATGAATCCTCCAGATAAGCCACAAGAAGGTGTTGGTGCGCCTATTCCTGGTATCGCTTTAACAGTGATCAATCCAGATACAGGAAAAGAACTAGCCCAGGGTGAAGTTGGAGAAGTATGTATACACGGTGATTCAGTTTTCTCTGGATATATGTCGCCATCAGTACGCAACCCCTTTGTGGAACTTCAGGGCAAACGGTGGTATAGAAGCGGCGATCTTGGCAAAATTTCTGATCACGGATGCCTCCTTCTCATGGGACGAATAAAACGTTTCATTAAAGTTGGTGGAGAGATGATTAGCTTAAGTTCTGTCGAAGACACGATTCGGGCTGCATCGATCTCAAAACAGTGGGATCCAAAACAAGGTGCCGAGCCATCGGTGGCTGTTGCAGTAAGAAATCCAGAAAGCCCAAAACCTGAAATTGTATTATTCAGCACGTTTTCTCTTACCCGAGATGATGCGAACAAGATACTGAAAGATGAAGGGTTTGGAAGGATCGTTAAGATTGCAGAAGTGCAGCAAGTTCCAGAAATTCCACTGACGGGAACAGGTAAAGTCCACTTTAGAAAACTTGATGAAATGGTCACATGAGTAAAAAACAGATAGTCCTCAAGCTATACAATACTGAATCTAAAAAGAAAGAATCCGTTCCATCTCGAGGAGATAACCTCGTTCATCTCTATACGTGTGGGCCTACGGTGTATAACTTTGCGCACATTGGTAACTTTCGTACCTACGTGTTTGAGGATTTGCTTCGAAGAACACTGACTGCGTTTGACTATTCTGTTTTCCAAGTGATGAATATTACAGATGTTGATGACAAAACTATTAAGGGAGCTCTAGAAAAAGGAGTTTCACTAAAAGAGTATACATCAATCTATGAGAATGCATTTTTTGAAGACTTAGATACCCTTAGTATCCAGCGCGCAGAAAGTTATCCTTCAGCGATCGAACATATTCCTGAAATGATTAAAATGATCAAGAAGCTCCTTGAAGAGGGGATTGCTTACCAAGGTGCGGATGGGAGTATTTATTTCAGTATAGCTAAGTTCCCATCGTATGGAAGACTGTCACACCTGTGTCTGGAAGATCTTCAAATTGGGGCATCTGATCGGGTTGAAACCGATGAATATGAAAAGGAATCAGCGTCTGACTTCGTTTTATGGAAAGCGTATGATGAAAAAAGAGATGGGAAAATTTTCTGGGAAAGCCCATTTGGCCCAGGTCGTCCGGGCTGGCATATTGAATGTTCAGCGATGGCTCGCTCCCTTTTGGGGGAGACAGTAGACATACACTGCGGTGGTGTCGATAATATTTTTCCTCACCACGAAAATGAGATTGCCCAATCAGAAGCGTATTCAGGGCAACACTTTGTGAAGATGTGGCTTCATGCTCAGCACCTCATTGTCAACGGAAAAAAAATGTCGAAGAGTCTTGGTAACTTTTACACATTACGAGATCTTTTAGAGAAAGGATTTTCAGGAGATGAGGTCCGATACCTCCTTCTCCAAACACACTACCGATCGCAACTTAACTTTACCCTTGAAGGGCTTGATTCTGCTCGAAAAAGCTTAGGGCGTATTAGAGACTGCTTGGATAGAGTTGCTCGTGCGCCTGAGGGAGCGGGTGAAGATTCCTTAAAAGAGGTTCTTCAAAATGGAAACTACGCTTTTAAAGAAGCGCTTGCTGATGATCTCAATATCTCTGAAGCTTTGGCCGCACTATTTGATGTGGTACGGAGTGTCAATAGTTTCGTAGATTGTGCTACTTTAAGCGCACATGATAAACAGGAAATCGAGCACTTCTTCAAGGATTTGAATGAAGTTATTGGCTGTCTTCCTCTTGAAAAGAGAGAAGAGGAAATTCCACACGAATTACTTTCGGCTTTAGAAGAGAGAGAAGCTGCTCGGCAAGCAAAAAACTGGGCTATTGCGGATGAAAAAAGAAACTATATTCATCAGCAAGGGTATGAAATTGAAGATACCCCATCCGGTCCAAAACTTAAAAAACGTTAATAAATTTCAACAATACAATATCACACAACATAGAGGGGTTGTAATGGCACTATCACCCACCGGAGGCGCTTCAGCTTCCCATCAATTACCACCTGAACGAATAGCAGGTCGAACAAAACGAGCTAGAGAAGACGACAATGATGCTGAAAAAGGAATACTTCCAGGGCAATCTCCGCTTGTTGTAACTCGAGTTTCCAACGCAGTGAGTGGTGTCACTCTACGTGTTGCTTCTGAATTTCGCCCGCGCGGGTATAGTGTAGACAGGGGGGAAGCTCACGATTCCACTGAAGAACTGACTTCTGAGAGCCCCAGTGGATCTGATGAGGGTAAAGCTCCTGCTTCTGCAGTCGCAGCTGCCACAATAATGAGAGCTCCGGTTAAAAGCGGTGTTGCCCCATTATTTGCAGCAGCAGCAAGTGAGGGTAGACCTGCCTCTATGGTTCCAGGTTCCGATGAAGATGATGAATTTTTTGAGCTGTTTAGATCTGCTAGAAAACTTGCGCTTCCAAGACTTGATGATCATTATGCCACATCATCGTCTTCTTCCGGCTCCGCTGGTGGAAGTGACGAAGGTGTAGCAGCGGCGGCAAGTTCAAGAGAGGAAGCAAGTAGTCTCAGTTGGAGTAAAGTCTCTTCAGCTGCAGGAAAAGCAGCAGGTGGGGGAGGGAGAGCTGGCTTTGCATCAGGTCGCTCGTCTCTTGCAGGGAACGCTTCTTTGTTTGGACGTGCAGAACCACTGCTTGGTTGGTCAGGACCATTTGGGAGGCGACCAATGCCGGAGAGTAGAGGTTTCGCTGCAGCAATGGCAAGCGCTCCATTTCGATCACCGCCACGGGCTCCAAAAAAGGTGATGGGAAAACAAGATCCAACTTCGCCATTCCGCCTTGCAGCCAGAAGTCCAAAATCACCATCCAGTATTAGAATTGGTGGAGTGCCTTGCGAAATAACTAATCATCTTGGAAGTGGTTGTTATAAAGATGTGTATGCCTTTGGAGATGATGTTGTTGTTATGCCTGGAAAAACGGGAGCAGAAGTTGTTGTCAAAATGTATAAGCGAGAGACGCTTGAAAGAAACTCTGATGCTGCTTTAAGGGCTATGACTGCATTTAGTGTGTCCCAATATCGCAGGTTACACGCACATAATGCCTCAGCCGGTGCGGCGAGTGAGAGGCTACTTTTTACTGGCATTCACAATGACCCTGTGACAGATGGGTATTTCATCTGTGATCGCGTAACGAAATTCTGGGAAAATCCTACTACTTTGTGGAGTACTGATCCGAAAGTTACTTTTGAGTCACTTCCAGCTCCCATTCAAGCACAGTTCGTAAGTTTTAGACAGTTCTTTGTGTGGGCGATTGTTAATAAAGAGCCTCTCGATATCAAATGGGATAATTTCGGTCTTGCAGATGACAATCGACTTATCTTGCTCGATTTTCTTGAAGAAGAGGAAGATGAGAGCGGTGTTTTCGCATTTTTGAATACAAACATTCAACGAATGTGTGTTGGAAATAAAAATATGCTCAACTGGCTTATTGAGCCGTTGAAAGAAGCTTCTCCTGAAGACCACAAATCATTTGTTCTTTACTGTGAAATATAAGTTATGAATCGAGTGTGCTGTAAAAGCACACTCGATCTATCCAAAGAAGGACGAGTATACCAGCTCTTATTCGTCTGGTCTCATAATTGGGAAATAGAGGATATCTCTAATTGAATATGCTCCGGTAAAGAGCATTGTCATTCGGTCAATACCGACGCCGAGACCTCCACATGGAGGCATACCTTGGCAAATTGATTCTATGAATTCTTCGTCCATAGGTGATGCTTCTTCATCACCGCCATCTCGCTTCGCTGACTGATCTTCAAGAAGCATGCGTTGCATAACAGGATCATTTAACTCTGTGTATGCATTGCAGAATTCATACCCAAGAATAAAGGTTTCGAATCGCTCTACTATCTGTGCTTCCCGCTCTTTAGGATCACGGTGAAGCTTGCAGAGTGGTGTCGTTTCAATCGGGTGATCAGTGATGTGCGTTGGTTGTATCAAATGGTGCTCAACAAGCTCTTCAAAGAGAAGGGCGATACACTTTCCTCGTGGCTGGTTTTTATAATCAGCCGGAGCTAGGTCTGTCTTTTCCTTGAGGGCATTTTTGAGTTCTTCATCACTCATAGAGTCGACATCGAGGTTGCCATATTTTTTGATACTTTCTTTCATGGTTAGGCGTGTCCATGGAGTCTTTACATCGATCTCATGCTCGACACCAGATTTGTCTTTCCTCTTTCCAATTTTTGTCGTACCAAAAAGCTCTTTTGCAACAAAGGCGAAGAGGTTTTCAGTGAAAGTCATGACATCATTGTAGTCCCAGTATGCTGAATATGATTCAAGCATTGTGAATTCTGGGTTGTGCGTTCTGTCAAGCCCCTCATTTCTAAACACTTTTCCTATTTCAAAGACCTTTGGAAGTCCACCAACAATAAGTTTTTTTAGTGCGATTTCAAGAGCAATACGAAGGTACATTTCTTGGTGGAGCGCATTCAGCTCTGTTGTAAATGGCCGTGCTTCGGCACCACCGTAAATATTTTGGAGAATTGGTGTTTCCACTTCGATAAAGTTTGCTTGTTCGTAATATCGGCGTACAAGGCTTACAATCTTCGACCGCATAATCAAAACTTCTTTTGAGTCAGGGTTGTCGATAAGATCAAGCCATCTTTTTCGATAACGGACACCTTTGTCAGTCAGGCCGCTGTGCTTGTCTGGAAGGGGAAGGAGTGTTTTACAAAGCAGCGTACACTCTTTGACGTAGATGGTGAGTTCCCCTTTGTTCGTTCTAAAAATATTTCCTCTGACACCGATGATGTCTCCGAGGTCAATTTTTTTCTCGATAAATTTAATCGGGCGAACCTCTTCCGATGTAAGGCCTGTAACGACGGTAGCATCACGGTTAAACATAACCTGGATTCTTCCTGTTTCGTCTTGGATATGACCAAAGGCATTTTTCCCCATAGCTCTGAAGAGAACAAGGCGGCCTGCGAGGATCACTTCCTCAGTAGAACCCGCTTCCGCATCCTCAAATGAGCCAACAGTTTCCTCTCCGATCTTCTTTATGAGCGCATTTGAATCAGTACTCTTTTCAAACTTCGGTGGGTATGGATCAACACCAAGTGCAATAATTTCTTTTAATTTTGCACTTCGGTTTTGAAATTCTTCATATTCATGGTATTCAGGCTTGTTTAGTTCCATTGTTGTTGCCATGCGCTCTCTCATAGTTTTAGTCGTCACAATTGTGGCGTATCTGGTCGAAAATCTCAAGTGTTTACTTGAGGGCTACAGAGTCGAGAGAGGGGCTATATCAATGAGGAGACGTATTGACTTTGGGATCTCAGGGAGGATCCTTGGAAGGACCCGGCTAAAAATCGAAATAGGGGCCCCTTTGATAACGAGCTTAAATCGAAAACGATCTTTAATCCTGGCAATGCCGCACGGCATGAGCGGATAGACTTCAAACGCATTCGGAAGGTGTTTGAGAAGAGCAGCTCTCAGCTTTTCTCCAAATGCAGTACACGCTGTTTCATCCTCAGAGCTGATAATGCATTTTGCAAGTTGAGAAAATGGGGGGTAGGAAAGGAGCTTCCTAGTCTCTGACTCTTGGTTATAAAAACCGTGATAATCTTCTTTTGATGCAGTTTGCAGAACAAAGTGGTCTTTAAGCATCGTTTGAATAATAACCTCACCCGGAAGAGCGCCTCGTCCTGAGCGTCCGGACACCTGCGTGATGAGTTGAAAGACAGTTTCACATGATCTGTAATCTGGGATGTGGATCGAAGTGTCTGCATTGATCACTCCAACAAGGGTAACAGAAGGGAAGTGAAGCCCTTTTGCAATCATTTGGGTGCCAATCAGCACATCGGCTTTTCCCGCTTTAAACTGTTTGAAAAGTTGGTCGTGACTCCCTTTGTGACGGGTTGTGTCAGCATCCATTCGTAGGGTGCGAATATCTTTGATCAGGGCGTGGAGGACTTTTTGGATTTGCTCTGTTCCATACCCTTTCATTTTGATGAATGCAACCTCTCCACAATGCGAGCATTTTTTAGGAGGGGGAGAGACTAGATGGCCACATTGGTGACAAGCAAGGGTGTTGTCATTTTTGTGAAAGGTTAAAGAGATGTCACAGTGGGGACATTTTTCTATGTGTTCACATTTCGTACACATCTGAAACGAGTGGTAGCCTCTTCTATTAAGAAACAGCAGGGTCTGTTCGCCGCGCTCATACCGCTCTTTTATTCCGTCGATCAACTCCTCAGAAAAGAGGGTGAAACCACCCGCTTTTTCATACGCTCTCTTCATATCAACAATATGTACCCGAGGAAGTTTTGCATTGGCAGAGCGTTTTTTGAGTTCGAGGAGGGAGTATTTTTTTTCGAGGGCATTGGTGTAGCTCTCGAGACTTGGCGTTGCACTTCCAAGTACAACCGTTGCTTTTTCAAGCTTTGCACGCATAACAGCAACATCGCGCGCATGGTAGCAAGGCATTTCATCCGTCTGCTTGTACGATGCTTCGTGTTCTTCATCGACAAGTATAAGACCGAGGTTTTGGATGGGACTAAAAATTGCTGATCGAGCTCCGATCACAATTTTCACATTTCCTTGGTGGATATTTCTCCAGACATCTGTCCGTTCACCATCACTGAGTCGATGGTGGAGAATACCAATCGGTTCATCGAAGCGAGATTTAAACCGTTCGATGGTTTGTGAGGTAAGAGAGATTTCAGGGACGAGCATGAGTACGCCTTTCCCTGCAGCGCGAGCATGGGTAATCGCTTGCATATAGACTTCAGTTTTTCCAGATCCAGTAATCCCATGTAATAGATACGGTGCAAAGACGTTGTGATCGATGGAGTATGTGATCGCATCAAATGCATTTGTTTGCTCGTCGCTTAATACTTTCGGTTTCGTTGGGAAGTAGGAGAACTCTGAGGTTGGACTTCTATCGATGACAACTTTTTCACACTTGAGCACTTTCTTTTTGATCAAAGTTTCAACAGGGCTTTTTGAGACAGAGGCGGTTTCAAGAAGTTCTGTCAAAAGAATCCCTTTTGGTCTTTTTAAAAGGACGTGTAGAACTTTTGCCTGTTGAGGGGAGGCTAATGCGAGCTTTTGAGAGAGGTCAACAAGCTTTTTTATTGGGATATCTCTTGAAATAAGAAACTGCTCTTTTTGCTTCATTTCCTTCCGAATCGTAGTCGGTAGAAAAAGGCGTAAAATGCGCCGCATCGGGGTGACATAATAAGAGGACATCCACTCTGCTAACTGAAAGGTCTCAGGGAGGAGGTATGGTTTTTCGGCAAGAAGTTCAGAAATTGGCTGCAGGGATTTTTCATAAGGAGATGTCTCAGGTAACGCGACGACTGTCGCTTTTCGTACACTCCCTCGTACGGGAACGTGGACTCGAGATCCCTTCACAACCTGCAGATGATCCGGTATGCGATAATCGAGCGGCTTATCGAGCGCATCATCGAGAAGGACCTGAGCTATACTTCCAGCATTTTGCATATAATGTTCCACAAAGATCGTTTGAGCTCGGGGTCTTTTATGTAGAGTGAGAGGTCGGGTAAAAGAAGCAAGGGTTTTCCAAAAAGAAGTCGTTGTGTTCCATTCTCCATAAATCCAGCCTGCAGATCAGGGTACTGAGCCAACACAAAATCGGGCAATATGAAAAGTTTTACGCTATCAGCTTCCTTCAGTGCGGACCATTTCTTCTTTGATTCGAGGGCGTCACAATTGAGTACTCTCGATGAACCATATTTTATGGAAACTGCATGCGCAACGTTATCGAGAAAGGATTTATACGATTTCCCAGAGAGAAGGATCGGTATTTCTGGAACATGCTTCTTGTCCTTGTACGCAAATCGAACTCTTTTCGCGATTTCATCTTCGGTGAGCGGCTCTAGGGGTTTAATACCTATTTTTTCAAGAAGGGAGGCTTGAGACGTTGGAGGTGCTCCTTTTTCTTGCAGCGGAACAAGCTCGACTTTCTCTTTTTTAATCACTTTCTTGGGAGCTGCTATTTCGACCCGTTTCGGGGGAGGGGCGGTTTCAAGTTTAGGTTTTGGCGGTTCAGCAAAGACAATAGGCTTCTCTTCGGTAATCGTCTGTTTCTGCTCACTGAAAACAAATGATTTGTTCAGCCCTTTAAGGTAGGCAATGGTCCCATCGATTAATTCGTGCATATGTACGCGAGTATATCGCTCATTCGATTTAACAAGCAACTGGTGGATTGGAAATTAGAAAAGAGAGTCGACGTATTCTTCTTTATTAAATGGAATCAGGTCTTCCTCTTTCTCTCCAATACCGATAAACTGAACAGGAATTCCCATTTGGTGATAAATGGAGAGAATAATCCCCCCTTTTGCAGAACCATCCAGTTTCGTGAGGACAAGTCCTGTGAGTGGAGTGAACTCGTTGAAAATCTTGGCCTGATCAATAGCATTTTGTCCAGTGGTCGCATCGAGTACGAGAAGCACCTCATGTGGGGCA
>Ga0070728_10000887_pt1 | contig 51546 bp, 54 predicted proteins | sample tdDd471_FD_66723 | JGI IMG/M metagenome (GOLD analysis project Ga0070728, IMG submission 66723) | Marine sediment microbial communities from the Atlantic coast under amendment with organic carbon and nitrate - tdDd47.1 | ecosystem: Environmental > Aquatic > Marine > Coastal > Sediment | place... | reverse complement strand
TAGCGATGAAGATCGTCTTATGAGTGGCGAAGCCACAACCTCCCATTACAGAGAGACCGCAGGTCGAACTATAAATAACGAATTGCGGAGCAACTTCGTGAATTTGATTCCAGCTTATTGATTAACATTCCAGTAAAAAAAGCCTGGGAACCCTAGTGTGGCTTTTGCTTTTGCTGCATTGGCCTGGTGCGGCAGGGCTAGTTCAGTAATTAAAAAATCAAAAAATAGTGCTTAAGATAATGTTTGTTTATTGGCTGTTGAGTTCTATCAATATTTTTGTTGCACAGCTTCTGGAGTATTTAATAATGCAGGGTGTGCGACTGTCGGTATACATAGTTCTCTCCTTGTTGCATATGGAATTTTTCTCTTTAGAAAGAGCAAATCTTATCAATCTGTTACATATCTGATTCCTGATGTGTCCAATTTAAGATTTTAAACAAGTAGATGATTATTATTGATAACTCTCTATTCTCCAGGTGAAACTTTGAGTACGTTTTAGATCGGTATTTATCAATATTTACTAGAATTACATCCAATGGTTGTTTGATGAGGTTGTTTTTTAATAAGAATCATTGAAGAATCTCGCTTTAACATTTAAAATACAATTTGACGGATAATAATATTTATTGATATCCAGTAGTTCAGGGGGATAGATGGCTGAATCAGACAACAAAGTACAAATGGTAACATTCCAGCTTGGTGCGGAACAGTATGGAATTGATATTATGGATATTAAAGAAATTTATGGAAAACAGGATGTTAGAACCATTCCAAATGCTCCATCATATGTCGAGGGAATTTTCAACTTAAGAGGAAATATCATTCCGATAATAAATCTTCATAAAAGATTTCATATAAAAAAAGCAGTTTTACTCGAAGAGGATGAATTATTAAGTGGTTTTGTCATTATTACACTCGATGGGATGCAGATCGGGATTATTATTGATAAAGTTTTAAGAGTAGTTTCTGTCGAAACCGGTTCTATTCAGCCCCCACCTCAAATGATTTCCGGAATTGGTGCAGAATACATACAGGGTGTTGTTCATAAAGATGAAGGTTACCTGATTATTCTTGATATCAGAAGATTGTTTGATCCTGAAGAATTAAAACATTTAGCATTGTATAACAGATAAGTGATCTATCATGCTATTACCAGTATTTAAGCCTTTCATAAGAAGGGCGGATATGGATTCTGTCCTTTCATGTCTTATATCTGATGAGATAGGGTCAGGTGATATTTCCAAGGAATTAATATCAGGATTAGGCAATTATCTGAATCTTGCCAACGGCTGGTTATTCCGGGATTATTACAGAGCTATTTCAATATCTCTTGATTTACTGGAACTGAAAAGTGGTTCCAGGGTAATCTTGTCTCCATTATCTCCAGGTGTTTATATCGATGTTTTCAAAGATAGAGGAATTATTCCTTTATTTGCAGATGTGGATCCTCTATCTGCTATAATGGATAAGGCAAAAGTAGAAAATCTACTGGAAAATAATGTCGATGCTATTTTATTGCATTGTCCTCTAGGTGTCGTCGGTGAAATGGATTATTTTTCTTCATTGGGAATCCCGTTGATAGAAGATATATCAGAAAATTTCGGTGCTCAGTTCGATGATAATAAGTGCGGATCATTTGGGAATATTACAATTTTTTCAATGGAGCCCGATAAGATTCTTACATGTGGTGGTGGCACAGCTGTTTTTGTAAAGAGTAAGCTTTTGTCTGATTCTCTTTCTGTTATTTGTAATTCTTATGGTGATGAAATTTTTTTATCAGATATTAATGCATCATTAGCATTAGCCCAGTTTAAAAATATAGATGAAATAATAAAAAAAAGGAAAGAATTAGGCAGGATCTTTCTTTCAGCATTAAATAAAACAGAACACAAGACATTAAAAACTTCAGAAGGTTCGACTATGGTGAATTTTTCATTTCCCGTTCTTCTTAATGGACAAATGAAAGAAGTTAAATCTTATGTTATGAAAAAAAATATAGAACCTAGGAAAGCGTTCATTAGAACTGCTTTGGATATACACGATAATAAAGAGAATATTTGCCCGATAGCTTCAGGATTAATTATGCGGTCTTTGTTGTTTCCTTTGTATCCTTCATTAGGTAAAAAAAATGCTGAAATGATTTCCAAAGTAATTTCCACACTTCCGTAGTAGAATATTGGATTAGGAAAAGTTGATAGATGCGCAGTATTGAGAATGTATTAATCATTGTAAATAAAAAAAAGAAGGAATCCTCACAAATTGTAGACAGTATTACGTCTCATATGACAAGCCTTGATATTAATGTCATTGTCTTGTCTACAGGTACAGATTTATCCATGTTTTCTTTTCCTGTAGACATAGATCTCGCTTTCAGTCTCGGAGGTGATGGTACTGTTTTATTTTCAGCAAGATTACTTGCTGATTATGAAATACCGATAATCCCGATTAATCTTGGAACTTTCGGATTTATTACAGAGGTTTCAAAAGATGAGTGGTTAAGTGCTTTTGAAGAGTATCGATCCGGTTTGCTGGGTGTTAGCCAGAGAGTCATGTTAGATGTGGCTGTTGTCCGTAATAATCGTGAAATTGAGAGATTTAAAGGTTTAAATGATTTGGTAATTAATGCTGATGGCATCGCAAAGTTATTATATCTGAATGTGGATCTGAACACCGATAGTCTGGGGACATATCGCGCAGATGGAGTAATCATAGCCACTCCAACCGGTTCTACTGGATATTCTCTTGCTGCAGGTGGTCCGATAATTCATCCGGATATGTCCTCATTGATATTGACTCCTATCTGCCCTTTTTCACTTTCAAACAGACCTATTGTAATACCGTCATCCGATAGAATTTCCATAAAAATAGAAAATGAACAAAGAGCAAAAGTTATTCTGACTGTTGATGGTCAAATTGCATTTCCTCTTGAGCCAGGTGACAATGTCAGAATAACCGAGGCTGAAAAAAGAATCAGTATAATCCGTTCAGATAAAAGATCATTTTACGGTGTTGTCAAATCTAAATTAGGATGGTCCGGGGGGAATAATGCTTGAAGAATTAAATGTTAAAAACTTTGCACTTATTGATGATATTACTGTTTCCTTTAGTGAAGGTTTTAATGTTTTGTCTGGAGAAACCGGTGCAGGGAAATCAATTCTAGTTGGTGCTCTTGGCATACTTCTTGGAAAAAAAGCTGATACCTCATTAATTCGAAATGGATGTAATGAGGCAATCATTTCCGGGATTCTGAATATTAATTCTCACAGAGAGATCCCTGACTGGTTGGAAAGGCACAAAATCTCTGATGAAGATGGTGCTTTAATCATCCGTAGAACTATTAAAAAAAATGGTCGAGGTTCGATCTATGTGCAGTCTGTACCCGTCTTGAGATCTGATCTGCTTGAACTTACTTCCTTACTTATTGATATGCATAGCCAACATGAACACCAGTCTTTGTTTGTTATTGATAATCATAGGAAGCTTCTCGATCGGTTTGGCGGACTTGAGAAAGAAGCTCAGAATTTTCATGATCATTTTTTAAGTTTGACTTCCATGCGAAAAGAATTAAATGATTTACTGGAATCAGAAGATGAGCAATTATCAGTAATAGAGAAATTGAAAATTGAAATCAGAGAAATTGAAGAAGCTCAACTGGTCCCGGGTGAAGAGGAATCAATAGAAAAAGATATCAGTATCCTGGCGCGAAGAGAGGAAATCTTCAGTTCCCTGGACTCTTTTCGCAACCTTATTTCAGAAAGCCGCGGGGGGACTCTTGCCAAGTTGAGAGACGCTGGTTCCATGCTTGATAATATTGTGGAAATTGATGATTCTCTTCAGCCTCTGCATAAACGGTTTGAGAATATTTTTTTCGAACTGGAGGATATGGTTGAAACGCTTAGATCTTACCAGCAGCAATTCGAAATTGATCCTCTGGAGTTAAATATAAAAGAAGACCGTCTGGCGACAATCAGTGATCTTGAGAAAAAATTTGGTACAACAATCGAAAGCGTATTGAATCATGCTAATGAAAATAAAGCCCGTTTGAGCCTCCTTGAGGAGGGTGAATTTAATATTGAAGAACTCAAAAAGAGAATAACAGAAGCCGGCGATCACCTGAAATTATCAGCAGCCGCATTATCGGATAAACGGTCAAAAGCCGCACTGGAGTTACAGATTCGTATCGAAGAAAACCTTCACGAACTAGGCATGAAATCAGCTAACTTTACCGTTGACTTAAATAGAAAAAAGAGTGAAAGCGGTGTACCTGTATATAGTGCCTGGGGTGTTGATTCAATAGAGTTCCTTCTTTCTGCTAATAGTGGAGAACCGGAAAAACCCCTGAAGTCAGTGGCATCTGGTGGTGAAATTTCCCGTGTAATGTTAGCATTAAAAACAGTTCTTGCAAATTCTGACGATGTGTCTTCACTAGTTTTTGATGAGATAGATTCGGGCATTGGAGGGGAGGTCGCTCTAGCTGTTGGGGCTCATATGAGAGATCTTGCACGATATAAACAGGTTTTAAGTATAACTCACCTTGCATCAATCGCTGTATTTGCCGATAATCATATTATCGTAAAGAAAAATATTATTGATGATAGAACTGTGACTTCGGTTTATAATATTGATAACGACGAAAGGACAAAAGAAATTGCCAGAATGCTTTCCGGTGATAGTGATCGTTCAACATCAATCAGTCATGCTGAGGAAATGCTTCGTACTTATGGTTCAATTTAAGGTGTGTGTGGTAAATGGCTAGGGTCAGTGAGGTTGCAAAAAAGAAGTATTCTGAGAAAATCAAAGTTTATAAGAAGCTAGTTGACGATCAGCTTCAGAAAGAACAACAGATTCTCCAGATTCTGAAAAATGATGATACAGGCGCTGGTTTTAAGAAATTAATGCTTGCCAATGAGACTCTCAATGTTGTTTCTTATTATGTGTTAATGAATGAACTTTCCCTTTCTCTTCTAGGTATAAAAAATGAGGCTTTTCTGAATGATGGAAGAAAATCCTGTTTTAAGGTGTTGATTTATCTTGAAGAAGTTTTTACTGACTATCTTGATGTTCCCTATTCTGAGTATGAAGAAAATCTTGAAGCTGTTTCCGGATTTTCCGATGAAGATCGATTTAATTTAATTCGCAAAACCGGTTTTTCCATAGATATTATTAATCATGCATTCGGAGAAGGATCGAAGTGGAAGTGGTCCTTTGTCGATATGAATGGTCGATTAGCCTGTACGGCAAAAAACTGTATGGATTTAAAAAAGATGTCCGGAGGAATGGATCCAAGAATCCCCGGTTATCAGGTTAGAATTAAACAATTGAATTTAACAAGAAGACTACTTCAGCAGTCGGCAGATGATTTCAGAAAAAAATATGAACTTTCTACTTTCAGAATTGACGATTTTAAGAGAGCGATCGGATTTTTATCATCATTAAAAAGACTTTCTATTGTATTGAAAAGGAACACTGATGTTGATGCTTTGAAGAAAAAAATTGACATTTGGAAACTGAAAATGGATACAGATCTAAAGAGAATGGAAGATAAGGAGAAAAAGAATCGAATGAACTCTAATTCTCCTAATTCAGAATAAGAAATTAATTGTCTTTTAGTTCATCTAATGCATTATATGGGAAAAGTTCTCCTATAGTTGATTCTGTATATTTTTTATTGTTTCCAGCAAAAAATATCGGAAAAGAACTATCGGTAAATTCACTGATAACCTGTCTGCAGGCACCACATGGACTAACGGCATAATCTGCATCAGGGCAATAGATTGCCAAAGCTTTAAATTTTGTCTGACCTTTTGAGAGTGCTGTAAAAATAGCACTTCTCTCTGCACAGTTCGTCAATCCGAATGATCTGTTTTCTATATTTGAACCGCAGATTATTTCTCCGTCTTCGCACAATAAAGCAGCTCCCACCCGAAATTTTGAGTATGGTGAATAGGAATTCTCAGCTGCTTGCTCCGCAAGTGTAAAAAGTTTGTTTTTATCCACTTTTTAAGCTCCTTTTCTTTTGTTTGACAGTATGAGATCTAATTGTTACTATAAAAGCTACTAATCATAATCAAAAATGGATCTATTGTACATGGGAAAAAAAAGCTTTTTTGCAACACTGTTCCTGATATTATTGTTGATTTTTTTTCTCTTTCCGCAATCAACCGGGAAAGAGCATTTTCTTGTTCCAGAAAGAATAATTAATTTGGATAAAACTTCTTCTGATGCGTATTCTGATGAATTGGGGCAAGTATCCTTTGCTCTCGATAATTATTTCGGATATTTTACTGATGAACTTGAAGTAACCTATCTCGAAGAAAAAAAGTACAATGTTACTATCTCAGATTCTACTTTTATTAATTACCCTAAAATTCCGGAAATCCTCGATGTGCAGAATATGAAAGGTGAAGGTCGTTCAATCATAGAAACCACAGGTTACCCTGTCATTCAGGGAGATCGTATAGCTATTTTGTCTGATAGTTTCATCAGTTTATATGACCTTGATGGGCATTTGTACTGGAAAAAAGAGATTTTATCAATTGTCACCAGTTTAGCCATCACCGACGATCATGTTCTTATTGGATATCTTGATGGATATTGTGAGTTGATTAGTATGTCAGGTTATACAGAATTTTCTTTTCGTCCCGGTGGTAGCCGAATTGAAGCTGTTTATTCTGCTGCGATTTCTAGCGATGGTCAGTATATAACTGTGATTTCAGGTCTGGATCCTCAACGCCTTATTCTTCTTCAAAATAGAAAAGGTGAATACAAACCTGTCTTTCATAAAGAATTGGAAAATGAATACAGAAGATCAATTAATATGTATTTCTCTCAGGATAACACAATGGTTTTTTTTGAGAACTTCGAAGGTGTCAATCTCTTTGATGTAAATACAAAAAAAGTGACTAATGTTGGAGATTCCGGTAATCTGAAGAAAATTTATAAAGATGTAAATCGCAATTTGTATTCCTTACTTTTATCGGATAATACAGGTGGGATTTTGAAGATTCTGACACCTGAGAATAAAATCCTTCTTCATAAACAGTTTAACGGGAAAACTCTATTATTTAAAAAAAGAGATGATCGCTATTATATAGGAAGCGATAATTTACTCATGTATCTGAAGTTGGTTATCCGTTAATGAAAAAGCTCATAATACTTATTTTTTTATTCTCATTAAATATTTTGTATGCATATCAATGGCCGATTGCCGGAGGTTTTCTTACAGCCTCTTTTGGAGAAAATAATGCCGATGCTTTCCTGAAAGGGATACGAATTTCCGGATATGGGAGTATTGTGTCTCCTTTTCTGGAAGGTGAGATTATATATTATTCCGGAGAAGACAGTCCAATTCCTTCTGTCATCGGCAATACCAAAGTTTTACATCATGAAAATGGATTTCGCTCTATTTACGGGCACCTCGAAAATTCCTATAAAGAACCAGTTGTTTTTATGATTAATGAAAACAATCAGCTGGGAATTGTCGGAAATTCCGGCAGATCTTATGAAAAAAGTCTGTTTTTAATGATTTTTGATACAAAAATGAATCAATATGTTAATCCACAGATAATACTACCACCTTCTGGAGATACAAATCCTCCTGTTATATCAAAGGTATATATCCGGAGAAACGGTGAGAAAACAGAACTACTTCCAAAAAATATGCAGGCACCTGGGAAAGTAGAAATTCTTGCAGAAATTATTGACTATGGTGGTAGTACTCATAATACAATAAAAACTGTTCCCTATAGCATATCTATGTTCTACCTGGGGAATGAAATCAATCTTATTAAACACGATACACTGAAAGAGGAGAGAGGTGAACTGATTCTTCAAGGCGGACGACCGGTAACTTTTGATAATCTGTATGAAGGGAATGACTTTTTTCTCGGTGAAATTAATTTAAGCAGTGGAATTGCTTACCTGGAAATTTCAGCATCTGATTATTATGGAAACAACAGTAACAGAACCTTTCAGTTGACCATTGAATAATGAAAACATTTTCTATAAAACCTTCAATTAATGAAAAGAAACAATATATTTCCTGTCCCGTATGTGGTAATGATAATTTTTCCGACCATTGGGATTGTAAAAAATTTTCTTTTGTAAAATGTACAGTATGCCATTTGCTTATGCAGAATCCCCAGCCTGTTTTTGAAGATCTCGATAACCGGTACAATGAAGAGTATTTTCAATATGAGCAGGAAAACGATCAAATATTTTTTGATCTTATGCTAAAGGGACTGAAAGACATTCATGTAACTCCAGGAGATCAGGACTCTGTTTCGGGAAAAAGCTTTCTGGATATTGGCTGTGCTACCGGCTTACTGGTGGAATTCTTTCAGAAGAGTGGATGGGTGTCGAAAGGAGTTGAGTTGTGCGGTCCTGCTGCAGAGTTCGGCTCTAAAACGAGAAATATCGAGATCTATAGCGGAACAGTTGACCAGGCTCAATATGAGAGTGAATCATTTGATATAGTTCATTGTTCTCATCTTATCGAGCATCTGAATAATCCCGGTACTTTTATGGATGAAGTCTACAGAATTTTGAAACCCGATGGCCTTTTTATTTGTACGACTCCTAATGTTTCCAGCTTTCAGGCAAAGCTCTTTGGGGAGAAATGGCGTTCATCTATTGGCGATCATATGTTTTTATTTTCAACGTCTACTTTAAAAAAATTGCTGAAAATCAAAGATTTCCGAATTGTTAAAGTGAAGACATGGGGTGGTCTCGGACGTGGTTATGGTCCTCTCTGGTTGAAAAGAGCACTTGATTTGCTTGCTAAAGGACTTCACTTTGGCGATGTAATGATCATTTTAGCAGTAAAACAATAAGTTACTACTCTTTTAATTCGAGTCATTATTCTTTTCTACTACTTGACTCGGAGGGCTGTTTTTCACTAGGATAACTTATTAAATTAAGCCGAACTGAGCTTGTTGAGGTCTGTATGACGAAAGAACGTTTACAGTCGCTTTCTTATAAATCACTTTTGGAAATTGCAGAAAGAGACCACCTAGCCTACGATGAGGGAATTGAAAAAGAAACACTGATTAATCTTGTTTTAGATTCTCTCGAAGAGGAAAGGAGAGACAGAGAGAAGCTGAATAACCTTGCTGTAAGGATTGAAGCGACTAAGTACAATGTTTCCTTAGATGAAGAATTCGACTTTAGTTCCGCAGAGGAAATTAACCTTCCGGAACGATATAATGAAACTAAAATTATGCTAATGCTCAGAGAACCTACCTGGGGATTTGTGTATTGGGATCTTAAATTCGATCTTATTAAAAATTTTGAATCTGATATCTTATTCGTAGGATTATTCCTGAGGATGGTAGAGTTGTCAGACAAAATTTATAAGAAAGATGATATTCTTGATTATTTCGATATTCCTGTGAATCTCACAGATAAACGAAGATACATCAGATTTCCCAATGAAGATACCTTTTACACGATAGAGCTATATTCAATTTTTGATGGAAAAGAGGAGCGAATCTGCAGGTCCAATGTAATCGAGACTTCCAGAAACTATATCCTCCCGTCTAGAGTATCCGGTGAAACAAATAGTGATGAGTTGATTAAACTCTCCGGTTATTCATCGGAATTCGGAGCATCGGTACCAGTGGCATCATATATCAAGATTCCACAGAGAATAATGCCGTTAAATGCTGAAATTATTGGAGAAGATAATAAATGAGTATAGGTTTTAATGATAAAAAAGGGATGATATCTATGGTTCTCCATGCGCATCTTCCCTTTGTTCGTCATCCTGAATACGAAAGTTTTCTTGAAGAAAGCTGGCTTTTTGAAGCACTTTCTGAAACTTACCTTCCTCTTTTGCGGGTTTTCAGATCTCTGGAGAAAGATTCTATTCCTTTTAAAATGGTAATATCCATTTCTCCAACACTTGCATCTATGTTGAAAGATACTTTTTTACAGAATAGATATATCAGTCATCTTGAGAAGCTTATTGAGCTATCTGAGAAGGAGCTGATTTATACAAAAGAGAATGAGCCTGAATCCCATGAGCTGGCAGTCATGTATCATGATCTTTTTGTTCAGAATCTCAAGGACTATTCTGATGTATATGAGAAGAATCTGATCAAGGAATTTGTATATTTTCAGAAAAAGGGTAATCTTGAACTGATTACGACTACAGCTACACATGCTTTTCTTCCCTGTTTCAGGGAATATCCTGAAATGATAAAAGCACAGATACTATCTGCTGTTGAATCTCATGACCGTATTTTCGGTGTTATGCCCGATGGTTTATGGCTACCTGAATGTGGTTATTTTCCAGGTCTCGAAGAATATTTAAAACCATTTGGTGTCAGGTATTTTGTTTCATCTTCTCATGGTGTTCTCTATGCCGATGAAAGACCGGAATATGGTGTTTATGGACCGATCAGTTGTCCTAATGGTGTCGCTGTTTTCGGGAGAGATAAAGCTTCATCACGTGCTGTCTGGAGTACTGAAGACGGATATCCCGGCAATGAGGTCTATAGAGACTTTTACAGAGATATTGGTTTTGACAGACCTCGTGAATATATCGATCCCTACACAAATGCCGGTAACCGTGTCAATACAGGGTTTAAATATTATGCCATTACAGATAAATCAGACCTTGGAAACAAGAATTTTTATAGAATTAAAGAAGCTGAAAGTAAGGTGATTGACGATGCGGCGAATTTTGTACAGAAAAGGATAGAACAGGTTGATACCCTATCGGATTTAATGGACAGAAAACCCATCATTATCTGCCCTTATGATGCAGAGCTCTTTGGACATTGGTGGTTCGAAGGTCCTAAGTTTATTGAAGAGGTTTTCAGAGGAATCGCAGAAAGTGATATTGTCGCTGTTTCTCCGATAGATTACCTCGAAGAATATCCGCATAATCAGAGAGCTACTCCGGCATTTTCAAGCTGGGGAGACAAAGGGTACGGACAAGTCTGGATTGATGGTTCCAATGACTGGATCTACAGGCATCTTCATAAACTTATAGAAAGAATGATGGAGCTTGTTGAGCGATATCCTGATGAATCGGGTCTAAAAGAAAGAGCTTTAAATCAGGCTGCACGGGAAGTTTTATTATCTCAGGCATCTGACTGGCCATTTATTATGAAGACTGGTACTACTGTTCCCTATGCTGTTAAGAGGGTAAAAACACATATTCATAATTTTAATTTTATCTATGAATCACTTTGTCGGAATGTTGTTAAAACGGAATGGCTGACAAAGCTGGAAAAGAACAATAATATCTTCCCCGGAATCAATTACCGAATGTTCGGGCGTGATTATTTATAGACAATAATTGCAACCTGAACAGCAATATTCAGTAATTGAATAATCCAGAAAAGCGGACATTTTGTCCGCTTTTTTTTTGATTCTTTAGAACAAATTTCACAATATATTCACAAAAATACAAAATTCGCTCCAAACAGGGTAACATCTGTTTAGTTTCTTCCGGTTTAATTTCATATTGCACTAATGAAAGTCCTTTTCGTCATTGACAACTGAATTTACGAATCTTAATATAGATATATTAGTGGTAAATAGTGGGATTTTGTAGGTAAAAGTGGATATTCGTGGTTTAAGTGGACAATTTAACAGTACTCTTGATGAAAAAGGTCGGATTTTGTTACCTGCAAGATTGAGAGAACAGTTGGATAATTGTTCTCTGGTCCTGACCCGGGGGGTCGATAAATGCCTATGGCTGTTTCCAGAAGATGAATGGAATAAAGTGTCCTCGGTGTTACTTGATAACAGTTCTTTATTTAAAGCCAGGTCACAGATGATCCAACGTCGTTTGCTGGCACCGGCAACAGAACTTAGTGTTGATAAAAATGGTCGAGTGAAAATCCCTTCTTCTCTACTCCGTTCCGCCGGACTGATTCGGGATTGTATCTTTATCGGACTTGATGACCATATAGAAATTTGGGATGAAGAACTCTACATCGAATTTGAAGAGAAATGCGAAGATGATATTAAAGTTGCCTGGGAAGAACTGGGCGGTATGGTGTAATTATGGAAATTATTCATTATTCAGTATTAAAAGAAGAAGTCTGTGATTTCCTGAAACCAGATACTCCTGATCAATTACTGATCGATGGAACTATGGGAGAAGGCGGTCATTCAGAGATGTTTCTTTCGCGATTTCCAGACCTCAACATCATCGGTCTCGATGCTGATCGGGAGATACAGCAGATTGCGCAAAAACGACTGGAGCCTTTTGGTGATAGGGTTGAATTCCGGCATACATGGTTTAATGATTATTTCAGAGATTACCCCGAAAGCAACAGGCCTGACCGAATATTGCTGGATCTTGGTATTTCAGTCTTTCATTATGAGAAAAGTGGCGCAGGTTTTTCATTTTCAAAAGATGAAAAACTTGATATGAGATTGAACAGGGAAGCCGGATTGAGTGCTGAAGATGTAGTAAATGATTATGATGAGAAGGAATTAGCTGATCTGATATATGAATATGGAGAAGAACGACTGTCACGGCGGATTGCATCGGCAATCTGCAAAATGCGTAAAGAAAAGAGGATAACTTCTTCTCTGGAACTGGCTGAAATTATTAAATCATCTGTCCCTAAATCTTATCGTTATGGGAGAATCCATCCGGCGACAAGAAGTTTTCAAGCTATAAGAATTGCAGTGAATTCTGAGCTGGATCGTCTTGATGATGTTGTCAAAGATGCTTTGAATGTTTTGAAGGTCGGGGGGCGATTGGGGATAATCACTTTTCACTCTCTCGAAGACCGTGCTGTTAAGCATTTTTTCAGAGAAATGAACAAAAAATGTATCTGTCCACCAGAAGTGCCCAGGTGTCAGTGTGGTGGAGAGCGGATAGTAGATGTACTAACCAGGAAACCTATTATTCCAACAGATGAAGAGGTCAGGATTAATGCTCCATCGAGAAGCGCCAAGCTGCGGGTTGTTGAGAAAGTTGCCGACTTTTCTGTAAGAAAGGGGTTGTTGTGAAAAAAATGCAACTTCTAATAGCTTTATTTAGTGCCTCATTGGCTGTCGGATTGCTCTTTTTAAATGTCTGGCAGTCTTTCCGGTTTAACCAGGTTGTGAAAACTGTTGAAGAACTCGAAAAGGAGCAGAAAGAGCTTCTTGAGTTGAATAAGAGATTAATTGCCGGGACTGCTGTTTTAAGTTCTCCCGGAAGAATAGATGAAATTGCAAAAGATGAACTGGGATTAGTGAAAACTGAACCATTAGATATAATCCAGGTGGAATTGCCCGGAGGTACCCAGTAGTGGACAGAATATTATTTACAGCTGAAAAAATAGCAGAAATCCTAGTGGGAAACTGGATTGGTACTCCGGGAAAAACTATCAGTAATATTCAGATCGATTCACGAAAGTGCGGGAGGGGCACTTTATTTATTCCACTGAAAGGGGAGAGGACTGATGGTCATTTGTATCTTGGCGATATTTGTGATTCCGGAACAAAACTTTCTCTGGTGGATGATAATTGGTATTCAGAGAACCGCAAATCGGTAGAAAAGCTTGTAGAAGAACGGGGAATGGCTTTTTTACCGGTTGGCGACACTCTGTCTGCTTTACAGAAACTGGCTCTTTATCATATGAGCCTTTTTCCTGAACTGGTAGTTGTCGGTATTACCGGTAGCAACGGGAAAACAACAACCAAAGAAATTCTCGGTTCAATTCTAGCCGAGACATATGAGACTGTTATTAATGAAGGTAATTTGAATTCAGATATAGGTCTGCCTTTGTCTGTATTCAGGATAGAAGAGAAACATGAAATTGCTGTTTTTGAAATGGGGATGAACCGCATCGGGGAAATGGATTTGCTCGCTTCAATAGTCAAGCCTGATTTTGCAGTGATTACTAATATAGGTACTGCTCATATTGGACCATTGGGTAGCCGTGATGCTATTGCTCTTGCCAAAAAGCAGATTTTTTCCTGTTTTACCGGGAATGAAACTGCTATCATTCCCAGTGCTGATTCTTATTGTGATTTTCTGCAGGAGGATGTTCAGGGAAAGATCGTTCTCTATGGAAGGGATTCTATGCCTGCTGTGAAATTGCTGTCTGAGTTCACCATTGAGGGATTTGATCTTGAAATCGATGGAAATCGGTGTCATTTTGCACTTCCCGGGGAGCACAACCTCTCCAATGTTTTATCTGCGGTTGCTGTTGCGCTGGAAATCGGGGTGAAACCTAAAGCGATTGCAGGTGGTATTGAAAAAATCAAACCTGTTTTCGGAAGAGGGGAATTGATAACTGGTGATATCTCTCTTTTGAGAGATTGTTACAATGCAAATCCAGATTCAATGGCGGAATCGCTGAAAATGCTTGATTATTGGAAATCACGTTCAATAGCTGTGCTTGGTGATATGTTGGAACTGGGGGAGAATAGTTCTGAGGAGCATCGTCTGATCGGGATAAAGGCTGCTGATAGTTCTGCCGAAGCAATTTTTCTTTTCGGAGATGAGATGGAAGCAGCTTTTGAATCTGTGAAGAAGTCGGGATTCAACGGTTATTCATTCTGGACTTCAGATTTTGAATATTTGAAAGAAGCTCTGGTTGATTTTATTCAGAAAGATGATCTGGTTCTCTTGAAGGGGTCCAGAGGTCTGGCCCTGGAACGGTTGACAGAGTTTATTGTTGGTCATAAATATAAGAATTGATCGGCACTTAGTGTTTTTTAATCAGTGCTGTGGGGATAGCGCTTAGTCAACACTATGTGTCGTTGTTCGCTCCTGAATATGGGAGCCCATGCCGTCGGGAATCAGGGCATTTGAAGGTTTTTCGACCTTTGTCTGGTTCGACCCTGCAAGTTTCGGGTCTCATGAGTCTCGCGTTTTTATGAACTTGTTGCAATTCTGGCTTTGCCAGGACATTTTTATTGTTCGCTCCTGAATATGGGAGCCCATGCCGTCGGGAATCAGGGCATTTGAAGGTTTTTCGACCTTTGTCTGGTTCGACCCTGCAAGTTTCGGGTCTCATGAGTCTCGCGTTTTTATGGACTTGCTGCAATTCTGGCTTTGCCGGGATATTTTTATTGTTCGCCGCTGCGAGTCTCGCGGCTCATGTCAAAGGGGAGGGAGACATGTTTAAAGCTTTATTTTACCCATTGGTAAAATATTTTTCGTTTTTCAACATTTTTCAGTATATAAGTTTTCGGGCGGCTTATGCCGCAGTGACTGCATTGCTTATTGCCTTTATGTTTGGTCCCATTGTTATCAAACTACTGACAAAATTGAAGCTTGGTCAGGAAGTCCGTGACGATGGACCCGAGACTCATCTGGTCAAAGCCGGAACACCTACAATGGGTGGCGTTCTCATTATAATTTCTGTAGTTATTTCTGTGCTTTTATGGCAGGATCTGACTCAGTTTTATACATGGGTACTTCTTGTTACCGTAATCGGTTTCGGCGCAATAGGTTTTGTTGATGACTATCTTAAAATCTCAAGAAAAAATACTGATGGCTTGCAGTCGCGGTTTAAGTTCTTTGGTCAGATAGCGGTCTCTCTTGTTGTTGTTCTGCTTCTCTATTACAATCGGAATGATCATACAACGCTGCTTTATATTCCTTTTTTTAAATTCGCAGTGATTGATATGTCATTTGTCTATATTCCTTTTGGCGTGTTTACGATAGTTGCTTTTTCCAATGCTGTAAATCTGACTGATGGACTTGATGGTTTGGCTACAGGACTGTTTATTATCGCCATTATTGCCTTTACCATTATTGCATATCTCACAGGGCATTCTGTTTTTGCAGATTATCTAAATATTCCCTACCTTGCAGGTTCGGAAGAGTTGACTATCACCAGTATGGCACTTCTCGGTGCCTGTGTTGGATTCTTGTGGTTCAACTGTCACCCTTCGGAGATCTTTATGGGAGATACAGGCAGTCTGGCACTGGGAGCCATATTGGGAGTGCTTGCTCTTGTTTTGAAAAAAGAAATTCTTACAATAATTATCGGCGGAGTTTTTGTGATGGAGACAGTTTCCGTCATTATACAGGTCGTGCATTATAAGAGGACAGGTAGAAGAGTTTTTAAGATGGCTCCTTTACATCATCATTTTGAATTAATCGGATGGGCTGAGGGAAAAGTGGTCACCCGATTGTGGATAGTCGGTGGTATGTTTGCCATCATAGCCTTATCCACATTGAAGATTCGGTAGTTTATGAGTAGTTTCTCACTTCATGGCAGACAGAGTGTAAACAATAGTTTTGCAGCTGAAAAAATCAATGAACCTTCATTTGATACATCATTTCTTATTCTCATTGTATTACTGTCCGGAGTGGGAGTGACAGCTTTATTTTCATCATCCTATCACTTTGCTGAAACTGTTTTCGGTTCACCTTATCATTTTGTATTTAAGCAGGTAATGTGGCTGATTCTCGGAGCAGCTTCTGCTTTTGCTGCTTCCAGGATTTCTCTGGATCTGATTAAACGGTATATACCCGCAATCATGTTTATTTCAATTGGTATAAATCTGTTGTTATATATACCCGGTTTGGGGATTGAGTCCGGTGGTGCGCGGCGCTGGCTGGAAATAGGCGGATTTTCCTTTCAGCCATCGGAATTGATCCGATTATCGCTGGTTTTGTATGTGGCAAAAATGCTTGAGAAAAATAAAGACAGGATGAAGGATTTTAGTAAAGCCATAGTCCCTCAGATGCTGATAATACTTATTTCAACACTTGTCGTTTATTCTCAGAACGACTTCTCTTCATCTGCACTGATTTTTACTGTTGCTTTTCTCATGCTGATAATAGGGGGGATAAGCCCTCTTTTTGTCGTTTCGCTTGGTGCTTTCGGCTCTCTAAGTGCTTTTCTAATGTTAAAAGCAAAGCCTTACAGGATCAGTAGGATCCAATCATGGCTTAATCCTGAACTGGATCCTTCCGGAGCCGGGTATCAGGTACTAACTGCCCGCAATGCTCTTCAGTCCGGAGGTTTCTGGGGGCAGGGGTTAGGTCAGAGTTCGATGAAACTGGGATCTCTCCCACAGGCCCATTCCGATTTTGTCTTTGCGGTAATCGGTGAAGAGACAGGGTATGTCGGTGTGCTTACAGTATTTTTGCTTTTTGGATTATTTGCATTTAGAGGGTATTGCATTGCCATGAAATCTGAAGGTTACTTTGAAAAGTATGCCGCTTTTGGATTGACTACTGCTGTATATCTTCAGGCATTGACCAATATGTCTGTTGTCTGTGGAATTGTTCCGGCAACAGGAATCCCTCTTCCTCTATTTTCTACCGGTGGATCAACTTCACTGATCACTCTGATTATTTTCGGTCTACTGTTGAATATCTCCAGGAGGTCCGGCAGATGACAGTAATGAATAATGCAGATAGGGAAAAAATGCGTGCCCTTCTCAGGAATCTTGTTATTGCAGTCTCAGTCATTCTCATTGCACAGCTGATATTCAAAATATTGGTAGTTCCCAGAATTGTATTGAAGAAAATTCAGGTGCAAAGTGAAGTTTCTCTCAGCGATGGAGATATATATTCATTAGCCGGTATAGATAAAGGGGAATATTACTACAATATCTTCCCTGATGAGATCAAAATGCGATTGGAAGAGTATCCGGAAGTCAGAAAAGCTTCTGTTGAAAAAGTTTTTCCCGACAAACTGCAGCTCTACCTCTATGCTAGAAAAGCTGTCGCCCTTGCCCTATTGAACATTGAGGAAAAATCAGTCCCTGTCGCTATCGATAATCAGGGTGTTGTCTTCAATAGCGGAAAAGATATGGAAAGCTGGGATCTTCCTGTTATAACCGGAATACGGTTTGCAACTTTGAATCTGGGTGCGGAATTACCAGAGGCGCTGATGCCTCTTTTAAAGGATTTAAAAGTATTACAGTCCCGTGAACCGGAACTATTTAATCTATTATCAGAGATCCGGGTGGAACGAAGAGGAGAGAGGGGTTTTGATCTCATTTTATTTCTCCATTCTTATCCCATCCGTGCAAGAATCGGAAATGAACTGGACGGTCATGTCCTTACTAATATTATTATGGTTTTTGATGTTCTGGAAAAGCAGAAGCTGACCGAAAAAATCGGTGAAGTAGATTTCAGGACAAAGGAAATTATTTATCGTCTCAGGGAGGAAGTTTAAATTGACTTCAGATGAAATTATTGTAGCACTAGATATTGGAACCAGTAAAATTTGTGCTTTTATAGCGGAATTTGATGATGAAGGCGATCTCACTATTGCCGGTGTCGGAATAACCGAGTCAAAAGGTCTGAGACGGGGTGTCGTTGTAAATATTGAAGCTGCTATGAAAGCTGTCGAAGAAGCCATTGATATTGCAGAGCAGCAGGCCGGGCGTACAGTCGAGTCGGTACTTGCCGGTATAGCCGGTGGAAATATTGAAGGTATAAATTCCCGGGGAGTTGTTGCTGTTACAGGCAAGGGTCGTGAGATCAACCGGAATGATGTAGAAAGAGTAATCGATGCGGCTAAAGCGATTGTTATGCCTATGGACCGGGAAGTCCTTCATGTTATTCCTCAAGAGTATATTGTCGATGATCAGGCGGGAATTAAAAATCCTGTCGATATGATCGGAGTCCGATTGGAATCTGAAGTGCATATAATCACTTCGACAATTTCCGCTTCAAAAAATATTATAAAATGCATAAACAGAAGCGGATATAAAGTAAATGAGATAGTTCTTGAATCGATAGCAGCCTCTTCATCTGTATTATCAAGAGATGAGAAAGAACTGGGTGTTTTATTTCTCGATATCGGCAATGGAACTACAGATCTGCTGGTTCATCTCGGGGGAGCGCCATACTACACAGGTGTATTACCGGTTGGTGCTCAGGAAGTAACTAATGATCTGTCTATTATGCTGAATATCCCTTTTGAGGAAGCAGAGCGGATTAAATTACAGTCGGGATGTTGCTGGGAAGCTCTTATTGATAGAAATGAGACTGTAATTATTCCGGGAATCGGAGGGCGGCCTCCGATATCGGTGCCGGAAATGAGAATCTGCAGGATTCTGCAGCCGAGGATGGCTGAACTGCTGCTGTTGGTTAAAAAACAGCTGATGGATAAAGGATATATGAATCGTCTTGGTGGCGGTATTGTTATTACCGGAGGTGGAGCTCTGCTGCCTGGCGTTGCAGAGTTGGCTCAGGAGATCTTTCAAATGCCGGCAAGAATCGGATATCCGAAGAATATGAAGGGACTCGATGAACGTTTCAGAAGTCCGGAATATTCAACTGTTACCGGATTGCTCCAGTACCGGGCGACACAGTTGGAAGAGGAGGGACCTGTCAGTGATCTGGTATCAACAGGTTCCATTGTGGATTTTTTCAGGAAAATCGGGACATGGTTTAAAGAATTTATTTAGAGATAATTAAATTATCCTTATGGGAGGGGATATGGATATTGAATTAGTTGAAAACAAACTAAAGACAGGAACTGTCATTAAGGTTATCGGAACCGGTGGCGGTGGAAGTAATGCTGTCAACAGAATGATTGAATGTGAACTTAATGATGTTCAATTTATTGCAACAAACACCGATCAGCAGGCTTTGAACAAGTCTAAAGCTGATTTTAGGGTTCCACTGGGGTGCAAGTTAACCGGTGGACTCGGAGCCGGTGGTAAACCGGAAATCGGGCAACAGGCCGCTGAGGAAGATAGAGAGACAATTAAAAATCTTCTGAAAGGGGCTGATATGGTCTTTGTCACTGCCGGAATGGGTGGGGGAACCGGGACAGGTTCTGCACCGGTTATTGCCTCTATTGCTAAAGAAGTCGGTGCATTGACTGTGGCTGTCGTCACAAAACCTTTTGATTTTGAAGGTCAGAAGAAAATGACTCTTGCTGAAGAGGGAATAAAGAAACTGCATGAGCATGTTGATACTCTTATAACAATTCCCAATCAGCATTTATTAAAGATTGTAGATAAAAGAACACCGATCCGTCAGGCATTTCTCAAAGCAGATGATGTTCTGAGGATGGGAGTACAGGGTATTTCTGACCTTATTACACTCCACGGTGATATTAATATAGATTTTGCTGATGTCAAAACAGTTATGGAAGGACAAGGTGAAGCTCTTATGGGGATCGGGTTCGGCCAGGGAGATAACCGGGCTGTTGATGCGGCAACCAGTGCTATAAATAATCCTCTTCTTGAAGATGCTTCAATTGAAGGTGCAAAAGGATTACTGGTCAATGTCACAGGTGGAGAAGATTTCTCTTTATCCGAGTATAACGAAGTCATGGAGATCATCAGTTCCAATATCGACCCCGATGCAACTATTATTGCGGGAACGGCTATTGACGAAACTCTTCTCGATGAGATCAAGGTCACTGTTATAGCGACTGGTTTTTCTCATATGAATATTGAAGAAGCGGAAACAATGCCCGCTACTACTATGGAATCAGATAAAAATGAAATCCTCTCATTTAAAGATTGGGAAGCTCTAAGTTCTGGTGAAGAGGTCAGGGAAAAACTGAAAAAACCGGTAGATTATATTTTCAACCACTCAGATAACCCCATTGGAGATGATCTCTATGTTCCGACAATTATGCGGGACAGAAACAAGCTTATGGGTGGAAAAAGGAACTGATATGATTGGAGATCAGTGGACAGAAAGAGCTTTTGAAGATTATTTGAATATTGAACTCAGAATGGCTGCAAATACAGTTGAGACATATATCCGTGAGGTCCGGGAATTTATCCTCTGGCTTCAGAAAACCGGTTATAAAGCATCTGCAGTAGAAGCAGAATCTGTATCGGAATATATAATTTTCAGGCAGTCTGTTGATTGTTCCCTGTCAGCCAGAACAGTTTCCAAAATTCTGAGCACCTTAAAATCCTATTTTGAATTTATCATTCAGGTGGGACAGAGAAAAGACAATCCCGTCCGTCTGATTGATATGCCGAGACTTGCCAAGCATCTTCCTGAAGTTATGACAGTGGAAGAAGTGGATCTCTTTCTGCAGGAAATCGACTGCAGTACCATTGCCGGTGTGAGGGATCGCGCTCTTTTCGAGTTGATATACTCATGCGGACTCAGAGTGTCCGAGGCTGTCGGGCTGGAAGTCTCTGACCTTTACTTTGAAGAAGGATTGATTAAGGTTACCGGTAAAGGGAGCAAAGAACGGCTTATTCCTTTAGGGGAAAGAGCGGAACACTGGTTGAAAAGTTATCTGGTTGAAGCGAGGCCGGGATACTGTCGACCTGGATCTGTTACAGGATCTCTGTTCTTAAACCGCCTCGGAAACGGACTTTCCCGAAAAGGGATGTGGAAAAGATTTAAGGAGACTGCTGAAAGAGCGGGAGTTTCCGGGAAAATACATACATTGAGACATTCTTTTGCAACTCATCTCCTTCAGGGGGGAGCGGATTTGAGAAGTGTGCAGGAGCTGCTGGGACATTCTGATATAAGCACCACGCAGATTTACACTCATCTCAATAATAATGACCTCCAGGCAGCGCATAAGGAATTTCATCCAAGAGGATAAGGGATATGACAGGAAGAAACAATTTTGGATATACAGCTTTTTATCTCATAATGATTATTGTAATGACCCTGTCTGCAAATAGTTGTAAAAAAGTAGATGTAGATCTTCTTGAGCGGATGAAACAGATGGAACAGAACGGTCCCGATCAAAGGGAGATCGAAAATGATGAATGGAATAAAGAGCTTCGTGCTGACATTCTCCGTTTCAGCAAAGTTTTAGATGAAAAAGTTGATGCCGGAGAGAAATTGGGAACCTATTATAAACTGATAGGACTTAAATATCTCGATTACAGTATGTTCCATTTGGCATTGGAGGCTTTTGAAAAAGCTCTGGAAATTTATCCTGAAAATCCCAATGTTCTATATAATGCCGGACTGGCATCAGCAAGATTGTCAAAAACAGCCGGGTCGGAAATGGACAGCAAAATGTTTATAGATAGGGCTGTCCGGTACTACAAGGCTTCATTATCAGTAAATAATCGCTTTTCCTCTCCCATGTACGGATTGGCGATTTTATATGTTTATGAGCTGAATCAGCCGGAATTGGCCATTCCTCTACTGGAAGTTTATAACACAATACAGAAAAGCAGTATGAGTGGCCGCTTTCTTCTGGCATCAGCCCATTTCGCTTCCGGGAATGAAGGTGAAGCAGTGGATGTCTATAATCAGATCATTGAAAAAAGTGATAATGATATTGAGGTCGAATCGGCGAGAAGTAATCGAAATAACATTTTGAGAGGAGATACAGGTGAATAGAGATACACTTCTTTTATTAGTTCTCCAGAGAATGCGTTTTCTGAAAACCAGTGAAAAACTTAAAGTGCTGGAAAACTGTTGCTCCGCTGAATCTCTTCCTGAAAAAAAAGATCTTGTTGAAATTATCGGGCGGAGTTTTAATGCGTCCTATACGAGAGATCAATTGCTGAAAAAAGCCGAAGATGATATGTCTGTCATGTTGAAAACAGGTATTAATATACTTTTTATTGAAGACAATAATTATCCTTCTCAATTAAAAGAAATATATAATCCTCCTTTTCTTATGTACTACCGAGGAATATGCCCCGATTCTGAAGCTCTTAATATTTCAGTTGTAGGTACAAGAAAGGCTACAGGCCGGGCAATAAAAGAAGCATATGCCCTTTCCTTTGATCTAGCCAGATCAGGTGTTTCAATCATTTCCGGTCTGGCTGCCGGTATTGATAGTTCGGCCCACAGAGGTGCCATCGCCGGTCAATCTTATACTGCTGCAGTTTTCGGTTGCGGTGTGGACAGGATCTATCCCACGGAGAATAAAATGCTGGCCTCTGACATTCTTGATAATGGAGGGGCTCTCATGAGCGAATATCCCCCGGGAACCATTCCTTCAAGGTACAATTTCCCCGAAAGGAATAGAATAGTCAGTGCTCTCAGTGAAGCGACGGTAGTTGTTGAATCACCATTGAATTCAGGTTCCCTTATAACAGCAGACTTTGCGCTGGAGCAGGGAAGGGAAGTTTTTGTACTTCATATTCCTTCTGAAACAGCTGCAGGTGCAGGAACAATGAATCTTGTAAAAGATGGTGCTTCATCTGTATCATCTGCAATGGAAGTATTGAACACTTTATCTTACAGAACAACAGATCTGAAAAGAAGGATTAATATAGAAAATGATTTTGACAGCCTTGAAACAGGACGATTTCTTGCAGCAAGATTCCTGGCGGAATTGAGGGGAATAGAAATCTGTAAAGAGGGGACTTATTACAGCTTATGATGGAAACATATCTGAAGTATATTCAAAATGTTAGAAAGCTCTCTGATGCTACAGTCATTTCCTACAGAAAGGATCTGACAGTCTGGTTTGAATACCTGAGAAAATGGGAAATCGCCGATGATGATATTGATAAACAGATCGCACGTTCTTTTATAGGTCAGTTGTCGAGAGAAGGGCTTGCATCATCATCTATCAATAGAAAAATTTCTGCCTTAAAGGGATATTATGATTTTTTGATAAAGAGAAAAGAAAGTCCCTATAATCCATTTGCAGGGATTAAATCTATGAAATTGAACAGAACTCTTCCCGTACACCTCAGTGATCAGGAGATAAGCAGATTGATTTCCTTTACTGCAGATGATTTTAAAGGTCAAAGGGACCGTCTTATATTCGAACTGCTCTATTCTACTGGGTGCAGGGTCAGTGAGATCTGCAATATGAAATGTCAGGATCTGCTGAAATCAAGTCCAATCGTTAGAGGTAAAGGCGGCAAGGATCGGTGGGTTTTTGTCGGCAGCGAAGCGAGAAAAGCTCTCTCAGATTACCTTCCTTTAAGAGAAATGAATGTACAGGATAAAAAAAATGAATCTCTTATACTCGATGCTATGGGAAAATCCATCACAGCACGGGGAATTTATTATATTATAGAGAAGTATATTATCAGAGCAGGATTGTCAAAGAAGGTCAGTCCTCACACTTTCCGACATAGTTTTGCAACGGGATTGATGAATGAAGGTGCGGATATCCGGGTTGTTCAGGAACTGCTTGGACATTCCAGTATCTCAACTACTCAGATATATACGCATACGGGAATTGAAAGGCTGAAGCAGGTCTATCGCAAATCCCATCCTCACGGGAAAAAGAAAACCATGAGAGAAAGTACATTGAAAATAGGAGATTCCTTATGAATATTAGAGGAACAACAATACTGGCTGTCCGAAAAGATGGAAAGGTTGCCATTGCAGGAGACGGCCAGGTCACTATGGGTGAATCTGTCATTATGAAAGGTAATGCGAGAAAAGTCAGAACCCTTTTAGATGGTAAAATCTTGACAGGATTCGCCGGTTCCACAGCCGATGCCTTTACATTGATGGAGCGTTTTGAAGGTCGATTGAAGGAGTACAGCGGTGATTTGACCAGAGCTGCAGTTGAATTGGCAAAAGACTGGAGAACAGATCGTGCATTGCGGAAGCTCGAAGCGATGCTGCTCGTTGCCGACAAAGATAAGACCTTTGTTCTTTCGGGAACGGGAGATGTTATTGAACCGGAACACGGAGCGATAGCCATTGGATCAGGTGGAACTTATGCATATGCAGCAGCGCTGGCATACCTGGATACATCTGATTTGACAGCAAGAGAGATTGCAGAGCGGTCGCTGGGTATAGCCGGAGACATATGTGTTTTTACAAACAAGAGTATAATAGTAGAGGAGCTGGGTTAATGAGAATTGATTTGGATAAATTAACTCCCAGAGAGATAGTTGCAGAACTGGATAAATATATAATCGGTCAGGAAAATGCAAAGAAATCAGTTGCAATCGCATTGAGAAACAGGCTGAGGAGATCGCGCTTACCAGAAGATATAAAAGATGAGGTGGCTCCGAAAAACATAATAATGATTGGTCCTACAGGAGTGGGGAAAACGGAAATTGCCAGAAGATTGTCAAAACTTTCAGGCGCTCCCTTTCTCAAAGTTGAAGCTACAAAGTTCACTGAAGTCGGATACGTCGGTCGTGATGTGGAATCTATGGTTCGGGACCTTACAGCTTCAGCTGTTTCCATGGTGAAAACAGAATTACAGGAAGGGGTTCAGGAAGAAGCGGAAAAAGCGGCAGAAGAGGCCATACTCGATATTCTACTTCCGACTGTAAAACCGGAGCAACCTCAGAAGCCTGGATTTGATGCCTCAGCCCAGTCTGCAATTATTCCTCAGGACAACTCGACGAGAGAAAAATTCCGTCAGATGCTCAGAGAAGGCAAACTCGATGACCGGGAAGTGGAAATAACCATCTCCAAACAGAAAGGAATGCCGTCAATTGAGATTTTTTCAGGGAATTCCTTTGAAGAAATGGATTTTAATCTTGGCTCTCTTTCCGGTATGTTCGGCGGAGGAAAAAAGAAGAAATCTGTTACTGTAAAAAAAGCGAGAGAAATTCTTCTTGCAGAACATCAGGAAAAACTGGTTGATTCGGAAAATGCTGCGGAATTGGCAAGGGATCGAGTTCAAAATATGGGAATTATTTTCATTGATGAGATTGATAAAATTGCGACCAGGAAAAACAGTTCAGGTGGCGGACAGGATGTTTCAAGAGAAGGTGTTCAGAGAGATATTCTCCCGATTGTTGAGGGAAGTAAAGTCAATACGAAGTACGGTATTGTTGATACCTCCCATATCCTTTTTATAGCTGCAGGCGCATTCAGTATGAGTAAACCTTCAGATCTGATACCGGAGCTGCAGGGGCGTTTTCCTTTGAGAGTGGAGCTGCAGGATCTCAATGCGGAAGCATTCAAAATTATTCTCACGGTACCGCAGAATTCTCTGACGAAACAATATGTTGAACTGATGAAAACTGAAGATGTACACCTCGATTTCAAAGCAGAAGCCATCGATAAACTGGCTCAGATAGCAGAAGAAGTGAATCAGAATACGGAAAATATAGGGGCGAGAAGATTGCATACGATTATGGAACTGCTTTTGGAAGAAGTGTCATTTAATGCACCGGATCTCAAGGGGGAGACCATCAGTATTGATGCCGATTACGTCAATGAGAAGCTGGCCGACATTGTGGAAGACCGGGATTTAAGCCGCTATATACTATAAAGGCGGAAATTGACTTTTTTCACTAATAGAGTTTGAAAAAAAGCCGATTTTTTATATAAGAACCTAAAAAAGGGGAAGATGAGAATGTTTACAAACAATTCATTTGGAAAAACAGTTGATATTTTACAGCGGACTATGGATGTCAGCCTGGTTAGACGCGAAGTAATCGCCAATAACATAGCGAATTCAGAGACACCGAATTTCAAGAGAACCGATGTGAACTTTGAAGCTTCCCTGGCTAGAGCTCTTGCAACGGAAAATGCTCCGAAAAATCTGGAAGCTAAAATGTCCAGTTCCAATCACATTCCCTTTAACAGGTCTGTGGATTACAAAAGTGTGAAACCGCGTTTTGTCCTCGATTATCTGACACAGACGAAGAATAACGGTAATAATGTGGATATTGAGCAGGAAACAATGGAATCTGTAAAAAATCAGATGATGTATGAGTTAATGACAACTACTATTGCAAGTCAGTTCAGTAGAATAAATATGGTTCTAAGGTAGGGTAGAAAATGGGAATGTTCAGTACTATTAATACGGCAGCCTCCGGTTTAACCGCCGAGAGATTGAGGTTGGATGTCATATCAGATAACATCGCCAATGCCAATACAACAAGAACTGCAGACGGGGGCCCATTCAGAAGAAGCCGGGTTATTTTTGAACCCAGAGTGGAACAGCCCTACTGGAGAAGTCCTTTTCTTCCTGAAGCATTGAATAATGGTATCGGCAAGGGAGTCCGCGTAGCGGAAGTCGAAAAGGATATGGATTCCGAATTGAGACTGGTTTACGATCCGACTCATCCCGATTCAATTCAAACAGGACCTAAAAAGGGGTATGTGGAATATTCCAATGTCAACACAGTTTCAGAAATGGTTGATATGATTTCCGCATCGAGAGCTTATGAAGCAAATGTTGCCATTATGGATGGTAGTAAAAGTATGTTCAGTAAGGCACTGGAGATCGGGAGGTAATTTATGAGTCTTATGAAAATGGTTGGACCTGATGCGGCTTTTGGGGATATGGTACAATTGAAGCGAAGCAGACCGCGACATTTTAATGAAAGTGGGGTGATGGCTGCCAATCCTGTCAAAACCGGTAAATTCGGTGAGATGGTAACAGACGCGCTAAACAGTGCCAACAATGCTGAGATGGATAGTGCCGGGCTTATGCAGCAGATGATAACCGATCCGGATTCAGTCAATGTACACGATGTTACAATTGCGATGGCTAAAGCGGAAATGGCAGTAAACCTGACCAAATCTGTAATAGATGGTGCAGTAAAAGCTTATAAGGAGATTATATCTACCAGATAGATTAGATATATAGGTTTCTTTCTTGGGAGGGGAGAAATGAACGATTTTTTAAAACGAATAATTGAACAGCTCAAAACATTCTGGACCAAATGGTCAGTTGTTCAGAAGGCAATCTTTTTTGCAATAGTGGTATTCTCAATAGTCGGACTTGTTATGCTGGTCCGTTTTTCTGCGTCTCCATCTATGGTAAGACTGATTAATACGCCGATCACCGATGTTGAACAGAGAGATAAAATCATTGTCAGTTTAACAGAACAGAATCTCAACAGCAAAATCACTACAGATGGATATATTCTTGTAGCAGATGAAAATTCCGCAAAGAAAATGCGCTCAATACTCATCCGCGACGGAATCATCACTGATACTGTTGATCCCTGGGCTTTATTTGATAAAGACCGATGGACTCTTACTGATTTTGAACGGGATGTAAATCTCAGGCGCGCCATTACCGGTACCATAGAACAGCATATTGAAGCTCTCGATGATGTCGATTCTGCAAAAATCACTCTGGTTATGCCGGAGAAAGAACTTTTTGCTGAGAATCAGGATCCGCCGACTGCTTCAGTCATCATCACACCCAGACCGGGAAGCGACATCTCCACAAATAGAAAAAAAGTGGAAGGCGTTGTCAAACTAATACAATTTGGAATTCAGGGGCTTTTACCTGAAAATATCACAATAATGGATTATTCAGGAAATGTTCTCAATGATTTTGCCGGTCTTGAACAGGTTGACCGCCTTGTTCTGACCGAGAGAATGCTCAATCAGAAAAGAAAGCTTGAGGCTCAGTATACAAGCACCATCCTCGGATCACTCCGGAATATCTATTCAACGAAAAGGGTTGATATCATAAATATCGATATCGACCTTGAGTTTATCAATAAACAGGTTCAGACCGAGGAACATTTTCCTATCACCATGAAAGAGGATGATCCCAACACTCCATACAGTGAGTATGTAGGTGTACCGTCAATACTGGAATCTTCACAGACGGAGAACGAGAGCTTTGAAGGTACAGGTTTTAATCCCGAAGGACCTCCCGGCCAGGAAGGTCAGACACCTCCAGCTTATCAGGATTTATCCAGTCTAGTCGGAAAATACAAGAAAGATAACGAGATCAATAACTTTGTTGTCAATACGCGGAACATCTCAGAGGACAGCAATCCATTTAAAATTGCCAGAATCAGCGTTGCCGTAGCTATTGACGGTATCTGGAAAAAGAAATTTGAAGAGAACGGAAATGTTGTGATAACTCCCGAGGGTAGTATGGAGAGAGTATATGTGCCCGTCAGTGATGAAGATCTTAAAATATCCCACGATCTTGTAGCGACAGCAGTCGGATATGACAATCGAAGAGGTGATGAAGTCACCGTTTCCCATATCCCCTTTGACAGGAACGAAGAGCATGAAGCAGAAGATGCCGAGTACAGAAGAAGGAAGCAGATTCAGCAGACAATACTCTTTTCATTAATCGGTCTGGCAATCTTCATTGTCGCAGCCGTAATATTCAGAATCGTATCGAAAGAGATGGAAAGAAGACGTAGACTGAGGGAAGAGGAGCTTTCCAGACAGCATCAGGCAATGCGTGAAGCGGCCTTGAGAAGTGCTGAGGAAGAAGGAATTGATGTGGAAATGTCAGTTCAGGAAAGAGCCAGAATAGAAATGCAGGAAAATGCTATCAATATGGCCAGGGAACATCCGGAAGATGTGGCTCAATTAATCAGAACCTGGCTGGCGGAGGAATAGAATGGCTAAACAGGGGGGAACAACCCATAAAGAGGATCTCACAGGAAGGCAGAAAGCTGCTATATTCCTTGTTACCCTCGGCTCGGAGATCTCTGCGGAGATTTTCAAGCATCTGAGGGAAGACGAAATAGAAACGCTGACATTTGAAATAGCCCGATTGGAAAATATTGAGTCAGAAGCAAGAGATATGGTGCTGCAGGAATTTCAGGAACTGATGATGGCACAAGATTTCATTTCCAGCGGTGGTATCGATTATGCCCGGGAACTACTGGAAAAATCTCTTGGAAACCAAAAGGCTGTAGATATTATCAGCCGTCTTACCAGTTCTCTGAAAACCAGACCTTTCGACTTCATTCGAAGAACCGATCCGGCTCACCTGCTGAACTTTATTCAGCAGGAGCATCCTCAGACTATAGCTTTGATTCTGGCGTATCTGGAGCCGGCCAAAGCATCTGTTATTCTCGGACAGCTTCAGCAGGATAAACAGTCTGACGTCGCTAAGAGAATTGCCACAATGGACAGAACCTCTCCCGAAGTTCTCCGAGAAGTTGAAAGAGTACTCGAGAAGAAATTATCATCTCTTTCTCAGGAAGACTATACTGCCGCCGGAGGAGTCGGCTCTATTGTTGACATCCTCAACCTGGTCGACCGGTCCACAGAAAAAATCATTATCGAATCTCTTGAAGAAGATGATCCGGAACTGGCAGAAGAGATCAAGAAACGGATGTTTGTATTTGAAGACATCGTTATGCTCGACGACAGAGCCATTCAGAAAGTTATGCGTGAAGTTGACACAAATGAATTGGCTAAAGCACTCAAGGCAGTTGATCCTGATGTACAGGATAAAATCTATAGAAATATGTCTAAGCGTGCTGCTGCACTCTTAAAAGAAGATATGGAATTTATGGGGCCCACACGTCGAAAAGATGTCGAGGAAGCCCAGCAGAAGATTGTATCTATTATCAGAAAACTTGAAGAACAAGGTGAAGTTGTTATTGCCAGAAGTGGTGAAGAGGACGTTCTTGTTTAAGAAAACTGTAGATTCAATGGAGGTGAATTTTGTCAAAAAGTGTATTTAGAGCTCAGGAAATAGTTAATCTCACAGCACAGAAGGTAAAAATATTAGCTCCTGTCTTTGAATCTGACATAGAAGAAGTCGAAGAACTTGATGAGTTTGAATATTTAGGTCCCACTGCGGATGATCTGAAAAGGGAAGCTGATGCTTTCAAAGCTTCGTGGGATAAAGAAAAGCAGTCGATGATCACCGATGCCCAGACAAGAGCAGAAGAGATAATTAAAGAAGCTGAAGAAACTGCTTTTGAAGAAGTCAGGAAGAAAACTGATCAGGCAATAGCAGAGAAACAGATTGCTGATGATGAATCTCAAAAACTACTGGAAGAAGCTCAGCGAAATGCCGCTCAAATGAGAGATGATACGGAAAGACAGGTTGAAGATGTTAAGACCGATGCCTATAACAAAGGTTATGAAGCAGGTCGCGAAGAGGGGTTCAAATCGGGGAATGACGAAGTAGAACGACTGATTGACCGGATTCATACAGTTCTGAACAAATCAATTGAGAAAAGAATAGAGATTATTGATGAAGCTGAATCCCAGCTAATTGATCTTGTGCTTCAGATTTCGAGAAAAGTTATCAAAGTCGTTTCGGAAAATCAGAAAAATGTTGTTATCAACAATGTCGTTCAGGCTCTCAGGAAGATGAAAAGCCGCGGTGATGTGGCAATAAAAGTCAATCTCGCCGATCTGGAAATTACGACTGAACATACAAAAGATTTTCTCAGAATGGTTGAAAATGTAAAATCCATCACCGTTCTCGAAGATTCTTCAGTTGACAAGGGAGGATGTATCATCGAAACAGATTTCGGTCAGATCGATGCACGGATCTCATCTCAGCTTAAGGAAATTGAAGAGAAAATTCTCGATATTGTTCCTATTAAAACGGGATTGGAGTCCTAATTCAATCTGCGGCTGCCCGGGGGGGGACAGATGCAAATATTAGAAAAATATATAAATGCAATAGAAAATCTCGAACCTATTAAATGCACGGGAACTGTGACTAAAGTACAGGGTGTTATAATTGAAAGTTCCGGTCCCGTTGCTGCTGTAGGAGAGGTTTGTAAAATCCTGATCCCCAGGGGGAATAAGGAAGTTACAGCTGAAGTAGTCGCTTTAAAAAAGGACATAGTACAGTTGATGCCCTTTGAAGAGATGCATGGTATTGAACTGGGGTGTAAAGTCATCGCGACAGGGGAAATGCTTACAGTCCCTGTTTCTGATGATATGCTCGGCCGAGTTCTCAATGGTTTGGGAAAACCTATAGACGAAAAAGGACCTATAAGTTGCTGTAAGGTCTATCCGGCAATGAATCAGCCACCTGATTCGATGAAAAGGAAAAGAATTAAAGAGAGACTAGTTACTGGTGTCAGGGCTATCGATGGAATGATTCCCGTCGGTAGAGGACAGCGTCTTGGTATCTTTTCCGGTTCCGGGGTGGGGAAATCAACACTTTTGAGTATGATTGCGAGAAACACCAATGCCGATGTCAATGTAATCGCTCTCATTGGTGAAAGGGGACGGGAAGTCCGGGAATTTATTGAAAATGATCTTGGAGAAGAGGGCCTGAAACGCTCAGTTGTTATTGTTTCTACTTCCGATACTCCGGCTATGGCTAGAGTCCGTGGTGCATTTGTAGCAACGGCAGTGGCTGAATATTTTCGTGATCAGGGCAAAGATGTTATGCTGCTTTTTGATTCCGTAACCCGTTTTGCCATGTCTCAGAGAGAAATAGGTCTTGCCATTGGTGAGCCTCCAGCGACTAAAGGTTACACACCAAGTGTTTTTACCTTGATGCCTAAACTTCTGGAAAGATCCGGGACATCAGAAAAAGGATCTATAACCGGTATATATACTGTACTTGTCGAAGGCGGCGATATGGATGATCCCGTTGCCGATTCTGTAAGAGGTATCCTCGACGGTCATATAGTTTTATCGAGAAAAATGGCTGAAAAATACCACTATCCCGCAATTGATGTTCTGAGTTCCATTTCCAGGTTGGAACCTGCTATTACAGATCCGGGCATCAGGAGAGGATTCGGTAATATCAGACGAATGCTTGCCTTATATTCAGAAAAAGAGGATCTGATCAATATAGGTGCCTATGTTAAGGGAAGCAATGAAGAAATAGATGAGGCTATAGATAAAATCGGTGATATCAACTCATTTCTCCAGCAGGGAACATACGAAAAGGCTGAACTGGACAAAACAATGGAACAAGCTGGAGATATAAGCGGAATGGATCTGATATCGGGCGGGCTGGTAGATGAAGAGGTTTGAGTTTTCTCTTGAAACGGTATTGCGTTTAAGAGAAAGCCAGGAGAAGGAATGGGAGAGTCGACTCGCATCGATTACGGGAGAATGTTCCCGTATCAGGAATAAAATAACCCATTTCGAAAGGGAGAAAAGCCGTTGTGCCCTGGATAATCAATTTCGCGATGTGAACACCCTTATGGCCGTTGCAAACTATCAGGCGCGGATGGACAAAGAAGTTCAATCTGCACAGAATATGTTGAAAATGAAAGAAAAAGAGAGGGAAACCGTATTGAAGGATTTTATAGAAGCTTCAAAGAAACGGAAAATACTCGATAAACTCAAAGAAAAAAAACTTGATGAATACCACTATCTTCAGGGAAAAGATGAAGAGAAGAGGAATGATGATATTAATAATGCCAAATATGCTGGTGTTAACACTTAAACCATTGTACGGAGGTTTCTATGGCTTACGGTGCTGCCGGAAATGTACTTAAAATATTCTTACTGATTCTGCTTATTGCAGTTTTACTCGTAGGGGGAGCAATCTGGTTTGATTATCTCGGTGTTATAGACGCCAAGCAACAGCTGTCTCCTATCACATCTCTCGTAGGAATAAATACACCTGAAGTTCTGGAAAATGAAGATCAGCCCATCGTTCTCGACAGTGAAAGAATGAATATGCAGATTGAGGCTCTGGACCTGAAAAGAGATGAGCTGGATAAAAGAGAAAATGTCATTGAGCTTGCAGAGGCTGAGCTGCTTCAGAAGCAGACTGAAATCGAAGAAAGGCAAAAAGCTTTGGATGAAAAAGAGAAATCACTAAATGAAGCCTTAAAAATGTACGACAATAAGAAAACAAACCTTGAACAGAATGCAAAGTATCTGGAGGGCATGCCGCCTGAAAATGCTGTAAGTATTCTAGCCGAGATGGATGACCTTGATGTTATCGATGTTCTGAGAACTTCTGAAAGACTCGCTCTTGAAGAGGGGAAAAGCTCATTGGTTTCTTATTGGTTGTCTTTGATGTCCCCCGATAGAGGCGCTTCGATTCAGAAACTGATGGCAGGTCAACCTCCGGGGAATTAAATAATTCTGGAGGACTTATGACCTTAATTTCAAACGGTCCAGTTCCTTCATCAGCGGTGGAATTTCAGGATAAGTCTTTTAAACCTGAGAGCCCCCCCTCTAATGAAGTGGACAAGAATCGTTTTAAGGAAAGCCTTGATAAAGCAATTGCCGAAGAAACCGGTGTTTTCGATAATCAAAAAGAAACGCCAGTGAACGAAGCAAAGGCTGATGTGCAGACAAAAGTCTCTGAAACTGTGAAGAAACCTGTAAACGGGAAGAAGAAAGTCTTGAATCGTGCAGGGAAAATCGCAGAAGCAGTTGAGACTGATGTCAAAATACCAGCTGAATCAGAAAGCAGCAAAAGTAAAAAAGAGCTCAGTATAGAACGACCTTTATTAAACAAAAAAACAACTTCTAAGAAAGCTGATGTAAAAGCTGCTTCTCAAAAAGCAGCTGATAAATCTCTCATAGAGAATCTTCCTGTAGAACTGGAAAGTGAAGAACTCGAGGTGAATACTGAAATCAAAGTGGAAACGGCTCTGCAGAAAGATCCAGTAAATAATGAAGCTGTGGTTATTCCTTTTCCCCAAAATGGAGATATTGAAGTCCAGGCAGCATCACTTGCAAAGGATAAGCATGAATCTGTTGCTGCAGGAGCTTTAAAAGTTTCCGGAAAGAAACAGAAGAATGGTAAAGAGGAACCGTCTTTAACTGTCGTCGATACCAGAAGCAGTGATAAAAATGAAACATTTAAAAATAATATTGTCTCAAAAACCGCTTCTATAACAGAAAATATTGACCAGACGGGAAAAGAAAACAATCAGATAATCCTCGGCGAACAGAATGCAGACAAGATTGGAATTGATGAAGTCAAGTCTTTTGAAAGTCGTTTTACAGACAATAAGGAAGTGCTTCTTGCAAAAGAGCTCAAAGATTCCGGGAATGAGCAGATTGTAAAAAAGGCTTCATTCATACTCAAAGACAGCAATCAGGGTGAAATCAAATTAATTCTGAAACCGGAATCCCTGGGACGAGTAAAAATTCAACTGAATGTTAATGAAAACAATTTAGTCGGAAAAATAATTGTCGAAAATAGTAGAGTAGGGCAAATCTTTGAGAACAATCTCAGCAATTTGTCAAAATCTTTTGAAGAAGCGGGAATCAGCAGCTCTTCAATCGAAGTCTCTGTTGGAGACGGTAATAAAGAAAGTGCAGATCAGAATAAAACATTTCATAATGATCAGCCCTATTATAGTGAACAGCTGAAAACATTGGATGAAGCTGTACCTGCTATTGGCAGATACGGATCGGAAAATGGTCATCAGTTAGTGAACCTGGTCGTATAGCTAGATAAAACGGGCGGCACGTTAGAGACGGGGACCCGTTATTAGTCGCAAGGAGATTTTTTATGGATTTGACATCATTAATGTCATCAACGGATAAATCCAGAGTGTCAATGCAGGTTGATGCTTTTAACAAAACCTTAAATGAGGGAAGAGTTCAGAAAGATGGACTTGATAAGGATGATTTTCTCAAAATCCTTATCACTCAGCTTTCCCACCAGGATCCGACTAAACCGATGGAAGATAAAGAATTCATCGCACAGATGGCCCAGTTTTCAACACTGGAGCAGATGACCAATATGAACGAAGGTTTTACCAGAGTAGCAGACAGGATTCAGTCTTCTCAGGCTCTGGGTATGCTCGGCAAAACTGTGGAAATACAGATGGGCGAGAACCTGATTAGTGGAAAAGTCGAGGCCGTAACCGGCGGAGAGTATCCCAACATTCTTGTAGAAGGTAAATATTATGAAATGGATAGCATTTCCAGGATCAGGGAATAGAGGAGCAGAACAGTTATGATGCGATCATTATACTCCGGTGTTTCCGGATTACAGAATCATCAGGTTAGAATGGATGTTATCGGTAATAACATTTCTAATGTGAATACAATCGGTTTTAAGAAAGGAAGAGTGAACTTTCAGGACATGATTTCGCAGAGTATGGGCGGAGCTGCCAAGCCGACTGATGAACTCGGTGGTGTCAATCCCAAGCAGGTCGGTTTGGGTATGGCAATTGCTTCAATCGATACAATTCACACACAGGGATCTTTGCAGACAACTGGTAAAATGGATGACCTCGCTGTTCAGGGTAATGGATTTTTCATTATGCGATCAGGAGCCAAACAGTTCTATACCAGAGCCGGAGCATTCGGACTGGATCAGGACGGTACGCTTGTAAACCCCGCCAATGGTTTGAAAGTTCAAGGTTGGACATCAGAAACAATAGACGGTCAGAGTTTTATCAATAATGCTTCCGATCCCGGAGATCTATTTATTCCCATTGGTGGAAAAGATCCTGCAGCGGCTACAACAGAAGTTGAATTTGCCTGTAACCTCGACAAGAGACTACCAGAAATAGCAGATGGTGCTGGAGCAGCTGAAACAAGAGAGGGTACATGGTCTATTGATAAAGATCTCTATGATACTTTCGGAAATGTTCATAAAATGAACATTAGTTTCACAAAAGTGACAGGCGTTGCCAATCAATGGCAGGCGACAGTCGCTGTAGACGGTGATGCCGAATTAGATACAAATACCAATATCGAGATCGGAGCTGAGAACAATGCGGGAAATACTTTCCTTCTCAACTTTGATAACCTGGGATCACTATCATCAATTGAAGATGCTCAGGGTGATACAATAGCCGAGGGATCAATGCTGATTCCTGTATCTTTTGATATTGCCGATACTACTCCCGATGCTGCAGGTAATCTGATAAGACAGACATTCAATTTAAATCTGGGAGATGTAGGCAGTTATACCAATTCAGTGACACAGTTTGCTGAAACATCATCTACGAAAGCATTTAAGCAGGATGGCTATGGAATGGGTTATCTCGATGCATACAAAATAGACCAGAATGGAATCATTACAGGAGTTTATTCAAACGGTACAAATAGAGAGCTGGGACAGGTCGCCCTGGCGTCATTCGTCAATCCCGGCGGACTGGAAAAAGCGGGAGATTCAACTTTTGTTGTGACAAATAACTCGGGAGATCCCAACATAGGACCTTCTGGAATAGCCGGTAAGGGAAAGTTTATCGCCGGAGCGCTGGAGATGAGTAATGTCGATCTCGCTGAACAGTTCACCGATATGATTGTCACTCAGAGGGGATTTCAGGCAAACAGCAAGACCATAACGACATCGGATCAGATGCTCCAGGAACTGCTGCAGCTGAAGCGATAATTTAGGGTAGGGCAGGGCTTTTGATAAAGCCCTCTTCCCTATTTATAATCTATGAGGGGACAGAGTATGGTACAAGTGACTATGATGGGTAAATACGGAAAAGAATTCTACATCAACCCTCATCAGATTGAATATATTGAATTAAACCCCGATACGACTATCGTCATGTTATCGGGAAAAAAATTAGTGGTTCAGGAAGATTATCCCACAGTCTTTGAAAGAATTGTGGCCTATAGAAAACTGATCGGCTCTTTTAAGAATGAGGAGTAGAATTTAATGGATATTGCAACAATTGGTGGTTTTGCAGGAGGAATGGTTCTCCTGGTAATCAGTATTATAATCGCTGGAAACCCAATGTCTCTCTTTATTGATACTGTTTCATTTCTCATCGTTATAGTCGGTTCTCTGGCAGCTTTGATTGCTGCTAACCCTCTTTCCCGTTCTTTGGGAATGATGAAGTTTCTGAAAGTGGCCTTTAATCTGCAGGTTTTTAATAAAGATGAATTGATAAGACAGCTTGTGGCTTTTTCAGAAAGTGCCCGTAAAGAGGGGCTTCTCTCTCTTGATGATGCACTCAATGATGTTGAGGATGATTTTATGAAAGGGGGCATGAGACTGGTTGTCGATGGAACCGATCCCGATGTAATCAAAAAAGTGCTCTATACGAATCTTAATCAGATTGAAGGCAGGCATATGAAGGGAATTGACTTTGTAGGCGGGTGGGTGACACTTGCGCCGGCTTTCGGAATGATCGGAACCCTTCTCGGGTTGATCGGTATGATGGCAAACCTCGAAGATACTGCGTCTGTAGGTCCGAACATGGCTGTTGCTCTGATTACAACACTGTACGGATCACTTTTCGCCAACCTTTTTCTCTCTCCTTTGAAAATGAAGCTCGAAGATAGAAATGCAGAAGAGATGCTGGTGAAAGAGATTATGATTGAAGGTATACTCTCAATTCAATCGGGAGATAATCCCCGTATACTGGAACAGAAACTGTACACCTTCCTCGCTCCTGCTGATAGACCGTCAGGCGGTGGTGGAGAGGAGTAATATATGGCTGATGAAGAATTTGCTAAACCTAAAAAATGCCCTCCTGAAGGAGCTCCCGAATGGATGACCACCTACGGGGATATGGTTACTCTGCTCCTTTGTTTTTTTGTTATACTGATGAATCCCGAAGCAATTGACGGCCATAGACTGGATATGATAATGCAGTCTTTTAATGGTCTCGGCGTTCTACAGGGGGGAAACACACTCTCTGTTGGCGAATTGACTGAACTCGGGAATAATATATTGTCTATGCCCTCACAAAGTAGAGGTACAGGCCTGGATAAAGCGAGACAGAGTGCTGTTTCCATGTTCAAGCCCGATATTAAAAGTGAAAAAGTAAAGATAACTGAAGATGAAAGGGGGTTGATCATATCGCTTGCCGGCGATATGTTGTTCCGGCCCGCAACAGCTGAAGTGAATATTGAAGAGTCAAGGGTAATACTGCAGAAGCTTTCCAGATTGCTGAGTAATCCTGAATTGTCCGACCGGAATTTTAAAGTTGAAGGCCATACAGATGAAGGTCCTACAGATCCTGATGGTCCTTTTGCAACAAACTGGGAACTTTCAGCGGCGAGATCGGCCAATGTTCTTCATTATCTTGTAGATTTCGGTGCCGATGACAGCCAGTTTCAGATAAGCGGGTTTTCATCGAATCGACCTGTTGCTCCCAATGAGTCGGAAGAGGGACGGGCTTTTAATCGCAGAGTGGATGTCGTTATTTTATCAGATGGTCATTTATAAGATCAGCTTTGAATATCTTTCATTAATCATCGGCTTCAATGACCAGTAATTGCAGGTTGATGTTTTTATAGCCGTATAGTAGATATATTTGCATATTTACTACTATTCTGGTAATATTACAGTAGAAAACTGGGGATCAGGGGAATTATGTCAGACGAAGATGTTGGAAATGCTCTTGAAGATATGGGCGAAGACAATTTCAAGGAAGCAAAAGAGAGCAAAAGCAGCAAAGGGCTGTCAAAAACTCTCGTAAAACTGCTTACCTATATTGTCGGTGGAATAATCGGTGTTATACTGGTTGTCACAATTGTTGTTATAACTGTTAAGTTTCTTGACAGAGGTGATCAGGCAAAAACTTTTAAAGAAGTCTCTGAAGAATATCAGGGTAAAACCGCGCCGTATCAGTATTTTGAAATGATAAAACAGATCAGAACAAGAACAGCGGATAAATCTCCTCATTCAGTTTCTGTAAAAGTTGATATCGGTCACAATGAAGAAGACGAAAAACTATCAACTGAGCTCACAGCTCGAATCCCCCAGCTTACTGACCTTGTCAGGACTTATTTCGGTAGTAAAACCTCGGAAGAACTGATCAGCGATGAACAGGCAATCAAAGACGAATTGAAAGAAAGAATTAATGCTGTACTAACTAATGGAAGAGTCGAAAACATCATATTCACTGAATATCAGGTTTTTGAATTTTAATTGTAGAATATCTTCGGGTTCCGACGCATAGCGTGTCCCCCGAAATATTTATTTGGCAATATATCCGGGTCCCGGTACTTCGCACCCCCCGGAATATTTATTAGAGGGATTTAATGACAGAAGTTTTATCGCAGGATGAAATTGATCAGTTGCTCACGGCCATCTCCACCGGAGATATGGATAGTGAAGATACACAACAGGTAGCTGATCGGAAAAACATTAAGATTTATGACTTTAAGAGACCGGACAAGTTCTCAAAAGAACAAATAAGAACCGTCTCAATCATGCATGAAACTTTTGCCCGTTTAACCACCACATCTCTATCTGCTCAGCTTAGAAGCCTTGTACATGTTCATGTCGCTTCTGTTGACCAGTTGACTTATGAAGAATTTATTCGATCGATTCCGTCTCCGACGGCATTGGCGGTAATTAATATGGATCCTTTAAAGGGTTCAGCTATCTTGGAAATTGATCCGGCAATTACTTTTACTATAATTGACCGACTTTTCGGAGGTACCGGAGAGGGATCAAAAGTCAACCGTGAGCTTTCGGAAATAGAGCAGTCGGTTATGGAATCAATTATTGTCAGAATCCTTGGGAATATGAGAGAGGCCTGGTCTCAGGTGATTGATCTCAGGCCCCGTCTCGGTCAGATTGAAACGAATCCTCAATTTGCGCAGATCGTACCACCGACAGAAATGGTTGTACTTGTAACATTGGAAACAAAAGTGGAAGATGTAGAGGGAATGATGAACTTTTGTATCCCCTATCTGACAATCGAGCCTATTATTTCCAAATTATCGGCACAGTACTGGTATTCTTCTGTAAGAAGAGGAGCTACTACTGAAAATCTGAATATTTTAAGAGAAAGGCTTGCCTCTATCGGTGTTACGCTTGTAGCTGAAGTGGGAAGCATGAATCTGCCTGTTCGAGATGTATTATCGCTTACTCAGGGAGATATTATCAGACTGCAGAATACGCGTGTAAATGATCCTATGACTTTAAAAATAGGAAATAGACCCAAATTTGAATGTCGTCCAGGAGTTGTCGGCAGCAAAGTTGCTGTTCAGATAACTAGAAAACTAGAAGATATCCAACAGGAAGAGTTTGAAGAACTTTCTGTAGAAGGAGAAGAAGAATGAGTGATGGCTCCCTATCTCAGGATGAAATAGATGCATTGTTGTTAGGTGGAAGTGTAGAGTCTCCTGATGCAGGTGCTCTCCAGTCAGGTGCTTCTCTGTCAGCCTCTGAGGAAAGCGCTCTTATGTCGCTTTTGGAAAGTGCCAGTGAATCTCAGTCAGCAACCCTTTCAGGAATGATGGGAAAAGCTGTAACTGTCGGTTCTCCAAATCTCGCAGTTGTTGACAAGGAAACTCTTCAGGGATCTCTTGAAGATGAAATTGTTGAAATTAAAATCGATTATAAAGAAGGTGTCAGCGGAGAACATATTTATTATATGAATACCGGTGATGCTTTAAAACTGGCCGGACCCATGATCGGACAGGATGATGTAGAGCTTAATGCTACGGCGATATCCGCTTTGGGAGAGGCTATCTCTCAGATTACCGGTGCTTCTGTCACTGTAATAGGAGATAAAGTCGGTAAGACTATTATGCCCGACTCTCCAGATGGCCAGAGCATTCCCAAAGCTATGATCCGAGCCTCTCAGGGAGACTTGGTGAAAGTCGATTATTCTGTAACAATCGACGGTGGTGACAGTCTCAGTCTTGTTGAAGTTTTCGCTTTGCCTCTGGCTAAGGAGATAGCTTCTCTTGCAGGTGCTGAAGCAGCGCCGGATATGATGGCTGATCTCTCTGCTATGGCAGGTGCTCCTGCCGGTGGGATGGATGCTATGGGTGGTCTCGGAGGCGGACAGCCTGCTGCGGATCCCATGGGCATGGGGCAGATGGGCGGTCAAATGGGCATGGGACAGCAAATGGGCGGTCAAATGGGCATGGGACAGCAAATGGGCATGGGACAGCCAATGGGTGGTCAAATGGGCATGGGTTATGGTCAGCAGATGGGCATGGGGCAACAGGCTCCGAACGTTCAGGGAGTACAACTTCCCGATTTCGGATCTGCAGTAACTCCTACTGAACAGAGAAATATCGGTCTTCTCATGGACGTTTCCATGGAATTGACTGTAGAACTCGGTAGAACGAAATGGCAGATAAAAGAAATTCTGGGAATGGGAGAAGGTACCATCATCGAGCTCGACAAACTTGCCGGTGAACCTGTCGATATTCTTGTAAACCACAATCTGATAGCAAAAGGGGAAGTTGTTGTTATCGATGAAAACTTCGGTGTGAGGGTTACGGAAATAGTCTCAAGCATGGATCGACTGCAAAAAGGATGATATAAGACAATTTAATAAAAGTGTAACTTGGGAGGGGAACACTGAAAACACATATAATACTACTCATTTTGGGAATACTCACAATTGTGGTTATTCCTGTTTCTGCTCAGGAAGCAACAGAGGAAACCAATACTCAAACAGAAGCTGTCGATGAAACAACTCTGACAATTAATACAACAGAAACCGTCGTCGAAGGTGAACCTGACGTCAATGTCTCGGCTATAGGTCTCTCTGATCTTATACGGACAATATTGGTTCTTCTGCTTGTCATTGCGGCTATTTATGCTGTTTTGTATCTGTTGAAAAAATTCTCAACATCATCAATTGACGGTAGTTCTCTTATCAAGGTCGTTGGATCTAAAGGACTGATGAAAGATTCTGCTGTCCATTTATTGGAAGTTGGCAATCAGGTTTTCCTTGTAGGTACAGGTAACAGCTCGGTTAATCTCATTTCCGAGATAACAGATCAGGAAACAATCGATAATATCCGACTAAATCTCTCATCGGGAAACCAGGAGAGTACAGGAACTTTTTCTCAGAGAATATCTGCTTATATCGGTAGTGGAAAAAGAAAAAAAACTGAAGATAAAATAAAAGAGACTGAAATCTTTCTCAAGAATCAACGTGACAGGTTAAAGGATTTATAATGAAGAAAATCCTGCTTATATTACTTATTATATTATCATCTTTCTCATTAGCCGCTCAGACAACAGAGGGAGAAGCTGTTTCTAATATTATTGAAGAAGCTCAAGCCAGTAATTTCAACATCCCTTTTCTCAACCTTTCAGTAAGAGAACCTGAATCGAATAACGAAGTGGCTTTGTCAATTCAATTGATTTTATTGCTGACTGTATTGACTCTTGCGCCATCGATAATCATTCTCATGACCTCATTTTTGAGAATCGCTATTGTACTTGACTTTATCAAAAGAGCTATGTCCCTTCAACAGGTACCACCTTCCAATGTACTTATGGGGATTGCGCTATTTCTCACTATGTTTATTATGTGGCCGACATTTTCTGATATATACGACAATGCATTCAGACCATTTTCAGAAGGAGAGATAGGTTTTACAGAATTATACGATGAAGGGGTCAAACCTCTCCGTTTATTTATGTATAAACAAATGGATGGAAATCATGAAAGTATTGCCCTTTTCATGAATATGAGCGGGATGGCTCAGCCTCAGTCATTTGCCGATGTGCCAACTTACGTCGTTATTCCGGCATTTATACTCAACGAACTGACTCTGGCTTTTAAAATAGGTATTTTGCTGTACTTCCCATTTATAATAATAGATATGGTTGTTTCATCAATACTCATGTCTATGGGGATGATAATGCTGCCGCCGGTTATGATATCCATGCCATTTAAATTGATATTGTTCGTGCTTGTTAACGGATGGGAACTGATTGTCAGAAATCTGGTTCTCAGTTTTTTATAAGTAGATAAAGCGGGCGACACAAAGTGTCGGGGACCCGCTCTTAGTCGTAAAAGTAGATAAAGCGGGCGACACAAAGTGTCGGGGACCCGCTCTTAGTCGTAAAAGTAGATAAAGGAGATAGCATATGACTACAGGATTTATTGTAAGTCTGCTGAGGAGCAGTATAATTCAAACTCTATCTATGGCAGCGCCTGTTTTGCTCACATCTATGCTCATCGGTCTGACAATTTCTATTTTTCAGGCTGTAACATCCATACAGGATCAGACTCTGACATTTGTGCCCAAAATAGTAGCCATTTTAACTATAATTGGAATTTTCGGTGCCTGGATGATGAATTCCATGTCATCTTTTACTACGAATTTAATAAATCTGATTCCAAGTATTACAGGATAATAGATGGATTTTAATGCTCTGATCGCCGATGGACAGATATTCCTTCTCGTTTTCGCCAGAATTATAGCCATGATGCTCATAACACCTATTATGTCGTCAACAGCTTTTCCGGCTCCGGCAAGAGCAGGCCTCGCTTTTTTTACAGCTATGGCTGTTTTTCCTATGGCGAAAGCCTTGAATTTCATAATACCCGATTACGGTCTGCTCTATGCTGTTCTCGTTGTGGGTGAAGTCCTGATAGGGATCATTATGGGTTTTATAATTATTCTCGTTTTCACTGTCTTTCAGATAGCCGGACAAATGTTTTCTGTACAGATGGGTTTCGGAGCCTCTCAGGTCTATGATCCATTGTCTCAGATCCAGATTCCTCTGCTGGGACAGTTTCTGAATTTGATAGCCATGCTGGTTTTTCTGGTTACAGGAGGGATGAAGAAGATTTTTCTCACCGGCATCTACCGTTCGTTCAGTGTTGTAAAAGCCTCTGACTTATTCGCACAGCAGGATATGCTCGTTTCCTATTTTACAGGAATTTTGGGAAATCTATTTGAACAGTCTATAATCATCGCCATTCCCATAATGGGAACGCTCATTCTTCTTTCAGTAACGATGGGACTGCTTGCAAAAGCCGCACCTCAAATGAATCTTCTTATGGTTGGTTTTCCCATACAGATCAGTGTCGGGTTTATCATGATGCTCGCCGCAATGCCTTTTCTGATTGAGAAGTTTACAATAATTATTGATTCTGGTTTCGAACAGATACTCACCATTCTGGATAGTGCCTATCGAGGTACATTATGAGTGATATGGAAGGGAAACTGATACTGTTCAGGTCTGAAGAATATGACAACTTTCTCGGAAATATGGATCTGCAGTGGTTTGCAGCAGAAGATGAAGGGCGAACAGAAGACCCAACCGAACAGAAGAAGAAAAAAGCCCGGGAAGATGGAAAAGTTGCCAAGACGGCTGAGTTGACTGCCTCTCTCGTTATGCTTTTTCCTCTGATTACCATAGGAATCCTCGCTGGATATATGATTACACAGTTTGCTCAGATGATTAACTTCTTTATCACCAACAGCACTTCTATCGATATTATATCCAGCAGACTCCCTTTTACGGCTTTTGTCAGTTATTTTCTGAAACTGACCATGCCCATTATGGCTATTTCTTTTATTTCTGCTTTTATGGGTAATGTGCTTCAAGTCGGATTTAGAATCACACCAAAGGCTATTAAGCCGGATTTTAAAAAAATTAAACCGGATATTATTAACTGGGCGAAAAAATCAATGTTCTCTCTGGAAGCTGTTTTTAATTTTTTGAAATCGATATTGAAAATTATTATTATAGGATCTGTCGCGTATACAGACATCCGGAAAAACGGACCACAGCTGGCAAATCTCTCCAACATTCCTTTAGGGGAGAGTTTCAGTTTTGTAGCTTCCATTGCATTTATTCTCGCGGTAAAAGCCGCTTTGATTTTAATGTCTCTCTCTCTTCCCGATTATCTTTTTCAGAGAAAACAGCATCTCGATTCTCTGAAAATGACTAAACATGAAGTCAAAGAGGAACACAAACAGTCTGAGGGAGATCCTTTGATAAAAAGCAGGCTGAGACAGCGAATGCAGGAGATACTCACTGCAAACATGATTCAGAACGTACCCGAAGCCGATGTCGTCGTCACAAACCCGACCCATTTTGCCGTGGCTATGGAGTGGAATAATGAAACAATGGTCGCTCCTACAGTGACTGCAAAAGGTCAGGACAATATCGCCTTCAGAATCAGAGATGTCGCAACGGAACACGGTGTTCCCATAGTGGAAAACAAACCTCTGGCGAGAGGTCTCTATGCAACAGTTGAAATCGGTGAAATGATCCCCGAAGAATATTGGGACATAGTATCACGAGTACTTGCAGAAGTTTATCGGATTAACGGAAAGCTTTCTGATGAACTATAAGGAGTTGAAAATTGGCTGATTTTCAAAAAACATTGAGAAGTGCCTTTGGTAAACAGCGCACGGACCTGCTGATAACGGTGGGTGTGTTATCCATCGTCATGATGCTGATAATACCTTTGCCTACATGGATTCTGGATACTCTTATGTCCATGAATCTCATGCTGGCTATAATGATCATTCTTATTGTTTTATTTACAAATGATCCTCTTGAATTTTCTTTATTTCCGACAATATTGCTTTTATCGACAGTTTACGGATTGGCTTTAAATGTCTCTTCCACAAGATTGATTCTATCGAGGGGAGAAGACTTTGACGGAAAAATCATTAAATCATTTGCTACATTTGTAGTCGGTGCCGAGGGCACATCGGGTATAGTGATCGGTGCCATTATATTCATCATTATCATTGCAGTACAGTTTCTGGTGATTACCAAAGGTGCCACCAGAGTAGCAGAAGTCGCAGCGAGGTTTACACTCGATGCTCTGCCCGGTAAACAAATGGCTATCGATGCTGAGTACAATTCCGGATTAATTACAGACGATCAGGCGAGAAAGAAAAAAGCAATACTGCAGAAATCCGTCGACTTTTATGGAGCAATGGATGGTGCTACGAAATTTGTTTCCGGTACTGTTCAAGTTGGTATCGTCATTACTTTTATCAATGTTATAGGTGGAATCATAGTTGGAGTCACCATTCATGGAGAACCGATAATCGATGCGCTTAATACCTATACTTCCCTGACAATTGGCGATGGGCTGGTTTCACAGCTCCCGACATTGATTATTTCAGTTTCAACCGGTCTCATAGTAACCCGTTCCGTATCAGATGGTTCCTTCGGGGATGATGTTCGAGAACAGTTTTCTTCCCAATCAAAAATATACTGGATCACAGCTGTCTTCCTGTTCTTTCTTGGAGTTCTTCCTGGATTTCCATGGTATCTTCTTATTCCTCTTTCATTCCTGACAGGATTTATGGCATATAGAATGACCAGAAAGAAAATGATACAGGAAGAACTGGATAAAGCAGCAGGAGAGAAGGAGAGCGGAGATAAAGATAAACCGGCGGAGATGTCTCCTGTGGTTCCCCTCGATCCATTATCCCTCGAACTGGGATATGGACTTATTCCCTTGGTCGATCAGGATAACGGGGCTGAACTGCTCGACAGGCTCACGCGGATCAGAAGAGAGGCTGCTCTTGATCTCGGACTTGTTGTCCCCAGAATCAGAATTATTGATAATATGCGCCTTGAGCCCTCAGAGTACTGTCTTAAGATTAAAGGTGTGGAAATGGGCCGTGGAAATATTCGCATGGGACATTTTCTGGCCATTAATCCCGGAGGGGAGAGAGAAGATCTCGACGGTGAGAAAACAATAGATCCCGCTTTCGGGCTTCCGGCAATATGGATAAGTGAAAGTAACAGGGAAAAAGCGGAGAGACTCGGTTATACCGTTGTTGATTCTCCTTCAATTATAGCGACTCACCTGACTGAAATTATTAAAAAACATTCAGCAGAAATAATCGGCCGTCAGGAAGTACAGTCCATGCTCGATACACTGAAAGAAAACTATCCGGCAGTTGTTGAAGAAGTTAGAAAATCATTTTCGACCGGGGAGATTCAGAAGGTATTTCAGGGCTTGCTTAAAGAGCAGGTCTCTATCCGTAATCTGGTTGTCATTCTGGAAACACTTGGCGATTACGGATCTGTTACCAAAGATACGGGATTTCTCATAGAAAAAGTCAGGCAGGCACTGGGCAGGCAGATATGTTTACAGTATGCTGAGGAGGATAATATCCTCAGAGTACTGACTATTAATCCGGAAGTTGAACAAAAGATCGTAGAATCAAGAATTGAATCGGCAACAGGTGCTGTTGCAGCTCTCGATCCTCAGTTTCAGAGGCACTGGATTAATTCCGTTCTCAATAGTGTTCAGGAAATTCAGAATCTCGGATATTATCCTATAGTTTTGTGCAGTGAAGCTGCGAGGTTCCTCGTTCGGTCTTCAACTGTCAGGGATATTCCGGATCTGGTTATATTATCTGTTCCGGAAATAGCATCCAACATGACAGTGGAATCTATGGGGGAAATTACAATTGAGTGGAAGGAATCCTAATGGAACATTTTACTGAAAAGGGCGCCAGTCACAGAGAAGTACTGGATAAGATAAACTCCAAATATGGTTTGAATGCTAAAATTTTAACCAGAAGGACAATATCGATAGGTGGATTTCTCGGACTCTTTAAGAAAGAAGGTGTTGAATATTCCGGTTATGTATCGGATAAAGCCCGGCAGGACACTACTTTGAGGGATCGGGAATCTAAAAAAGCCATTCTTGAAGCGGCAGGGAAAAAAGAAAATTCCCTAATGGAGAATCTTCTTGAGGAAGTTAAAAATCTCAGGGGAGAAATCAATTCGGGACCTATGAGACATGCTCCGAAACAGCATGAGAATATTGAGCGTTTAGAAGAACTGCTAAGAGATAATGATTTTTCCAAACGCTTTATCGAAGATATGTTAGACCGCCTTAAAAAAGAATTTTCTCTCGAAGATCTCGATGATTATTCCATGATTCAACAGTCAATTCTCGAGTGGATCGGAGACAAAATTGATATATATAAAGAAAAACCTTCGCGGATTCCCCGGATTTTTATCCTTGTTGGACCAACAGGTGTAGGGAAAACAACAACTATTGCCAAATTAGCTGCAATCAAGGGAATTGCAACTTCTGATAAATCTTCCCTAAGTGTAAGGATGATAACGATCGATAATTATCGTATAGGTGCAAAAAAACAAATCGAAACCTATGGAGACATTATGGGAATTCCCGTGTCCTGTGTTGAGACATTCCAGGATCTCGAAAAGAAAATACAGCAGTATAATGATGCTGATCTTATTCTTGTCGACACCATCGGGAAGAGTCCAAGTGACTTCATGAAACTGGCAGAGATGAGAAAACTTCTCGATGCCTGTGGAAATGGAAGCGAAGTGCACCTCGCCATTTCATCGACAACAAAAACCTGCGATGTTAAAGAGATCCTTGCTCAGTTTGAGCCTTTCAAATACGAATCAGTAATATTGACAAAACTCGACGAAACAAGTCTCGTAGGAAATATCATCAGTCTTATGGCGGAAAGTGGTAAATCTATATCATATATTACTGATGGGCAGGTTGTGCCCCAGGATATAGAAGCGGCAACAAAAATCAAATTACTGGAAAAACTTGCTGGATTTTCAGTAGACAGGGAAAAATTATTGCGAAAATTCCCTATATATAATTCAGCAATCTGGAGATAGAATTTGGAAGATCAGGCAGAAAAACTCAGAGAGATAATGAAAAGTAAACAGTTTGATGATGACCAGACTGAGATTATCGGAAATTTCGGAAATAAGACGAAAATCATAACAATTGCCAGTGGGAAAGGTGGAGTCGGTAAGACCAATATTTCTACCAATCTGGCTCTGGCATATGGAAAAATCGGTAAAAAGGTAATTGTTCTTGATGCTGATCTGGGATTGGCCAATGTCAATGTTGTCATGGGTATGATTCCCAAATACAATCTATATCATGTTATCCGCAAGCAGAAGACAATGAAAGAGGTTATCCTCGATACTGATTACGGTATTCAAATAGTTGCAGGTGCATCGGGATTCAGTAAAATCGCCAATCTCACTGATGAAGAACGGGATTCTTTTATTTCTGAGCTGACAGAGCTTTCATCAGCGGATATTATCATTATTGATACCAGCGCCGGTGTATCGAGTAATGTTCTGGCCTTTGTTGAAGCGGCAGATGAAGTTTTAATAGTGACAACACCTGAACCTACAGCAATAACCGATGCATACGGTATTATAAAAATAATATCGACTGAGATAGACGATCTGGATCTTGATCTGAAGCTTATAGTTAATAGAGTTGCTTCAGTAACGGAAGCAAAGAAAATATCTCAAAGGGTAATCAACATTGCAGGTCAGTTTCTGAATCTCAAAGTTGATTATCTTGGTTTTGTTTATGAGGATCTATCGGTTTCCAGTTCGGTCAGGAAACAGGTGCCATTTCTGATAGCCGATCCCAATGGTAAAGCTTCGGGCTGCATACAGCATATTGTCGGCAGACTTGAGAATATTGAGTTCAAAGAAGGTGGCGGAGTCGGACGTTTTATCAAGAAATTACTTCGAAAAAATCAGTAACTTGACTTGTGTAAATTATTATCCTAATCTGAATAAGGGGGGGCGGTTACTCTGCTTTTAGAGAAACTTAACTGGAAAAATATTTTAATCATAGCTCTTGTCGCCGCGATTATCTCTATTCTCAGCGGGTTGATTGGTGGTGTAGGTGCATCGTCAATTTTTTTACGGGCTCTGGTTGTGCTTATTGTCTTTGCGATTTTTGCAGCACTGATAAATTTTGTATCCGTTACTTTTCTCGATAGCGGCTCTGTGACAGTTCAGCCTCAGGAAAAAAGTCAGTCGTCCCGTTCAGAAGGTTCTAATATTGATATTGTTCTTCCTGAAGATGACAGTGCTCTGGCGGAATTAGGTTCAGAGCCTGGCGAATTTTCAGGAGACGAGCTTGTATCAGAGACAGAAGAGGTTTCTTCCTCTGAAAGTCAAAAAAGCAGTAGTTCCGGAAATAATCCAAACGTAATGTCATCAATGGATATTGATACTTTACCGGATTTGGGCTCTTTTTCTACAACTTTTACCTCGGCAGAAGATAATGAGGAAAAAAAGACTGATTCAGAAGCAGAAAGCGGGTATAATGAAAATACCTCATTTTCTTCTGGAAAGAAATTGTCTGCAGATGGACTTGCCGGTACAATAGCTGAACAGAATAGTCCTGAAGATTTGGCTAAGGCTGTAAAAACAGTACTTAATAGAGAGGAGACAGGTTAGGATCAATTATGGCTGAAAATATTATCAATGGTGTTCCCGAAGTGGAATTATGGATCAAGTACAGAAAAACCAAAGATGCCTCAATTAGGGATGCTATTATAAAGCAGTATGCACCTCTCGTAAAATATGTTGCGGGCAAAGTCTCTATAGGTATGCCTCACAATGTAGATTTTGATGATCTTGTCGGTTTCGGTGTCTTCGGTTTATTCGATGCGATTGAGAAATATGATCCCGAAAAACATGTCAAGTTTAAAACATATGCCGTTACGAGAATTCGGGGATCAATTATTGATGAACTTCGTTCTATCGATTGGGTTCCAAGATCTGTCAGACAGAAGAGCCGTGAACTTGACGAAGCTGTTCAGAGGCTGGAAGGCAGGATCGGTCGTTCGGCTACGGATGAAGAAATAGCAAAAGAAATGAACCTGGATAAGGCTAATTTTAATAAAGTTATGCTGAAGGTAAGTGGTACATCTCTGCTTTCGCTTAATGATATCTGGAGCAATGGTGATGAAAATGACAAAGTTTCTCTTGTCGACACTATCGAGTCTCCATCGAGTCTTCAACCGGAGATGATCGTTGAGAAAGACGAGATTAAAAGGGTCATTGTCGAAGCTATTCAGAACCTCCCGGAAAAAGAGAAGAAAGTTCTTGTTCTCTATTATTATGAGGACTTGACTCTTAAAGAAATCGGCAAAGTTCTCGAAGTGACGGAGTCAAGAATCTCACAGCTCCATACAAAAGCTATATCCAGACTGAGAGCTCGTTTGACCAATGTTAAAAAGGGTATAATGTAACAAGGCTCGGTCTCAATCAGAGATTGCTGCTTCCCTGCGAATCGTAGGGTAGGTGCATGCACCGAGGTTTCAGCCCAAAGGCGGCCACAGGAGTTTATATGGTATCTAAAGAACAGATACGAAATTTTATGCTTCAGCAAATTGAACTCGACAAGAAAAGAACATCAATTCATGTTACGGGAAAAAATATTGAAGATGCTCTACTCCAGGGGGCAATAGAACTTGGATTGCCGGTTCGACGATTGGAATATGAAATCCTCGATAGAGGAAAACGGGGAATCTTTGGTGCAGGTCGAAAAGATTGTACTCTTATAATATATGAAGCAGAAAAACATGTTGAAGCTGAAACTGCTGATTTAAGTGACCTTGATCATCTCGATAGCGAGGAAGCAGGTAAAGCTGAAATTGTTGAGCAACGCGATGGAAAATTCGCGCTGAAGCTCGATCGAGACGGTTGTGCATATCTTAAAGTTCAA